>Ga0082212_10010853_pt1 | contig 11609 bp, 13 predicted proteins | sample TergutNt197P3_FD_71548 | JGI IMG/M metagenome (GOLD analysis project Ga0082212, IMG submission 71548) | Neocapritermes taracua P3 segment gut microbial communities from Petit-Saut dam, French Guiana - Nt197 P3 | ecosystem: Host-associated > Arthropoda: Insects > Digestive system > Gut ... | reverse complement strand
AGATGTATAGGAACTGGCAACAGACGGAGGGGTTACGCCCTTATCATAAAAAAGTGCTTGAAGCTATGACCCACAGGTAAAGCAACCAATATAACATTCGCCTTGAAACGATCATGTTTCAGGGCGATTTCCATTTCACGAAAGGAGTTGATCTACGTGCCCTACATTCCCCCCGACCTGATTCAGCAGGTCAAGCAAATAGACCTTTTGACCTATCTGCAAACCTACAACCCCGATGAGCTTGTCCACGTGGGCGGCGGCGAATACTGCACGAAATCCCACGACAGCCTGCGTATCTCTAACAATCTTTGGTGCTGGCACTCACGGGGGATAGGCGGCAAAACCGCATTAGACTATCTTATCAAAGTATGCGATATGAGATTCCTGGACGCGGCGCAGCACCTTCTCGGGCGGTCTGTTTTACAGCCGCCCGTTTTTTCATGCCCGGCGAAACCACTGACGCATAAGACGCTCTGCCTGCCCCCCGCCGCGCCCGGCAATGATCGTGCCATTGCCTACTTGCATTCACGCGGCATCGACCGAGCCGTGCTGGAGCACTGTGTCCAATCCGGGCGGCTGTACGAGAGCGCCGACTATAGCAACTGCGTGGCTGTTGGTATGGACAAGGCAGGCACACCCCGCTACGCTGCCTTGCGGGGAACCATCGGCAGTTTTAAGGGCGAGGCCAAAGGCAGTGACAAGCGATACTCATTCTCCCTGCCCGCCCAGGGCGAGAGCGAAACGCTGCACCTGTTCGAGAGCGCGGTGGACGCGCTGTCCTATGCCACGCTGATGCAGATACACGGGCGGGCGTATCAGCAAACGCACTTGCTTTCCTTGGCAGGTGTGTTCGCCCCGGCGAAGAATCCAACCCAGCGCTTGCCCGTTTCGCTGGCGAGATACCTAGAGGACTACCCCGGCATCGAGCGGATTGACCTGCACCTGGACAACGACCTCGCGGGACAGACTGCATCGCGGAACATCACAGACTTGCTCGGCGAATCCTTTAACGTGCGCAACCGCTCCCCGCCTACAGGCGAGGATGTCAACGAGTATTTGTGCGGACGGCTGGGCCTGACGGAACGCCGAGGCGACCGGGATGTACGTGCCTATTGAAAGGACTATCTAATGTAGAGCAAGCAACGCCAAAGGCAAGCCATTTGGCAAATCTTAGGGACTTGCAGTCCCTAAAACCCTGGCTACTACGCGTGAAAGGAGCGATGTCTTTTTGCGAAATAGGAATATTATAATCAACTTCCGGCTGAACCAGAAAGAGAGCGACCACCTGCGGAAGCTCGTAAAAAAGAGCGGACTATCGCAGGAGGCGTACCTGCGGCAGCTTATTAAGGGCCTTGTGCCCCGCGACCTGCCCCCACCCGACTACTTTTCGATGATGCAGGCTCTGTATGATGTAGGCGCGGCCTTGAGCCGAATTGAGCAGAAGGCCCGCACGGTGGGTGCTATTGACGCGGCGCACTATGACGAGGCGGTGCAGCTGTACCGACAGACGGTGCGCGACATCACGGCGGCGCTGCTCCTGCCGGAGAAATGCTGATGGCCTCCACGTCAATATGGGCCGTGAAGGGCTGGCTGGGCCGTGTAGTGATCTACGCCGAGAACCCCGCTAAGACAGAGAACCCGGATTACTATGAACAGCCCGGCGCGACGGCGGCTGACCTACAGGGGCTTACGGACGTGCTCGCCTACGCGCAGCAGGATTCCAAAACAGAGCGGCGCTTCTTTGTTTCGGCCATAAACTGCGAACCCACCATGGCGCGAGAGCAGATGATGGCCACGAAAAAGGAATTTGAGAAGGAGGGCGGCATTGTCGCTTTCCACGGCTACCAGAGCTTCGCGCCCGGCGAAGTCGCGCCAGAAACCGCCCATGAAATCGGGATGAAGCTGGCCCGCCGTCTATGGGGCAAGCGTTATCAGGTGCTTGTCGCGACCCATTTGGACAAGGGGCACGTCCACAACCACTTCGTGCTGAACACGGTGTCGTGCGCGGACGGGCGGCGCTACCACCGCACCAAGCGGGACTACTGCGAGCTACGTCAAGCCAGTGACGACCTGTGCCGCGAGTACGGCCTTTCGGTGATCGAATCCCCGCAAACGGGCCGGACGCAGCACTATGCCGAATGGCAGGCGGCCCAACGGGGCAAACCAAACTACCGAGGCATGATGAAAGCTGACATCGACCGCGCCATCGCCGAGGCCATGACGGAGCGCCAATTCTTCGATAACCTCCGCGCCATGGGCTACAGCATCAAGCGAGGCGAGGATATAACCCTGCGTCCCATTGGACGGGATCGCGGACTGAAGCTCCAGCGCAACTTTGGCCCGGAGTATTCGATTGAGGGCATTCGCCGCCGCATCCTGGAACAGGCGCGGCCCAAGCGCCCCGAACCCGAACAGACACGCCAAGTGCGTGTTTTTTTATTGCACGGCACGTTCCAACACACGCGGCGGCTGAAGGGCTTCCGGGCGCTGTACTTCCGCTATCTATATTTATTAGGCAAGCTGCCGAAGCACCGCCCGCGACCGCCCGAGAAAGTCCGCCCGGTGTATCGGGGCGAGCTAATCAAGATAGACCAAATCTCCCGCGAGCTACGGCTACTGTGCGAGCATGAGATTGACACGCCGGAGCAGCTTGCGGCATTCAAAAAAACAGCATCAAAGAAGGAGGCGGCACTATGCGATAGGATTCTTTTCCGGGCGCAGGAGATGCGCCACAACATGCAGACCGACAAAAAAGAAAGTGAGGTGAACCAGCATGAGTTCAGGCGGAGAAGCCGCTGAACAAGTCACACGATTGGCCTTTGATGGAGCTGAACATGTGCTGAAGATCGCGGGCGCGGGCGCGGAGCACATCTTGGCGCTGCTCATGGCGGCGTTGAAGCCAGCCCCCAAAGGGCAGAAACAATCCCGCACAATAACACGTGGCCGGGAACGGTTGCGCACGATGCTCAAATCCGGCGCGGAGCTAAAATTCTTCGAGATTCAGGGCAAGGACTTGAAGGAGTTCGTTGCCGCCGCGAAGAAGTACGGCATTACCTACTGCGTCCTGCGGCAGAAAGGCGACGAAAATGGCATGGTGGAGATCATGGCCAAGGCCGAGGATGCGTCACGGGTGAGCCGGATTCTGGAGAAGCTCGAAGCCAACGACCTGGGCGGCGGCACCTGTGAGCAGACCAAGAGCGCCAAGGAGGTTAAGGCCGAAAAACGTGCGGAGGCCAAGGCTACGCAACAAGCCGCTAAGCAAAAGCAACGGGAGGGTGTTCATGAAGCCCGGCAGCAGTTCAGCATTTCGCGGAGGGTTCTGCGCGAACAGTACAATCAGGAGATTGGCCGTGCTCCCAAAGAGAGGCGGGTGCCGCAGACGCGCACCGGGCAACTGCTACAGGAGCTTACAACCGAAGTAGCGCGGCACATCCCCGTGGTGGGGGCGCTTGTGCGGCGGCGGGAGGAAGCCATCGCACCTACTGTGCCGGAGCATGAAACACCCGCGCAGGATGTGGCGGACGATCTGCTTGCGCCGAAGCCCGTGAAGGAGGGACAGGCTGAACCCGTAGCTCCTGCCGCCGCGCAGCCGGAGAAGCCCGCCGCCCACCCTACGACGCGGACGGAGAGGACGACGAAGGAAAAGCCTCCGTCCGCACCTTTATTGCCGACCAGACAGAGAGAAGGCGAGATTATCTCTAACGAGCAAGGGGGAAAGCCCTCCGTAAAGGCTGATATAGCCGCAGAGATCGCCATCCGCCGCGAGCAGAAGCCGCCCGAAAGACCCAAACAGCAGGGCAAATCACAGCAATCCAAGCAACCGCAACGCAAAAAAACTAAAACGAAAAAGGAGAGATCGTAATGGCAGAATTTGATGATCTGTTGAGCACCCAACCCGAGGAAGCACCCGCGCCGGAGCAGCCGTTCGACAAGGAAGCCTGGGCCGCGCAGAAGAAAGAGCAACGCGAGGGACTATACGCCTTGGCCGATGAAACGGCCCTGGGCGTGACTGCCGACCCTGCCCGGTTTGCGCAGTTCCTTGATACGCAGGCCCGCTTCGACCGTTATTCGACCACCAATGCGCTGCTGGTTCAGGCACAGCGGCCCGATGCCACGCGGCTGGGCGACCTTGACTACTGGAAGCAGCAAAGGGTGTTCATCAAGCGCGATGAGCTGCCCAACGCCGTCCTGATCCTCACGCCGGGCAAGGAGTATGAGCGCAAGGACGGCGGCGTGGGCACAAGCATGGATGTGAAGCGGGTGTACGATGTATCCCAGGCCGAGCGCCCCCGCTTGCAGTCCCAGCCGCGCCATGCCGACCGCGCACTGGTACAGGCCATAATCGCCGCCTCGCCCGTGCCCGTGGAGGGTGTGGATCGGCTTGACGACGGAAAGGACGCGGACTTCTGGCCTGCGGACGAAAAAATCTATGTGCAGCGCGGTATGGACGCACCGGCCATCATCCGAGCCGTGGCGCGGGAAGCCTGCCTTGCGCACATGGGCGACATCGACCTCACCTTCGATGCCCGCGCGGGCGCGTACCTGATCTGCAAGCGGTTCGGTGTGGACACGCAGGGCATTGACCTCTCCGATGTGCAGGAACGCTTCGGGGGCATGGAAGCCCGCGATGTGCGCGACACCCTTTCGGAAGAACGCAAGGCGGCGGGCGAAATCACCGGGCGCATGGCGGAGCACCTGCCCAAGCGCGAGGTGGAGGCGCGGGCATGAAACGGGATAACCCCAAGCAGCTATGGATTGTAGCAGCGCTGGGGATCGTGCCAGTGGTCTGGCTTGCGCTGCTGATCGCGCCACACCTAGGCGGCGGGTTGATTGGGATTATAAACGGCCTGACTGCTGCGATGGACACGCCCTTCGATATAACAATCTGCGAGGACAGCCTGAAGGTTGTCCTCGTATTATTGTTGGCCTACGCCTTTGGCATCGGGATGTATCTGAGTAGCCGCAAGAACTACCGCCGCCGCGAGGAACACGGCAGCGCCAAGTGGGGCGACGCGGCAGTCGTCAACCGTAAGTACGCCGACCCTTCGTTTGCCCAAAACAAGCTGCTGACCCAAAACGTGCGCATCGGTCTGGACGGGCACAAGCACCGCCGTAACCTGAACATCCTGATCTGCGGCGGCTCCGGCGCTGGCAAGACGCGCTTCTATTGCAAGCCCAATGTCATGCAGTGCAACACCTCCATGGTAATTCTCGATCCAAAGGGAGAAATTTGCCGCGACACGGGAAACCTGCTGCGAAAACAGGGCATTGAAGTCAAGGTACTTGACCTGATCAATATGTGGCGCTCGGACTGCTACAACCCCTTCGTGTACCTGCGCGAGGACAACGACGTACAGCGCCTGGTCACGAACCTGTTCAAGGCCACTACGCCCAAGGGCGCACAGAGCAACGACCCGTTTTGGGACACGGCGGCCTCCATGTTGTTGTTGGCGCTGATCTTCTACCTCAAACATGAAGCCCCCGAGGACGAACAGAACTTCCCCATGGTCATGGAGATGCTCCGGGCGGGGGAGGTGCGCGAGGACGACGACAATTACCGCAGCCCCCTCGACACGTTGTTTGAGCGGCTGGAAATGCGCGACCCCGGCCACATCGCCGTGAAGTATTACAAGGACTACCGCAGCGGCAGCGCCAAGACGCTGAAAAGCATCCAGATCACCCTTGCCGCACGATTGGAGAAGTTCAACCTTGCCTCCCTCGCGGCCCTCACCGCCACGGATGAGTTAGACCTGGGCAGCATGGGCGAACGCAAGACCGCGTTGTTCGTCATCATCCCCGACAACGACACCAGCTTCAATTTCCTTGTGAGCATCCTGTACACGCAATTGTTTCAGCAGCTATTTTATGCAGCCGACCACAAACACCGGGGGATGCTGCCCATGCCCGTACACTTCATAATGGACGAGTTTGCGAACGTAAGTTTGCCAGACGACTTTGACAAAATTCTGAGCGTTATGAGGTCAAGAGGCGTTTCCGTAAGCATTATCCTGCAAAATATGGCGCAGCTCAAGGCCCTATTTGAAAAGCAGCATGAGAGCATCGTGGGCAACTGCGATACTTTTCTCTACCTCGGCGGCAACGAGCAGGCCACACACAAATTCGTTTCGGAGCTTATGGGCAAAGAAACAATCGACACCAACACCTACGGGCGCAGCTTCGGGCGCAACGGCAACTACTCGAAGAATGACCAGAACGCGGGCAGGGAGCTGATGACCCCGGACGAGGTGCGCCTGCTGGACAACCGTTACGCCCTGCTGTTCATCCGTGGGGAGCGGCCCGTCATGGACGACAAGTTTGACATTCTCAAACACCCCAACGTGGGCGGCAGCGCGGACGGACACGGCAAGCCGTTCTATCACGGCGAAATGGACTATTCCATCGCCAGCTTCATCGTGGGCGGCCGCAGGCAGGCAAAACAGGAACCCCCTCCCGAAAGCGGCGACACGCCGGAGGTGGAGCTGCTCTCGGAAGAAGATTTAGACTTATTATTCAAGAAAGAGGGACAACCATCATGAGCAAGAAACTTCGCAAGACCCTGACCATCGGCGCGGCCCTTGCCCTGCTGTTGACACTGTTCAGCGTGGGCGCGTTCGCCGCCGCAGACCCCGTGCAGGCCGTCAACAACCTGTCGGATTTTCTGTTCAAGGTCATCAAGGCCATAGGCCTGATCATCCTCGCGTTCGGCATCGTGCAGTTGGGGCTATCCATCAAGAGCCACGACCCCAGCCAGAGGGCCAACGGCTTCCTCACGGTTGCGGGCGGGATAGTCATCGCCTTTGCCAAGGAGATACTTGACCTGATCACAGCCTGAAATCAGCATCAAGGGGCCGTGCCGCAAAGCGCGGCCCCCGAAAGGAGGAATTTTGATTGTCTGATAATTGGGTTGTGAGCAATTTGCAAAACGCCCTGAACACTTGGAACGAGAAGCTGGCCGAGATATGGACGCTGCTCACGCAGACACCGCAGAACTTCAAGGGGGGCGGCATCTGGACGGTGATCGTCAACCTGCACGACGCGCTCATGGCCGTTGGCCTGGGGTTGCTGGTGCTGTTCTTCGTGGTGGGCATGGCGAAAACGATGAGCAGTTTCACCGAATTAAAACGGCCCGAAGTCGCGTTCAAGGTTTTCGTCCGCTTCGTGCTGGCGAAAGTGGCGGTCACGAACGGCCTCGAGTTGTTAATGAAATTGTTCGAGATCGCCCAGGGCCTGGTAACGACCATTATGGCCAAAGCGGGGGTGAGCGGCAGCAGCGCGACCGTGTTACCCGCCGAAATCATCACGGCCATCGACAAGACCAGTTTTATGGAGAAGATTCCCTTGTGGGCTGTCACCCTGATTGGCTCACTATTCATCACCGTGCTTTCCTTTATAATGATAATGACTGTGTACGGGCGCTTCCTGAAGCTGTACCTCTACACGGCCATCGCCCCGGTGCCGCTTGCTGCCTTTGCGGGGGAACCATCGCAGAGCATCGGCAAGGGCTTCCTGAAATCCTATGCCGGGGTGTGCTTGGAGGGCGTGGTGATCGTGCTGGGCTGCGTTATCTTCAACCTGTTCGCCGCAAGCCCGCCCGTCGTCGAGGCGGGCGACCCCGCCGTCACCCAGGTTTGGAAGTACGTGGGCGAGTTGATCTTCAACATGCTCATTCTGGTAGGGGCAGTAAAGATGGCTGATAGGGTTGTTCGCGAGATTTTCTTCGGCGGGTAAATCAAGCAGCCGCAGGAATTTTGCTGAAACGCCTTGCTTTTTTTCGTGAAATCGTGTATAATAAGAATGAAAGCGAGGTGTGGGCATGGTCTATACGGTTGACGAGCTAAAGCAAATAGTAACACCGATTGCTGAAAAGTATCAGCTCCCGGCTGTGTATCTCTTTGGCTCCTATGCCCGCGGCGACGCAACGGACGAAAGCGATGTGGACGTGCTGTTCAACGGGCGCGGCTCCAAAATCCACGGATTCCTTTTGGGGGCGCTGTACGATGACCTGCAAACAAGCCTGGGCAAGCAGCTCGACCTGATTGACCTAGCCGCCCTAGAACAGCCGGAGGTTAAGGCCGAAACGCCGTGGTTCCTGGATAATATCGTTCGAGAAAGGGTGCAGATTTATGGATAGCCCCGACATTCAACGCATTCGGCACATCCTTGTTTACTGCGAAAAAGTCGCGGAAACCGTCCGCCGTTACGGGAACGATTTCACGGTCTTTTCGACTGACGGAGATTATTTTGATTCCGTTTCCATGAAGCTGCTGCAAATCGGAGAGCTGAGTGCAGGGCTTTCGGACGAGTTCAAGGAGCGGACACGGGAGCAGATGCAGTGGGGCGCGCTCCGAGGGATGCGCAACATGTTCGCCCACGCCTATGCCAAGATGAACAAGGCGACGATTTGGGAGGCCGCGACGATGGATGTTGTCGGTTTGCAGCGCTTCTGCGAGAAAACCCTTGAACCGCACGACAAAAAGCATACAAGAAACAGGGACAGGGAGCGGTAAACTCCTGTTCCAAACACACGCAAACGCTTGATGAAAAATCAGGCGTTTATTTTTTTGCATGGAGGTAATGACTTTGGAAATCCGTATCAACAAAGAAATCCGCGACTACACCGAAAGCATCTTTTTCGGTCTGAGCCTGCGGCAATTCGTGTGCGCCCTGTGCGCCATCGCCGCCGCCGTGGGCTGCTACTTCGGCCTGCGGGGGTATATCGGCACGGAGGCCACCAGTTGGGTGTGCGTCATCGCGGCGGCTCCATTTGCGGCGCTGGGCTTTGTGCGCTACAACGGTATGCCCGCCGAGCAGCTTGCCTTGGCCTGGCTGCGCTCGGAGCTGCTGCTGCGTAAGCCGTTGCCCTACCTGAAAGGAGGGACGTTGCAATGATTAAGACCCTGAAAAACCAGGGCCAGCGCGACCGTGAGCGCGGCAAGCCCCCCAAGACTGCGCAACAGGTCATACCCATCTACGCCGCCCATGAGGACGGCATTTTCCTTCTCAGCCCACAAAGCCAGCGGGCTTCGCGGGGCGTGGGGCGGCAGAAGTATTCGCAGACCTGGGGGTTTACGGACATCAACTACGCCATCGCCAGCCGCGCGGATCAGGAGAGCTTTTTCCTGCGCTTCAGCGACATCCTCAACGCCTGCGACATCGGCGCGGTGACGAAGATCACCATTGTCGTGCGGAACATGAGCAACGCGGAGGTGGAGGATGTCATCCTCATTCCCCACCGGGGCGACGACCTGGACGAGTATTGCGGCGAACTCAACGGCTTCCTGGGATCGAAAGCGGAGGAATCCAACCGCGTGATCCGGCATTTGTATATCACGGTCACGACCGAGAAGCGCAACCTGGACGAGGCCCGCGCCTACTTCGCCCGCGTGGGCACGGGAATGGCTTCCAGCTTCGCCCGGCTGGATTCCAAGCTCGCCCCCGAGGACGGCACGGCGAAGCTGTGCATACTGCACGATTTCCTCCGGCCCGGCGAGGACTTCGACCCTAGCGCCGTGGCCTTCGGCGATGATGTGCGGGACTATATCGCCCCCGCGTCGTTCCAATTTGCCAGCGACCATTTCCGTGTGGATGGACGCTATGGCCGGGCGTTGTTCCTGAAAGACTACCCCGCCTACCTGAAGGACAGCATCCTCGCCGACCTGACCGACCGCGGCCTCAATATGATACTATCTATAGATATTATCCCCGTACCCACGGACGAGGCCGTGAAGGAAGTCGAGAAGCGGCGGTTGGGGATCGAGACAAACATCGCCAACTACCAGCGCAAGCAGAACATGGCGAACAACTTCAGCGCCGTTCTGCCCTACGAGATGGAGCTTCAGCGGCAGGAGGCCAAGGAGTTTCAGGACGACCTCATGAACCGCGACCAGCGTATGTTCTTTGCCAACCTCACCATCGTCCACGTGGCGGACACCCTGGCCGAGCTGGACAACGACACCGAGGGCATCCTAACCACGGGCCGCAAGCACACCTGCCAGCTTGCCACGCTGAAATGGCAGCAGATGGACGGCCTGCTGACCTGCCTCCCCATTGGGGTGCGGTATTTGTCGTACCTGCGGACGCTGACGACCGAGAGCCTGGCCGTAATGATGCCGTTCTGGGTGCAGGAAATCCAAGACCCTGGCGGGATATATTTCGGCGACAACGCGATTAGCCGCAACATGATTTTGTGCAACAAAGCCCGACTGCAAAACCCCAACGCTTTTCTCCTGGGAGTGCCCGGCAGCGGCAAGTCATTCAGCGCCAAGGAGCTGATCTTGTTCCTGGCCCTGGCTACGGACGACGACATCCTTATCTGTGACCCGGAGAGGGAGTACGCGGCGCTGATCGAGGCCATGGGCGGCGAGGTGATTAGAATCGCGGCGGGCAGCAAGGATCACATCAACGCCCTGGACATGGTGGAGGGCTACGCCGACGACCCCATTGCCGAGAAGTCCGAGTTTATCCTGTCGCTGTTCGAGCAACTGGACGATGAGGGTATCAGTGCAAAGCAAAAGTCCCTGCTCGACCGCAGCCTGGGCGACCTGTATAAAAAGTTCAGGAAAAAGAAGCGCCAACCGACCCTCAAAGACCTGCGCGAGGAATTGCTTGCCCAGCCGGAAGCGGAGGCCCACGACCTGGCCCTGTCACTGGAATTGTTCACCGAGGGCAGCCTGGATGTATTCGCCCACCAGACCAACGTGGACACCAAAAATCGCATGATCGTCTATGACATCTACGGCCTGGGGCGGCAACTCAAATCCATGGGCCTGCTTGTAATCACCGATGCGATGATCAATAGGGTGACGGAAAACTGGCGGAAGGGCAAGCGGACGCACATATTCATCGACGAGGCCCACGTGGTGTTTGAGAACCCCCACAGCGGGGAATTCTTCAACAGTGCCTGGCGGCGATTCCGCAAGCGAAATGCGTTCCCGACAGCTATAACGCAGAATGTGGAGTACCTGCTGGATTCGGTGCTTGCCAGCACGATGTTGTCAAACTCGGAGTTCATTGTGATGCTCAATCAGGCTGCCAGCGACCGCGAGAAGCTGGCAAAGCTATTGTCCATTTCCCCGGAGCAGATGTCGTATATAACCAACGCGGACCCCGGCTGCGGGCTGATCCGTTACGGGCGCGCGCTGGTGCCGTTCAAGAATGAGTTCCCCAGCGATACGGCGCTGTACAGGCTCATGACGACCAGGCCGGGGGAGTAGCCCTCTAAAAAGCGGAGGGGCCGGATGATTCCGGCTCCTTCGTTATTCCTCTATGCCATATTTCATGAGAAACTTTTGATAGCCAACGCAGCCCTCCGCCGCGACCATCCCCGCATCGTCGATGTCCAGCGCAACCTCCACTGCCCCTGCGAAAATGCTGGCGGCGTAGTTAATCGCTGCCCGCAAGTCCGGGTGCAGCTCTCCGCCGCCGGCATTGGAGCGGTCTGCAAGCTGGCTCAGGTGCTTCAGGAGCGCGATGGAGCTTTCTTTTATCGGCATACATGATCCCCTTGTTCATTTACTCAAATTATTATATAGCACCCAAATAGAAAAAGCAACCCCTTGAAAGGAGAATTTCATGCCACGAACGATCAAGACCCGCGAAACCGTGCGGGA
>Ga0082212_10010852_pt1 | contig 11609 bp, 7 predicted proteins | sample TergutNt197P3_FD_71548 | JGI IMG/M metagenome (GOLD analysis project Ga0082212, IMG submission 71548) | Neocapritermes taracua P3 segment gut microbial communities from Petit-Saut dam, French Guiana - Nt197 P3 | ecosystem: Host-associated > Arthropoda: Insects > Digestive system > Gut ... | reverse complement strand
TTGCTCTCTGTCAAATACCAGGTGTTATCGCTTATTTCGGGAAAAAAAACGTCGGCTTGATCAAAAAAATAATGTACGCGCGTTATATATAATTTGTCCGCTAATACGATTGCCTGTTCATAAATCCGGGCGCCTCCGATGATGAAAATCTCGTCTTCGTGTTTATGATTGCTGATTGCATCGGCGAGATTTTCGAAAGTCTCACACCCTTCAAACACAGCCGATTTATTTCCGGAGATAACCACATTCGTTCGATTCGGCAACGCTCCATCAGGTAACGATTCAAAGGTTTTGCGTCCCATGATCACGGTATGACCGGTGGTGAGACTTTTGAATCGTTTCAGGTCGTCCGGCAGATACCAGAGAAGGTTGTTATTAGCCCCTAACGCGCCATTATCGGCTATGGCGGCAATGATTGAAATCATTTTATTTAATTACAAATTAGGACACCATTCTCTCAACTCAAACAGATACTTCACCCTTGATATGCGGATGCGGAGTATAATTGACAAGGTCGAAATCCTCAAATTGAAAGTCAAAAATGTTTTTTGCCGCCGGATTAATCATCATCTGCGGAAGCGGGCGAATATCACGTGTCAATTGCAGTTTGATCTGTTCGAGGTGATTGAGGTAGATGTGAGCATCGCCCAGGGTGTGTACGAAATCTCCTGTTTTTAGTCCGGTTACCTGTGCCATCATCATTAACAGCAAGGCATACGAAGCAATATTAAACGGCACGCCCAGAAAGATGTCGGCGCTACGCTGGTAGAGCTGGAGGCTAAGTCGACCGTCAGCCACATAAAACTGAAAAAAAGCGTGGCACGGATGCAGGTTCATGTTCCGTAAATCGCCTACATTCCACGAACTGACAATGATACGCCGCGATTCGGGATGATGCAGGATGGCGTCGACCGCCTCACTGATCTGGTCGACAGTTCCGCCTTCATAATCGGGCCACGAACGCCACTGGTAGCCGTAGATATGCCCCAAATCGCCGTTTGTATCGGCCCATTCATTCCAGATACGAACGCCATGGTCCTGCAGGTATTTCACATTCGTGTCGCCTTGCAGGAACCATAACAATTCGTAAATAATGGATTTCAGGTGCAGTTTTTTCGTTGTCAGCAGCGGAAAACCCTCTTCCAGACCGAATCGCATCTGATGCCCGAAAATGCTGATCGTTCCCGTACCTGTACGGTCTTCTTTCCGTACGCCTTCCTTCACGACGCGTTCAAGTAAATTTATATATTGCTTCATCTAAACATCAGGTAACTTCCAGGGTGCGCGATAGTTGGGCGTCAGGTAACTGTTGGCTTCGGTATCGTTGGTGAATTTCTCGCCATCCCAGACCAATTTTTTACCTGTACGGTAGGCGATGTTGCCGAGGTGCGAGAATTTGGCGATGTGCGCGCCTATTTCAACGCTGGCATTGGTGTTGCGGTTGCGGCTCTTGATACATTCCAGATGGTTTTTCACATGCAGGTTCAAGCCGCCGCCTATTGATTTTCTCAATGGAACAGCCTCCATGCGCGGGTTGCCGTTTTGCACCTCCGGAAATACTTCCCAGCCACTTCGGTCAACCACCAGTGTCCCGTTTTCGCCGACAAAACCCAGTCCGTGTTCGCGACCCAGTCCGTTATCACGTCCGTAATTGCCGTCGGATATTCCGATGGCATGATCCCAGAGAATGTTGAATCCATCGAAGGTGTAAATGGTCTGCAAGGTATCAGGCGTCTCACAGGCATCATTGGGGTATCCGAGTTTGCCTCCGGATGCCATCACGCTTTGCGGTGTATGAACATCCATTCCAAACAGTGCGTAATCCAGCAGATGTACACCCCAGTCAGTCATCAATCCTCCGGCATAATCCCAGAACCAGCGAAAGTTGAAATGAAACCGGTTGGGGTTGAAGGGCCTTTTAGGCGCGGGACCTAACCACATGTCATAATCGACGCCTGCGGGAACGGGTTCGTCGGGACGTGGCGGAAGGGTAGGGCACCAGATCAGATAGGTGAATACGCGTACCGAGCGGATTTTCCCCAATTTTCCGGAACGGACAAAAGCGGCAGCATCCTGCCAGTGCGGGTCGCTGCGCTGGTGCTGACCTATCTGTACGACGCGGTTATACCGTTGCGCCGCTTTGACCATCCGGTTACACTCTTCAATACTGTTGGCGAGGGGTTTTTCGCAGTAAACATCCTTGCCCGCCTCGCAAGCCGCGATCATGGGCAGGCAATGCCAATGGTCGGGTGTCCCGATGATGACCACGTCTATCTCCTTGTTATCAATCAGTTTACGCCAGTCCTTGTACCGGTTGGCCGGTTTTTTACCTGTTTTCTTTTCAACATCAGCCAAACGTTTGTCGAGCGGATTATCGTCGACATCACATATGGCAATACATTCTACTTCGGGATTGTCGAGGAAAGCATTGAGGTCGCTGAACCCCATGCTGTTACATCCGATTAATCCGACACGGATACGGTCGCTGGGCGCTACCGCATGACCCATTCCATACAATGATCGCGGCATGAACGCGGCGCCGGCTCCAATCGCGGCAGCCTGATATAAAAAATCTCTTCGTGTGCTCATACTTATTTTAAATTAAAATATTCCTTAAATACTGAACGCAAGTTTTTGTTTCTTTCACCTGGTTTGACCACGGTTTGATGGCATATTCCAGTTCGATATCGCAATAGATTTTCCAGCCTTCTTTTTTAACCAGCAGTAATACTTCGTCCAACGGCGTTTCACCCTGACCGAAGACCTCGTTGGCATCGGCTGCCGTTGCATTGTTCGGACCCGTTTTATCTTTAACATGCAGACTGAAAATACGTTCATGATATTTCCTGATGAAATCGCAGGGATTCAAGCCGGTAGAACCGTAATAATGACCGACATCGAAGTTGAGCATCACAGAAGGCGAAACGGCAAGGAACTGATCGACGGTATATCCTTCCTGCGCTAACTGACCGTGGTTATGGAAGATGGCATACAAGCCATGTTTTTCGGCATAGGGCGCCATTTTTTTGACAGCCTCTTCGCCCAGTTCCTCGCTAACGCCTTGTGCGCCCATCGCTTTGGCGGCGCGGAAAGCATAGTCAATCTCTTCATTCGACCATCTGCCCGGCGTGAACTTCACGATGTGCACCTCGATGCCGGCATCGTCGAACAGTTTTTTGGCGGTAGCCACTTTTTCCGGGGTAACGCCGATACGCCATGCTTTCAGGTCGGCGTTGTACCGGTCTAATATTTCCCGTTGTTCGGGTGTAGGCGGGTTATTTCTGTCGAAGGTCAAACGGGGCGCTTGAGGAGCGCCAAGAAATGCCTCAAGGTCGGGTCCGCTCCTGAACTCGATCGAATCGATACCTGTTTCCCGACAGTATTTGATGCAATTTTCGATGCCGATCGGCATGTTCCTGAAACTGTACGTGGTACATCCGATCTGTACGCCGCCAAATTTCGATCCGAAATCATAAATACCCGGGAATGATTGTGTTGTTGATGTTGCCTGGCAACAGGAGGTGGCTAACGGAGCCAGCGAGGCGGAGGCAAGCGCTGCTGCCGAACTGCCTAAAAATGTGCGTCTTGTTAATTTATTGCTCATTTGGTTTAAATTAAAAGTTTATCGATAATCAATTATTGTTCATTATTATTTGGCTACGAATATTTACCGTCGGAGAGGGCGGTAAACCCGTTCCACTGCGTATTGAGAAAAGTCGGGGTCGGGACACCGGTAAATGTTACGATGCGATAAGCCAGACGAAGCACGTTGCCTTTTGGCAGGATGAATTTTTCATCATCGGCAAACGAATCGAACGGCATGGGTGTAATACAACCATAATCGCGTGTCAGCCAGACATTCCGGTCGAAAGGCGATTGTTTATACGGCGGCGTCAGGATAGCCAGACCTTCGACCAATCCGTCATCACGACCGTATCGTTTGCCGTAGGCGGTCATCCAGCGGGCATATTTGGCATGTGTGTTCTCCTGCTTTTGTGCACCTTCGCTATTGAGCAGCACACCTCCACCATCAACGGAAAGGTCGTTTTCGACACGTACACCGAAAATGCCATGATTCGTTTTCGCGAAAGTAACTTCCGTCAATGCCGACAACTCATAATAGCAGTCGAGTGTGTAGGTTGCGTCGTCGATAACCGTCAGCATGAAGCGGCGTTTGTCATCAATAATCGGTTCGCCCTCAAAAGGTGTCCAGAGACATTCGTTTAATATCTCCACCGATTTTTCGGTACACTCGCCCAGTGCGAGTTTTTTTGAGATGATGCGGTCCTTGTCCGGATTGTTCTGCCAGTAGTTCCGACCGTTCACCCTGTCGGCGCCGAAAAAGACGCTGCGATGATGCGGCCATGGCTGTCCCGATTCCGTTGTCAGCGACAGACCCGACTTGAGCGCACGAAGCGGATAAAAATAAGGGTACTTCTGCAAGGCTTCAGCCCGGTAACAGGTCAGAACAGCATTATTCCAGCGAATCCAGACGGCTGACTGTTCAGAATCATAGATATAAGCCGTCAGGTGGTGATCGGCGGGATCGCCCAATCGGGGAATCTGTTTGTCAGCAAAAGCGTATTTGCCGCCAAGTCCCCAGGCGCTTGCTGTCAAGAGAGATGTTTTAAAAAAATCACGTCGTTTCATAATTGTTAATTTTGTTTTGTATTTATGTATTTGTCGTACTTGCCGTTCATAACGTCTTTGACGGCTTCAAGGTAGCCGAACCCGTATTTCATGTCGGGCAACAGGTAACTGCCTTCCACCCATTCGTTCCAGGCGTTGATGGTCATTAACTTAGGCTGGTCGGGGTGGTTATCCACATATCGTTTTGCCTTTGAAAGCAGCGTAGCAAAGCTTTGGGGCGTATTGTTGTAGTGTACCGTGTTTTTCATGCCGTATGCAGGGAAACGGGGTGTATCGTCCCAGCCAACCGATGTACACGGGAAAAACGGAATGTTCAGCGCTTCGTCCCACTGTTCCCTGATTTTGATTGAATTGGTTCCGTACTCGATATAGTCTTCCGACATACCGCCCATATTGTACATCGTCACACTGTTGAATCCGACCGCTTCGATCCGTTCGGCTTCTCTTTTAGCCGCTTCGGGCGTCCTCAGTGATCCGCCACCCGGGATCAGCTGGAAATGAACGCCGGGAAAACCGGCTTTGCGGGCTTCCTCCCTGAAGTAATCCAGCGCCTTGCGGGTCTCCTCCACGCTATCGCCAAAACTTTGCAACAATTTACCTAAGCCGAAGATGGCAAAGACCGGCATACCGTCGATTTTGAAATAATTGGGTTTGTGAAAATATTGGCGGATCACCCTTTCTACAATGATTTGATAATTTTCCCGGTCGACGGCCGCATCCCACAGGATAGAGACATCATCGCCGTAACGGTGATAGTTCCAGTAATTCTTTTTTACATCATGGTTGGCCCACATGATATAGAAATACATTTTTTCGTTGTTCGCGGCTTTCAGAAAGCCGTCGTTGAGCGCACTTTCGAGGTAGGGACCCTGGTCGTACCAGTACCAGTCGTAGATAAAGACGTTGACGCCATGATCGGTTGCTACATCGATCCATTTTTCCACTACTTTCGGATCGTTGTCCATCTCATAGCCCCACAGTGGCATTTTTGGCTGGTAATGACCTTCGTATCGGGGATTGCCCTTTTTAATTACTTCCCATTCGCCGATCCCTTCAGCCCAAAGTTTTTCGTGTGCCAAAGGATCATCGTGGCACGAGGGCCAGATATAGGCGGCAACATAATAATCATTTGATGCCGGCTGTTTTTCGGATGGTTGAACGCAACCAAAACAAAAAATGATAAAGATGGCTGTTAATACAGCATTTTTGCCAATGATTCGATTCATAATGAATTATTTAATAGTTATAATAATTGTCAATTCTCAATTCACCCGCTTGTATTTGATGAGTAGTGACGCCGGTTTGAAAGGGCTTGTAATGTCGAAGCCGTTCATCAGTGCGCTTCCTTTTTGGATACTCCGTATCCCGTAGTCTTCGTAGTACAGTTCGTAATCAGCCTCTTTTTCCAGTCCTGACAGTTTGATGCGAATGGAAGCTTCCTGATTGTCCATGCGCCGGAATGCGACGATGATTCCGTCTTTCTGTTGGGGACGGTTCAATTGATAAGCCAGCCACACACTGTTGCCTGTATAGTCGCGGGTGGAAGTCAGCGGATAATAATCGCCATAGAAATACGGACGTAACGCTTTAAATTCCGCTATGTAATTGCGGCTTACCTCAATGGTTTCGCGGCCGCGACCCACAAGAAAGTTACTGTTGGCAGCAGCATTCAACCCCGAACGGAATCCAAACTGGTCGGCGATGGAAGTGCTCGTGCTGTGGATGGGCAGGTAAAAGTTAAGGGCGTAGGTATGACACTGCTGTCCGTTGGGTTCGCCATAATTATAGTCGGTCCGCCAGAGCGGAACGCTGCGTGACATCGTTTCCAGATCGAGGCGCCTTCCGCCGCTGGCGCAATTGTCTATCAGCAAGTTGGGAAACCTTTCCAGCAAACTGTCCCAAAAAGCGTACAAGCCTTCGATGTGTCTGATTTCAGATATCCCGATCCTGCCGGGCTTGTCATTGGCAGTCCAGTACGGATAGGGGTCCATGTTGAAGTCCTGCCGGTAAATGTCGATACCTTCCTTTTCCAGAAAAGATGAAATATATTCGGTCATCCAGGTACATGCTTCCCTGTTGCCGAGGTCGAACAGACGATCGTTCCGATCCTGAATTTTGAGCAGCCATTCGGGATGTTCGCGGTCGATCATGGTTTGCCGGAAAACCCGTTCAGGTTCGAACCACACCAGAAACTTGGCACCCGCTTCGTGAATCGCATCGGCAACCGGACGTAACCCGTTCGGAAAACGCTCCTTAGCCGGTGTCCAGTTACCTACATTCTGCCACCACGACCCGTTCTCCTTATCCCATCCGCAGCCTTCGTACCATCCGGCGTCGAGCCAGAACGCATCGGGCACGATATTGAACTGCCGGTATCGCTTTACGATGGCAATGAGATATTCTTCCGTGGTACATTCAAATTCCGTACAGGGATAGTTGTCTCCGAAACCAAGCCCTGCAGCCAGCGGATATTCGGCAAACTGTCCGTTGATTTTTCGGGAGTGATGAGCCAGTATGAACTGTCTGAACCGGTTATGACCGGTCATACGGTCTTCGCCTCTCCAGAAAAGCAGACATATCTTCGGCGTCCGTATTTCTTCCTTCGGATAGAGCGCCAGTTGCATTTTTTCCATGCCCGATTTCAGCGAAACCGTGTTGGTATTGGTTTGAATTATGTCGGCATACCATTTGCCGGTCCATCCCACGGCAACCATCATTCCCTGTCCGCCGGGCATCTCAACGTTAAAAAACGGCAACGCCGCGCCGTCCGACGAACGTCCGCGAGTGGGTGTCATGTAGACGTTTTTCCCGATAGACATGGTTTCGTCGAATGGCTGAAAATCTATGCGTTGCGCGTCGCTACCGCGGGCGTGGTGCAGGATGAAATCGCCATTCGCTCCGGCGTTAAAAGCATGGTCGGCAACAGCGACCTTTTCGATGAGGGGTGTGTTCTTTCCCGATGTGTTCGAAAAATGCAACACCCATTCCACAGCAGGAAAATCGCTAAAGCAGGTAACCGTACATTTTACAACAAGTCCTGTCGATTTATCCGAATAGGTGTAAACATACTTTTCTTCGTTTGGTTCGGTAGAGACAATTTTTTCAGATCCGTATTGCCAGTTCCGAATGAAACTGTCGGATTTCTTCCCGCCATAGACGAAAGAGAACGGAGGCGTTACGCCTTTGGCAAACCGTTGTTCCATCCATTGCTTCACATTATCCACAGGTATCGTTGCCTGCGAAAAAACTGTCTGACTATATACCGCCAGCAACAATATCGTTAACAATTTAGCTTTCATACGAAAATAATTATGAATTATGAATTATGAATTGTTATTTTCATTCCTTTGATTACAAGTTATTCCGTGTAGTATTTAGCCCACAGGTTATTACTGTAACTTTTGATTGCCTGGACGAACAGATCGTGTGCTTTGGCAGCGTTGCCAAGTCCTTTGTTTCCGAGCGCCTGTAAAAGATATGCCTGTGAATTTGAAGCGTTAGATCCTGCTGATTCTTCAACGGCGATACCTGTGCGTGATGAGCCGCGTTCAAGGACGTTGTCGCCGCGCTGGATAAGCCCTTCATACAGTTCCTTTGCCTTGTCGGCCTGGCCGAGCGCCTCAAAGGATTTTCCTTTGTAATAATCCAGGTCCTGCCATCTGCCGTTGTTTGCTTTTGAACTTTTTGTATAAAACTCCTTTGCCTTGGCTTTCTGGCCCGACTGTTCGTAAGTCTGCCCCATGAAATACCAGATCATAGCCCCGCGGTCGTCATTGGTGGGCTTGCCTACCTCGAGGTTTTCAGGATACAGCAGTGCGTCGCTGAATTTGACAAGGGCTTCCCTGAACTGACCGGCTTTTGCCAGTTCCAACCCTTTCAGGGTCAACGCGTCGACATAGTGGTTATGTATTTCCACGCCGCCTTCCCAGGTTCGGAAGTGATGCGTCTTGAGGAAGTCTATAGCCTTGTCGTAATCGCCGTTCAGGTTGTAAAGTTTGACAAGTTTTTGCGGGGCTGTGATATCCTTTTTTACAATGTCAATATTTTTTTCGAACACAGCCAGACATTCCCTGTGACCTTGTCCCGACATGTCTAAATAACGTTCAAGGTCGGTATACCAGCGTGGTTGGGTGGGGTCGGCGGCGAGCGCTTTAAACAGGTATTCGGCCGATTTGCCTGTGTTCCTGTTACGGTGAAACTCGCCGAAAGCCAGGTTGCGCCAGACCATCGCAATACTGTTGGTGATGGCGCCTGCCTTTTGCCATGCTTCCATAGCCTCTTCCGGACGTCTGTCGTACAGCAGGTTACCTGTCAGATACCAGGCTTCGGCGTGCTGCGGGTCTTTTTCAACAGCAAATGTCAGTATGTCCTGCGTTTCCTCGCGGTACGGGAAACAGTAGTCATACGATAGACGGGTTACCGCCGTCAGCATTTCTTTTGCCTTTGCCGGTTGACCGGCTTTTTCGTAAAGCCACGCAAGATAATAATATACAAGCGGATTTTTCGGATTTGGCAGTGATGTGAGCAGACGCAGTCCGTCGTCGTACAAGCCGCCATTCACATAGGTCATCGCCATATCAAGATAATTATTTTCAACATCCTGCATGTTCTTTTGCCATTTTGTCATTGCGCCGTTTCCTTCGAGGAGTTCTTTTTCGTAGATAGCCGAGAAGTTAATCGGGTCTTTCAGGAGCAGTTTGTTGACGAGCGTGAGCGCTTCGTTTTTCTGACCGAGACGACGCATCAGGGCGCTGTTAAGCACCACGATGGATCCGTCGTTGTTATTGGCGGAATAGGCTTCCTGTGCCATTTCAAGCGCCTTTGCATAATTACCGCGTGCACTTTCGATCAGCGCCAACTGGTAGAATGAAGGCGAGAACCACTCATAATACCATGTAGCCTGAAAGAAATTGCGGTAAGCCTCTTCCATTTTTCCCTGTCCTTTCTGTGCCAGCGCCAGATAATAGAACAGCTCTCCTTCCTTGGGCTGGAAATAAGGCACTTGCAGCTTATCGTATGCCGTCATGAGATATTTTTCGGCTTCCTCATATCGCCATTGACGGACGCGACGGACGCCCAGTTCGATGTTCACACGGTAATCGGTGGGCGATTTCTTCAGTGCTTCGAAATAATAATCGTCGGGATTGATGCCCGGACGCGAGAACTGATCCGAGAAACGTCCTGCCAGGTACAAGTCCTCGACCGACTCGATGTCTTTGGGTGCCGGTACTTCCTTCTGCACTTCGGGAAGGTCGGGATGTTTGAGTTTATAGGGTATGTATGAAATCAATGTATTCCCATTGGCATCCTGCAGTTCGGTATACAACTGATACTCGTCGAGTTCGGTTTTACTTTTGAAAGTGGCAGTGAACGGTTTAGCCGGATCGATGTCAAATGTTTGCGTGGATAGCGTCTCGTCGCCGTATTTCAGGACGGCTTTGGCGCCCTGATAGCGTTGTGTCGTGTTGTAGCCCCAGAAAACGGTCTTCTTATCGCGCATCTGTAGTGTGACGGACGCTTCGGTATTCGCGTTTTTCACGATTTCCAGATCGCGTATGGGATACCAGAAGTTAGTTGCTTCCTTCACGGCATGTGGCGTGAACCAGCCGTAGTCAGGTTGGTTGTTCGAATAGGAACCGGTCATCAGTTCGACGTAAGCCTTGCCATCGTCCGTCAGTTTGCGGCGTGCGTTTTGTCCTTCCAGTCCCGGACCGAATTGCCAGAGTTTGGATGTCCTGTTACGATAGGTGTCGCCAACATGGATGGTTCCCGCTTTTTGGGCATAATCATAACCGCCGACAAAACCTACCTCGCCCTGCCAGAAAAAGAATGAGATGGGGGTTGGATGATTTTTCCACCATGTCAGGTCGGTGCCGCCGTCCTTGCCGTAATCAGTACGGCGATAGGTCTCGTTCGATATGGGCCAGTGGGTGAAATCATTATTGTGGTGGAAAACGCCGATCTCCTGCTGGGGGGGCCAGAAAGTGCGGAAAGTCTCGTTTGACGTTACCGCCACATTTGCCCAGAACAGGAAGAAGCGGGTGGAATTTTGCGGGTTATTAAGGTAATAGGTGGATTCGATATACGATTTGCCGGGATGCAATGTGATGCCGATTACGCCGCGCAACCGTTCCGTGCGGTCGGTTTCGCCTACCCAGATGGTGGCGCTGCCGTCGGGATTCTCCACCATGCGGTAGTCGGAAGGAAGCAGTGTGGAAGGTCTGTGGTGATGCGGGAAGCACCATTCGATGCCACCCGAAATCCATGCACCGAGCGTCCCGATCAGGTCGGGCTTGACAGTGCTGTTGCGGTGAAACAGTTCATGACCGTTTGTCTTGTCGATAGCCGAGAACAGTTTGCCGCCGAAAGCAGGCAGCATGGTTACTTTGATGTACTCGTTTTCGAGATATACCATGTTGTACGTTTCGTCCGTCAGTTTGTCGCCGAGGCTGATTTGTTCGGGATAGGGGTAAACATGCCCTGCCGCCCCCTGCACGCCACGACCGGTATAAAAAATCGGACTTGTCTCGTCAGGACCCATCTTGTAGGTGGGTATAGTCTCCTGTCCCTCATAGACTTTCACCCGCTGCGCGGTCTGTGCAACCGTGATTGCCGAAGCAGCAAAAACGCATAAAAACAATAATGTAAATTTCTTCATTGTAGTATAATATATATTGTTAATAATTCGTGTGGCAAAAGTACGAATTATTTTTTTAAATAGTACAAAACAGAATTATTTCTGTTTATCGGCATCGTTTTCCCCTACAATTAATATCAAATTGAATAATTGGTATTGCTAATGTTGATTTCTCCTTTCATCGTTTCATCTTTCTAAGCGTTATTATGTATATCTTTGATTCCAATACGGTATCCTTTGAACGCATAAAAGACAATAAACAGGATGGACAGGGGAAAAATCCAGTACGCCTGCCGGATATCTCCCAGTAAATCCTTGAGGT
>Ga0082212_10010851_pt1 | contig 11610 bp, 10 predicted proteins | sample TergutNt197P3_FD_71548 | JGI IMG/M metagenome (GOLD analysis project Ga0082212, IMG submission 71548) | Neocapritermes taracua P3 segment gut microbial communities from Petit-Saut dam, French Guiana - Nt197 P3 | ecosystem: Host-associated > Arthropoda: Insects > Digestive system > Gut ... | reverse complement strand
TATTATAGAGTTCAATGTATAAGCAAAAGCAGTGATAGTATATTTGATAATTCCGATGCAAAGTAAAGTAATTTCTTTGAAATAGAAAAAGTTATTGTTAAAATCTTGTTTCCTTAACTACTCAGGCGCGATGTTTTCACTATCAATTTCATCCAATGCCACCTCTCTTCCCGTATCTTCCTCTTCCTCTCCCATGTGCGCGCCAAAACGGCTAACACCCAGGATAATGCCGAAATAGAAGCAGGTAATCATCGTGGATGTTCCACCGCGACTGATTAACGGTAGAGGTTGTCCGGTGACGGGGATCAGATTAACAGCCACAGCCATGTTGATAAAGGCTTGTATGACAATCAATAAGCCGCAACCGAGCGCCAGATATTTGGGGAATAAATTTTTACATCGTATTGCAATGATGGCTACGCGGAACATCAGAATCACATAGAGCATCATAACGAAAAAGCCGCCTAAAAGTCCCATTTCCTCTATGATTATCGCGTAAATAAAATCGGAATATGCCTGCGGCAGGAAGTCGCGCTGTACGCTGCGACCGGGCATTTGTCCGATGATTCCCCCTCGTGCTATCGCTATTTTGGCATGGCTGACCTGAAAATTATCGTCATTGATGACAAATTTATACTCGCTGTTGTCCTTGCCGAAATCATCAATACGCGCTTTCCATGTCTGAAAACGACTGGGTAAGTATTTTGCGGAAAAATCATCGGGCATCGAACGAAAGGCGGCAAACGTGAGACCTCCGCATAATACCATTACAACTACTACCATTAGCATTTTTTTCCATGGCGCCTGACCGACAAACATCATCAGGAAACAGACAATGAACAACAGAACGGCGGTTGAGAAATTTTCCCGCAAAATGAGGGCGCATATAGTACTTACGCCAATTATTGTAACCCAAAATATCTTATCCGGCGATAACCGGCCGTGTTTACTCAACATGAATGCAACAAAAACGATACATGCCATCTTCCCAAGCTCCGACGGTTGGAACTGAAATCCCAAAATCGACAGAAAACGTTGCGCTTCATTGATATTAACGCCATAAAACAGTGTAAGACTCAGCAAAATAATAGACACCGGAAGAAGGATGAGGGCGATGACATAGTACCTGCTGGGGATATTATGTAAAAGTAGTACCGCGCAAAAGCCCGCAAAAAGAAATCCGGCATGGCGGAGGATAGGCGTCCAAAAATGGGCGTTTCTGTAAGCCAGCGTACTTGTCGCGCTATATACCTCAACCAATGACACAAGGCACAGGAACATAAAAATGATCCATGTCGCGCGGTCGCCCCTAAATAGTTTATTCATCCATCCCATTTTAAATTAGTTACAGATTGCGGACATATTTTTTGAATTGGTTGCCACGGTCCTCGTAGTTTTCAAAAAGATCGAAACTTGCACAACAGGGGGATAATAGTACAGTATCTCCTTTATTGGCTAATTGATAGGCTTTTGCGACAGCCTCTTCCATCGAACGCGCATCTACTGTACGCGATGTTATACCATCAAAAAAGTCATGCAACTTACGGTTATCTACGCCGAGAAAAATCAACGAGTGTACTTTTTTCCTGACAAGGGGCGCTATTTCGGTATAGTCGTTCCCTTTGTCTGTGCCTCCCAAAATGAGGACAATCGGCGTTTGGATGCTTTGCAGGGCATACCAGCACGAATTGACATTTGTGGCTTTCGAGTCGTTGATATAATCGACGCCCCGCACACGGGTAACCATTTCGAGGCGATGTTCAACGCCGCAAAAATCGGTCAACGACGCGCGTATTTTTTCGTCGCGTATGTCCATCACTTTTGCGGCTATGCCCGACGCCAATGAATTGTACAAATTGTGCGTACCTTTAAGGGATAATAAATCACTGTCCATAGTATATACTCCTTTTAATGTTTCTAAAATTATTTTTCCATTCTGCACGTAGCCTTTTACGTTCGGTTGAAATTTTTCCGAAAACGGGTAGGTCGTAGCCTGCGGCTTGAATTTTTCTATTCCTTTGCGGATGACCGGATCGTCGTTCCAGTAGATCAGGGCGTCGTCAGCCGTCTGATTTTGTATAATACGGAATTTAGAATCAACATATTCCTGAAAATCATAATGATAACGGTCTAAATGGTCGGGGGTGATGTTTAGCAGGATAGCGACGTCCGCTTTAAAATCGTACATGTTATCTAACTGAAAACTACTCAACTCGATGATATAATAATCATGCGGGCTTTCGGCTACCTGCATGGCGAGGCTTCTACCCACATTCCCTGCTAATCCCGCGTCAAGTCCCGCCGTTTTGAAAATATGATAAGTAAGCATCGTAGTAGTTGTTTTACCGTTGCTTCCTGTTATGCAAATCATCTTTGCGCGTGTGTACCGTCCTGCGAACTCTATCTCGGACAATACCGGAATGTTTCTCTCGATTATTTTCCTGATAACAGGCGCTTTGTCGGGTATGCCCGGACTTTTGATGATCTCGTCGGCTGATAAAATCTTTTCAATTGTATGCCGTCCTTCCTCCCATTCAACTGCATGGTCTTCGAGAATCTTTTTATAATCTGCCCGGATAGTTGCATTATCGGAAACAAAGACGGCATAGCCCTCTTTTTTCGCTAAGACAGCCGCCCCGACCCCGCTTTCGCCCGCACCTAAAATAACAACTCTCTTACCCATCCAACTTCTAAACTATCTGATTTTTAACGTAACAATGGTTATTACCGCCAAAATAATTCCGATAAGCCAGAAGCGCACGACCAATTTCGATTCGGGAATTACCTGAACCGGACGTTGAATCAGCGCATCAATACCGTCATTCCCTGCTTTTTGATAATGGTGATGCAACGGCGTCATTTTGAAGATACGTCGCCCTGCGCCATATTTTTTCCTTGTATATTTAAAGTAAGCCACCTGAAATATAACAGAAAGACTCTCAACCAGATACACTCCGCAAAGGATTGGGATAAGCAACTCTTTGCGGATAATAATGGCAAAAACGGCGATGATGCCTCCCAACGTCAGACTTCCGGTGTCTCCCATAAACACCTGCGCCGGAAACGAATTATACCACAGGAACCCTATCGTTGCGCCAATAAAAGCAGCCGCAAAGATAACAAGTTCTTCTGCTCCCGGTAAAAACATGATATTCAGGAAAGAAGCGAACTGTATGTGCGACGACATATAGGCAAAGATACCCAAGGCAACCCCCATAATGGCTGTGCTTCCCGCAGCAAGCCCATCGAGGCCATCTGTAAGATTCGCCCCATTTGATACTGCCGTAACGAGAAAAATCACAATCAATACGAAAAATAGCCATGTTACTTCTTCTTTCCAGTTACCCGCCCATGAAGCCAGCCACGCATAGTCAAAGTTATTATTTTTGATAAATGGTATGGTTGTTTTGGTGGATTTGGTTTCAGAAGGGTGAATCTGCACTTCTTCTACTATGTTCTCATGATTGACGACTTCAATATTCTCGCGGATAACGACTTCGGGACTTACGTATAATGTCATGCCAACTATCAGACCAAGCCCCACCTGGGCAATGATTTTAAATTTTCCGTGCAAGCCTTCTTTTTCTTTCTTGAAAACTTTGATATAGTCGTCTACAAATCCCAGCGTGCCAAGCCAGACGGTCGTGATTAGCATTAATATGATATATATATTATTGAGGCGCGCAAAAAGCAGTACCGGAAACAGAATGGCCATGATGATAATAATACCACCCATCGTTGGCGTCCCTTTCTTGCTCATTTGCCCTTCAAGCCCCAAATCCCTGACAACTTCGCCTATTTGTTTCTTTTGCAGGATATTAATAATTCTTCGCCCGAAAGCGGTTGAAATCAATAGCGCAAAAACAATGGCCATTCCTGAACGAAACGAGATGTATTTGAACATACCTGCGCCGGGTACGTCAATAGAATCTAAGTAAGTAAAAAGGTCGAATAGCATATTAGTTTTCAGTTTTCAGTTACAGGTATATTGAATATTTCATGAACAATTGCTTTATCGTCAAACGGATATTTTACTCTGTTGATTTCCTGATAATTTTCGTGTCCCTTTCCGGCGATGAGGACGACGTCGTCTTTCCGGGCAAAAGCAATCGCCGCTTTGATGGCTTCGCGCCGGTCGGTAATGCAAAGGGTGCGTTCTTTCTCGCTTGCATTAAGTCCTGCAACCATATCGCGAATGATGTCTTCCGGATGCTCGTTTCGGGGGTTATCGGCAGTAAGAATCAGTTGGTCGCTCCGGCGTACGGCTTTCATAGCCATCAGGGGGCGTTTGCCTTTGTCGCGGTTGCCGCCAGCGCCTGCAACGGTGATAACGCGGGCGCCGTCGCCCAACACCTCACGGATGCTGTTGAGTACATTCTCAAGCGCATCAGGCGTATGCGCATAATCGACAATGACTGTTACGCCTTGCCGGGAACGTATCGTTTCAAACCTGCCCGAAACAGGACGAAGCGCGCTTAATGCAATAAGAATATCCTCCGCGTCTTCGCCGAGCGCCGTTGCAGCGCCATAAACAGCCAGCAGGTTGTACGCATTGAAACGACCGGCAAAATGGGTATGAACATCTTGCCGGTTGATTTCCATTTCCGTACCGTCAACATGCGATTCGATGATTTTGCCTTTGAAATCGGCCAGCGTCTGAAGCGAATACGTTAGTCGTTGCGCTTTTGTGTTCTGCAACATAACCTTGCCGTTTTTATCATCCAAATTGGTTAATGCAAACGCCTTGCCCGGAAGATTGTCAAAGAATGTTTTTTTTGCTTGCAGGTAATCTTTGAACGACGGGTGATAATCAAGATGATCGCGTGTGAGGTTTGTAAATATCCCGCCGTTAAAATCTATTCCACTGATACGTTTCTGGTCTATTGCGTGCGAACTCACTTCCATGAAAGCGTATTCGCATCCGGCTTCCACCATCCTGGACATCAGTCGTTGAATCGTTAGCGGATCGGGGGTTGTATGGTCGGTTGGGATGATTTCATCGTTGATATAGTTGCAAATCGTCGATAGCAGGCCGGCTTTGTACCCCAATTTTCTGAAAATCCGGTACAATAAGGTAGCGATAGTCGTTTTACCATTCGTACCGGTCACACCGACAACGATCATCTGTCGCGACGGCTCGCCGTACCATGCCGACGCCAACCTCCCCAGCGCATCAGCCGAATCAGGTACAATAAGTAACTCAGCGGTCAATGATGCCGTCGCAACGTCATTGCGAATAAGTGACGACGGCATCCTGCCGTCGAACAGCAATGATGCCGTCGCATCGTCATTGCGAGGAACGAAGCAATCCAGATCAATACGATCCGTATTTTCACAAACCACAGCCACCGCGCCTTGCTCAATTGCCTTTCCGATATAATCATGCCCATCGACCGTCGCCCCCTTAACGGCAACGAAGAGCGAACCGTCAACGACCTGTCTCGAATCGCTCTGTATGTTGGTGATTTCCGGGTCGAAGCCATGCTGCAACGGCAGGACGCCGTCGTCTCTATAAGTGACCTGACTCGTTTTTATTAATTCTGATAATCTCATTTTCATTTATCTAAGCGTTAATGTAACTGCCTGTCCCGGAACGACCTTGCTACCGCTTGCTATGGATTGTGATACTACGCTGCCATATCCGCTGACCGTCACACGCAAACCGCAATTTTCAAGTGCAAATACGGCGTCTTTTGCGCCCATCCCGACCACATTCGGCGCTAAATTATCGACCATCGGCAATTCTTTCACTGTAATACCCTTATTATCACCGGTAGAAACAACATAATCCGACTTGATATTCGTTTCATTTGTTTTAATCTGAAGGCCTTTTGTCACATTTTTAAAAGCCGTATAATCACCGTTTTTCGTATCCGGGTAAGGCGTTTTCTGCGAATCATCAGACGCCATTTTCATGTCTAAAACCGTACAGTGGGAATAAATTTTTTCAGCAATTTCTTTCACGACCGCACCGCACATTGCCCCGCCCGATACCGTACCGTTTCGAGGGCGTGTAATTACGACAATACAGGTATATTGGGGATTTTCATACGGAAAATAGCCGCAGAATGAGACGCGGTGAGCATTTGAACTGTACGCGCCTCCGCTTACAAGTTGCGCCGTACCGGTTTTACCTGCAATCGTTATCACATCCGACTGTGCCGGTTTCCCTGTTCCATTCGTATTATTGACTACATTATACAGCATGTCCTGTATGATTTTCAGTGTGCGCTGCGAGCAAATTTCGGGATTAATCACCTCCGGCATAAATCGTTTCACCGATTTGCCATTCTTTAGGACGTCTTTTACAAACATCGGACGTACCATTACGCCGTCATTAGCTATCGCATTATAGAAAGCAAGCGTCTGAATAGAAGATATTTGCACTTCATAACCGAAAGACATCCACGGCAGCGAATAACGCGACCACTGCCTGTCGTCCGGCCACCGAAGGCGGGGTTTTCCGGCGCCGGGAATTTCCAGTCGTAAATCTGCATCCAAGCCAATCCGACTCAGTCCGTCAACAAATTTTTTCGGATTACTTTCATATCCTTTCAGGATAATCTTTGCCATGCCAATATTCGACGAATACCATATCGCTTTTTCGGCATTTATCTTTCCATATCCGCCTCTGTTGGCATTGTGGTCGAGCATGAGTCGGTTTGCATACGTAAACCGGCCATTGCCTACATCAACCTCCGTTTTAGGATTAACAACGCCGTCTTCGAGCGCTACCATCATGGCGGCAACCTTAAAGGTCGATCCGGGTTCTATTAAATCTGCTACTGCATGGTTCAGGTTTTCGCCGTATCGTCCGGGTCCTGTGCGTTCCATATTGGTGATAGCCACTATCTCGCCTGTTTTCACTTCCATTACTAACGCTATGCCGTTGTCTGCATTCAATTCTTTTAGCTTGTCGGTCAACGCTTTTTCAACCAAATCCTGTATGTTAATATCTATCGTAGAACGAATATCCATCCCATCGACAGGGTCTACTTCAACGACGGTTGTCCACCGTCCTCCAACTCTTTGCTCGGTTCCCCATCCTGCTTCCCCACAAAGCAATGAATCGTAATACAATTCCAGACCATTTTTCCCTTTTGTCAGACCTGATTTTTCATCAATTTCAGTATAGATATCCCCAATGGTACGCGAAGCAAGATTACCAAACGGTTTTCTACGAAACATTCTTTCTTTTTCGTAGAGACCGTTACGATATATCCCATAGCGGAAAAATGGATACGTTTTTATTTCTTTCAAATCTTTAAGGGATATCCCTTGCTCGACAAATAAGGGATAATCGGTTTTTTTTGATTTGACGCCCTGAAGAATATGCGTTTTATATCCAGCCTGCGTCCTATTTTTAAGTTTTCGGGAAAGATAATACGAAAGCGAATCAACGCCATTGATCTTGGATTTTTCGAGCGAATCCAATCGTATGGCGCTCGACTTAAAATCCATATACAGGTAGTACTGAGGGAAGTTGGTCGCCATAATCCGGTCGTCGTTCGAAAGTATTGATCCTCGCGCGGGATTTATCAAACGACTGGGGCGTTTCAATCCTTCCGCTAATTTCATCCATTCTTTTTTTTCGTAAACGCCTATCTTAATGGCAGAAACAAGGATCGCAATCGCTAAAAGCCCTAAAAGAACCGTGATGCCAAAGTACCGGATAAATATGGTACCGTCTTTTTCATTTCCGATTTCCTCTTTCTGCATGGATGGGAAATCATTTGATTTTTTTTGCTTTTCCGACATACGACTTTTTTTATTTATTAAGTTTATATGGGGGCGTTTTTGCTTTTTCAATCCCAATCCCCTGACGTTTAACAAGTTCTTCTACCTGCGAAGGACGTGTCTTGCTGGTCAGTTCTGCCGACAATTCCAACGCTTCCGACCTGACTTCTTTCAATTGTGTCTGTAAGCGGTCTATTTCCCGAAGTTTGATAATACAGGTATAACGGTTAGTGATGTAAACAAAGAGCAAGATGACAACCAATACGATCATCTTTGTATGCCTGACAATAAAATCCTCTTTCAGTACGCCTCCTCCGAGAATATACATCCACGAAAATCGTTTTTTCTTTTTCTTTTTTTCTTTATCTTCCATTCACATTCAATTCGTAATTCACAATTTACCTGCTACCCGCAATTTGGCGCTGCGCGCGCGCGGATTTTCCTCAATTTCCTCAGCCGAAGGGACAATCACTTTGCCAACCGGACTAAGCGGAGCGAACCGGTTCCCATAAACATCCTGCTCGACATGCCCTTTAAAATTTCCTGTTTTGATGAAATTTTTCACAATCCGGTCTTCCAGCGAATGATACGTGATGACGGCTAAACGTCCCCCTTTTGCAAGCAACAACAATGATTGCGTCAGCAATTCCTGCAAAGCCTGCAATTCCTGATTGACCTCTATACGGATGGATTGGAACGCCTGCGCCAGAAACTTCTTTTCGTTTTCCTTGTTCGCAAACCCGCTGACAACCGCTTTCAAATCGTCTGTGTATTGCAACGGATGCGCAACCCTTCTTTTTACAATTGCCGATGCTACCTTGCGAGCGGATTTCAATTCGCCATAATAGTAAAAAATACCGGCCAACTGTTCTTCCGTATAGGTATTCAACACATCGGCAGCCGTTATACCTGCGCGGTTATTCATACGCATATCTAATTTGCCGTCAAACCGGAACGAGAAACCGCGCATCTCATCGTCAAAGTGATGCGACGAAACGCCCAGATCAGCCAAAATACCGTTTACTTCGCGAACGCCATGATAACGCATAAAGTTAGATAGAAAGCGAAAGTTACTACGAACAAACGTAAACCGCTCGTCATCAATCATATTCTTCTTAACGTATTCATCCTGGTCAAAGCCGAACAAGCGACCTCTGCGCCCTAACCGCGTCATAATTTCGCGCGAATGACCGCCGCCCCCGAAAGTAACATCAACATATACTCCCGAAGGACAAATATTCAACCCTTCAATGCTTTCATTCAGCAGCGCCGGAACATGAAATATTTTCTCTTTTTGGTTCATTCTAAGACGTTTATAAAACTAAGATCGATGTAACAACCTGATTGAAGGGGTAAAATTACACAATTTCCGCATATTATGCGGAATAAAATAAAAAAAAGTTTTCAACATCCCGATTTAAGTTAATCAACTTTCGGCTTATAGCCAAAAGATTTGGCTTTGCTTCGTGAAGAATCAGATAGGGCCAATTAAAGATAACAATATGCCGAGAATAACGTCTTTTTCTTTGCGCATGGGGTATTATAGAATCAAACAGCCGGATATTACAACTCACGGTATCATTGCTTCCGTTCCGAAAGCGACACATTTATCGATTTTATTAAGGCATGTTGCGAGCCTGCGCCTTTAGCCGCGAGAAACGAAGCGGAATCCAGAAAAAAATGACAAGTTAAATATTTCGCATCACTTAGCGGACAGATTATGGAATGATCTCGTAGAGAAGCGTCGCATCATTTGTCAGAACCGGAAGAAAGCGCCGACTGTCCGTCAGCGTAATATGGTTTTTGAAGAAAGCATCCGTCATCCCGATGTACGTGAAATCGGAGGAGAGTGGCTTTGCCGTCAAGCATTGGAACAATTGAAGCTGGCTGATTTTCTGGTGAACACAGGCTTTACGGAGGAAGAAGCGCAACTGGCGCTTACCCAAATCATATTTCGACTACGCTCAATAACCATCGCCCGCGCTGTTTATCCTGCTTCCGAATGGGTTGTTGAGCCTGTGGTCAGTGAGCCTGTCGAACTGTCGAAATATTGGAAACCGCCCGATGGATACGTGAGAACTCGGCGGTGTGCAGTGTAACGGGTTATCCCGTTGAAAAGATTACAAAAGACAAACTGTATAAAAGTGCATTGAGGCTGTTTTGTAAAAAAGAAGAAATAGAAAATTTTCTTTCCGTAAAAACCGGTCAACTGTTTGATATAACGGATAAAATCTACATATACGACCTCACGAACACCTATTTTGAAGGCAGGAAAGAAGGCAGCAGTCTTGCCCGGTTCGGGCGCTCGAAAGAGAAACGTTCTGACTGTAAAATCGTTGTTTTGGCGCTGGTAATCAATCCGGAAGGCTTTATAAAATACTCGGGCATTTTTGAAGGCAATATGCAGGACAGCAGGACGCTGGAAGAAGTGGTAACGAATCTGCGATCCAAAACATCGACGTCCAAACAGGCTATTGTTGTAATAGATGCGGGCATGGTTAGTGAGCGAAGTCGAACTATTGCTACGGAAGAGAGTCTTGAGATGTTGACAGAAAACGGCTTCGATTATGTATGCGTATCAAGGAGCAACTTGAAAAAATACACGGTTGACCCATCCTGTCCGCCGGTTGAAATGGAAGATAAAAAGAAACAAAAGATAAAGCTTCAAAAAGTGGTCAGCGATAAACATAACGGTTACTTTCTAAAAATAGACAGCGAAGCCAAACGGACAAAAGAAGTATTCATGAACAACCGTTTTCAGGAAGGTTTTGAAAAGGGATTATCTGTTATAGCTGCTTCATTGGGTAAAAAAAGCGGAATAAAAATGGAAGGGAAAGTGTATGAGAGGGTCGGTCGCCTCAAACAGAAATATCCCTCTGTCGCCAAATATTATGACATCAGTTATACGACAGAAACGGAAAGTGTGACCAACCGTAAGACAAAAGAGAAAACAGAAGTCCGCAAAGTGACGTCAATGACATGGAAAATAAAAACGGAACATTGAACCCGATGGAGAATGCGGGACTTATTTTTTGCGTACCTCTCTTTATATGAACGAAGAACTAACCTGGTTGATATACAATATCATTCGTGAAATCGAATACAGTTTTCGCACCTTGAAGACCGACCTCGATTTACGACCGGTTTATCACAAAAGAGATAATGCGACGATGGCGCATCTGCATCTTGGACTGTTGGCTTACCGGGTTGTCAATACGGTTCGTTATCAGCTCAAAAACACCGGAAGTCATGCGGATAAAACACCGGAAACCGCCGAAACAGAAACCGAAACAGATACAATGCCTATCAACTTCTCATGGAAAGAAATAATCCGTATCATGAACACGCAGAAATCGGTATTGACTGTTTCGCAAAACCGTTACGATGAAGTCATCATCAGCCGACGTTGCAGCGACCTCACTCCAAAAGCAGAAGCAATTTATCATCGTCTCAAATACAAATCTCAACCATTCACCAAACGAAAATTTGTGGTGCACAAATCGGAATTTATAAAAATGAAATGAACCGATTTACAGATGTTTCTTATCTAGTCACTCCTTAAAAACGATCTAACGCATTATATTTCAGAAAAATAGTTTAAAAAAAGTTTGTATATTTCCACCATAATTTGTATCTTTGAGGTTTAAAAAGTGGAGAATTATGTTAGGAAAATTACAGGCAAATAAGCGCGATCTGTTTCGCACTCGTTTAGAAGATTTGATTAATCCGAATCACGAGTTGGCATTGTTAGCAAAGACGATAGACTGGCAATATTTTGAGGATGCGTTTAAGCAGTACTACTCTGAGAGGGGCGCACCGAGCGTACCGATCCGTACGATGGTTGGCTGCCTTCTTCTGAAACATTTGTATAAT
>Ga0082212_10010850_pt1 | contig 11610 bp, 12 predicted proteins | sample TergutNt197P3_FD_71548 | JGI IMG/M metagenome (GOLD analysis project Ga0082212, IMG submission 71548) | Neocapritermes taracua P3 segment gut microbial communities from Petit-Saut dam, French Guiana - Nt197 P3 | ecosystem: Host-associated > Arthropoda: Insects > Digestive system > Gut ... | reverse complement strand
CCATTTCCCACGGGTATTTTGCCACCACGTCTGTAAAGGTGTCGTAGTCGCCGTGGTAGGAAAAACCCACATGCTTAATCAGCCCTTCCCGCTTGAAGTCATCCAACTGGCGGAAGATTTCCCGTTGTTGGATGGCATCCCAAGACGGCGGCATGATGCGGTGCAAAAGGTACATGTCAATATAATCTGTCCGCAGTTTTTTTAGGGTGTTTTCCAGGTTGCGGCGGATGGTGGCGTCATCGTGCATTTCCCAAAAGGGCTGCTTGGTGACGTATACTACATCCTTGCGCTTATGCTCCAGGGCTTCGCCCAAAATGGCTTCGCTTTGGCCACCGTGATAGCCAAAAGCCGTGTCAAAGTAGTTGATGCCGTTGTTGGCGGCGTATTGGATCAATTCAATGGCGGCGGGCAGGTCTACGCCGTTTTTGCCGTCGCTGTCAATAAATGGCAGGCGCATGCAGCCCATGCCCAGGAGGCTTACTTTTAGTCCGGTTTTTCCAAGTGTTCTGTATTGCATTTCGCATCCCCATTTCTATTTTCTCGTTCAGCTTTCTTATACACCATGGTATCCGAAATGGCGGGGATTTGTCAAATTTTATAGGCGCACGCATAGTTGCTGCACCTTCCATGTTGTTTTGCCACAAACATCGTGATATAATAGCACGAATACAAATTCTGGAGGGATGTACAAACATGAAGAAAAGAGCAAGCATGCTTAAGGGCATTGTGGTGGGCGCCCTGTCCACCGTACTGCTTTCCGGCACCTTGGTGATGGCAAACCCCGTCACCAGAGATTTATTTTTTGGCGTCAACGTCACCCTTAACGGTACCGTACTGGACTTTGAAGAGGATAGCCAGCCGTTTATTATTGACGGCAGAACCTTTTTGCCTGTAGGCGCCTTGGCGGATGTCTTGGACGTAACGGCCACATGGGAAGGCGAAACCAGCACCGTTCACTTGGCCACCCAGCCTACCCCACCGGAGCCTTACGCGCCTGTCAATGACCCAATACTGCCGGTAGACCCATCTACAGACCTGCCAGCAGAGCCAATTGCAGCGGAAATAAACCCCATTACCCCGGCAGAAATTGCCGCTTTGCAAGCCGCCTGGGGCGAAGGCCTGGTGGCCATTAGCACCGCATTTGCCGAAGGCGAAGACTACGCCGCCATTGCACAAAACGTGCTGGACACCCTGTACGGTTATGTAGACGGCACCGTACTATTTAAGCCCACCATTGCCAGCGAAGTGCCTTTCCGTTTTACGGAAACCGGCGCAGCGTCTTACTTTATTGGCGCTTCCATTGGCGATGCCGCTTATGAAGAAGACGGACAAGGCTTTGCAACGAGTCCTTGGACAGCGATACGTTTTGGCGCTGACGGCGCATACATCATCAACGGCGAAACTGCCCTGTGGATGGGTTCTGTATTTTTAACCAATGACGAAGGCGAAGAAATTCGCGTGGAAAAATCCCTTGGTTTGTACCGGGATGCCAATGGCGATGTGCGGATTCAACTGCACCACTCCAGTGTGCCGTTTGCAGAATAAATTAAATTTTGTGGCGCTTGTCCTTTGTGGCAGGCGCTTTTTTTGTGCATACTTTCCCATCTCCCGGGGCACAATATCCCTACGAATGGAGTGTGCAAAATGCAAAAATTCATCTTACTGTGTTGTGTGATCCTGTGCATGCAACTTCCCCTATTCACCGCCGCCCAGGCCCCGGATGATACGGAAGTGTTCTTCTTTCGCGAAAAAGAAGTGGCCGTGCCCATTATTATGTACCACCTGATTACCGAAAAACCCAAGTACATTGGCAAGTACGGCGTAACGCCGACCGATGTGGAAAAAGACCTGCTGTACCTAAAGGAAAACGGCTACACCACCGTGGTGATGCAAGACCTGATCAACTTTGTAGAAAAGGGCAAGCGCCTACCCCAAAAGCCCATTGTCCTAACCTTTGATGATGGCAACACCAGCGACTACACTTACCTATTCCCCCTGCTGCAAAAGCACAAGATGAAGGCCGTCCTGGCCATTATTGGCGACCCAACAGACCGTTATACCAACACTCGCGTCCAAAATCCCAAGGCAAAGTTCCCCAACATGACCTGGGAACAGATAAAGGAACTGCATGATTCCAAATTGTGCGAAATACAAAGCCACGGTTACAACGTACACGGCCGGGGTGGCAGCGGCAAGAAAAGCGGCGAAAGTGCTGAGGCGTACCATGCCCGCCTAACGGCAGATTTGCAAAAGCTGCAAACGGCCTGTGAAGCCCATTTAGACTGGACGCCCAATACTTTTGTGTACCCACTGGGCGTGGTGGGCAAGGGATCGCGCAAGATTATAGAGGATTTGGGCATGGCGGCCAGCCTTGGCTGTGAAGAGGGCATCAACATGGTGCGGCAAGGGGACAAGGACTGCCTCTTTCAAATGCGCAGGTACAACCGGCCACGTGGGGAGTGCGTGGAACGTATTTTACAGCGGGCAAACAAATAACACGCGCTGTCTTGGGAAGCGCAAATGCTTGGCATAAAAAGCAATACGCATGGAATTGGAACTGCCTCCTATCTTCCCACACCCCGCTGGACGGCTTCTTGCTCCAACATTTCAACCAAAAACGGAAAACTTACCGCATCCACTGTTAGCATAAAACAATTGCAGATACACTTGCCATATTGCCGGCCGCGTATTTCAAATGCGTACCCCATGCAGCCCTGCCAGCATTTTTGCGGGTCTTTTATTTTTAGACAGTCGCTGGCGCCGGCAATTTGGCTCACCATGCTTTCCGGCAGGCGGTCCAATATTTGGGGGTATTGTGAAAGGTGATCGGCGTTGACGCGCATCATGAGCTGCCCGGCCTGCACCAAAAAATATGCAATAATCCCCTTGACGGTCTTGATTTTTGGTTGGGCATAGGCAATATGCAGCCCGTAGGTTTTTGTCACCTGCACTTTGAGTTTGTAGCCTTTTTCCACCAACATATTGTGGATGGTCAGCACAAAATCCCTATCCCTATCGTTTACAATGGCAAGGAAATCGTCCAGTTGGTATTTTGCTTTTGCCATGGCCCTTACCCCTCCAGCGCCATGGGCTCAGCGATACAAGCCGGTACTTCTATGCCCGTGGCGTAGCAAAAGGCAATAATTTGCCCCGCATGCATATTTTCATGCCCAATCATGGTGGAAATAATTTGGTGTACGTTTCTATCTTCGCCGTAGTAATCAATTTTTTCCGTGCCGTCCAGGGTTTCCATGGCCCTTTCTAACTCGGCATCCAGGGCCGCCATTTTTTCTACAATAGCTGGGGTGGGCAGGTTTTCGTATACATATTCTTCGCCAAAGTCTACGGTTTTGGTGGTTAGGGAGTCAATAATATCCCTTTGAAACAGCGTCAGCTCGTAGGCCTGCAGGCGAATGGTGTTTAGCGCTTTTCTGGGTAATTTTTTTTCCAAGTCTGCGTCGGATAGCTCGTTTAAGAACCCTAAAATAATGCTGCGCGTTTCCTGCCAATCGGCCAAAAGCGCTTTGAGTGAGTCAATCATGTGGTACCTCCAAATGTTATTTTGCGCTGCATAGCTCCATTCTACCACGATAAATATGACAACAGTGCGTCACATTTCAAAAAAACGCTTGACAACGGCGCACCTTTCCCATATACTACTATGTGCAACACAGTAATACGCCACACAGAATGCAAAGAGGTGATACCCTTGACCAACCCCAACCTGATTAGCCGCTACATCGACGACATTTTACTCAAAGTCATTTCCCTAGGCGATTGCTACGGCTACAGCATTAGCAAAACCATTGCCAAAATGACAGACGGCCACTGGCAAATTAAAGAGGCCACGCTGTATTCCGGGCTGCGGCGGCTAGAGGCCGACAAGCAAATTAGCGCCTACTGGGGCGACGAAACCCAAGGCGGCCGCCGTAAATATTACAGCCTAACCGAAGCCGGCCGGGGCAGCCTGGCAGAAAGCACAAACAACTGGGAAGCAACCAAATTGATTATGGACAAAATCTTTGGATGGAGGAATGATACCAATGAATAACCAACGCATCATTGACTGGGTTAACGAACTGTTTGCAGGGTTTGCCCAAACCAACAAGGTAAGGGAGCAGAAAGAGGAGCTGACACAGCACCTGATTGACCGCATGAAGGAATACATGGCAGAGGGCATGAATTTTGACCAAGCCTTTGCCGCCGCCAAAGAGGACTTAGGCGACTTGGACGAACTGCTGGCAAGCTTTACAGACCTTTCCAGCAGCAGAATGGCCGACGCCTTACCGGCCCATGAAGATCGCCCTGGCGGCTGGCGTTTTCGCCTAAACCATGAAGGGCTGGTGGCCATGTCGCCTTTCGTATACCTGGTGCTGGGCTTTGCCTTTGGCTGGTGGGCATGGGCTTGGGTGATTATTCCCATGACCGCCATCATTTTTAGCAGCGGTTTGTTTAACGGCAAAGGTGAAGACGCAGGCTACGGGCTTATTGCCCTTTCCCCTTTTATTTACGTGCTGATGGGATTTTTCCTGGGCTGGTGGGCATGGGGCTGGATTATTATTCCCGTTTCCGCCATATTGTTTGGCATACCGGTGATTAAAATTGGACTCAGGTAGAGAGAACAGGTTCTAAGAAATAAATTTGCCCACCGAGAAATGTTGCGGTATAATGGCTTTGGAGAGGTGAATCCCATGACCGAAGCCACATTTATCACCAAAAACGAAAACGCCTGGAAAAGCCTGGAGTCCCTAAATCACCAGGTGGCCAAAAGCGGCGTGCGCGCCCTGGCGCCGGAGGAAGTCAAGGAATTTGCCCGGCTTTTTCGCCTTGCCAGCCACCACCTGGCCTATGTAAAAACCCACTTCCCCCAAAGCCACATGCTGCCCTATTTGAACCGGGTGGTGGGCGTCACCCACAATTATTTTTATGTGCGCCAAAGCCGCGCCGTTTCTGATATTCGTGGATATTTTACCCATACCTTCCCACGCGCCGTCCGTGAAACCTATCGTTTTTGGGTTTTAGCCACGGCGCTTTTTGTGCTTGGCATGCTGTTTGCCGGCGGGTATGTGGCGGCGGATTTAAGCCGCCTGCACGACATCATGCCCCCGGGCTTTGGGCATTTTGACGTGACGGAAGTGCCGGACCTTGGAGACGGCGCGGTGCCCTGGGAATACTCCCTGATGGCGGCAACCATTACCACCAACAACATCACCGTGACTTTTAACGCCATTGCCGGCGGCCTGCTGGCCGGGCTTGGGACGGCGTTTATTCTTATTTACAACGGGCTTATTGTCGGCGGCCTGTTTGGCTTCTTTCATAGCGCAGGGGCAAACATGACGGTGGCCTATGCCTTGGTGTTGCCCCACGGGGTGATAGAACTGGCCGCCATTTTCTTATCCGGCGGCTGCGGGCTGATGCTTGCCAAGGGGCTTTTAATCCCCGGCGAGTACACCAGGCGCCAGGCGCTGGTCATGCAGGGGAAAAAGGCGGCGACGCTAATCCCGGGCATTGTGGCCATGCTGGTGGTTGCCGGCATTATCGAAGGCTATTTTACCCCCCTGCCCATTGACCCATGGTGGAAGCTTGCCTTTGCAGCGCTTACCGGCATTGGACTGGTGGCCTATTGCCTGCCCCGGCGGGTTGGGCGGCAGAAAGAAGCTTGGCTGGACGCCGGCAAGGACAAGGCATGAGAACGCCGATAACCGCCCCCACCACCCACGAAGACGCCTGGGCTGCGAAGGGCTTCTTTCCCATAGCCGGGGTGGATGAAGCGGGACGCGGGGCGCTGGCCGGGCCGGTGGTGGCATGCGCCGTGACGCTGCCGGCCGGGTTGGTCATTGAGGGCGTCAACGACTCCAAAAAACTAAGCGCAACCAAGCGGGAAGCCTTGGCGGCGCGGATCAAAGCGGAAGCCCTGGCCTATGCTTTTGGGGTGGTGGACGTGGACGGCATTGAAGCCATGAATATTTTGCACGCCTCGCTGTACGCCATGCGTTTGGCGGTGAAAGGACTGGCAGCGCTGCCACAAATAGCGCTGATTGACGGAAACAAACTGCCCCCGGGCCTGCCCTGTGAAGCCGTTTGCATCAAACAAGGGGACGCCGCCAGCCATGTGATTGCAGCGGCAAGCATTTTGGCCAAGGTGGAGCGGGACAGGATGATGCAGGCATTGCATGGGGAATTTCCCATGTATGGGTTTGACAAGCATAAAGGGTACGGCACGGCGGCGCACCGGGCGGCGCTGGGTGAATTTGGGCTTTGCCCGCAGCATAGGAAGGGGTTTTGTCATGGTTTTTAACAACGCGCAGATTGACATTACCGAAAGCGAAAAGTACATCAACGTAAATGAATTTTTTGCAGAGGATGCCGAGGGTTACCGCGCTTTTTGGCAGGATATGCAAGCAAAATACCCGGGGTGGGAAATTGTTTTTACTTACCGCAACTGCGACCCGCCCATGGAATTTTTAACCGGCATTGGCATGGAGTTATTGGAAAGCAGCTTTATAGCCGAACTGGACAACGATGGATTTAAGCCCGCCGGCAAAAAACACGCGATGCTGATTACACCGGAAAATTTTGACCTGTTTGCGGATTTCCACGACAAAGCCAGCCCGGACATGTTTTGGACCAGCGCCCGCATTGCGGAAAAGCCTGAACAGTGGCGCATTTACATGATTGGCGACAACGCTTACGTGATGATGAGCCTGTGGGGTGACACGCCGGAAATATTTGCCCTGGTGGCGCCGGGTGCGGCGGTTGGAGCGTCGTTGCTGACTGTGGCGGCAAAATTTGCATTTGACAACGACCGAGTTAAAGTGCTTTACTTTATAGACACGGATGATCCCCTCGGGATGGACGCCGCTTGTGAAGTGGGGTTTGTAGTAACGGGGAGAAGCGTGGCGTATCATGGGGTTGTAAAATAGTAGGGCCAAGGGATAAAATCCCTTGTCGGGGTTTGGGGCGGATAGCCCCAAGGTCTAAAAAAACATATCACGGAGGGAAAACCATGAGCAAAGAAAAATCACCGGCAGTACAACTGCAAGACAAACTGACATTTAACAGCAAAAACGCAGCACTCAAACTGACAGACAGCGAAATGCAAACCATTTTCGCCTTCAACGAAGGGTACAAAACCTTCTTAAACCACTCTAAAACCGAGGGCTGTTGCGTGCATACGGTTATAGAAATGGCGGAAGCCAAGGGCTATACAGAATTTATTCCCGGCAAGAAATACAACGCCGGCGCCAAAGTATATGTGCGCAACCGCGGCGCGGCCATCATGCTGGCCACCATCGGCACCCGCCCGCTGGAAGACGGCCTGCGGGTTATCGCGTCCCATATTGACGCGCCAAGGCTTGACCTAAAGCCTAACCCGCTGTACGAAGATTCTGACATTGCGTACTTCAAAACCCACTACTTTGGCGGCGTGCGCAAGTACCAATGGGTGACGGTGCCACTGGCGCTCCACGGCGTCGTTTTCAAAGAAAATGGCGACATGGTACGCATTAACATTGGCGAAGACGAAAACGATCCGCTGTTCTACATTACCGACCTGTTGCCCCACCTTGGCAAAGACCAAAGCCAAAAGAAGCTGAGCGAAGCCTTCACCGGGGAAAGCATGAACCTGATTGCCGGCAGCCTGCCGGATAAAGACGATGACATTAGCCAAAAAACCAAATTTACCGTGCTTAAATGGCTAAACGAAAAATATGGCATCACGGAAGCGGACTTCCACACGGCGGACATTAAAGCCGTGCCGGCCTACAAAGCCCGGGACATTGGGCTTGACCGGGGCCTGGTGGCCTCCTACGGGCATGACGACCGGGTGTGCGCCTACACCTCGCTAATTGCGGAATTTGGCGCCACCAATCCGGAATACACCACCGTCACCATTTTGGCGGACAAAGAAGAAGTGGGCAGTGCCGGCAATACGGGGCTTGACTCCAATTTCTTTGCCTATTTTGTAGAAGATCTGGCAGACGCGGCCGGCGCCAAAGCCCGCCGGGTGCTGGCAGCCACCAAGGCGCTTTCCGCCGACGTCAACGCCGCTTACGACCCTGCTTTTGGGGAAGTTTATGAAAAACGCAACTCTTGCTTTATCCATCATGGGGTGGGCGTGGCAAAATATGTAGGCTCCGGCGGCAAAGGCGGCACGGTGGACGCTTCCGCCCAGTATATGTCCTTTGTGCGCACCATGCTGGACAAAGCCGGCGTCAAATGGCAAGTGGGCGAGCTTGGGAAAGTAGACCAAGGAGGCGGCGGCACAGTGGCAAAATTCCTGGCGCGTTACGACATGGACATTGTGGACATTGGCGTGCCAGTGCTAAGCATGCACGCGCCTTATGAAGTGGTCAGTAAAATTGACGTGTATATGGCGTTTAAGGCGTTTGAAGCGTTTTATCAGTAGTTGACCAATAATGCGAAAGCGGGCGGCCTGTGATGGGCTGCCCGCTTATTCCGTTGCCACCAAAGATATCACATAGTCAAGCAACGGGTCCCGGTTATTGATCCAATCGTCAATGGTACTGTCTATTAAGACATGAGGCCGCAAAATTAAATCGTATGGCGCAATGCCCACATCCCGCAAGGTATGAAATGTATTGGGCACCGCAAGGGTGTAACCCGAATAGCGCAAAGTCGTCCAAAAGCGCTGGTCGCGCGGCACCCCGGTTACCGTTGAGTATGAATAAAACTCCGTCAACTGACCGGAAGGCTTCCCGACAAAAACCGCGCCCAAGCGATACAGTTCCGCTGCCGCCACCAAAGACGCGGAGAATGAACCTTCATCCATAAAATAAAACAGCCTGCCGGTGGGCGTATGGGCCGCGATCATTTCAAAATGCGGTATATACAGCCTGCTGTCGCCGCCGCCGTTGCCCCTTGCGTCAATAACCACGGCATTCACATGGTTGGTGGCTAAAAGGGTTTCCACGGCTTCAAAAGTTTGGATAAAATCCACTTCGCTGTCCCCAAATGGGAAATAGGCCCGTATGCGAATATATAATATCCCGTAGGCCTCCATGTATTCATACCAGTGGTTAATATGGGGGTCACGGTACATAAACGGCATCGCGCCTGTCATCCGTTCATACACCATGTCTTCCGACAGCAGCCGGTTATCCAACCACCAATCTTCCACAAAAAATATATCGGATTCGGTTAATGTAATATCAAACCATTCGCCATCGGTGCCTACAAAGGTAAACGTCACGTCCCTGCCTTCTGCCGCGCCAATGGCATACAGTATGCCGGGTTTGCTTAAAAAAAACGCAAACACCGTCCTGGCATTATAAATGTTTTCCACGCCCCAAAAACTCCCGATTTCAGCAAAAAGCGCCTCCACCCCAATGCCGTTGACGGCAAACAGTTTATGGTTTAAAGCGTCGCTAAAGTCCCGGTGGACATGAAGCAGGTAAAAACCATCGGATAACCATTGAAAGGTAAGGGGGTAGCGGTCTTGACGCAGCGAATTGGCAAAGCTTACCCCATGTCCTTGCCCGTCAAATGCAAGGTGAGAATCCTCCAGCAATGCCAGCGCACGCTGTATCCCAAGGGATACTTCAAAATCCGTCAGGGTATCCACACTGTCCGCCAGTGCAGACAGGCTTGCGTCAAAGGCTGCCCGCATGTTGATATTTCTTTCCAAGTCACTGACGCGGCTGTCTGTAAATTTCGGGTGTATGGTTAGCACTTGCCGGCGCACTTGTTCAATGTCATAAGTCCATTGGCGAACGCGCTCTTCCGGTGAAATGGCAGGCGATTCTGTTTCAAGCGCCATTTCTGCCGCGGGTTCCGGTGCTGCTTCCGGTTCCGTTGCTGTTTCCGGCGACGCTTCGGCCATTTCCGGGGTTGGCTCGTCCGCCATCATTTCGGTGTGGTGTACATCAATTGGGGCCTCCGCTTCCCAGGCGCCGCCGCTTCCGCAGGCTGTGGCAAAGAGAAGGGTTGCAAAAATTATCAAAGCCATCGTTTTCATTTGCATCCGTTGATCCTTTCGTAAACTGCTGGGTGGGTTAAGGCGAGGCGTTGGTTTATGTATGATGGCTCCTTGAAGAAAGCAGGCAGAGGATGAAGGCAACCTTCCGCCTGTATCCACTGCCGCTTCTGTATCATCATTCAGGTATCTTTACCGCCCAAGCTCAATAATATTTTCAATCAAAATCTTACACTTGCCACAGCCCGGCGCAGTGCCGGCCTTCACGGCTTCGCCTACTTTTTCCACGGTATCCGCGCCGTTTTGTACAGCTTCCACCACCGCTTTTAGCGGCACGGCTCTACAGCGGCACACGGTTTCTAAAATCCAGTTTAAGCTGGTTTTGCAGCCGTTACATATACCACACACATTGGCGGTTTCTTTCAGTTCTTCCACAGTGCGGGCGCCTTTGACCATGGCCATGCGAATGTCTAGGTATGACACATCATTGGTGTCGCATACGGTGAAATTTGTCATTTGAAAAATCCCCTTTCTCCATGTAACCCAATTATACCCGCATTATTCTTACCCCGCAAGCTAATTCAACTGACCATAAAGCTACCCGTGACGAAACCCGTCAATATTTCCACCCACGCATTTCCAATATTTTACAAATTGCACGTGCAAAACATAGTACAATCCATAGGACATGCCCCACTTCACCAACAAGGAGCCGATTTTATGGATTTTGGCGCAAACCCAGCACGGGGAAAGCGATTATCGCAAAACGAACATACAAAGCCCATCATTAACCGAAGCAACATTGCCTCGCTGTTGGTGGGCGCATTTGGATTTTTTATTGGCCGCGCCATGGTTTTTACCTTTGTAAACCCATTGGCGTTGCCATTCCTGGCCGCGTTTATGGGCGCCAGCAAAGGGTTTTACTTAACCGCCACTTTTTTAACCCTAGGCCTTTTTACCCGCCTTGGCAACTTGCTAACCATCCGGTATCTGTTGGCCATTGGCATCTCATGCGCTTACCAGTTGTTGATGACGCGCACGGGCCTATTCCGCACCTGGCTTAAACTGCCGTATATTGCGGCGGCCACCGCTTGTGCCGTGCTTATTTCCGGCATTGTTGTAGCCGTAGCCTATGGCAGAAGCCCCTTTCTGCTAACAGTGACGGTGTTGGAAACGGTGCTGGCCGGCGCGCTCACGCTTATTCTCAAGCGCGCCCATGTTATTTTAACCGGCCGCAAACGCCGGGCAAAGCTCCTTTCTGGCGAAGATATGACGGCGCTGACCATTGTGCTGGCGGGGATTATTGCCGGCGCCAGTGACATTTACGTGGGCGCCATGCCCTTGCGGATTTTTTTCTGCGTGTATGTGCTGTGCATTGTGGCTTACAAAGGCGGCTCGTCCATGGCGGCGGCGGCCGGGCTGTTGCTGGGGCTGTTTTTGCACCTGGCCGGGTATTGGGATTCTTCCTGGGCGGCCATTTTGGGGCTGGCGGGGATTGGGGGCGGCGTAGCCCAAAAGTGGGGCCGGCCGGCGGTGATTGCCGGCGTGGGCATTGTTGGCGGCGTGGCGCTGTTTGTGCTGGCCCGCTCGTGGTTTAGCTTTTCTATGGTTTACGCGGTCATTGCCGGCGGCATGGCCTTTATCCTTACGCCCCAGTCCTTTTATTTTAACGTGGC
>Ga0082212_10010849_pt1 | contig 11611 bp, 7 predicted proteins | sample TergutNt197P3_FD_71548 | JGI IMG/M metagenome (GOLD analysis project Ga0082212, IMG submission 71548) | Neocapritermes taracua P3 segment gut microbial communities from Petit-Saut dam, French Guiana - Nt197 P3 | ecosystem: Host-associated > Arthropoda: Insects > Digestive system > Gut ... | reverse complement strand
ACGTCAGCCGTGCATCATGAGCCGTACTTTTCAAATGGAAAGTCAGGTCTGATTTGTTTTTGAGCGTAATTTGCGCTGTATTGCCGGTTTTTGTCACATTTATTTCCAATGCGTTCCCGAATAGTTCCTTCAGGTACTTTTCCTCGCCGATGATGTGCTCTTTCCAGTAAACCGCCGTGCGCCTTTCATTCAACGCTTCGCGGATAGATTCCGCCGTGCGCTCTTTGGCAAATACGAGCGTCATGGTGCGCTCTTTTCCGTAAGCAAAGGGCGTCAAAGGCGGATGAACGTCGGAATTACCGATCATGGTCAGCTTCTTTTCCAGACACCAGCCGTGTGCTTCCGGGTAATATGCGTTACCTGTGTTTCCGGCAACTTCGATACCGTGCATCAAGCCCTCTTGCAGCAATCGGGTATGTTCAGGCCACCACAACGTAGTATCGGGCTGATCGGCTACCCTGCCGGGATGACACCAGAAAAAGAAGGCATTTTGTGCTTTGGCGGCGCGAAAGGAAGCCATCCAGTCGGGTTTGTCCAACTCATCCGAATTGTTCAGGAAGATGGCATTGTGATGACCGGGAGGCATCGTATGTGTGATTTCGCTGCCTCTTATCAGAATAATATCCATATTCTGAGCATAAGGTTTGGCTATTTCATACGAAGTGTTATGCGATATACCTTTGAGCGAAACGTTTGACAGTTTTTCGATCTCTTGCAGATATGCACGACGACCTGTTGCCGGATAAATATGTTCAGTAATGGAAATGGCGTCAATACCTTCACGGGCTGCCTCGTCTATACGTACCGTAGGCCACACCGTTCCGTCAGAGAAAATCGTGTGCATGTGAAAATCGCATTGCAGGGTTTTATAACCTTTCAGATCGGGAAAAACAAGTTTCCTTCTATCCTGTGAAAAAAGCGGCAACGCTATGTAAACTGCCAAAAATAATGATATGAACTTTTTCATTTGTTTGATGATTTAGTGATTTTAATTTCCATCATTCGTGGCTCCGTTTTCCCATCCCTGATTTTGGGTTAAATTGGGATTTTTCGTTAGCACCAGAACAGGAAGAGGATAAAAGTACTGTTTATTACCCCATACCCTCCGGCTTTCACTTGCGATATCCCATATCAGGTAATAGCCTGTACCATCGCCGGCAGCAATTACCAGTATGTTAGAAGTCGATAAAAGGTCTGTAGTTACCGGTACATTTACGCAATTCGCCGCTGCTGCTGCGCCAATAGCGTTTTGTGCGTCTTGCAGTTCGGAATCAGAGGTATAGAAAATCACGTCGTAGGTACCGTCTCTATCCACATCTAACGCCTGATTGATTGCCGGAATGTACATGCCTTGCCAGCGCATTTTTAAAAGTTCGCCACTTTTCCAGCGTCGCAGGTCGTCGAAACGGAAGCCTTCGAGCAACAGTTCCACACCGCGTTCGCGGCGTACTTCCAAAATCACAGGATCCGTGATATCAGGGAAATACGTAGTTTGCAGGTATGAGTCTGCTACTGTCGGCTTTGCGGTCAAACCGCCTGTGATGCCTGCACGTTGCCGCAGAGCGCCGATGGTTTTTTCCCAGTCGGCGTCGGTGAGCGTACCCTGTTCGGCTTTTGCTTCGGCAAAGTTCAGCAGTACTTCGGCATAACGGAAAAGTTGGATGGCCTGGGTATTTCTACTTTGCGCGTTGTCGCCGAAAGTAGCATCCACGCAAAGTTTCATCGGGTGGTATCCAATCCGGGCGTAGTTACCAAAATCGGGAAGAGCAGTTCTCCCTTCACGCATATAACCCGGCGTACGGATAGAAGCAGCCAAACGGTTGTCGCGATTCAGACATTCTTCGTACAAATCTTCGTACTGCCAGCCGGAGCGTTCGGTATAGGGCGTTCCATCCTTTTGCAAATAGGTACAGACAAAAGGACGTATCAGATTTGTCACAGAATTTCCCGTGGCTGTCGTCCAATTCCGGTTGCATGAATGATATATGCCAAGCGATGCACTTGATATAAGAGCCATCATGGTTTCGTTCGCCGGCGGGGCGTCGCTGGTAAATAATTCCCGATAATTACCGTTCAATGATTTCCCGGAATTATTCATTACATACGCGGCGGCTTCTTCCGCGCGTTTCAACCATGTGTTTGCCGGGGTTGCGAGATTCAGGTTATGGTATTTGCGGAAAGTACCTTCAAACAAACTCACCCGCGACATAAACGCATACGCCACCCATCGGGTAACCATGGAACATGTGGCGTCGGTAGTACGGGTGATATGGTTGCAGGCAAATTGCAGGTCTTCATATATCTTTTCCATCACCAATTCACGTGAATCGCGGGGCGCAAACAACTCATCATCGGACGGTTCTAACGGACGGTCAATCCAGGGGACGTCGCCGAATCGTGTCACTTTGTCATAATAAAACCAGGCACGGAAAAACCGGGCAATACCAATATAATTGTTCCTGACTGCTTCGGAAACTGCCGGATCAACACAATTCACAATAAAATAATTGATATTGCGCAATACACTCCAACTCCAGCCACTGCTGTTATTTTCACTGAATGAACTGTTTACAATAAATGATGGTACCGCGCGCGGACAACCGAAATCTGTTAAAGTTTGATCGACTAAGCAAAAATCGTCAGCGAGCGGAAGCGCATTGTAAAATGATATGGAATAGGCCTCAAGCCCTTGCTCCGAACCGAAAATAGCCACTTTGTCAATTGAAGAAACAGGCGATTCGTACAAATCACACGAGAACAACATGAAAAGACTTGTGGCCAATATGAATGAATATTTTTTCATTTTTTTTTGAAATTAAAATTGATGATTAATTAGAATGTAAGCGATACACCAAATGAATAGGTCTTCAGCACCGGATATGTGTTGCCGTATCCATGAGATCCGCTGACGACGTCGGAATCGGTTCTACCTTGTAATGTGAGTACATCGAAATCCTTTGTACGCTTGTACAGTGGCGACCAGCAGAAAATATTTTCACCACTCAGGAAGATACGCGCATGTTGCATACCGACGACCGATATGATGTGGCTTGGCAAGTTATAACCAATGGTCAGGTTCTTTAAACGGAAATAGGATACATTTTGCTTCCACCTATCGATATTATAATCATTTGAATATCTCATGGTTTGATTATAATTCACAAGACGCGGAAGATAGGCGTTGCGGTTGTCTTCTGTCCACATATTGCCGAGATGCCATTTAGGCATCTGCGCGTATGGGCGATGATATTTTCCAAAGAAAGGCGTATCCTGTTCTAAAAATAAATCCTGTTTACCTACTCCCATGAAGAAAGCCGACACAAAGAAATTGTTCCAGTCGGCATTCAGCGTAAAACTGTACTGGTAGCGGGGTTCTGTATTTCCAATGATGGTTCTGTCTCCGGGATCATCAAACGTATTTTCGCCTATGTTGATCAGAACGGCTCCATTATCGGCTGTTCTCCCGCTAAGGCTACGAAGTTTTAGATCGCCGGAATACCATATTCCGCCTGAGGTTGGCGCTGACATCAGAGTATTTCTGTATTCGGTTGGCGAAGGGTCGCTCTGGAATAATCCATCGGATACGAATCCCCATACCTCGCCGATGGTCTGTCCTTCATAATAGTCATTCAACGCCTTTAGACTGTTGTTATAACGATCAACCTTCGTATAATAATCCCACAATGAACCTTTTACCCCGAAGTTGAACGGCTTTCCGCTCAGTGTAAACTTGTCACGATAACTCAGGGTGATTTCCCATCCTTTGGTGGTCATGTCGGCATAATTGCCTTTGGGCGAGGATGCTCCGAATACGTCGGGCAATGTAACGCCTACCGTAAACATGTCGGTGGTTCTACGGATATAATAGTCGCCGTTGAAGAGGATTTTACCATGCAACATGCCAAAGTCAATGCCAAAGTCTGTCGTTGTTGCCTTTTCCCATGTCAAGCCGGCAGGAATAGGCGTCGGTACGCCGGTTTGCTTGTTCCTGCTGCCGTTTAACACCCTGCCCGAAGTAGTGATAGTCAGAAGTTCAAGATAGGAATAGGGATTAACGTTTCCATTCCCCAAACTGCCATAGGAGACGCGGAATTTGACGTCGGAAAAAATGTTTTTGTTCACATTCCAGAACGGTTCTTCCGAAAGTCGCCATCCTCCCGATATGGAAGGGAAGAAGCCAAACTGCTGTTTTACGGGAAATTTTGACGAACCGTCGTATCGTCCGTTTACTTCCAGCAGATAACGGCTTTTATAGCCGTAATTCAACCGGAAAAAGCTACCGACAACCCTCCAATTATTCACACTTGCACCCGGAACAATAGATTCGCCGACGGCCAAGGCAACACTTTCAGCCCTATCGAGTAATAAACCGTTACGGGTGATTTCATTATAACGATAACCTTGTGTTTCGTACCCGTACCCTAACATGCCTTTCACATAATGATCTCCGCCAAACGTATTTTCATATTCTGCATAAATGTTAGCAGCTGTGTACAGTGTAGTAGCCATTGTTTCAAGAATCGTTCCATTCAAATCGCCAGTATATTCAATGATACCTTGATAGTTGGACGCCGGAGTTTTCGCTCGTTTACGAAATATGCTGTTATTTCTCTGCTTTACGGTCAGGTCGCCATTGACACGAAATTTTTTATCGAAAAAAACAGCAGAAACCCCAAAATTGTTACTGAATAATTTACTGTTTAAATTGTCATAATCATTTCCTTCAATCATAGCGGACAAGTGGTAAGTAGATACATAGGAATACGTACCGTCGGGATTATACAGGGGTACGCTTGGCGGAGTGTATCTGTATATGTAGTGTTGGGCAGGGCGATTTTGAGTTGACGCATAATGGTACTCCGTAGATGCATATTCCATATTATTGGTCACTCTTAACCAGTCGAACACCTGAAGTCCGCTCTTGGCGCGGATATTGTATGAACGATAGGTGTCGGCGTTAAAATTGAACAATCCGTCAAAATCATAGACTCGTCCGGAAACATAGAAATCAGCCCTGTCGTTACCTCCCGAAATCGTAAGATTGTGATCCTGCGTAAATATCCGGTCTTTGTATAAAAGTCTATACCAATCGGTGTTACAATAATATTCGTACCTGCCGTCAGGCAGCACTTCTGTTTTGGGGCCGGTTCCGGAAGCCTTCCATGCCCTCAGCCGCTCTAACCACGCATCGCTGTATAGCTGGACGTTTTCACTATAAATACTGACCGGAATCGTTAAACTTCTGGCGTAGTATGATTCCCTGAAATATTCAACAGATTCAACGGCATCAGTAACCATATCAGGCACACGTGTTGGCGATTGGAAAGAATAGTTTCCGGTATAGTTGACGGTTGCCCTGCCTTTTTGCGGTCGTTTGGTATTAATCAGTATCACGCCGAAAGCGCCTCTTGCTCCGTAAATGGCAGCAGAGGCAGCGTCTTTCAGTAGCGAAACCGATTCGATATCATTTGGATTTAACATCGCCGGATCGCCTTCCACGCCGTCAATCAATATCAAAGCGCTCCCCCCGGAACCAATGGATGTTGCACCCCGCACATTGAAGACTGCCGAACGCGATGGTTTGCCGTCTTCCATCAAAATATTCAGGTTGGGCACGGCGCCCTGTAAAGCCTGCGTGGTATTGGATAGTGAGCGGTTCTCAAATACTTCCCTGCCCACTGCTTCAACCGCTCCGGTAAGATTTATTTTCTTTTGCGTACCGTATCCCACTATAACCACTTCTTCAATGTCCCTTACGCCCTCGGTCAGCATAATATCTATCACGGTCAGGTTGCCAACGGGATGCTCACGGTTTACGTATCCAACAAACGAGAAGAGCAGTGTTGCATACTGGTCGGGGACTGTGATGGAGTACCTGCCGTTCGCATCGGATATAGCGCCAATATTTGTGCCTATCACGGTTACAGTCACGCCCGGTATCGTTTCGCCGTTCATATCGGTCACCGTTCCGGTAACGGTAATACTTTGCTGCGATGCAACTGTTTGCGGTTGCTTGCGGACAATAATGGTTTTGTTGTTGAGTTCATAATCAACATTCTGACCTTGCAGAATTTGCCTTATTGCCTGATCCACAGTTGTATTCTGCATATTCAGCGAAATGATTTTTTGTGCATCTATATCGCCCGATGCAAATACAAATGAAAAGCCGTATTCGTTTTGCAGCGCTTCCATAGCGCTCTTAACGGATACATTGTTTAGGTTGAGATTGATGTTTTGCGCCGATAGCGTCAATTGGAAACAAATCGCTATCAACGCCATCATTACTGGTATTTTTTTATTTGTCATAAAAATTTGATTAAAAATTTTAATATTTAATAAAGTTTTGAAAGTAAGTTTTCTATCTTTGCGCCTACTTTCGGATTTTCGAAATTACATAACCGAAACGTATCGGGATCGGGAGAAGGGTCGTATTTTCTTCCGATTCTTTTTTTTGGAAAAACTATTATTTTTAACTTGTGTCCATAGGGTATATATTTAATGGTTAATGATTAGTGATTATTTGGGATTGACTATGATTTCCTTTTCGTTGATACGGTACTTTATTTTTCCGGTGGCAGACAGCATATCCAATATTTCTTTGATGGTCGATTCTTTACGGACAAAACGACCGTAAAACCTCATATTCGCAAGATCGGGATGAACGGTAATATTAACGTTGTAACTCCGTTCCAGATTTTTCGCAATATCCGTTATCAACTCTTCGTCGAAAAGGAGATAACCTCTTGTCCATTCAGCGTCGTTTCTTGCCGCAGTCAATTTTGTCAGACGCATATTGCCATTGCTTTTATTGAGAAAAATTTTTTGATCGGGTTCCAAAATAATATTTTCGCCTTGTCTGATATGGTTGTCAACTGATATTTTCCCTTCTAAAAGACAAACCGTTGCTTCCCTGTCGTCGGAATAGTTGCGGAGATTGAATTTGGTTCCGATAACGCTTACCTGCAATTCATCGGTATGTACGCTGAACGGTAAAGTTTCGTTCGGCGCAACTTCAAAATATCCTTCGCCGTTGAGAAAAACCTTTCGCTCGCTGATGCCAAATCCTTGCGAACAGGTAAGTCTGGAATCGGCGTTGAGCCACACCGTTGTACCGTCGGGAAGGCTTGTTTTTACCTGCGAACCCCAGGGCGCTTCAATATTAACATCGGCAAACTCAACGTTCATTTGTTTACCGCCTTGCCGGTACGAAACCTGCGAAACAATGAACAGCGCTGTGATAGCCGCCGCCGCTTGCCATACTGCACGCCATATTTTTCTTCGATGCGCCGATTCGTTTGTGTTGCCTGTACGCGCCAAAAAGCGTTGATATGCTTTGTCCCTGTCAAATCGCTTTTTGTCGGAGGCGCTGATGCTTGAGAACCATATATCTTTTTTCTCTTCCATACCCATAAAGACAAAAAAAAATGACGGGCGGGTAGTCTCAAAACAAAATGTAACCAAATCTTAACAAACTCTTAATATTTAGTTAATAAATGATGTCTATTTTTGCATCGTGTTTGTACAAAGAAACATTGTAATCAACATTAAATCAGATTAGCGGTATGAATTATCGTGAACAGACAGTTGTAGAGGGGTTGAAACGAGGCGATAACCGGGCTTATAAGCACATATACGATTGTTATTATGTGATGTTGTGCAAAATCGCATTTACGTTTCTCAAAGATGATTTTTTAGCGCAAACAATTGTTGATGATCTTATTGTTAATATCTATGAAAAACGGGAAACCTTGCAGATATTTGGTTCGTTTCGTTCATATTTAGTGCAATCGGTCAGAAACCGCTGTTTGAATTACCTTCAATTGAAACAGCAAAAATTTGAAATAAATTTTTCGGATATGGAAGTCTCCGACGACTGGTTACTATCCATCAGCAATGGCAACGACACCCCGATTGCAGCACTGTTGGAAAATGAATTGGAGCAGGAAATCCGACAGTCAGTCGAACGTCTGCCTGCCGAATGTCGCGCAGTTTTTGAAAAAAGCCGTTTTGAAGAAAAAAATTACGAAGACATCGCTACAGAACTGAATATCTCGGTCAACACGGTAAAATACCACATCAAGAACGCTCTTTTGCGTTTGCGAAAAGACTTGGGGAAAGTGGCGGCAATATAAAAACCTGCCGCTTCCATTACACGGCAGGTCGCCAATATACACGGGTTGTTAGTTCCTGTGTATTTCCAACTGAATGTTAAGAAAATGATAAGATTTGGTTAAGATTTTATTGCATTTTTTAGTTATTTCACAGAGAAAATATTCCGAAAATACTTGAAAAACGAAAAATTTATGCATGTATCAGACTGTACAACTTCCTCCACTTTCTCGTCTTTTGGTTGTGTACGCAAAACCGAAGCCTTTATTTTTACGGGCTGCCGGTTTAAAATCATGAAAATCAAATCCGGTTTTTTCATGATATTAACTTGTTGAACCCCTATAGAATGGGCTATTTCACGCAATTCTACCAGCACTTTGGAATTTAGTTCAAGAATATCGTACATCATGGTTAACAATAAATTTAGTTTGATTTTTATTTCGCCACAAAAGTATATTGGGTATGTTAACTGAATTTTAAGAAAATGATAAGATTTGGTTAAGATTTTCGAGTAACAATATCAAATCATTTCTTAACAGTAACTTAACATTGGCTTTGTATCTTTGCCGCAAATTTTATGATGATTTGCATGAACGAACATTGGTGGAAACACGCCGTATTTTATCATATATATCCCAAGAGTTTTCAGGATACGGACGGCGACGGCGTCGGGGATATACGCGGTATTATCAGCCGTTTGGATTATCTGTCCGCGCTGGGAATTGACGCCGTATGGCTTTCGCCGGTGTACCGCTCGCCGATGATTGACGGTGGTTACGATATTTCGGATTATTGCGATATTGACCCTGTTTTCGGTACGCTTGACGATTTCAGGGAGTTGCTGAAACAGGTGCACGACAGGGGTATCAGGGTAATGATGGATTTGGTAATGAACCACACTTCCGACCGGCATCCGTGGTTTGCGGCGTCGCGTTCATCGGCGGACAATCCCAAACGCGACTGGTACATCTGGCATTCAGGGCGCAACGGCAAAGCGCCCAACAACTGGCGTACCAATTTTCTCGAACGGGCGTGGCGGCGCGATACCGCTACCGGACAATTCTACTATCATTCGTTTTTCCGCGAACAGCCCGACCTCAACTGGCGCAACGAAGATATGAAACGGGCTTTTTTCGGAAACATCCGTTTCTGGTTAGACATGGGCGTGGACGGTTTCCGCCTCGACGTGGTAAACATGATTGTGAAGGACAGTCTGTTGCGGAACAATCCTCTGTTGAGCCGCAACAGGGTTTACAACCGCAACCAACCCGAAACATACGGGATACTTCGCGAATTTCGCGCGTTGCTCGACGAATATTCCGGAAAGGCAAGCGTAGGCGAGATTTACGTTCTTCCGCCCGGAGACCCGAAACTCGCGGCAAGTTTTCTCGGCGCCGGCAACGATATGCTCCACATGGCGTTCGACTTTTCGCTGCTTTTCTGCGCGTGGAACGCCCGTGCATATTACCGTGCCATACAACGTTACTACGACGCCCTTTCGCCTGCGGGTTGGGCTTGTTTCGCCTTCTCAAACCACGATGTGGGACGCAGCCTGAACCGTTTTGGCAAGACACGCCACGCCCGCGAAAAAGCCCGGCTGCTCGCCGTGCTACTGATGACGCTGAAAGGAACGCCGTTCATCTACTACGGCGACGAACTCGGCATGAGCAACGCCCGCATCCCGCGCCGTCAAATCCGCGACCGCTACGGAAAAATGTTTTTCCCGTTTTACAGAGGTCGCGACGCCGGACGAACGCCCATGCAGTGGAACAGCGGCGCGAATGCAGGTTTTACCGATGGCGAGCCGTGGCTGCCGCTGCACAAAAATTACCGCGATGTGAACGTGGAAAGCGAAACAGCCGACGAAAATTCCGTACTGAACGCCTACCGGAAAATGATTGAATTGCGAAAAACGCTGCCCGCGCTGCAACAGGGCGAAATACAATTCGTGGAAACGGGACGCAACGGTATCCTGTCCTACACGCGAACGCTTGACAAACAGGAAGTAACGGTATTGTTGAATTTCAGTTCACGAAAACAAAAAGTTGTTTGTTTATCAGGAAACTGCAAATTGTTGTTTTCGACGCACAGAAGGGTGGATGATGATGGGGAAAATATCCTGTTTCCTTTTGAGGCAATGGTTTTTTCAATTAAAAATTAAAAATTAAGAATTAAGAAAGCGTCATTCGCGTTCTAAAGACAGTCTTTCAAAAAATAAGAAATCATGACAAAAAAAGTATCTGTAATTTTGATAGCATTAATGATGTTATCTGTAAATCCTGTTTGGGCAGTACGCCCCTTTATTACCGACGACGCCGCTATTACAGGATTTCGGCGGTCAGAACTTGCAAGTTGGATATTCGCCGGCAAATCGGGAACGGAATTTTGGCACTCTGCCAATTATGCTTTTACCAACTGGGCTGAACTGACCATTGCCGGCATTTGGGGCAGGAGCAAATACGAATTTCAGGGCGAAACATTCAGGGAGTATTCTTACACATTGCCGCTTGTTCAGGCTAAATTTTTGCTTCGCGGTTACGAACCCAACGGTTTGCCCGGCGTAGGCGTGGCGATTGGCGCCGATATGCCCTGGGGCAAGGGCGCTTTTGTGCCGGAGGGCTATGCCGCTTTTGGCTGCTTGTTGCTTACCCAATGTTTTGGCATGGATGACAATGTGTTAATACATGCGCAGGCAGGGGGAACTTATCTGAAAAACAAGGAGAACAAAGAAAAATTATCGGGTTTTGTTTTCGGGATTGGAACACAGGTAAAGGTTTACAGAAGTTTTCATCTCATCGGCGAAGTGGTTAATGGCGACCCGTATGAGCATGGCGCCGGTTCGATGTATCAGTTGGGCATACGGCAGTTTGTCAGCGACAAGTTGCAGGTTGATTGTGCCTTCGGCGGCGGAATGAGCGGAGATACCAAAGCCTCTTCATGGTTTACCTGCGGCGTAAGGTATGTGTTGTCGTATAATAAGAAAAAGAATTAATTTTTAATTGACAACCCCACATCCGCCACAAACCGTTCCACAATACCGTTCGCTTCATAATTTTTAGCGCGTTTTACGGCTGCTTTTCTGAAATCTTTCTGCTGCTTCGGATTGGCTAAATAAGCAATGATTTTTTGGCTCATCTGTTCTTCGGTATTGACTAAATATCCGCACGCGCCGTCTTCGATAATATCTTTGGGACCTTTGGTGCTGTAGGCAATCACGGGCAGTCCGCAAGTGAGGCTTTCAAGCACTGTACATGAAAAGGTATCAAATTTCGAGGGAAACACAAGTATATCGGCAGCGGAATAGATGGCAGGCAGCCGCTCGCGCGTTACCCAGTTGAAATAATATCCTTCGGGCAATGCCTCTTTCAGCGGTTCAAGTGCGGGTCCCTGACCCACAACCAACAGAGCAATGTCCGGGTGCACTTTTTTAACAGCCTTGTAGATACGCGGCAGTTCCAAAACGCCCTTTTCCTTGCTCACCCTTCCGGCATACAGCATCACG
>Ga0082212_10010848_pt1 | contig 11611 bp, 4 predicted proteins | sample TergutNt197P3_FD_71548 | JGI IMG/M metagenome (GOLD analysis project Ga0082212, IMG submission 71548) | Neocapritermes taracua P3 segment gut microbial communities from Petit-Saut dam, French Guiana - Nt197 P3 | ecosystem: Host-associated > Arthropoda: Insects > Digestive system > Gut ... | reverse complement strand
GTAAATAACGCAATGATCAACAGGTGTTTCTTCATAATTTATAATCTATTTGGTTTATATATACAATAAGGTGGACATGACTTCGAGGGCAAAAAGTTCCTGCGAAATCTCCATAATTTCTTGAGGGGTAATTGTTTGGATGCGGTCGGCTAATTGATCGTGCGATTCAACTTTGCCAAAAACCATCACACTCTTCATTTGGCTCAGGCACTTAGCCTCGGCGTTATCGGCAGAGATAGTCAGTTGACCAATGAGTTGCTTCTTGGCGCTTTGAAGTTGTCGATAGGAGAGGGGCGTTTGGCAAAATTTATCTAACTCTATGTGTATCAACTCTGCACAACGTTTCCAATCGCCCTTGTCGGAGCCAAAATAGATACCTGCCACGCCCAAGTCGGAATAGGGGGTATAGGACGCCTCCACGTTATAGACCAAGCCGTGCTTCTCCCGCAACAGGAGGTTCAAGCGGGCGTTGGGAGAGGGTCCTCCAAGAAGGTTCATCAAGAGTGACAGCGGAATACGTTTTGGATTGGTATAAGGATAGGCGCGTACACCGGTCAGGTAATGCGCCTGATGGGTGCGGCGATGTTTTTCCACAAAAAAGGGAGGAGGAAGTGCGCTCTGAAAATAGGGCGGGGCAATAAATGGCGCGGAAACAAGGTCAAAATGGCGTTGCGCCAGACGCTGCATCTGTTGCTCCGAAATATTTGCCACCACAGAGAGCACCATCTGCGAGGGAACAAAGTATTTAGATACAAAATTGAAAAGGTCAGACGATTTGACTAAAGCCAACGAGGTGCGCGTGCCCAAAATAGGGGAAGACAAGGGGTGTCCGTCAAAAAGAAGTTGGTCAAACTCGTCAATAATCAGTTCGGGCGGATGCTCCCTGCAAGCGCCGATTTCGTCAGCAATCACCTCTTTCTCTTTGACCAACTCATGAGCGGGAAAGGTGGCGTGAAAAAAGATGTCGGAGAGCAGGTCGAGCGCCTTTGCCAAGTCCTCTTTTAGAACGGTAGCGTGCACAACCAACTCCTCTTTGGTGGTGTAGGCGTTCAACTCCCCGCCCAACCGCTCCAACCGGTTGTTGATATGGAATGCAGAGCGTTTTTGGGTTCCTTTAAAGAGCATGTGCTCCGTCAGGTGGGCAAGCCCTTTCAAACGAGGTGGCTCCATACGCGATCCGGCGGCAACGCCCAAAGCGCAATAGGCAACCGGGGCTTTTACCGGAGAGAAAACACACTTTAATCCGGACGATAAATAGAAGATATATGGAACTTCTGACTGCATATACAACTGTGAAGCGGCAAAATTAACGAATATTTCCTAACTTTGTCGCTTATGGAACATTTTATCGTATCTGCCCGAAAATACCGCCCTCAACGTTTTGACACCGTTTTGGGACAAGGAAATATTGCCGCCACGCTCAAAAACGCCATCCTGAGGAAGCAGTTGGCGCACGCTTACCTCTTTTGCGGTCCCAGAGGCGTGGGCAAAACCACCTGCGCCCGCATCTTTGCCAAGGCAATCAACTGCCTGACGCCTTTGCCCGACATGGAGGCGTGCGGAGTGTGTGAATCGTGCCGCTCCTTCTCCGAGGGTCGCTCCTATTGCATCCATGAGTTGGACGCCGCCTCCAACAATTCGGTAGAAGATATTCGGCAACTTATAGAAAAAGTGCGTATCCCGCCCCAAATAGGCACCTATAGCGTCTATATCATAGACGAGGTGCACATGCTCTCGCAGGCGGCTTTTAACGCCTTTCTCAAAACGTTGGAGGAGCCTCCTTCCTACGCCCTCTTTATTTTGGCAACTACTGAGAAACACAAAATTTTGCCCACCATTCTGTCGCGCTGTCAAATTTTTGATTTCAATCGAATTGGCGTATCAGAGATGATAGATGCCTTAACAAAAATTGCCGAACATCAAGAGGTGCGCATCGAGCCGGAGGCATTGCACGTGTTAGCCGTCAAAGCGGACGGCGCCATGCGGGATGCCCTGACGCTCTACGATCAAACGGTTGCTTTTTGCGGAAAAGATATAACCTATCAACAGGTCATTTCTAACCTCAACGTCCTTGACTACGAATACTACTTCAAATTGACCGACTCTTTTCTCCAACACCGCTACATTGACGCCCTCACCCTCTTTGACGAGGTGTTGGCAAAGGGTTTTAACGCCCTCTACTTTATCGCGGGACTCAGCAGCCATTTTCGCGATTTGCTGGTTGCCAAAGAGCCTGCCACGCTACCTCTGCTTGAGATGGGTTCGGCGTTGGCAGCCCGTTACGCCCAACAAGCCGCCTCCTGCTCCTTTCCATTTCTCTTTGACGCCCTCCGCACCTGCGCCGCTTGCGAAGCGGGCTACAAAACGAGCGGCAACCCCCGCCTCCACATCGAACTCACCATGGTCAAACTCAGCCAGAAAGACATAGGAGAGCGCACTACCGCTGCTACCGCCGCCACTGTTGCTACTGTTGCTACTGTTGCCACCGGCGGTAGCGCCCCTGCAACAACCGCGACAGTAACCCCTCCGGCACGTCGAGAAACCCCAACAGTTCAGACCACTCCGGTTCATCCGGCGCTTCCCGATGCTGCACCGCAGAGGGCGGGATTGCATCCCGACCCCACGGTCGCAGCCCCCACCCTGTCTATCAACGCCCTCCTCAAAAAAGAGCAGCAAAAAACGGTGGAACAACCCGAACAACACCAAAAAACGGAGCAAAACGATCCTTTTACCTTAGAACAGTTGCACTCCGCCTGGGTGCGTTTGTCGGAGACGTTCCAAACGCGCCCACGCCTCAGCGCCACCCTCTCTGCCAACCTGCCCCGCTTGGAGGGCGACACCTCCGTCCTTTTTGTGGTAGAGAGCGACGCCCAGCGAGAGTGGATAGAACAAAACTGTTTGGTTGCCATGCGCTCTTTCTTGCAAAAGGAACTTCGGAACGACTTTGTTACCCTCACCCTTGAGACAAAACGAATAGAAGAAAATGACAGGAGCCGCCTCTATATGCCCGAAGAGAAAGCCAAATTCCTCTTTGAAACGCATCCTCAAGTAAAAGGGCTAAAAGACGATTTACAATTAGAACTTGCATAAAATAATTTCTCCGATATGCGTTTATACAGCACCGATTTAGTGAAAAAATATGGCTCGCGCACCGTGGTCAAGGGGGTCTCCATACACGTTGACCAAGGTGAAATTGTGGGACTTCTGGGTCCCAATGGCGCCGGAAAAACCACCAGTTTCTATATGATTACGGGCTTAATAAAGCCCAATGCCGGCAGAATTTTCTTAGACAACGAAGAGATTACCCACTACCCCATGTACCGCAGGGCGCAAAAGGGACTGGGCTACCTTGCACAGGAAGCCTCCATTTTCAGGCGCATGAGCGTTGAGGATAACTTATTGTCAGTTATGGAATTATCTAAACTCACCAAGCATCAACGCAAGGAGCGCATGGAGCAGTTGATAGAGGAGTTTGGATTGCACAAGGTGCGCAAAAGTTACGGTATTCAACTCTCCGGAGGCGAGCGCCGTCGGTGCGAAATTGCACGCGCCTTAGCCATTGACCCCAAATTTATCTTATTGGACGAACCCTTTGCCGGCGTTGACCCCATTGCGGTAGAGGATATTCAACAAATTATTGCCAAACTCAAAACCAAAAACATCGGCATTATCATCACCGACCACAACGTACACGAAACGTTGGCAATTACCGACCGCGCCTACCTCCTCTACGAAGGGAGCATCTTGGAGAGCGGCACCGCCGAAGAGTTGGCAAATAACCCCGAAGTACGCCGCAAATATTTAGGACAGAGTTTTGAGTTGCGCAAAATCGTCTTACCGGTCGAGACCGGATAGTAAACGTGCCATCCCTTCCTGTTTACCTGTATTTGCTTCCTTTGTTATCAAATCATTAACATATTTACACATGAAAAAAATTGCTTTAACACTTATTGTTTTCTTTTTTGTAACCAATTTATCGGCTCAGATAGAGGTCAAATCAACAGGGGTTGGGATAGGTACCACCAATCCTCAGTACACGCTTGATGTAAATGGGGATGCCCGTGTGGCGGGGAATATCTATCTGCGAACATCAGGACTTGGTGTAGGCATAGCCAATCCTCAATATCCGCTTGATGTAAGCGGGAACGCCCGTATTGCGGGGGATATCTATTTGGAATCTACCGGAAGAATGGGAATAGGTACTCTCAATCCTCAATATCCACTCGATGTAACCGGGGATGCCCGTATTGCGGGGAATATCTATCTAAGGTCAACAGGAGTGGGGATAGGCGTATTCAATCCCCAGCACACATTGGATGTGGGGGGAAACATTCGAGCAGGCGGCATCTATGCTAATTCGATGACTTCGACCAGTAGCAATGCTATTACTTTCAAAGTGCATACCGAGTATGCCGGCTACACGGGAAGTTCAGCATTCTCAAATGTGTCATTTGGATACCAAGCGCTAAACGTTCAAGGAGGCACGGGTAATGTAGCCATCGGCTGTGTAGCGCTGTCCTCCAATACTGCCGGCAACTACAATACCGCCACCGGACAAAATGCTCTTTCCGACAATACTACCGGCCACTATAATACCGCCACCGGACAAAGTGCCATGCGTCGCAATACTATTGGCAGTTCCAATACCGCCAATGGTAGAGATGCGCTTGGCAATAATAGTGCGGGTAGTTCAAATACTGCCACCGGCTATAGTGCACTTTCCGCCAATACTACCGGCAACTCCAATACCGCTATTGGTTATTATGCGCTTCGCATAAATAATATCGGCGCCTACAATACCGCTGCTGGTATAGAGGCGCTTTATTACAATACTCAGGGTAGCAACAATGCTGCCGTTGGCAACCAAGCGCTTGTCAATAATACCACAGGCGACCACAATATTGGCATCGGCTATCGGGCGCTCTATCACAATTCTACCGGCAGTCAAAATATTGCCATTGGAGACTTTGCAACGGTCAACGTCAGCAACCTTAACAATGCTATCGCCATAGGCGCTGGCGCCGTGGTAACCGCCAGCAATCAAGCAAGGATTGGCAACAGCACCATGACCAGTATTGGCGGACAAGTGGCATGGAGCACCCTTTCGGACGGGCGGAGCAAGAAAAACATCCAACCCAACGTCCCCGGACTCTCCTTTATCAACCGCCTGCAACCCGTTACCTACAACCTCGATTTGGACGCCATAGATGTTTTGCTCAATATAGACCAAATGAGGAGCATACCGGACTCCTTGGTACAGCCCCTGCCTCAGGAACTCATCGATAGAAACAACAAGGCGCGGGCAGCAAAAGAGAAAGAGATCCAAACCGGTTTTGTGGCGCAGGATGTAGAGACCATAGCCAAGAGCCTTGGCTTCGATTTTAGCGGCGTAGAAGTGGATGAGAGCGGAATTTACAGTTTGCGTTACGGGGAGTTTGTGGTTCCTTTGGTAAAAGCGGTGCAAGAGTTGAGCGAACAAAACGAGCGGCTACAAAAACAGATAACAGAATTGACCGCATTGGTAAACAAACTGCTTGGCTCCGAAAAAGTATCTGAGGCAGCCTCAGTAACGCAAGGCAAATGACCAACCCGAAAATTCTTTCCACATGAAGAAGTTGATTCAGTCACACTGTATCCTTTGCCTATTGCTCCTTATCGGCAGGACAGCCGTTTGGGGGCAACAGACAAACTATATCCTCAACCAAACCATAGACACTTCGGCAACTTTTGTCGCCCGCGACTTTATACGTCTGAATACAGGTTTCTCTTTTAACCCGGCACCGGGAAATAAGACGTTATATTTGGGCATAGACGAACACATATTGGCGTCGGCAACCTATCAGACCAAGCAGCAGATTCCCAACCCCAACCGAAGCCTCAACACAGGTTATGCCGTAGGCTCCATTGCGGGGGCTGCCTCCGTAACGCCAACCGGAGCCGCTGTTTATCAAATGGATATTGAGGTGATGCCCGGAACCGGCGGCGTCCAGCCCAATATTTCGGTGGTGTATAACAGCCAGTCCGGGAACGGAGTTGTGGGGTATGGCTGGAATTTGAGCGCCACCTCTGCAATTACCCGAACGGGAAGTACCCTTTACCACGACACTTTGATACGGGTGCCCGGTCTTACAAACCTCGACAACCTCACGCTTGACGGGCAGCGGTTGATGCTTGCAACAGGGAGCAACTTGGTCTCCTCCTCCACCTACAAAACGGAGATAGAGTCGTACCAAATCATTACCTACAAATCGCAGAGTGGCTACCTGAGTTTTGAAGTAAAAGACACCGAAGGTCGTACCCTGCAATACGGCTCTTCTGCCGACTCCTACATACGACCTGTGGGCAGTTCTGCGGCTTACGCATGGTTGTTGAAAAGAGTTACCGATACCAACGGCAACTATATGACCTACACTTATGAGAACAACGCCGCAACAGGTGAATTTTACATAAAACAGATTGACTATACCGGCAACGCTGCCGCAGGAGGAGTGATTCCCTACAACAAGATTGAGTTCTTTTATGAAATCCGTACCGATTCTACTACGCGGTATATGGCAAACAAGGAGATCAAGCAGAGCGTACTCTTAAAGCGCATCAAGTGCAGCGCGGGGGGGACAACCGTCAGGGAGTACAGGTTCAATTACTATTACGACGAGTATCTTTCCAAACTGACCGAAGTGGAGGAGTATGGGCAGGAGGGCATCCGGTACAACTCCACTGTGGTGGATTGGGGGGATTATGGCGGAAACATCGTCAAGACCGGGAGAGAGAATGAAGACTCCAGAACGACACAGATAACCGCCCAGCCCATCTATGCCGACTTTAACGGGGATGGAAAAACAGGTTATATTTCGTATCGTTATGACCCAACGCTTGTTTACCCGCAGAATACGGCTTTTTTATATACAGCAAACAAAACGATTAATGGAGATATACAGTTTGTTGAACACAGTAATATCCCTTTGTACAGCGGATTTTGTGGATTGATTCCCGCCGATTTAAATGGAGATGGTTTGATGGACGTGATCCAGATTAGAAAACATTCGAGCGAAAACGGTTATTATTATACCTACTTCATTTATGACGAAACAAATTTTACAGAAACGCAAACCATCTATTCCCCCTCTCCACCGCACGAGGTCTTTATCGGGGATTTTAACGGAGATGGGAAGGATGAAATATTGACCAAATCAAACAGACTGTACGATCAAAGTGGTGGTGTAGGAAAACCAATCACAGGGATTGATGATTGGGGACGTTCATATATATCAACGGGATGGTTCTCAAAGTTTAATACAGAAAGAGCACAAATCTCCCGCAAACTGATCGATTTTAACGGCAATGGCAAGGCAAATTTGGTGGTTATGGATGTTTATGGATTTAAGATTTATGAACTTAACGACTCCGGAACTGAATTTGAAGAGTTGTATTCCGGCACTGAATTAACATGTATCTCTACGGGAGGATATCAGAGTCCTCTTTTTGGAGATTTTAACGGCGATGGGTTAACAGATATTTTGGTTCATAAATCAGCGCCTGTTCACGAATACTATCTCTTGCTTTCGACCGGAACCGGATTTATCACAAAACCCCTACCCGGTTTGAATATAGCAAACTGGTTTGCCGTCGATTTTAACCGCGATGGCAGGACCGATATTGTACACAGTCCGACAAACGGGACTTTGAGCATCGGCTTCTTTGACGGAGAAACATTTCATTTTGAGACCCACAGTTCAGCACTTCTGAGCGGTGAGAATTTGAATAATCAGTGGGAACATCTCTATTTTTCCGATTTTGACGGAGACGGTTATCCCGAATTGATCTATAGCAAATGGAGTAACAAGTTTGTTGTCAAATCGTTTACTAACAAACAAAACCTGCTTGTAAACACGGTGGTAAACGGGCTTAACCACAAGAGTACATTCACCTACCATCCCATTACCGACAACAGCATATACAGCAGGTCGTTTTCACCGGTTCTTTTCCCCGTATCGCACTTTCAGCAGCCACTCTATGTGGTCAGTTCGTTGGAACAGCGGTTGGGGAGTTTTTCGGATACTTTGCACTATTATTATAAAGGCGCCAAGATTCACCGGCAGGGCAAGGGTTTTTTGGGCTTTGAGGAGGTAACGGCAACCAATACACTGCAAAACCGCAAAGCAACTATTCAGTACGCATTCCGGATTCCCCATTATCACATCTATCCCACCAAGCAAACCGTTACCACCGTTGCTGGCGACTCCCTGTCGCGTACAAGTTTTGAGTATGGTTATTCCTACGGTACCGTACCCAAAGTGTTCTTTCCCTACCTGAGCAGGCAAACGGAAGTCGATAAACTGACGGGCATCAGCAGCAGCGTGGATTATGTTTACCACACTTCCAATGATGGCCGCCCTGCCACCATTATCCAAACGCAAGGCAGCCTCATCACGCAAACGCACTATACGTGGGAGGCAAAAGGGGGTAGTTTGTACAAGAACAGGGTAACGCAACTGCAAACCACCCGACAGGGTTTTGGGTCACCCTATTCGCAAACCCAAACGTTTGCGTACGACGCAAAAGCGCGCCTAATCCAACAGGTAGATTTTTCGGGACACGCCAAAGCCGTTACCACCGATTACAGCAATTTCAATCTTTTTGGCACTCCCTTAACTGTAACCACCACCGCCGCAGGCTGCCCCACCATCACCACGAGTTCGGTATATGACGCCACCGGACGTTTTGTAACAAGACATACCAATGAGTTGGGAAGATACTCTTACGCACAATACGACCCCGCCACAGGCGTATTGCTTTCTCAGACAGATATAGCAGGAACCACAACCACGTACCTGTACGATGGTTTCCAACAACTCATACAAACAGAATCGCCCTTTGACAAGATCACCTACGCCACATTTTGGAATATTTCCGGGAATAACCTCTACCGAACAACAGCTACCTCGTTGGTTACAGGCACGCAAACAAATTGGTACAACGCAGCCGGACAGGAACTTAAAAGTCAGTCGCAGGGATTTTCGGGATTGGCGGTTGTTACGGAGAATACATACAACGCCAAAGGGCAACTCACCCGTTCCTACCTGCCGGAGTATGGGAATACCGGTTCACAATACATTGACTACCAATACGACCCTTATGGTCGTTTGCTCTCCGAAACCGACATCGGGCGTACCACTACATACGCCTACAACGGTTTAACCACCACCGTTACCTCGCCCAACGGCAAAACCCGCTCTTCCACTTTGAACCCTACGGGATGGATGGCAAGCGCTACCGATGAGGCGAGTACTTTGGTTACCTACACCTACAACAACCTTGGCAAGCCGCTGACCGTTACTGCCGCCGGAGAGGTTACCTATATCGCCTACGATGATCGCGGATTCCAACAGTCGTTGAAAGACGTGAATATGGCAAACCCCATACAGTATGTGTATGACGCCTACGGTCAAATCGTATCGCAGACCAATGAGTACGGGCAAACCACCACCTACCAGTATGACGTGGCGGGACGACTCACACAGCAAACCGCTCCGGAGCGCACCCTGACCTATCAGTATGTCCTTTCGGGCAACGGCATCGGGCAAATAGGGACAATCCTTGAGAACAACAATATGGTACGCTCTTACGCCTATACCCCTTTGGGGCAGGTGGCGTCCGTTACCGAAAAGATAGATGGTATTGATTACACCACAGGCTACCTCTACAACAACTACGGGCAAGTAACCGAGAAACAGTCGCCATCGGGTCTAAGGGTGGGGTATCAATATACCTATGGAATCCTTTCCACCATACGCAATGCAGAGAACAACGCCCTGCTTTGGCAGGCAAATGGTGTCAATGCGTTGGGACAAATCTCCGCAAGTACGCTCGGCAATGGGTTGCAACGGATAACGGGGTACGATACCTACCATTTGCCCAATCGAATAGAACTCAGGAACGGGGTTACGGTTGTCGATCAAATTGATTACGGATTTCATCCGGCGACGGGCAATGTAACCTCTCGCAACGACATTTCCACCGGTAGGAACGAACTCTTTGGGTATGATGCATTAAGCCGTTTGGACTCGCTTCGTCTCAATGGCGGAACCCTCAACAGGATCACCTACCATCCCAACGGCAACATCAACACCAAGTATGATGTGGGGACGTATCAGTATGCAAATAACAGTCATGCGGTTACGGGGATTACCGCTCCTGCTCCCGGATACACTCCTCCTGCGTTTACCCTCACAGGTACATCGTATCGCCGTCCCGCCTCGCTCACCCAGCCCGGAAGTCCGAATAAAAAGATCGATTTTGAGTACAATCCCGACAACCAATGCCGCAAGACGCTCTACTATGAGAACAACGTTTTACAGAAGACGATGTATTATGCGGGTAATTATGAAAAAGAGGTGGTTGCGGGTGGCAATACCAATGAATACGATTATGTCTATAGTCCGGAAGGGCTATCAATCATATCCACAAAAACGAACGGAGTTCGCATCTTCTATTATGCGCATACCGACCATTTGGGGAGTCTGCGATTGGTAACCACCGGTGCAAAAACCATTCAAACGCGCTATCAATACGATGCGTGGGGTTCCCGCACGTTGGTTTCAGGCACAAGCATCACCCAACGTGGCTTCACGGGGCATGAACACCTGACGGAGTTTGGGGTTATCAATATGAATGCGAGACTGTATGATCCGGTCATTGGGAGGTTTTTGTCGTTTGATCCGTTTGTGGTTGATGGAACGTATAGTCAAGATTTCAATCGCTATACTTATGCGAGAAATAATCCGTTGATCTTTACAGATCCGGATGGCGAATGGATACATATCTTAATCGGGGCTGTGGTTGGCGGATTTATAAATCTTGGAATAAAGGCTGTTCAAGGAAAAATCAATAGTTGGGGCGATGGTTTTATGGCTTTTGGTATTGGAGCAGCAGCAGGAGCATTGGGAGCAGCAACAGGCGGGGCTGTGTTTGCCGCGGCAGGCGGGGCGGCAGGTGGCGCAGGTGGTTTTTTAGCAGGCTCGGCAGGAGCCGCAACGGGAACAGCATTTTCTGCGCCTATTTTAAGTGGAGGTAATACGGCTTTTTTTGGCGACCCAATGATGACGTGGCAACAGTATTTATTAAGCATTGGAGGAAGCGCTCTTTTGGGGGGTAGCATAAATGGACTAACTGCATTAGCAAATGGACGTAGTTTTTTTACCGGGAACTTGCGGTCAAGTGCTACGCCAATAGTACCGACAGTTACGCAACCTGTACAAAATCAGCATACTAATAACATACAATCACGAAATTCACAAGTAAATAATCCTGTCCCTGAAAAGGTTGCTCGTGTTGTTCCAGGTAATAGTGAATCTCCAATGTTAGGATTAGAGAATCAAAACAGAGTATTTGTAACAGCAGTAGAAGATATACAAGGTTTAAATGCACCACAAATAGCAAATAAATTAAGTATTGATTTACCTGAATCAGGTTTTAAAATATATGAATTTAAGACCCCTTCAAATGGCGTTGCTACTCCAATAAGATACTCTAATCCTAACTTTGTAGGAAATGGACTTACATTAGGCGGCGCAAGAGAATTTACAATTCCAAATTATTTTCTAAAAGATAT
>Ga0082212_10010847_pt1 | contig 11611 bp, 9 predicted proteins | sample TergutNt197P3_FD_71548 | JGI IMG/M metagenome (GOLD analysis project Ga0082212, IMG submission 71548) | Neocapritermes taracua P3 segment gut microbial communities from Petit-Saut dam, French Guiana - Nt197 P3 | ecosystem: Host-associated > Arthropoda: Insects > Digestive system > Gut ... | reverse complement strand
GCACGCCGTTCCCCCCGTCCCAATCCCCGCCCCTCGTAGGGCGCGGCATCCCTGACGCGCCGCCGTTCCAAACCCCGCCCTCTTTAGAAAAGAGGGTGCGCCCGCAGGCGCGGGTGTTTTGACAGATTCCGCCCGCAGCCGACAGGTGTTTTTCTCAATTTAGCAAGAGTCATAATAAAGCATATTCAGCAAACGGAGGTATTGCAATGAGCGGCAACAGCTATAAGATAAATCCCGCCATCGGCGAAGAGGATTTGGAACATGTCAAAACCATACAAGAGGGCGTGCTCTTTCAAGTTAAACAAAATAAACGAAAGGGCACGCCAATAGCGCGATTTGATTCCAAAACTAAAAAACCCTATTTTGAGTATCCCGACGGGCGGAAAGAGTATGGAAATGGCTTATTTATGTGCTAACCGCAAGCGCGGAGTTGAATGTATTTCGTGTGCGGGCGAGGATGGAAAGCGGAGGGCATAGCGTACCTAATGATAAGATTCTAAGCAGATATGCCAAATCACTGGATAATCTTCCGGAATTTATCGGACTGTGTGATGTTTGCCATGTCTACGATAATACAGGGCAAAAGCCCAAACGCATATTTAAGAAAAAACATAATGAAATTGCTTTTTGGACAACCCAATATTGGACATTAAGCAAAATATCCAGGTTGCTTGACTTGTCCCATCCCACCCCGTAGGGCGCGGCATCCCTGACGCGCCGCCGTCCCCATCCCCGCCCTCTTTAGAAAAGAGGGTGCGCCCGCAGGCGCGGGTGTTTTGACCTTATCTGCCCCCCATTCCCGGAGGTCGTATGAAAAACAAACACAAAAAACCCATAATAATAACAGCCGCCGCGCTTGTATGCGCGGCGGCGGTTGCCGTACTGTTTTTCATTTCAAACAGGGAACTGTTTGAGCCTGATATAGTAGTGCCGTGGAATCCCGGCGGAATCGCCGACCTAACGGCCCGCGCCCTTGTGCCCGGGAGTGAAATCAAAAACATACCCGGCGCGAACGGCGCGAACGGCTCAAACGAAGTCCTAAACGCCCCCCGCGACGGCAAAACCGCGCTTAGTACAAATCTCTCCGCTTTCGTCACATCCCACATGCTCGGCTTTACCGAAACGGGGCACACCGGCTGGGAAATCTGGCTCACGGCATACGCCCCCGCCGTCGTCGCCGTACGCGCCGATTCCCCGTACAACACGCTCCCCGACCTGCTGAACGCGGACGGTAAACCGCGCTGCGCCAACGCGGGCGGCGGCACGATGAGCTATGTCGCGGCATATCTTTTCGCCGAAGCCGCCGGAATAGACGTTGAGCACACAGCCTACTCAGGCTCAAACCCCGCCGTTAACGCCGTCGCAGAGGGTAACGCCGACTTCATCATCGCCCTGTCAACTGAATTGACAGCCAAACTGCGCTCGGGCGAGCTTCGCGCCCTGGCGTCACTGTCCGACGCCGATTTACAGCTGAGCGGCGTGCCCTACAGCATACCAAAGGCGTCCGACGCCGTTCCCGCGCTTAAAAACATCGCGCCCTTCGGCGAATACTACGGCATGATGATGCCCAAAACCACCCCGCGAAACGCTCTCAGGAACTGTGACGCGCTGTGGGTCGCGGCGGTTAAAAGGGAAAGCTACGGCACGTTCGCCGACGAAACGGGTCTGCTGAAATTAAACGCGAAAAGGGAAACGAAAACCGCGAACCGCATGGCGTCAATCATCTGCTGGACGCTGTACGACAGCGGCTATGTTGACATCTCCCCCGAAACCGCGGGCATAAAGAGATATTAAGAAACCCCCATACTCCCCAAAAAATCCCCCAGCAGATTCAAACAAACATCCTTGCGGTACTCCTCCGATACGCGCCCGCGTATGGGGACTATCGCTTTTTTATACGCGGCAAGATATTCCGCCCTCAACGCCCCCGCCTCCTCAAGGGTTTTACCCTCAAGCATGGCGTCTATGTCGTCCCGCCGTATGATAACGTCGCTCACCGCGCCGAACGCGGCGGCGATTTTTGTCACAACGCCGTCCTTCTCCTCAAACAGCCCCGCGAAGGATACCCGTGATATCGCCAGCGACTCCCTCGCGCCAACCTTGCGGTAATAATAACGCCCCGGAAGCGGCTCGGGTATCAAAATCTCAACGATAAGCTCATCCGGCTTCAAATCAAGCTTCCTGCGCCCGAGATAGAAATCCTTTACAGGTATTATACGCTCGGCTTTTTCACTTGCCAGACGCAGCTTCGCGTCCGTCACGAAAAATATCAGCGCGCTGTCCGCCTTGGGCGACCCGTTGCCGACATTGCCCCCAACCGTACCCAGGTTGCGTATGGCGGGCGCGGCGATTTGCAGAATCGCCTCGCGCAGTATCGGCGGGCACAGCGGGCTTTCCGCAACCTCCGTGAACGTACACGCCGCCCCTATGCGGATATACTGCCCATCGCTTGCTATACCGCGCATTTCCGGCACACCGTGCAGAAACAGGTAGTCCGCGCCCTTTTCGGCGTCAATCATCAAATCCGTGCCGCCTCCGTAAGGTATCACATCCCGCGAGGCACGTACGCGCAAAGCTTCTTTCAGGCTGTTTACCATAATCCCTCACCCTCCTTTGCCGCGTTCGCTATCGCCCTTACAATGGCGTTATACCCCGTACACCTGCACAGGTTTCCCGAAATGCCAACCCGTATTTCCTCCTCCGACGGGGCGGGATTACGGCTCAGAAGACACTCGGCGGCGAGAACCATACCCGGTATGCAGAACCCGCACTGAACCGCCCCCGCCCGCGCGAACGCCCTGTCCAGCGCGGCGAAACGCTTGGTGTGCTTATAACCCTCTATGGTAACGACCTCCGACCCCTCGACCCGCCCCATGGCGGCCATGCAGGAGTTCACTAATCTGCCGTCGAGGATAACCGCGCAAGCCCCGCATTCGCCCTCGCGGCAGCCGCACTTAACCCCCGTGTTTTCAAAGCTTTCCCGCAGTACGTCCAAAAGCCGCGCCGCAGGGCCGCCGCCCCAAACAACGGCTTTTCCGTTCAGCGTAAACGTGATACCGTCAGCCATCACACGCTCCTCCTTTCAGGATTTTAACGGCGTCCTCGGCGGTAAAGGGTATACGGTTCAAATCAACGCCGCCGAGTGCCTGTTCAACCGCCTCAAGATACGCGCCCGCCGCCCCGACGGCGGGAAGCTCGCCCGCCCCCTTCGCGCCGTACGGCCCTTGGGGATACTGTTCCTCATACAACAGGCATTGCATGTTCGGAACGTCCAGCGACGCGGGTATGATGTAGTCGCTGTAGGAGTTGTTGCGTATTCTGCCCCTGCCGTCCGCCGCCATTTGCTCCATTGAGGCGTAGCCTATGCCCTGAAGCATACCGCCCTCCATCTGCCCTGTCAGTATAGTCCTGTCAATGGGTGTTCCCGCGTCGAAGCTGCCGCAAGCCCCCAGAACCTTAACCGTTCCCGTCAGCGTGTCCAGCTCAACCTCGACGGCGTTCACCGCCCAGGCGTAGGTCGGATAAGCGTCGCCTTGGAACTTATCCAAATCGAAGGGGATAACAAAATCAGGCTCTTTGAAACGCTCCTCAACGCTCTGCTCCTCCCCGTCTCTCCACCGCTCTTTCAGCTTTGCCGCCGCCCGCCGCAACAGTTCTCCGACGACCATCACCGAGCGGCTCGCCACCGTCGGCCCCGAATCGGGAACAAGGTCGGTGTCGGGATTTACCACCGATACCCTGTCAATGGGAATCTCCAGCTCATTTGAAACTATCTTGGCGAAGGCTGTATACAGTCCCTGCCCCATATCCGTTCCGGCGGTCAGTATCTCAACCTGACCGTCGCCGCGCTTGCGCAAACCCGCAACAGCCTTTATAAGGTCGCGCTCGCCCGCGCCGGTGAAGCCCGCGCCGTGGTAGCACAGCGATATGCCAACGCCCCGGCGTTTAGTTCCCGTCTGGTTTTGATACCTCTCCCGCTTCCCGCTGTAATCAAACGCCTGTTCAACCTGCTTTATCATCCCGGGAAGCGGCACGGGGAAATGAAACCTTCCGTTTGTGGAGGTCGCGTCGCCCTGCTTTGAAAGATGCCGCCGTTTGAACGTCAGCGGATTCCCGCCCAGCTTTTTCGCCGCGTGACCCATCATCATCTCAACGGCGAAAAACGGCTGCGGGCCTCCAAAGCCGCGATACGCCCCGTTTGGTACGGTATTCGTCTTGAATACGCGCCCCCTGACCCGCAGGTTCTCAATGTTATAAACCCCGCAGGCGCATATGATGCCCCGCTGGAGAACAACCTTCGACAGCGTTGTATACGCGCCGCCGTCGTACTTGATATCTATGTCCATCGCCGTGACTTTGCCGTTCTTTACGGCAACCCTGTAGCCGCATTTCGACGGATGACGTTTGCTCGTAAACTCCATGTCCTCGCGCCGCCCGTAAATCACCCTTACCGCCTGTTTCGCCTTCAAAGCCGCGACGGCAACCCGCGCCGCCAGCACCGACGGGTAATCCTCCTTGCCGCCGAACGCGCCGCCCGTCGTGTCATACTTCACCTGAACGCGCCCGGGCTCAAAGCCCAGAGCCTTGGCAACCGCGCCGTGAACGTAATAAGGGCATTGCAGCGAGCCGTGTATGATGATTCTTTCGCCCTCGGGGCGGGCGATTATGCCCTGTGTCTCCAGGTAAGCGTGTTCCTGATGCCCGGTTTCAAACACTTCCTCGAATACGGTATCCGCCTCGTGAAACGCCTTTTCGTAATCGCCCTTGACGTAGCCGTAATCGAAAAACACCGTATCGGCATCGTCAATTTTCAACACGGGCTCAAGCTCCTCATACTCCACAACGGTTTGCGCCGTAAGCTCGTTAACCGTGTCCTCGTCCGCCCCGATAATCATCCCGATGGGGTCGCCGATAAACTCAACCGTTTCGTCAGCGAAAACAGGCATGTCGTCCTCGACGATGTGAACGCGGTTAACTCCCGTAACATCATTCCTGTCAACGTAAAAGTATCCGTCGGGCAGTTCGGGTGTCTTAACGCTCAAAACCCGCGCCCGCGCCTTTGACGAGCGCAGCAGCCTGCCGTGAAGCATGTCCCCGGCGAAATAGTCGGCGGCATAGACCGCCTCGCCTGTTATTTTCAGCGCGTGGTCTTTTTTTACCGCGGAATCGCTTATTTTCAACTGACAGCACCTCCCAATATTGAACGTCCCCTGACGTATTTCTCATGTATGTGCCTGTCATCCGACAGGTAAATAACTCTGGCTAACCGCTCCTCAATCGTCAGCGGGAACGGCGCGGCAAGCGGCCCGTCGTCTATGACAAGCGCGTCGAACTCAAACCCGCTTTCAAACGACCCCACCTTGCCGAAAAACGCGCCGCCGCCCAGAGTGCCGAGGTAAAACGCTTCCCTTACGGTAAGCGGCGTCTCGCTGTTGTCCGTAAGGGCGCGGCGGAGCTTGGAAACCTTAATCGCGTCGCCCATGGCGCGGAATATGGAGTAGTGACTGCCGCCCGCAACATCGCTCCCAAGCCCTACCCGAACGCCGCTGTTCAAAAAGCGGCGTATGGGCGCGATACCCGATGACAGGTTGGCGTTGGACTGGGGGCAGTGGGCGACATAAACGCCTTTGCGTTTCAGCAGTTCGGTTTCGCCGTCGTCCGGCCATATGCAGTGCGCCATAACCGTGGGAACATCGCCGCCGAACAGCCCGAAGGACTCATAAGCCCCGCCGTAGGACTTGCCGGACGGGCAAAGCTCCCGAACCCATTCTATCTCGGCTCGGTTCTCAGACATGTGGGACTGCACGGGAACATTAAACTCCTTTTGAAGAGCCGCCAGCTCAATCATAAGCTCGTCGGAACAGGCGGGTATAAAACGCGGGGTGAGAATGGGGTAAGTGTTTTTATACCGCCCCGCCGCGCTTTCCAGCCAGTCATGCGCCGCCCCGGCGGCGTGAGCCGAGCTTTCCTCCCGCAGACCGTCGGGGCTGTTCCTGTCCATGCTCACCTTGCCCGCCATGCAGACAAGCCCCGACTCCTCAAGCATATCCATCAGCAGCAGCGTTGCCGGAACATGGACGGTGGCGAACAGCAGCGAGCGGGTGTTCGGTCCCTTTGCCATGTCGCCAACCGCCGCCGCGTAGGCTTTGCGGGCATAATCAAGACCGCCGTACTTGGATTCCTCGGGGTAGGTGTAGGCGTTGAGCCAGTCAAGCAGTTCACTGTCCATGCCGAGACCGCGGAACGCGAACTGCGGCGCGTGGGTGTGCAAATCAACAAGCCCGGGGACAATCAGCCTGCCCGCGCGGTCAAGTACAGTCAGACCATTATACCTTTCGGGAAGCCGTTCAAAAACCCCCCGCGACAGACCGTCCTCACACACGAGATAACCGTTTTGTATACAGCGCAGTGCGTCAAGGCTTTCGCTGTAACAGATATCACCGTGAAGCACAAAAGATGTCACGCCATGTCACCCCTTCGTTTATTATAGTACGTATTCTCCATGGGAAGCTTCGGACGGAACATCCCGTCGAGCCTGTGATACGCCCCGTGTACGGCGGGCGCGGTTGGTATCGCGGCAAGCTCGCCAACGCCTTTCGCGCCGTAAGCGGCGGGCTGTCCAGGACTGCATGGAACATTTGTTTCACGTGAAACAAAAATCACATCTATGGCCGGAGCGTCTGTCGCCCGTATAAGCCCGAGCTTGCCGTAGCTGACTTTCGGATAGCCGCCCTCCACGGGGAAGTCCTCCGTAAGGGCGTAACCCATTCCCATTACAATGCCGCCCTCCACCTGCCCCTCGGCGGCCTTGGGATTGACCACTGTTCCCGCGTCGTAAGCCGCCGTTATGCGCGTCACCCTGCCCTGTGCGTCAAGCTCGGCAACCTGTGCCGCGTAGCCGTATGCCACATGGCTGACGGGGTTGGGCTTATCGCTTCCCATGGGGTCGGTTTCGGGCTTGTACTCGCCGTAAAACTCGCGCCCCTCCAGCTTTAGCAGGGCATCCTCCCATGATTCGGGATTGCCGATCTCGTCCGGCAGTTTCTTCGCGGCGGCAACCGCCGCCTGACCGGAGAACACCGTTTGGCGTGAGGCTGTTGTGGTTCCGGCGTCGGGGGAGCGGGCGGTGTCGGGGGCTTCAACGGTTACGAATTTGGGAGATATTCCCAGTGTCTGGCACACCATTTGAACGAGAACCGTCGCCATGCCCTGACCGATACACGCCGCGCTTGAGCGTATGTGAATCATGCCGCCCTCAACGGAGAGGACGCACCGCCCGGTGTCGGGGACGCCGACGCCCAGCCCGGAGTTCTTAAAGCCGCAGGCGATACCCGCGATAGGGGAGCGTTCGTAAGTTTCTTTCACGGCGAGCAGACATTCCGCGAGGGCGGTTGAATCGTCGGCAATCTGACCGTTGGGCAGGGTATGACCGGGGCGGACGGCGTTGCGGTAACGGATTTCCCAGGGCGATATGCCGACAGCTTCGGCAAGCAGGTTCAGGCCGCTCTCCATGGCGAAACAGGTCTGGGTAACGCCGAAACCCCTGAACGCCCCGGCGGGCGGGTTGTTTGTGTAGACGGCTCTGCCGTCTATATCTATATTTTGGAAGTTGTAAGGGCCGCCCGCGTGGGTACACGCCCTTTGGAGGACAGGACCGCCGAGACTGGCATATGCTCCGGTGTCGGATATGATTTCCGCTTTGACGGCGGTGAGCATACCGTTTTCGTCACAGGCGGCTGTGAAGTCAATTTCCATCGCGTGGCGTTTGGGGTGTACGAGCAGGCTTTCCTTGCGTGAAAGCTTGATTTTAACAGGCTTTTTTGTGAGCCACGCGGCAAGCGCGGCATGGTGCTGAACGCTCATATCCTCCTTGCCGCCGAAGCCGCCGCCTGTGAGCATTGACCGTACGCGTATTTTTTCGGCGGGGATGCCAAGCAGTCCGCTTATCTCGCGCCGTTCGTCGTAAACGCTTTGACCGCCTGTGTATAATGTCAGGCCGTCTTCGCCTTCGGGCACGGCTACGGCGCATTCGGGTTCCATAAAGGCGTGTTCGGTAAACGGCAATGAGTAGTGACGTGACACGACATGCTTTGATTTATTTATGGCGGCTTCCGCGTCGCCGCGCTTCAGAACCTGACGGCTCAGCAGATTGCCGCCATCATGAATTTTCGGCGCGCCGTCCGCGAGGGACATGGCGGGGGAGGTGAGCGGCTCAAGCTCCTCATAGTCAACATGTATCAGCGCGAGGATTTCATCAAGGGTTTCATCGGACTTTGAAACGGCTACGGCTATCGCGTCGCCGGCATAGCGTGTGATTCCCCCTGCGGCAATCAGCGCGTCCCAGTCCTTTACCAGATGACCGCATTTGATGTCTCCGGGCACGTCTCCGGCGGTGATAACACGTATGCAGTCCGGGTGTGAGACGGCGGCGGCGCAATCGATTGCTTTCACTACGGCGCGTGGGCATCTTGACCGCAGAGCCTTTGCGTATGCCATGCCGTCAACGGTCATATCGTCGGCGTATAAGCCTGTGCCGAGGGTTTTTTCATCGGCGTCAACACGAAAAAAGTCTTCGCCCAATTTGCCCGTGAAACACTGTTGGGGTATCGGCGCGTTATCGCGGAAAAACCTTGCGGCGAGCAGAATCGCGTCCTCTATTTTGACATAGCCCGTACAGCGGCAGATGTTGCCGCGGATTGCCTTTTTAACGTCGGCGCGGGTTGGGTTGGGGTTGGTATCGAGCAGGGCTTTCGCGGCGATGACCATACCGGGTATGCAGAATCCGCACTGCACGGCGCCCGCGTCGGCGAAGCAGAAAGCGTACACTTCCCGCTCCGCGGCGGACAGCCCCTCCACAGTCAAGACGCTCTTACCATCGAGCTTGGCGATGGTCGGGACGCAAGCTCTGGTAGCTTTACCGTCCACCAGCACCATGCAAGTGCCGCAGGCGCCCTCGCCGCAGCCCTCCTTGACAGAAGTCAGCCGCAGATCCTCCCTCAGGAAAGCAAGCAGCTTTTTACTCCCGTCGGAGCTGCTGACCCGTTCCCCGTTCACTGTAAACGACACGATACCATTATCCATAAAGCCATCCCTCAAATGCAAATATAGTTATCCGGCCACTAATCACCAGCCACTAGCCACTAGCCACTAGCCACTAATAATAACCGTCCCCGTCTTCCCCGCAAGCCCATCCCTCGCTTTGGACAGCATAGTGATGAGCGCCCTGCGGCCAGTGCCCGACTCCACAAACGACAAAGCAGCCTGCACCTTCGGCAGCATAGACCCCGGAGCGAAATGCCCCTCCGCCATGAAACGCCTTGCATCCGCGGCGGACAACTCGCCCAGCCACTCCTGCTCCGGCTTGCCGTAATTGATCGCAACCTTCTCCACCGCAGTCAAAATCACGAGCATATCCGCATCCAGAGCCTCCGCCAGCTTCGCGCTCGCGAAATCCTTGTCGACAACGGCTGACGTGCCCTTCAAATGCCTGCCCTCGGTCTTCTTGACGGGAATACCCCCGCCGCCGACAGCCACGGGAATATGCCCCGCCTCCAGCAAAGCGCGGACAGTCTCGCTCTCCACGATACCAATGGGCTTTGGAGAAGCGACCACGCGCCGCCATCCCCTGCCGGCGTCCTCCTTCATATCATAACCGCGCCGCGTCATCTCTGCGGCCTCGTCCTCGGAGTAAAACGCGCCGATCGGCTTCGAAGGATCATCGAAAGCGGGATCGTTCTCATCCACCAGCGTCTGTGTGATGATCGTCGCCACCGGCTTGTCGATGCCCCTGTCCAGCAGCTCCTCGCGCAGCGCGTTCTGGATATCATACCCGATATAACCCTGGCTCAGAGCCACGCACACAGACATAGGGATATAGAACAAACTCTTATCCACCTTTGCCGCGGTCTCCATCGCCAGGTTTATCATGCCCACCTGCGGCCCGTTGCCGTGTGTGATGATGACGTCAAAACCATCCTCGACCAGATCCGCGATGGCCTTCGCGGCGCTTTTTACAGCGATCATCTGCTCATGCAAGTTATCGCCGAGGGCGTTCCCCCCCAGCGCCAGAACAATCCTCTTCATTTTACCTGCCTTTCCCGGAGGGGCGGGATGCGAACTCGACACGCCCCCATTCACCTTGCACTACTCTTTGTTCAAAGAACAAGCCTCATCTGCCCCCTGCTTGAAAGGAACCTGAGCATCCCGGCGGGATCCTCGCACTTCGCCAGAAAGATCATAGCGGCTATAATATACGGCTTGAACCCGGCTTCCCGGTAGAGCGGCTCGCGATATCGCCCGAAAACGGAAGCGTCCACCTCGCCCTTCTCGCAGCTCACGCCGGAAATATCGGCCGGCAAGCAATGCATGTACAGCGCATTTCCGCCCCTGCTCAGCTTCATCATCTCTTCCGTGCAAGCCCAATCGCCGTGCTTCGCGTTTTGCGCGAGCAACTCCTTTTCCAGAGCTTTTATGCCGGCGTCGTCGCCTCTCCCGTAGAGGTCGGTCCTCTCCTCCATAGCGGCGAAAGGCGCCCAGCTCTTGGGATAGACTATGTCCGCGTCCCTGAAAGCCTCCGCCATGTCGTTCGTCTTTGAGAACCCTCCGCCGCTTTTTGAGGCGTTCTCCGCAGCCACGACTTCGACGTCGCCCATGATCTCATACCCCTCGGGGTGCGCAAGGCAGACGTCCATCCCGAAGCGGGTCATCAGCCCGATTATCCCCTGCGGCACGGAGAGCGGTTTGCCGTAAGAGGGCGAGTACGCCCAAGACATCGCGAGTTTTTTCCCTTTCAGGTTCTCGACGCCGCCGAAATGGTGGATGATGTGCAGCATATCGGCCATCGACTGCGTGGGATGGTCGACGTCGCATTGCAGGTTCACCAGCGTCGGGCGCTGCTCCAGCACGCCCTCGTCGTATCCCTGCTTCACGGCGCGGGCCACCTCGCGCATGTACGCGTTGCCTTTGCCGATGTACATATCGTCGCGAATACCGATGACGTCCGCCATGAAAGAAATCATGTTGGCCGTCTCCCGGACCGTCTCGCCGTGCGCGATTTGGCTCTTGCCCTCATCCAGGTCCTGAACAGTCAGGCCAAGCAGGTTCGCGGCGGAGTTGTAAGAGAACCTGGTGCGCGTGGAGTTGTCGCGGAAAAGGCTGACAGCCAATCCGCTGTCGAAAATCCTGGGAGATATGTTGCTCTCCCGCAAGCTCCTCAGCGCGTCCGCCACGGCGAACACCGCCGCGATCTCATCGTCGCTCTTTTCCCATGTGAAGAAAAAATCGTTTCGGAACATCCCGTCAAAAACAAGTCCGTCCAGCTTGCTGACTACACTCTCAAAATTACCGCTCATAATAATGTCCATTCCTTTCGCTAAAATCTTGGATACAGTTATTATCCTACGCGAAAACCATCATATCAGCGTCATACAGCTGTCGCCTTGTAAATGAAAAGTGCATCGGAACCAGAGATGCAGCGCCAAGCGCGCTTAGTATGTCACTGTGGTTGATGGCCGGGCTTTGCGCCGATACTTTCATACCGAAAGATATTGCGTCTCCTGCGTCGGAAAACTCTGCATCCTTTGCATAGCGCGTAAAATCTATTTCCGACACT
>Ga0082212_10010844_pt1 | contig 11614 bp, 8 predicted proteins | sample TergutNt197P3_FD_71548 | JGI IMG/M metagenome (GOLD analysis project Ga0082212, IMG submission 71548) | Neocapritermes taracua P3 segment gut microbial communities from Petit-Saut dam, French Guiana - Nt197 P3 | ecosystem: Host-associated > Arthropoda: Insects > Digestive system > Gut ... | reverse complement strand
AAAAGGCGGCAAAGCCGTGTCAGTCTGGGGGAGCATGGACGAATGCAAATATATGCACAAATATCTGCAACCGGACAAGACAATGTACAGCACGCACGCAGCGACAATCCAAGAAGCGGAAGAACTTCTGGAATGGTTTAAAAAGAATACGTGAAAGCTGTTCTTTTTCACATAAATAAAATTTTTTCCTGCTGTGCAAAGAAATTTAGATAAACGCAAACAATCCGCTCCCCGCCCTCTTTGGCAAAGAGGGTGGCACGCGAGAACCTGATTTGCCCCTATGAACCTGCGTATAGTCCGCGTGACGGGTGTTTTCGCCTCCCCGCACGGCACAGGTTTCACGAAACACCCGGCCCCGCGGGGCCACCCTCTTTGCAAAAGAGGGCAAGGTATCATTCCAGCGTTTTTTTCGTATTCCAGCGTTTTTTTCCTGAATTTTCATTGATTGGAGAAGATATTTATGATAAAACTTTCGTCTGTGGAAAAAATAATTACACGATTGCTCGTTGATCTTGCATTAAAAAAAACAAGTATCTCATATTCAGATTTGTCCAATAAACTGGAAAGAGAATATGGCAAGAAAGTCAATGCGCACTTTGGTTTATCGAAACCACTTGGAAATATTTCCACTCTATGCAACGAATTGGGTTTGCCGCTCTTATCGGTGAGAATCGAATACAAAAATGATAATAGCAAAACAGCGGAAGGTTTTTACGGAATCGCTTGTGATAAAACAGGAATACAAATAAATTATTGATAAGGGCAAAACAGCCATGAATTTTTTTCACATATCCGATCTGCATCTCGGCAAGCGCGTAAACGAATTTTCGATGATAGAAAACCAAGCCGATATACTGGAAAAAATCGTCGCGCTCGCCAAGGAGAATAGGCCCGGCGCGATTTTGATAGCGGGCGATGTATACGACAAATCCATGCCCACAATCGAAGCCATGCAGCTTTTGGACAGGTTTTTGGTGCGCCTCAACGAGATAAACATAGCCGTGTTCATGATTTCGGGCAACCACGACAGCGTGGAGCGCGTCGCGTTCGGGGCGGATTTGCTGAAGCGCAGCGGCATATATATCGCGCAGTCATATAGCGGCAGGCTTGAGCCGGTAAGGTTAAATGACGAATTCGGCGCGATCAACATCTGGATGATGCCCTATTTGAAGCCTTCGCTCGTGCGGGCATATTTCCCGGAAATGGAAATCGATTCGTATTCAGGCGCCGTATCCGCCGCCTTGGGCAACATCGAAATCGACGCAAGCTCGAGAAACCTTCTCATCGCCCATCAATTTGTCACGGGGGCGCAAATAAGCGAAGGCTCGGAGGAGCTGTCAGTCGGCGGAATCGACAATATCGACGGTTTTTTGTTTGAGGCTTTCGACTATGTGGCTTTGGGGCATATTCACAGGCCGCAGGACATAGGGCGCGAGACGATGCGCTACTGCGGAACTCCGCTGAAATATTCCCTCTCGGAAATAAATCAGACAAAATCGCTCACCGTGGTCGAAATGGGAGGCAAAGGCGATATAAAAATATCGCAGCTCCCTCTTTTCCCGCTGCATGAAATGCGCGAAATACGCGGCGCTTACGACACGCTCATGAGCCGCAGCTTCTATAGCTCGATCGACGCCGAAAACGATTATGTGCACATCGCGCTGACCGACGAACGCGACGAGCCCGACGCGCTGGCGAAACTTCGGAACATATACAAAAACATCATCAGTTTCAGATACGATGGCAGGCGCGCCCAAACCGATGCGAAACTTGAAAACATAAAAAACCCAGACGACAAAAAGCCCGCCGAATTGTTCGGCGAACTGTTTTTTGCCCAAAACGGGAGCGCGATGAGCGAAAAACAGGAGGAATATGTGCGCGAACTGTTTGATCAAATATGGGAGGAGGAAAGCAAATGAGGCCTTTGCAACTCACGATGTCGGCGTTTGGATGCTATGCCGAAAAATGCGAGCTGCCTTTTTCGGATTTTGGCGCAGAGGGGCTTTACATCATAACCGGAGACACCGGGGCGGGAAAAACCACGATTTTTGACGCCATCACATTCGCGCTGTACGGAAAAACCAGCGGCGACCACAAAGAACCGGCCATGCTCAGAAGCAAATACGCATCGCCCGAAACGGAGACATATGTGGAATTCGCCTTCTCGTACCAAGACAAAGTATACAGGGTGAGGCGCAGCCCGAAATATGAGCGGCCAAAGCAAAGGGGCGAAGGCACGACCGCAAAAGAGGCCGAAGCGGAGCTGTATCTGCCCGATGGGCGCATCGTGTCAAAAATCGGAGATGTAGATGCCGAAATCGAAACAATACTCGGCATCACCCGGGAGCAGTTCGTGCAGATAGCGATGATCGCCCAGGGCGATTTCAGAAAAGTGCTCCATTGTCAAACCGCAGACAGGACGGAGATATTCCGAAAGATTTTCTATACCGACAGATACCAAAAATTTCAGGAAACGGTAAAATCGGATTTGGCAAAGCTGGAGCAGGAAAAAACGGCGCAAGAAGATAAATACGGCTTTTGGCTGGGCAGCATCCGCATAAACGACGACGAAGGCAGCGCCGCCAAGTTGCAAGAAATCAAAGCGGGCTTGCTTTCAGAGGACGAAACAATAGAATGGCTTTCATCGCTCATAGGCATCGATTCCGAGATGTTTGAAAAAAACGCGAAATCGCTCGACGGCGCGATGAAAAATCTCGGCGATATCAACCAAAAATTGGGCAAAGCCCAACAGGACAAAAAATCCCGCGATTCGCTTGCAAAAGCTGTGGGGCGTTTGCCCGAAGAAAAATCCATGCTCGATGCGGCGCAAAACAGCCTTGAAGCAAAAAAGGCAAAACAGCCCGAATGCGAAGCCATAAAAAAGAAAATCATGGAAATCGAAAACACATTGCCGAAGTATCAAAAGCTGCAAATTTTGGCAAAGTCCATAGCCGCGAACATCAAAAAGCGCGACAGCGAGGCAAAAAATGCGGATGCATCGGAAAAAAAGCAAAACAACGACAGCGCCGCCCTCGATGCCGCAAAAAACGAGCTAAAATCGTTGGGTGGCATCGGGGCGGATTTGGAGAATCTGCAAAACAAAAAATCGGAATTGGCCAAGCGGCAAACAGAGCTCCAAGCGTTGGCAAAATCGAAAAACGAATATGTCGAACTCTGGAACCGGCATAAAAAAGCCGTAAAAGACTATCAAGGCAAATCCGAAACATCGCAGGCCGCGAGGTTTCATTTTGAATCATTGCGCAAAACTTACCTCGACGGGCAAGCGGGAGCTTTGGCAAGCGAATTAAAGCCGGGCGAGCCCTGCCCCGTCTGCGGCTCGACAAAACACCCGGCCCCTGCCGTAGTTTCGGCAAAATTCCCCGACAAAAACGAATTGGAAAAAGCGGAAACAAAGGCAAAATCCGACGAAAAAGAAACCGAAACGGCGAGCGAGGCGGCAAGCACTCTCAAAGGGCGCAGCGAAACAAAGAAAAATGAACTCGAATCATCGGCTGCGGCGCTTCTCGGCGAGGCGGAATTTGGCGAAATACCCGCTGTTTTGCAAAATGCCATGGATGAAACTTCAAATGAAATCGCAAAAACCGAAACGTCGCTCGCAGAAAAAGAGCAAAAGCGCGCCCGAAAGGAAAATCTCGACAAATATATCCCCATATTGGAACAAAATCTTTTTGCATCGGCAAAAAACATCGTCGAAATCCATAAATCGATAGCTTCGCTGGATGCGACCATCGCCGCCGATGAACAAAATCACAAAAAACAAGCGTCGGAGCTGAGTTTTGACGACGAAACAGAAGCGAAAAAAGAAATAGCCGCGCTTTTTGTCAAGCAAAAATCCTATGAAGAGGCATTGGCTGCGGCGCAGACCGCTTTCGACGCGGCGAAATCCGCAGTCGAGGGCACATTGAAAGAAATCGAAACGTTGGAAGCGGCGCTGTCAGGACCTGAAAGCTTCGATTTGGAGATTTTGCAAAAAGAGAAGGAAACGGCTGAAAATCTGCAAAAAGAATTAAACGAACAAAACCGGAAAATCGAAACGCGAAATTCGTCGAACAAATCAGCCCTGGCCAATATCGAAAAAACGACAAAGAAGCTATCTGAAATCAGAGAGCATTGCAAATGGATGAAGGCGCTGTCCGACACCGCCAACGGCAAAGTCAGCGGAAACAAAATAGACCTCGAGACCTATGTGCAGACCGCTTGTTTCGACAGGATAATCGCAAGGGCGAATTTGCGCCTGTTGCAAATGTCGGGGATGCAGTTTGAATTGAAGCGGCGCGACTTTGGCTCCGCTCGCGGCAAGAGCGGCTTGGATCTTGACATAATCGACCACCACAACTCCTCGCAGCGCGACGCCAAAACGCTTTCGGGCGGCGAATCGTTTATCGCTTCGCTGTCCTTGGCGCTCGGTCTGTCCGACGAAATCCAGTCCAACGCCGGGGGCATCCGGCTCGACTCCATGTTCGTGGACGAAGGTTTTGATTCCTTGGACGAGACAAAACTGTCGCAGTCGATACAGGCTTTGACCTCCATATCCCAGGCAAACCGCCTTGTCGGAATCATCTCGCACGTGGCGGGCTTAGACGAAAAGATAGAACGCAAAATTGTCGTGAAAAAGGACTCTTTCGGCGGCAGCCAAGCCAAAATCGCGCTTTAAATGAAAGTTTTCGTTTGGAAAAAATGAAAATGCTTGACTTTTGCATGATTTTATGCTACAATGCGCATAATACTTCGAAAGGATGATACATATGAACTATATGCCGATGGCGACGACTGACAGACATAACAGGTTTGTGGCCACATTCATGAACAGAATATTCGCCCGCATAGAAAGCGGGGAAGTTCATGCCTTGCAGGAGCAGTGCCCGTTGGTGTATTTCGGAACCAAAGATTTGCCTACGGGTTTTGAGCTGGTGGATGTGGAAGCTATCGGAGATAAAGAGCGTTTTCTCGACAATATCACCGAACTGGAATATGTCAATCCCGATTTCATGCTGTTTTTTGACAATCCATACATGAAAAACAAAAAGGGGACGCGGACTGCGGGTCAACCCGACCTTATCGTGGAAATATGGTCGGACTCGAACACGGAAAATGACAGGGCGTTTTTAAGGCAGCTATACGCTTCCTCTCCCGTGACCGAGCATTGGTATATAGAGCAGGATTCCAACATCGTCCGGTGCCACATGGCAAAAAAACAGCTTCCTGACCAATATTTGACGAATGTATTGGTGACGCGGAAAGGTTTTGAGTTCGATTTGCGCTATTTGGCGGCTTGAAATAAAAATTTTAAAAATTTCAAAACACAATCATCGCCGCCACAACAAAAATCCGCTACTCATAAAGCGAATATAGAAGAAACGGAAGCTGAACGCGAAACACGAATCGAGGCAAGGCTCTTCGAGATTGAATCATTGGCCTCGCCTCGTCTTCCTTCAAAAAAATCACATATCCCTTCAAACCTCATCCATAATTGTACCACATCCCAAATTATAATTATAAAATCCCCAAACATTCGCGGGTAAAATCTGCAATTACAATGCATTATTCGCGGGTAAAATCTGCATTTATCTTGACAATGCCAAATTTTTGATGTATAATAGGCATTGCAAAAGAAAGAGAGGTGCGCGATTATGCTCAGACGAAAAATATATGACGATTTAATACGCTGGAAAAACCGCGATGATAAATTGTGCTTATTAGTAAAAGGCGCGAGGCAGGTCGGCAAGACTTTTATAATCGAAAAGTTTGCCCATGAAAACTATGAGCATTTTACGCCTATCAATTTTGTCCAGAATCCCGCATATAAAACCGTTTTTGACGGTGACTTGGACACGGAAACGCTTATCAAGCAAATTTTCCTGCGCGTTCCCGGCGCGGAACTGATACCCGGCGAAACGCTGCTTTTCCTTGACGAAATACAGGAATGTCCCCGCGCCCGCGCCGCGTTGAAGTTTTTGACGCAGGACGGGCGGTTTGACGTGATAGCGTCAGGGTCGATACTTGGAATCAATTACAAGGATGTACCGTCATATCCGGTGGGGTATGTGGACCATTTAGAAATGTATTCGCTTGATTTTGAAGAATTTCTATGGGCCAACGGCGTATCGCCCGGTTCTGTCGATGATATAAGGGAATATTACGAACAGAAAAAAATCGTGCCGACGGCCATGCACGAACGCATGATGGAACTGTTCAAGGAATACATCGTGGTGGGCGGTATGCCCCGCGCGGTCTATGAGTTTGCCAATACCCACAGTTTCGCCAGCGTGCTGAAAATACAAAAAGGGATCATCAACGATTATACGGATGATATAGCGAAATATGCCGAAGGCGCGGACAAAGCGAAAGCGCGGGCTTGCTTTTTGTCCATACCAAAACATTTGGCGAAGGACTACAAAAAGTTTCAGTACAGCATCGTTGAACGCGGGGGGACGGCGCGTAAATTCGGCGGAAGCCTGATGTGGCTCTTTGACGCGGATATAATAAACTTCTGCTACAATCTTTCAATACCCGAATTGCCGTTGGAGGGCAACGCGAAAAGCGACGTTTTCAAAGTGTATATGCGCGATACGGGTCTTTTGATGGCAATGCTTGAGGACGGGTCGCAGGAAGATATCATTGACGGCAATCTCGGCATATACAAGGGTGCGATTTACGAAAATATTATAGCGGATATTTTCAGCAAAGCGGGAAAGAAGCTGTATTACTTCGAGCAGAACGGCAAGCTGGAAGTCGATTTTTTCATCCGTAAAAATAAAGCAGCGACTGCTGTTGAAGTGAAATCCGCCGACAATACGAAGTCAAAATCTATGGATGCCATTATTGCAGGATACGGTGTAAAACACGGTATAAAATTGTCGGCGAAAAATGTGGGAGGAACAGAGAATTTCGACAGTTTGCCGCTCTACATGGCAATGTTTTTGTAAAAAATTGCCGGAAATTAAAAGGGCAAGCGAATTAGTCCAGCAAAATTAGAAACTAACAATAATTCTTAAACGATTGCCATGCAGCATCGGCGGAGTTTTTTGCTCCGAGAATTAACAAATTCAAAATATTTTTTCAAATTTCTCAAAAAACCCCTTGACAAAAGCGAAAATATAGTGTATAATATGCGCGAATCAAAAAAAGGCGATGATCGGAAAGAAGTAGCTGTCATTTGCAAACCGCCAGAGAGCCGGCGGTCGGTGCGAGCCGGCGGGTTTGGGGGCAGCGAATACATTCCGGGAGCTGCGCCCTGATGATATTTTGGCTTTCTTGGGGCCGGGATATAGGTAGGGAGCGACGGGAAAACGCCCGTTACAGCGTTGCGGGCATGATTGTGTCTGCGTTTGAGCGCACCGTGGCCTTCCGGCCTGTGCGAAAATTGAGGTGGTACCGCGGTTAACTTTAAAAATAGCCGCCCTCGGATTTTAACAAAATCCGGGGGCGTTTTTATTTTAATATTTTTTATCTATTTTATCTAAAGGAAGGTGTATTTCAAAATGGCAATCAAGATTATCATGCTATTGGTTTTTTTCGCGGCGACGGTATTTGTCGGGATCTATTTTAGAAAAAGGGCTTCGAGCGTAAACGGATTTGTTTTGGGCGGGCGCGAAGTCGGCCCTTGGCTGACGGCATTCGCCTACGGCACTTCATATTTTTCGGCGGTCATCTTCGTGGGCTATGCGGGGCAGTTCGGCTGGAGGTTCGGGACCGCCGCCACCTGGATCGGGCTTGGCAACGCATTTATCGGATCGCTTCTGCCCTGGATAATACTCGGCCGACGCACGCGCATGATGACAAACCATCTACAAAGCGCGACGATGCCCGAATTTTTCGGCAAGAGGTTTAATTCCGACGCGCTTAAAATAGGGGCGGCGATCATCGTGTTTGTGTTTTTGATCCCCTACACGGCATCGCTCTACAACGGGCTTTCGCGACTTTTTGCCATGGCATTCGGCGAGGCGGGAATCACTTTTGAATACTGCGTCATCGGCATGGCGTTGCTCACCGCGATATATGTGGTGGCGGGCGGGTATTTCGCCACGGCGGTAAACGACTTCATCCAGGGCATAATCATGTTTGTGGGGATTGTGGCCGTGATTTTCGCGGTGCTAAACAGCAACGGCGGGCTTTGGGAGGCTCTCGGTTCCATGTCGAAAGTCGAGGAAGCCGGGGTTGCCGCGGGATCGTTTTCGTCGATTTTCGGCCCGAAGCCATTGGATCTTTTGGGCGTGGTGCTGCTCACCTCGCTTGGGACCTGGGGGCTGCCGCAGATGGTTTCAAAGTTCTACGCCATAAAATCCGAGAAGATGATTTCAAAAGGCGCGATAATTTCGACGGTGTTCGCGGTGGTGGTGGCGGGAGGCTGCTACTTCTTGGGCAGTTTCGGACGGTTGTACGGTGATGTGGTGGAAACAAACCCCGAAACGGGAGCGGTGATCTTCGACTCGATCATACCAAAGATGCTCGAAAAATTCCCGGACATTTTGATCGGGCTTGTTTTGATGCTGGTTCTGGCGGCCTCGATTTCCACGCTGTCTTCATTGGTCATAGCCTCGTCCTCGACTCTCACGCTCGACTTTTTGAAGGGGCACGTAATCAAAAAAATGGACGATAAAAAACAGGTCATCATCATCCGCTCGCTGATTGTGGTATTCATAGCGATATCGGCGGCGATAGCGATCTTCCAGTACAAAAGCAAAGGCAGCGTGATATGGATAGCCCAGCTGATGGGCATTTCCTGGGGGGCTCTCGCCGGATCTTTCCTCGCCCCGTTTTTGTTCGGGCTGTTCTGGAAAAAGGCCACCAAAATCGCGGTGTGGTGCAATTTCGCGTTCAGCGTCGTATTCATGAGCGCAAACATCGTGCTCAACATATTCTTCAAGGACATATTCGTAAAATACTTCCCGCAAATCTTGCAATCCCCGATCAACGCGGGCGCCTTTACGATGCTCGCCGGGTTTGTGATCGTGCCGCTTGTGAGCCTATTGACCAAAGCCCCGAAAAAGGAGCATATAGAAAACTGTTTTTCGTGCTACGGCGCGGATAAAAAATAACAGACAGGAGACAAAAAATGCCAATCACGGAAATTCTCGCAAAAAACGCGCTGCTCTACGGCGAAGAAGTTTGCCTCACAGAGATAAACCCCGAGTTTGAGATGCGCCCCGATTCCGAATGGAAAGAATATCAGCTCGTCGAGACCGCGCACAAAAACAAATACAAAAAGCAAATCACTTGGCGCGAATTCGACGAAAAGGCCAACCGGCTCGCCAACCTTTTGATCGAACGCGGCGTGGCGAAAGGGGACAAGGTCGGGGTTTTGCTGATGAACTGCATAGAGTGGCTGCCCGTATATTTCGGAGTCTTGAAATCCGGCGCCATCGCGGTCCCGCTAAATTTCCGCTATGGGGCAGACGAGATAAAATACTGCCTTGGGCTCGCCGACGTGTCGCATCTTTTGTTCGGCGCGGAATTTGTGGACAGGATCGACTCCATAAAGGACGATATCGCGCAGGTGCGGTCGCTGCTTTTTGTCGATGGCAACGGCGGCGCCTGCCCAAAATTCGCCGAAAGCTACGAGACGCTGACAAAAAAATGCCCCGCAGCCGCGCCCGGGGTTTCGCTTGGGCTGTGCGACGACGACGATGCGGCGATATACTTCTCTTCGGGCACTACCGGATTCCCGAAAGCGATACTCCATTCGCATTTGGCCTTAGTCACCGCTTGCAAAGTGGAGCAAAACCACCACGGGCAGGCCAAGGAGGACGTATTTTTGTGCATACCGCCGCTGTACCACACGGGAGCCAAAATGCACTGGTTCGGCAGCTTTCTGGTCGGTGGCCGGGGCGTGCTGCTCCGGGGAATCAAGCCGAAGTGGATCATCGAAACCGCGGCGGCGGAAAAAGCCAGCATAGTGTGGCTGCTCGTGCCCTGGGCGCAGGACATCCTCGACGCGATCGATAGCGGGGAGATAAAGCTGGACGAGTACGATCTGTCGAACTGGAGGCTGATGCACATCGGGGCGCAGCCCGTGCCGCCCAGCCTGATTCTGCGCTGGATGAAGCATTTCCCAAATCATCAATACGACACGAACTACGGGCTCTCCGAGTCGAGCGGCCCTGGGGCGGTGCATTTAGGCGTGGATAACATTCATAAAGTGGGCGCGATCGGCAAGGCGGGATACGGATGGTCGGCAAAGATAGTGGACGAAGGCGGAAAGGAAGTCGAACGCGGCGAAGTGGGCGAGCTGATAGTTTTTGGCGACTGCGTGATGCGGCGCTATTACAGCGACCCGAAAGCCACCGCCGAAACGCTGAAAGAAAGCTGGCTGTACACGGGCGACATGGCCAAAGAGGACGAGGACGGGTTCATATATTTAGTGGACCGGAAAAAAGACGTGATCATAATGGGCGGGGAAAACATATATCCGGTGCAAATCGAGGATTTCTTGCGCGGGTTCGACAAAATCAAGGACGCGGCGGTGATCGGCATGGCGCACGACAGGCTGGGCGAGATCTCCGCTGCGATCATCGAGACAAAGCCCGGAACCGAGTGCACCGAGGAGGAGATCATGCGGTTTTGCGCGCAGCTGCCAAGGTACAAGCGACCCTACAAGATCATATTCGACAAGGTTCCCAGAAACGCCACCGGCAAAATCGAGAAGCCGAAGCTGCGGAAAAAATACTGCGGCGGCAGCGTCGTGGCCAAACAGGTGCAACAATAGCAAAATGAGGTTGAACGACAAAATGTCGCACAACCTCATTTTTTTTGCGAATAATTTTCCCAGCCGTTGACTTTGCGCAAAAGTTGTGGTACAATGGAGCGCGGGAATGCAAAAAACGATAGATTTATTCAACGAACCGCCTTGAATCGGCAATCAAATCCATATTTTGGAAAGGGGCATTTGATTTTTATGGGCAAAACAAAAAAAGCAGTCATGGTTTTTATCTTTCTTTTGGTGCTTTCGCTGGTTTTTTCGTGCGGCGGAAACGAAAAAAAAACGGGAACCGATAAAATCGACGATGATCCCGGCAAAAACATAGAAGGCGAAACGGAAGAAAAACCGCAAATCAATTTCGCCTCCCTGCCCGCTTTCGACTATGGCGGAATCGATTTTTTCATAGTCAATCTATCCGGATATGATTGGTGCGACACCACCCTGGACGTGGAGGCCGAAGACACCGGGGACATACTCAACGACGCCATCTACAAGAGAAACCGGGCGGTTGCCGAAAAGTACAACGTGAATCTCAATTTCATCGACATACCGCATTCGCAGATTTCCGGCAAAGTGAAAAACCAGATGCTCGCCGGAGCCTGCGAATATGAAATGATGCAGGCGCCTATGAGGTATGACGTCATGCCGCTCAGCGTGGATAATTACATAGCCGACGCAAAAAAGATGGGCGACTCCGGATTGTTGGGGCTTTCAAACCCCTGGTGGGACCAATTCGCCAATTCGAGCATGTCGATATGCGGGAAGATGTTTTACCTGTTCGGCGACTTCACTTTGGCGGACAAGGAATATTCCACGGCGGTGCTGTTCAACGCCGCGATGCAAAAGGAATACGGCATGCCGAATTTTTACCAGATCGTCAAGGACGGGGACTGG
>Ga0082212_10010843_pt1 | contig 11614 bp, 8 predicted proteins | sample TergutNt197P3_FD_71548 | JGI IMG/M metagenome (GOLD analysis project Ga0082212, IMG submission 71548) | Neocapritermes taracua P3 segment gut microbial communities from Petit-Saut dam, French Guiana - Nt197 P3 | ecosystem: Host-associated > Arthropoda: Insects > Digestive system > Gut ... | reverse complement strand
AAGGGGACTAATAGACATCGTATACTTACATCTTCCTCCGCCGGCATTATCCGGATCAGGTTGTAAGGGTATGATCTCAGCCTGAAAGTAAGGCACCCCCGTTCAATATCGGGGGCAAAGATAGTTCTTTTCTTTAAAATTGCAATTCGGGGAGTTTGTAATTTTTATAGCTGGTAGACCTCCACCGAAATCTACAGGCATAGTAATTCGGGAATTTATAATCCACAACAAACTCATAACCATATATTTGTGGAAGTATGAGCTAAAGTAAGACTTTGCTAAAATATTAAATATTCTTAATTTTTTCATTTTTTTGTTGTTTTTTGAAAAATAAAAGAGAAAAATAATTATTTTTGCAGCGTTAATAACTAAAACATTAAATGTATGCTTAAAACTGAATTGTTGGCTTTAAGCCAAATTGCAAAAAAAGAACTCTCAAGGAGGCAGATGAAGTACGTTAAAGGCGGCAAAACCTGTTTTTGCGGCTGTTGTTATTACCCAGAACAAGGTAGTGGTGACGTAAATGCAAATGGGTGTGCAATGTATCATGGAGGAGGATCATCCAATTGTCCTGAAGGATGGAATGGTAATTGTAAATCCTGATATTTAAAATCACACAAGCGATAATTACTTCAACACTATAGGCACGTTTTGTCTTTAGTGTTGGAGTAATTATAAGTATTAATCGAAGAAAATGTTAAATAAAAACTTAAGGTTTTATTTTATCCATTTTAAACTGTTTATCCATAATTAAATGAAAAATGATTACTTATGCATTAAGAAATGTATTTTTTATTTTTTGGAGGTATTATATTGTTTTTATATTAGCATCAATATTCAAGCACAAAGTGTTCCTTACAAAATTTTGTTGGAAAAGGAAGTTAATAATATAAGACCAATCAACCTCAATGAAATAGGGAACGACATCTCTTATATTCCCCTTGAAACATCCGAAAACTGTTTCTTGAAGGATTTAATAAAAGTTGTTGCCACTGAATCACATATTGCTGTTTGGGATTGGGATAGAGTGCTCTTATTTGATCTTTCTGGACGTTTTATCACAGAAATTGGGAAAAAAGGCGAAGGCCCGGGCGAGTATATACAATTAAATGATTATTGTTTTTCTTGGGATGGAACAAAAATTTATTTATTAACAGCATACTCCACAAGATGTTTGGAATATGATTTGCAAGGAAATTTTTTGCAATCTTACAAAATAAATGACAAGTATGCAAAAATGCTTCCATTAAACGAAAACTTATTTGTTTTTCATCCTCCCAGTCAACAAGAGGGTCGTAGTCCAACGCAATATAATTTAGTTATTTCTGATTTTCAAAACAATATTCGAAACAGCTATAAAAATAGTTATATTTTAAAAGCATCTTCAAAATTTGTAATGTTCGGAGGTTCCGGGGCATTTTATTCCTATCAAAGGAACATCAGATTCAAAGAGCATGGCGCAGATACACTTTTTACAGTTACAGAGAATGAATTGATACCATACTCGGTGTTCCTTTTAGGGAATAGATTAATGCCTCTTGATATAGCTGTTCCAGCCTCTGCTTACCGCAGTGATGGAACTATTGATTTAGAAAGAGCATTACAAGCATACGCAGGTAAATTTTTTGTTGAAAGCGTAAGAGAAGCCACTGAAAACATATATTTTAGTCTAAATGACTGGCGGCAATCTCTATTTGGATATTACAATAAACGAAACAATATTGTAAAAATATTAGGAAAGGATGGTTTTCAAAACAATATAGACGGTGGCTTGCCGTTTTGGCCAAAATACATTAGTAATAATGATATTTTATTTGATTTTGAAAACGCTTATAAATTACGTGAACATGTTTTAACAGGCACTGCTGCAGAATTGAGAGTGAAATTCGGAAAAAAATACGACGATTTGGTAAAATTGGTAAATAGCCTCGATGACGAATCGAATCCTGTTCTGATCATGGTTAAAAAATAAGTTGTAAAGCTATATCCTTCATTATTGACTCATTAATAGGTTAGTTGTTAAGAAACATTCATAAGTAATTAAAATTATTGGTATTATGAAAAAAACATTTTTTTATTTATTGTGTTTTTGCAGTTGTTTATACGGCTGCAAAAAAAATCGTGATTATCATTCCGGTCCTCATTATACCATTGATTTGGAAGAGGCAATTGATAATATTCAAACAATCGGTCTGACTGAAATCGGAAGTTCTATTACTTATATACCTCTTGAAACGTCAGATAACAGTTTGTTGAGGCGTATAAATAATATCAAAGTTTCTGATACTTATATTTTGGTTGATGACAATTACAGTATTCTTATGTTTGATTTATCGGGTCGTTTTATCAGACAAATCGGAAGTCGAGGTCAGGGGCCGGGAGAATACCCCTGGTTCCCATCGGATTATTGTATTTCTCCGGATGGAGAACGTATTTATTTATTGGAAATAAGCAGATGTTTGGAATACAACAGGGAAGGGGAATTTCTGCATTCATATCCAATGGATTCATTGCCAAGCAATATGATTCCGTTCAAAGAAGATCTGTTTGTTTTTCATCCTATTAATACCACACATTCTCAATATAAGTTTATTCAACACAGTTTAATCATATCCGATTTATATAACAACGTTCGGAATATTTATAAAAATCATTTTAAAATGACTGCGCGAAGAGAATTGGTTGATTTCGGAAAAACCAATCGGTTATACTCCCATCAGGGAAATATAAGATTCAAGGAAAAAGGAATGCATGCCGATACACTTTTTACGGTTACTGAAGAGGAATTGATACCATACGCCGTGTTTGATTACGGAAAAAAATATATGCCCGAAGAGATAAGTTGGCTTTCAGTAAATAATGACGAAGATGCAGAGGTTATATTAAGACAAATGGGACATGCCGGCAAATATTATGTAAGAAGTATTTATGAAGATAAAGATAATTTATACCTCGAACTGTATGATTGGACCAAATTAGTTTACGGATACTTTAATAAACAAAGCGATTATGTAAAAATATCAGGAGAGGATGGTTTTCAAAACGATATTGACGGCGGTTTACCGTTTTTTCCAAAACAAATCTATAATGATAACATATTAGTAAGTTCTGTGAACGCATATAATTTACGCGAGCATGTATTAAATAGTAGTGCTGCGGAAATGAGAGGAAAATACGGGAAAAATTACGACGATTTGGTGGAATTGGCGAACAGCCTCGACGACGAATCGAATCCGATCGTTATAATGGTCCAAAAGTAATCATTTGAAATATGAATCCTTCATTGATGTTCTTTCGTGTTTTGAAGAATTTGCTGCATGGCTTGCACTTGCCAATAACGAATAAACAGCTACAATCTTTAATTAAAGATCAATGGTTTTATGGATCCATACGAACGATTGTTGAAGTTCTAAGTGAATTAAATATTGATTCGAAAGTATATCAGCTTGAAGAAGAAGATTTTTATCTAATAGAATCTCCCGTAATAGTTTATTTAAAAGATGATGAAAATAGAGTTGTTGTTGTCGTTGAAATTCAAGAAAATCTAATAAAATATTATGATCCAATCGCCAACGATTATAAAACAGAAAGAAAATCCAAATTCTTTGAAAAATGGACAGGTATTGTATTGATACCCTTTACAGATGAACAATCAGGGGATCCTGATTATTTAAAACATCTAAAGAAAGAACGACAAAAAAAACTTGCCAACATTTTGATTTTCGCCGGAATATCTGTTGGAATTGTGGCACTTCTTATACAGACATTTTTTTCTTACCCTCAATTTTTTTTAATATGGTTAGCGCTCTTTGCGATAAAAACAATCGCGCTGATAGTTGTTGCGCATATTGTGAAAATAGAGTTTGGAGAATCAAACACCTTAATCTCAAAAATATGTAATACAACAGATTGTGGGAAAGTGTTAAATTCGAAAGCATCTAAACTTTTTGCATGGCTAAGTATGGGTGACGTGGGTGTTATTTATTTTGGCTTCGGAACTTTATTATTAATCATTGCTTCGTTTACTAATGAACTTGAATCAATCGTTTACCTGCTTGTCTTTTTGAATCTGTTCACGCTTCCCTATACTTTTTTTTCTGTCGGTTATCAACGTTTCGTACTCAAAACCTGGTGTCCGTTTTGTTTGACTGTCATGGGAATATTATGGATAGAGTTTGTATTAGGATTGTTTGTCGGTTGGATAGAAATATTTCCGTTACAACCTTTTTTATTTTTGATATTTGCATTTTATGCAATAGTTGTATCTATCGGTTGGTTAGTATTAAAAAGATTGCTTGTTAGAACAAATATATTCAGAGGCTTACAAATGCATGTAAATATATTCAAAAAAAATACAGAGATATTTAAAGTCATTTTAGCCAATCAGGATGCGGTACCTGAATTTTCTTCTTCTTTTTCCGATATTGTTGTGGGAAACAAGGATGCGACCAATGAACTCGTTGCTATAATTAGCACAAATTGTTCCGCTTGTGTCGCTCTTTATAAAGCTATAAAGATTTTTTTGACGATTCATTCTGATATAATTAGAGTGATTTTCCGTTTTAAAACCGAAGAACGTGTCAATAGCAAGAATAATCAAATCATTGACTATGTGCTAACGTTATACAAGAATAATATGGAGGAGCAGGCTTTATCAGTGTTGGATGAATGGTACAATATGGAATACAAGGATATGAATGCTTTGAAAATGAGATGCAACATTAACCAAATGGTTATATCCAATGAAGCTATAAAAATGCGAAATGATTATCACAACTGGTTGGTTTCTGCAGAGATAACAGGAGTGCCAGCTATGATTCTAAATAACAAATTAGTTCCAAATTACTATACGTTTCATGATATACAATATTTTCTCAAAAGACTATGAAATATGGCAACAAATGATGGACACGATTATATGCTTATAGGGGATTCGATTGCATATTGTAACCCGATAGTTAACAGAATAATCAAAGCCGGAGCAATTACCGAAAAAGATTTTTCCGTGGATAGAGAAACTTTAGATTACTCCATTGAAAAAGCGTGTTTCTACCGGGAATATTGTTTGGCGCCGGTAAATAACGAAAACAAATTCAAGCGAATAGAGCCGATAGAAATAGAAATGAATATTGCTAATCTGCCTCAAATAACATTTGAAGTAACAGATGCATGCAACCTGAAATGCAAATATTGTGGTTACGGTGATTTTTATGATGATTACGATGAACGCCGTAATAAAATGCTGGATGAGAAAAAAGCAATCTTGTTGCTTGATTATTTAATTGAGAGATGGAATTCTCCATTAAATTCGTCGCAGGGGCGGGAAATATTTATCAGTTTTTACGGAGGCGAGCCTTTGCTTAATATGGATTTTATAAAGAAAATTGTTACATATATTGAAAATTCTATCCTGTTATACAATAAATATCGTTTCTCAATGACTACAAACGGCATGTTATTGGACAAGTACTTGCCTTTTTTGATTGAGCATGATTTTCAGTTATTGATCAGTTTGGATGGAGACCCACAGGGACATTCATACAGAGTGGATCACAACGGCAATAATTCTTTTGACCGTGTATTCAAGAATATCAAATCTATTCAGAGAAATTATCCCAAATATTTCGAAACCAATATAGGTTTTAATGCAGTGCTTCATAATAGAAATTCAGTGGCAGATATCTATCAATTCTTCAAAGATGAATTTGCTAAAATGCCTACTATTTCTGAACTTAATAATATGGGTATAAAGCATGAAAAACAAAAAGAATTTTTCGATACATTTCGTAATGTGCATGAAAGTTTGTATCAATCCGAAGATTATTCGAAAATCAAAAAAGACATGTTCCTGAAATTAGGTGAAGTGCGTGATATTGGTTTGTTTCTGATAAATCACAGCGGAAATTTCTTTCAAACGTATAATGATTTTTTTATAAATCCTGAAAACGCCAAAAGAACGCCAACCGGAACCTGTGAACCTTTTGGAAAGAAAATGTACATTACTGTGAATGGGAAAATATTACCTTGTGAACGAGTGGGGCATCACTATATTTTGGGTTATGTAGATAAAATTGGTGTTCAAATGGATTTTGAAGAAATTGCCAACAAATACAATAATTATTTCGAAAAACTCAGCAATCAATGTAATAATTGTTATAATGCAGATGCATGTATTCAATGTATATTTCAAATAGAGCATCTTGAAACTAATCCCATTTGCCGGGGCTACACCAATCAATCGAATTTTCAGGATGAGATTAATTACAAAATGCAGTATTTAGCAGCTCATCATGATTTGTATGCAAAATTGATACATGAATTAATTCTTCAAGATTAAAAATTATGAAAAAATACTGGTTATATATTGAATCATACACAATGATTTTTAAGGAAAGGCAAACACTCCTTTTCTATAATACTATCTCCGGTCAAAATTTCAAGATATGCTCTACCCCATTTCTTTTGAGTGTCATAGAAAAATTGCAGGACATTAAAAACGGATATTGTATTGAGCTGTCTGAATCTGAATTGAACATCCTGGAAATGAAAGAATTTATCCAATTGTTAAGAAATACTTTTTGTGGAGATTGGATTGCTCAGGAATTGACAACCATGAGACCTTTCTCTCTATATCCAATGCCTTCTGTAATGAAAAACAGAGATGTCTTGAAATCAAATCCTTATCTCTCACTTGGCGAAAAATTATTGAATTTCCTACATGTTTTAACTATTCAAATTACCGGTATTTGTGATTTGAGATGTGACAACTGCTTAAACACATATCGACAAACCATTTCGTGCCGATATTCCGGTAATGAACTTGAATTTGAATGCATTGAAAAAATATTGGATCAAATCTCGGGATCTGATATTTGTTCAATAAATATAATCGGCGGAGATGTTTTCCATTATCGTAATTGGAACAAACTGATGCTTTTGCTGCATCAGTATCCTTTTCTGTATGACTTGTATACAGATTACAGGCATCTGTCGTGTAATGAAGCAAAGGTCGAAGATATCCAATCACTTAATCATAGTATCATAGTCATCATACCACCAGAGTTTGACCAAGATATATTGATAAAGGCGCTTCAAATGATTTCAAATATGAATTTTGAACTCATTTTTCATGTTTCATCCGAAGCACAGTTTATTGCAGCCGACACTTTCCGCGAAAATCACAAAATCGATAATTATACGTTCGTGCCTGTTTATTTAAAGACAAATCTTGATTTTTTCAGAGATTTTATATTTCTGAGAGAAGAATCCATCTTGGCATCTCCTGTATCAAGACGAACAATTTTCACCAACATGAAGCTGAATTCTCTTGATTTTGGGAAATTAACCATTTTGTCAAACGGAGATATCCATGCTAATCTTAATTTTCCCGAATTGGGAAATGTCAAAACAGATTCGATACGAGAAATGATTTATCGTGAATTGGAGCAAGGCGAATCATGGTTTCGTGTCCGCGTCCAAAAACCATGCTCAGACTGTATGTATCAATGGTTGTGTCCGCCGCCATCGTACTATGAAATTGCAACCGGAAAGCCTAACTTATGCCATGTGAAATAGTAATCAATATTAAAATAAATTCCAATGCTCTCGTACAACACCAATACTCCGATTCTATTATTAATATTTAACAGGCCGAATACCACCATACCGGTATTTTCTCAAATAAGGAAGATGAAACCGACGAAATTGTATATTGCAGCTGACAGTCCCCGTTATCCCGAAGAAAAATATGTTTGTGAACAAGCACGGAACATTGTTTCTTCTGTTGACTGGGAGTGTGATATCTCAACACTTTTCAGAGAAAATCACCTCGGTTATGGACAGGCAGTCAATAGGGCGATCAGTTGGTTTTTCGACAAAGAATCTGAAGGAATCATCCTTGAAGACGATTGTTTGCCGTCCGACAGCTTTTTTGGTTTTTGTTCATACATGCTTGAAAAATATAGAAATGACGAACGAATTGGGCACATTAACGGAAGTAATTTTCAAAATGGCATTGTGCGAGGTGACGGCAGTTATTATTTTTCTTTGCTCCCCAACCATTGGGGATGGGCAGGATGGAGACGAGTATGGAAAGATTATAACTTGGAAACACATCCTTATCATCTGTTTGAAAAAATGAAACACATCGAAAAAATACAGGCATTATCTTTTTATAAAGATTACTGGTATTATCGCTTCAATATTGAAGGGAGTGAAAATTCTTGGGATTTTCAATATTTTTATCTTAATTTTATCAATAACAGGCTGTGCATTGTTCCAAATTCAAACCTGATAAGAAATATAGGATGTTACGAAAATCCTACGCACCTTGTACATGATCATCCTTTTTCCGATCTGCCGATTTCGGAAATTGCCGGAATAGAACATCCTTCAGTTATGATTGTTGATACAGAGGCAGATAAATACGCTATATATTTGGAGTTAATGGTCGACCCATCAGAATTTCATGGAAATGAGTTTGTCTTTATTAAAGATAAACTAACAAGTATAATACCCGAGAAAGATAACTTCATGAGAATTCCCAAAATCATTCACCAAATATTTTTCGATTCGGACGGAGTGCCAAATGATTTATCTGTCATTTCACAAACATGGAAGCAAAAACATCCTGAATGGGAATATCGATTTTGGAATAAAATTGCTGTAGAACAATTTTTGGAAAATCATTTTAGAGAATTAATTCCTCTATACAGGTCTTTCCCGTTTGAAGTTCAACGCTGGGATTTTGTTCGTTACTTGATCTTGAATCATTTTGGAGGGCTATATGTTGATATGGATTATGAATGTCTTGAACCGATTGATGTACTTTTGTGGAATAGTTCCTGTTGTATGGGATTGGAACCTGCCGTCCATGCAATATACAACAGAAAACCATTTATTATAGGTAATGCATTTATGGCATCTGTTCCAGAACATGATTTTTTGAATTGCATAATAAATGAAATTTCTTCTCGAGGCGGCCAGCATCATCAAAATGCGGGAACTTTGGTTTTAGAAACAACAGGTGCCTTTATGTTGAATCGAGTATATGAATCTTTCGATATGAAAGAGGATGTTACTTTCATCCCTGCAGAATTAGTTACACCTTTATCTATGGAGGAAACTCAAAACCTAATTGAAGGGTATATTTCAAAAGAAATGGAAAAGAAAATAGAGAAATCCTTTGCTATCCATTATTATTATAATTCATGGATACCACAAATAACGTAAAACACTTATAATATTAGACTTGTGGATTTGACAATAAAAATAAACATCCGTATTAATTAATAGTGATTCCATGATACCGAAAATTATTCATCAAGTATGGGAAGGAAGAAACGAATCTATGCCAGATCTGCAGTCACAGATGTCGAAGACCTGGCAAAAGCATTATCCTGAATGGCAATACGAATTTTGGACAGGTGAGAAAATGGATTCTTTTGTGCGAAAAAATTTTCCTGAATTTGCCGACATCTATTTTAATTATCGATACGATATACAGCGTTGGAATGTTATCCGCTATCTGATTTTATACAAAATGGGCGGATTGTATGTTGATCTGGATTACGAATGTATTGAACCTTTTGATTATTTATTAATAGGAAAAACCTGTTGCTTTGGGATGGAACCGGCTGACCATGCCAAGACACAGGGTCGATCGCATATTGTATCTAATGCTATCATTGCTTCTTCTGTCGGACATCCATTCTTGAAATGTCTTATTGAACGGCTTTTCGAAATTAGTTTATTTGAAAATAATTTAGTGGCGTATGTGCAGGAATCAACCGGTTCTCTTTTTGTTACAGATACTTATAATATGTATACACATAAAGAAGAAATATTTCTTCTTCCTTCAGCATTAATCTCTCCTTTGTCACGGAATGATGTGCAATTATATCTTCGAGATTGCATTGATAAAAATACATTGGAAATAAAATTGCATGAAGCTGTTGCCGTGCATTATTTTTTGGGTTCATGGCATGAGCTCGATAACAGTAAAACTGATGTATTGTATCTGAGTGTGTCCAACGGTAATGGTGGAGCTGCCCGTGCTGCTTATCGGATTCATTGCGGTTTACTTGATGCAGGAGTTAACTCCATGATGTTAGTGAAAACGGCAACCGATGAGAAACGGAATGTAATCGTTGCATCAAGTGAAAAACAAAAAAGACGAAATAAACAAAATTATTTGCAAGATTATTCAGTAGCTCCCGATAGTTATTTTGTGCCGGCAAGCACGCATGGTATTCATTTACAGAAATATATTGAATTGTTCGACCCGGATATTATACAATTACATTGGATCAACAATGATTTTATTCGCCTTGAAGATTTAAAAGATATAAAGAAAAAAATCGTTTGGCGTTTTCCCGACTGTTGGCCAATGACCGGTGGATGTCATTATATAGGAGAATGTACGAATTACATGTATTATTGCGGTAAATGCCCGCAATTAAACTCTGATAATAAAAATGATTTATCACATAAAATTTGGTTGAGAAAATACAATTCATTTAAGAACGTGGACATGGCAATTGTAGTTCCATCAATTTGGCTGAAAAATATTGCTAAAAAAAGTTCTCTGTTCAGAGAACGAAAAATTGAGATTATTCCGAATGGTTTGGATATAGGCTTATTTTCACCATTGGACAAAAAAAGCGCCCGAAAAATTTTGAATTTACCGTTGGACAAAAAGATCATTCTTTTTGGTGCTTTTTTGGCAATACAAGATAAGCGCAAGGGTTTTTTATTATTTATGCAGGCATTACAACAACTGGCTGAAAAACAAGGAGACGAATATGAAGCAATTGTTTTCGGAGCTGATAAAAATGATCTGTCCATTGACCTTCCTCTGCGATTTTTGGGCATTTTGCGAGATCATTTAACACTTCAGATGATTTATTCTGCAGCAGATGTGATGGTGGTTCCTTCTATGCAAGAAGCATTCGGACAAACGGTCATTGAAGCAATGGCTTGTGCCGTTCCAGTTGTCACTTTTGCAAATACAGGAACATCGGGTATAATTGATCATCAACAGAATGGATATTTGGCACAATTTGGCGATGTGAAAGACTTGGCAAAAGGCATTCAGTGGGTGCTTGAAGATGATTTTCGAAGGAAAATATTAGCAAAAAATGCAAGAGAAACGGTATTGTTGAGGTATGATATACGACTGGTAGCTCAACAATATATACAGTTATACGAGAACTTGAGAATTTAACTTAAACCTTTTTAATTTTAATCACCTTTTTAATCACCTGTATATGTGTAGCTTGCAAATAGAGACGTTTTGGGAGTTCATTATGTTACTCAATGCCGCCGGATTACAAATCCACAACAGAAAATATGACATGGCTTTTTCAATTGGAAACGGTTTCTCAATCCATGTAACACCGCTACACGGCGTATGTCGGGGTCGGGGGATTCCACCGTATTCCGTGCGCTGTCGCACACGGCTATAAACACATAAGCGCTAACGCGTTTGTATAAAAAATCGCAAGACAGTAAAACCATAAAAGGGGGTTGGGGATTATTCTTCTACAATCTTACATGTCTTACGATCTAACATGTCCGACAATCTTTCAATCTTATGCTCCGACAGTCTTACAAT
>Ga0082212_10010842_pt1 | contig 11615 bp, 13 predicted proteins | sample TergutNt197P3_FD_71548 | JGI IMG/M metagenome (GOLD analysis project Ga0082212, IMG submission 71548) | Neocapritermes taracua P3 segment gut microbial communities from Petit-Saut dam, French Guiana - Nt197 P3 | ecosystem: Host-associated > Arthropoda: Insects > Digestive system > Gut ... | reverse complement strand
TTCCGATCCTTTCTGTCGCGGTACGCGTAGGACAGGGCCTTTGCGACCGCGTCTTTTGCCGTTTTATAGTTTGAGTGCCTGCGCCCCCAAAAACCCTTGGCCTGTTTGAGTATTTTTTTCCGGTGTTCCTTGCGTTTGGAACCGTCTACTGCTCTTGGCATTACCTACCTACCTTGCCCTTAACCGTAGGGCAGCATTTGTTTTCTGATTGCCGGAACATTGTCATCGGAGAGAATCCCCGCGTGACGCAAATTCCGTTTCCGCTTGGTTGACTTCTTGGTCAAAATATGGCGAAGGTTCTGTTTTTTATACTTTACCTTGCCGGTGCCGGTAAAGCTGAAACGCTTTGCCGCGCTTTTTTTCGTTTTCATCTTTGGCATAACACTTAACCTCTGTTTAGTGCGGCTATTTTGCCGCACAGTCTAATCGAACATGAAACGAAGTTTCATGCAACCTCTATTTCTTGGACTTTGGGCTTAGTACCATGGACATAAACCGGCCTTCCATTGTCGGCGGCTTGTCCATCACATATTCTCCCTCAATTTTCGCAAGGACATCTTTCAGGACAACCTGTCCCAGTTCGGTATGGGCAAGCTCGCGGCCCCTGAAGCGGACCGTAACCTTGACCTTGTTGCCGTCGGCCAGAAATTCCTTAACGTGCTTTGACTTGAAATCAAGATCGTGATCATCGATCTTCGGCTGCATCCTGATTTCCTTCAGTTTTAGGAGCTTCTGCTTCTTTTTCGAATCCCGAACTTTTTTTTCGTTCTCGAACTTGAACTTACCGTAATCCAGTATCTTTACGACCGGCGGGACCGCCTGCGGGGCAACCTCTACCAGATCCAGACCCATTTCCTGCGCGATTGCGAGCGCCTCCATGGTTGTCATGATTCCCTGGCGTTTGTCTCCGTCCTGGATGAGACGGACCTCCCGCACCCGAATTTGCTCATTAATCCGTAAATCCTTATCCGACAACTGACCTCCTCATCGGTTATTGGGAAAATCCCCCGAAAATCATGCCTGGCTCACGGGGCTGAACCCGGCATATTGGGCATTTTAGCAAATTTTCGCAGTTTTTGTCTAGTGCCCGTGTAAGATAACATATTCAAGGCACTCCGGAGTTTTCTTGGCAAGCTGTTAGTTCAACCATATCTTGCCTGTCTTATCGCGGAACATGCGGTTACACGATTCTGTGTTTTACGTTCGGCTTCGTTAATTTTTGCCATTTTGTTTAACCTTCCAATATCCCTGTTTCCTGCCGCCAATTCGTAAAACAATACCTTTGTCAATTAATGTCTTCAGCAATCTTTGAACTTGTCTGGAACTGATATTCAATTGCTGAGCCATTTGCGGAATGGTAATTTTCCCGTTCTTTTTAATCAATTCGGCAACTTTTAACCGGTTTTCTTTCACGCCATCTTTCACGCCATTTGCATTGTCTTTCACGACATCTTTCACGCCATCTTTCACGCCATTTGCATTGTCTTTCACGACATTTTTCACGACATCTCTTATCTCATATTTGAATAAACCACGTCCAAAAATCACCTTAAAAAAGGCTCCCTCATTTTTAAATACCGGTTTTTCAAAACCCGCAGTTTCCATTGCCTTGATCATTCTTTTTATGCCTGTTCCCATACGTTCAATATAATGCGCTCGGTGTAAAAGGCTGGCAATTACCGGATTTCTTGTTACGCTTATGTTCCCGAAATTGTCTTTTGTAATACCCTTGGGGACACTGCCCGGATTGGTAATTTCGACACGGTCATCAAAAATTTCAACCATCACCCTTGCGCCTTTTTCAAAGTAATCGCGGTGACAAACTGAATTTGTTATCGCTTCTCTGAGTGCGTCCTCGGGCAATTCCAGGACGTTTTTACGCTGTAGAGACTTTATTTCATAGCCAACTTTCAGATTACGTTTTAAAAACACAATAGCATTATCAATATTCTCAATGATGCCGCCGCCGAACTCTTTTGCATCGATTATATCAACTTTATCTGTTCCATTGTATAAAGCACAAACAACCTGGGCAAAATCGAAGTGGACATTCTGTTGGTTATTTCTGAAAAACAGTATTCCCGCATTGGTATACGAAAGATTTCCGTTACCTGTTATTTCCGCACAGCCTAAATTCTTAAGCACTGATTCACGCGGAAGCACATCGCTTATACCGGATTTTTTAAGATATTCTAAAAATTCAACTTCATTAAAATTATCAGTTATGGGATATTTCTCATTTACAATGGAATCAAATATGACCCTGCCCTCTGTTTGCAAAAAAGCGATAATGCTGTCCCGTTCCAATTTCTGCGAATTCGGACCGGAACGCAGGTAAAATCCTTTTGCACAGGAATATGGTTTATTTGTGCCTTCCGGAACGGTAATAACCATTATTTTTTTTAGTACGGCTATATCAACCGTCAAACGCGGCTCAATCTGATTTATGGTATCCTGTATTCGTGAACGCGAGGCGTTGCTTGTATCAGTACCGACAATATTGCCGTTATTATTCACGCCAATAAATACCCGTCCCCCTGAGGCGTTGGCAAAGGCGCAAACCTCAGAAGCAAGAGTTTTATCCGCGTTCTCTTTAAATTCGACAGTGTAGCTTTCACCTTCACTCAGAATAACGTCCAAATCCTTAATCACCAACCCCCCCTTGCTTTGTTTGTCTATTGTTTTCGCTATTACCTGTCTCCACTATTATACATTATTTTCGATTCGTTTGTTTGAATTTGTTTAGTTTCGCGGTTAATACCCCCTAACCACATTCCCAATCGCATACAACGGATAAACATCAATATCCTCATAACGCGCAAAATTTTCCAGGGATGTACGTATACCCCTTTCTATATGCTTTTCTTTCATAAAGAGGCGGAGGCTTTGCATACTGCCCTGGGTTCCCGATTTAACTTCTATAGGAATAATGCCTGAACCTTTCTGAACAAGGAAATCAACCTGAGCGTTGCCTTGCGCGGATCCAGGGTTGGCTGATCGCTGCCAACAGAATAATTCTTGTTGTGTGTAACAGGAAGCGGCTTTTAGCAGTTCCAGACCGGTAAAAATTTCAGCCAGGGAGCCGCGATTTACAGCAGAAAAATCAGCGGCGGGAAGTATCTCTGAACGGAGACCAAGAGTCTGTAAAAAAAGGCCTGTATCGCAGGGAATCATTCGACGGTATTTCCGGTTTGCTTCAGCGCCAAGGGGAATACCGTTGGCGGTGGTATGGGTAACAGGATGAACCAACCCTGCCATGATGAGAAGCTCAACTGCTTGCCTTACCGCCGCACTTGGAGTTCCGGGGGCGGCACGCTCATAGACAAACTTTCCTTCGGTTTGGCGCATGACTGAATCAAAAACATCGTTGATAAGGAGAAGGGGTGTGCGTTTGCGGTATTGCGCCTTAACAAGGCGGGCAAAATCTGTTTTTAATACGGTTAATAGATCGTTCAAAACAAGTTCGCTGTTAAGCAAATCCCGTTTTCGCACATATTGGGAAACCGCTTCCGGCATTCCCCCGCAGATCAAAATGATTTTCAGTCTGCCCAGAAGTTGCTTGTGAATAGGCTCGGCAAGCGGTTTTTCCGGAGAAGCGGCCTTAACAGCTTCAGAAAGTTCCTCCTCATCGAGTGCGGTCAAAAACTCATCGAACCCGAAGGGATACATAAATAGAGATCGAATACGACCCACGCCGAATGACGGTATCTCTCCAAGGGCGAATTCCAAAAGAGAACCGGCCGCCGCTACATGAAGCTCGGCATACTTCTCAAAAAAATAGCGAAGTTTCGCCAGGGCTGGCTGACAGCTTTGAATCTCATCAAAGAAAAGCAGGGTTTCTCCGGGAATTATCGGCGTATGGTAATAGAGCGATAGTTGCTCGCATATTTCCTGCGGAGAAAGTGATGACTCAAAAAAACTTCCAACTTCTTTGTTTTCATCGAAATTTATCTCAAGAAAGTTTTTGAAGTGCGCCCCCAATTGCCTTACAGCCGAGGATTTCCCAACCTGCCTGGCTCCGCGGATAAGTAAAGGTTTCCTGTCAGGCGGCTTTTCTCGGCTCCATGCTATGAGGGTTTTATCGATATTCCTCTTAAAGTATTGTTTTTGCATTTTTTCCTACCCTAAAATACCATGCTTTTTGAGAAAATTCAAGGCAAAAATGAGGGTCTTTTCAAGAAAATTCAACCCAAAATAGAATAAATTTCAGTCATCCTGCTTCTGTTGAACCCTCAGCAGTTCCTTCGCTTGGATAATCAGGTAGTCTTGGAACAGCCCGTTGAGTTCGTTAAAAATCCGGTTCAGATGATCCAGCTTAACATCGGGCGGGTTGGTAGTGAACATCTTTCCTTTTCCGTCCTTGAGGTAGGCCTTGCTGACCCCGAACTTTGAGCAGGCCAGCTCTATGATACGTTCGTTAACGGTGGTTTTCCCCTGCTCAATCCGGGCGAGGGAGCTTTGCTTGAGGAAGATGCCTTTGGAGAAGTCCCGCTGGGAGAGCTTGAGGGCGGTTCTGACGGCTTTCAGGCGTTCGTTGACGGTACTTTCCATTGGCTATCCGGCTATCACTATAGCATAACCGCCCTGATGTAACAAGAATAGGAGCTTGACAGATGCTGTATTCATCTGTATTATGATGACTGAAACATCGTAAAGGATAAAGCGGAATGGAAGGGGAAGCCAGCAAGCTGGAGCAGATTAGCGGTATATTCTCCCGGTTTTCGGAAGAAAACAAGGACAGGCTGCTTGAGACGGCGAAGAGGCTGTTGAAAGCGCAGGGGCAGGACGCCGCTTCGGTAGCGGCTTCCCGAAACGGCAAGGAAGCGGAGGGGCGTCGCCCCAAAAAATTACAGGCGTAGCAGGAGTGTGGGTTATGAAAAAGATTTCCGTTGTTTTGGTTGTGTTAATCGGTATTCTCTCAGTAGTTTCTTGCGATAGCCCATCAAACCCCGGAGGGACAGGGCAGGAAGGTGGTTTAGCAAAAGTAATTATACCGCTTCCCGATGTTCCAAATGCCAGAGCCATCAGCCTTGAAGACGCAAAAACACACACGAATTTTTTTGAGGTTTTATTTACAAATAAAGTTACCAATGTTGTTTATTCCGCAAGCGCATCTATTGAGCAGGGAAAAATTGAAGCGATGATTCTACCTGGGAATTACGATATTTTGTTGTTCGCGGGCGCGAAAGATTATTTAGCAACTTATGTCCCATTATTACTGGCAAGCAGCTATGCCCAGGATGCAACCATCATACTGGAAGAGTCAAATGTTGTTAATCTAGTTTTGGCTACGTTTGAAATCGATTTAATTGCACCTGCAAAGGTGTTAACAGGAGAAGATTATTCTTTATCTATTTTCATCAATACAAAAAACCCATTGATCAGCAACTTTTCAAGCGGCGGGTTTTCATCCGATATTTATTATAGTGGAGGTATGATAGATATTCCTATTAGTGGAGATGACTACATAAAGGATGGTAATATCTACACATATTCAACAGATTTGAGTGCACCATTAACAACAGGTACTAAGATATTCGATTTTCATGGCTATATATGGCTATCATCTTCCGCATGGCTATATGGAACTACTGCCCATCCGTATTTTGAACAAAATTTCACTAAAACAATAGCCTTTGTTGAAGGCGCTGATATGGCGATAAACATCTCATGGCCGGAATAATGAAGGCTCTCTCCCATTGGGTTTCCGGAAATTTTCTGTAATAGATAAATCTATCTGCTTTCGTTTGATTTTTTTTGGAGCTAAGGGGAATTGAACCCCTGACCTCTTGAATGCCATTCACAGAATTGTCTGTTTCATGGCATATCACACGGTATCAAAAATGGTTTGAAGATTGAGTTAAATCCTTATGTAGTAAGGAATTAGCCAATCTTATTTATGTCAGTATAATTCAGAATGTATCAGGATGTCGGCTCAAAAAAGTGTCACTCGGGTGTCACTTTTGGGAAAAAGTATCACTCGGAGTGTCACTCAGGCTTCTTTGTTTGAAAACGGGGCAGGCAAGGCGCGTATTGCATATCACATATTGAAAACGGACAGATTCTGATATACTATCGGGGAAGGAGTAAGACTATGCCGCAAATGAAAATAATGACAGATGAAGAAAAAATTGACACAGCATATAAGGCTTGTATGTTAGGAAAGGCAGGTGATCATGAAGGATATGAACGTCTTACCAAGACAATCCCCTTACCGCCATACCTCGCTCAGATTGCCAAAGAGAAAATCGGAGTAGATTTTTTGTTAAACGGTGGCTGGAATTTATCAGAAGTAGAGGCGGAATTTGGACCTGATTTCCTTAGCAAATAATATTTATCTTGCAGTAATAAACATTGATGCGGGTCGTAAAGGCTGGGCTACAAAGGGCAAAGAAGCAGAAGGGAGAGTTGCCTTTGAATATGGCATTACTTCTGCCTTGGATAATTTTAAGAAGGCTCAAGTCTCCACCGATTCTCAGGCAATTATTTTTGCTGAGTATACATTCATATCCCAAGAATTGGAGCTATGCAATGAGAATGATAAATATTCTCTAAGCAGCCTCATTCAAGCAAAGCAAAGTTTTGATGATGCTTTCTTGGCCTTGCAAGTTGTTGAGAACATTACCTTTTACAGAGAAGCTGATAAAACCCATCCTCATCATAAAAATTATCGTACAAACGGTTTCCCAAAGGATGCTTTTCATATTGCCTGTACGGCTCACAAAACCCGGCTTAAAAATGTTCTTCGTTCTCCCGGAATAGACCCTATAGAAAAAGCCCTCCTCAAACAAAGGCTTGCCAATTTATCAACCGCACAAAGCGGGTACGTTGCCAAGCAGAAAAAAGCATTGACAGACTAAGAGAAAAGGGCAGGAAAATTATAAAATAGACCCGAAGGAAATATTCTCTACACACTGCGGGGTGCAGGACATCCTCATCTCTTGTATGGACGGGCTTTCCGGCATTTCCGAAGCCGTGCGCTCTATGTACCCGGACACCCGCGTCAAGTTGTGCATTGTCCACATAGTACGGAATTCGACCAAGTTTGTTTCATACAAGGACCTGAAAAAAGTATGCGCCGATTTGAAAACCGTCTATTCAGCTAACACGGAATCTGCCCCCAAAGACGCGTTTGAAGATTTCGGTAGAACCTGGAATGACAAATACCCCATGATTTACCGGTCATGGGAAAATCACTGGGCTGATTTGAGCGAGTTTTTCAAATACCCGCCTGAAATCCGTCGTGCAATTTATACGACTAACGCTGTTGAATCGCTGAATTACCAGCTTCGAAAAGTTATTAAAAATCGCTTGTCATTTTCAACAGATGACGCTATACTCAAGATACTGTATCTGGGGATTCGCAACGCTTCCCAAAAATGGACGATGCCGATTCGAGAGTGGGGACAGGCTCTAAACCAGTTCGCCATTGAGTTCGGTAAAGAACGTGTTCCTTTTTTATGATACTGGACATTTTTTCTTATATCCTAGTCTTGATGTTATGGCTACATATTTGCTAAGATAAAGAGAGGGATTATATTGGGTTTTTTAGTTGACTTACAAAATGAAGATATTGACCTCTATAATTACGTATGCCTACAGATTGAAAAGGCAAGTTCAGAACTAGATAATGTACAGAATATATTTACAGAATATACAGATCATTCATCATTACATGCACAAAAAGTTTTGGAAAATGGAGAAAAATTAAACACAGCTTATTTAAATATTTACGAAAAAGCAATTTTTATTTTATCTTCATATTTTCATGATATTGGTATGAATGTACCACAATTTAAAATTGATGAATTTATTAGCGAGTTAGAAAATAATATTAATCTCGATTTTTATTTAGAAAAAATTACAACAAGTCAAGAATTAGAAAAAGTGAATATAAGTATTTCTGATAAAAAAATATTTATAGCTTTAAATTATTTTAGAGAAGAACATAATAATTTATCTGCTAAACGTATACTGGAATTATATCCAAAGGAAGATAAAGATAGTTTCATCAATTACAAATACATATGGGATTGCGTTTGCAAAATATGTAAAGCCCATACAATTGATATTTCTTTACTAAAATTAGATACATATTATACAGATGCTTATTATCTTGAAGGAGGAATAAAAATAAATATACTGTATTTAACAATACTTCTACGACTTGCTGACATTTGTCATTTTAGTAGAGATAGAGCCTATCCATATATTTTAAAAGAAAAAATATTTAAATCAGAAAAATCTAAACGTATATGGGAATATTATTCAAATATAATAACAACCACAACAAATAATGAGACTAAAATAATTAGAATTCATGCTGAATGCGATAATTTCTTTCACCATAGAGCCATTTTAAATGATATAAATAAAATACAGGAAGAATTATTGAATTCACACAAAATATTAAATAATTCTGAATATCAATTGCCATGGAAATATGTAGATGATTCACTGGTGCGTCCATCAATAAATTCAAATTATGAATTTATTGATTTGAAATTTAACATAAACAATAACAAGATAATTAATTTATTGATGGGTGAAAGATTGTATGGCGATCCTCTCTATGCATTAAGAGAATGCATTCAAAATGCAATTGATGCAATTAAAGTTGTATCAAAAAATATAGAATCTAAACATTATATTTATCTTAATTATTACGAAGCAGATGAGCCTATATTAGAAATATATGATTCTGGAACTGGTATGAATATGGATATAATAAGTACTAATTTTCTATCAGTTGGTACTAATTCATATTGGAAAACCGAGAAAGGTATTGAAGAATGGAATATAAATTTAGAATCATTTGGCTTAATTGCTGATCATGGTATTGGCGTATTAAGTTATTTCATGATAGCAAAACAAATAGAAATTTATACTAAATATTTAAAAAATGAAAATTATCTTCATGTACAAATTGATGATTTTAATAATAGTATTTTTTGCGATAATATAGATATTGATAATTACCCTTCTTTTAATACTGCATTTGAAATAAAACTACCATGGAATCAAAGTCATGGTACATGTATTAGGTTAATACTTAAAAAGAAACTAAATTTTGATAAATTATTAATCTTTCTAGCTACTAATATTCTTCGATGCCCTTATAATTTATATCTAAATTATTTAAATGTGGAATATTTATTATTAAACGTCTGGCACTTTAGAAGGTATGATGATTTTAATTATATTGAATATAACGATTTGGATGGGGAACAAGTTACAAATAAGAAATTATACGAATCACTATATAGATACACGAAAGATTTCTATAATAAACCCCCAGAAGATAAATCTATTGAGGATGATGATATTTCCACTGATTTTTTTTATGGAAAGTTACTTATTAATTATTCAAATAATTCTGAACCATCATGTAGAATAACTCAAAATGGGATTCTGATTAGAAATTCAAGGGAGTTTGTCATAAACAATAAACAAACAAGGACTTTATTGAAAGCTTATGGTATAGATATTGAAATAACTGGAGGAGAACTATTCCAATTAAATGCTGAAAGAACCAATATTATAAATAATGATTATAATCAATCAATATTTTATAAACTGGAAAATGTATTAAATACTAAATATTCAAAGAATGTATCGTTGATAGGGAGTTCTATCTATTTTGTATGTGGAAAGACATTTTACCACGGAATAAGTGATATAATATTTGGTAATCCTAATTCGGTAGTCTGCTTTCATGAAAATTTTTGGGATGTATATAAATATGAAAAAGAATATAAATTGCATAGTAAATATTTTAATTCGTCAAAATTATATATGACAGGAATAGAAAGATGTAGACCTGTTTCAGTTGAAGATATTAAAAAAGAAAACTTAAAATATTTATTATTAGTTAAAATAACGAGTTTTAAGCTAAAGGAGATCTCTAAAACAATTCGTGGAGAAAAAATAGTAGATAATAATAAATTTTTGAATATGGTTAAATTTAATATTACAGAATCAACAATTTATTTGCCAGATAATAACACACCATTTTTATTACCTCTTTATAGTAATTTTAATTTCATTTTGAAAGAAGAAAATGATTATGCTTACCTAATAGAATTATCAAATGGAAAATTTAGTAAAAATAATCCGTTAAGAAAACAAATAGAAGAATTATGGGATCATGTTCGTTTCTGACTAACATCCACACAGCCCTATCCAATTTCTCTCTCATAGCCTTTAAATCAATCACCTTCTCCGTGACTGTAGTGTTCCATCATTCTCCGTGTAGAATGTCCGGCAACAGCCTGAATATCCAAGTCGGATATACCGTCTGATCGACCGAGGGTAATAAAGCTATGGCGCAGGCTGTGGAAGGTCAGGTTGCGTTCTTTCTGTTTGGCAGCAGATATACCGATTGCTTCAGGCTCTCCTATAAGGGAGTTTGTGAAAAACACCTCGTACATTGGGTTCCGGGACGTTTGTAGCTTTCAAACACAAAAGCATGAGGGGCAGGGTGTACCGCTATCTTGCGAACTTTTTCAAACGCTTTTTCAAGAAGGGCAGGATACGGTACGATTCTTGTTCTTCCCCGTTTTGGTTTCTTCAAACCGTCCATGTGAACAAAGTTGTGGGTGAGGTTAATACGACCGTTATCAATATCGCCTCATTGCAAGCCCCGGACTTCTCCCATTCTCATACCACATAACAGGCCAAGGAGGACAGCCAGCCTTGAATGAGGATTGGTCGGAGCGGCTTTTACCAGTTCCGCTCTCTCGGCAAAAGTAAGCACGCCCTTTTCCTTCGGGGTCTCGACAGCGGCTTTGATATTTCTGAATGGGTCTTTATCCAGTTCTTCACGGGAAACTGCATAACGGACAGCTACGCGCATGGTACTCGTTACGGAATTGATGGTGCGGCTTGATTTCTTGTTATCAACAGCCCATGCCCTCCAATCCCGTATAATCCCGGCGGTCAGTTGACGCAAGGTAATTTTTTCCAGCATGGGGCAGGGTTTAATATGTTCCCTGATATTGACGATGTTTTGATGCACATAGTAATCGGAGAGGGGATTCTTTTTAATGCTGGCACATTCCTTGACATAGGGAGAGTCCTCCTTCCAAAATTCCTCAAGGTATGGAATAAAAGCGCGGTCGGCGGCTTCAGTTTCAAAACGGATTTCCGAAAGCATTCCCCTGGCTTTCAGTTCGGCTTCTCTCCGCCGTTCCTTTTTTCCTTCGGCAATAATCCCGGTGGAGCGGGCAAGGGTATACTTCCTCTCTTTCTCATTCCAGAACCGGGCGTACCAGACGGGACCTTTTCCTGTTTGCTTTTTTTGCAGATAGAACGGACAACGCATAACGTACTCCTAATTATCCGAAAGTAGCACTATTAGCAGCACTTTCAGACTTTAGTGTGATACGCCATCCGTATGTCGGGTAGGCAATTCCTTACTACATAAGGATTTATGGGAGTGGAGCTAAGGGGAATTGCCCTCCACCCCTCGACCTCCTGTCTCGGGGTTCCGGGCCGTCTTTTTTGCTAAGCGGTCTTCCATGACCGCTTGCCTGTTTGGGGCTGCGATGTCTCGCCCCAAACAGGCCGCAAAAAAGTTTCAATTCCCCTTAGCTCCTGAGGATTTTTTTGGGTTT
>Ga0082212_10010841_pt1 | contig 11615 bp, 8 predicted proteins | sample TergutNt197P3_FD_71548 | JGI IMG/M metagenome (GOLD analysis project Ga0082212, IMG submission 71548) | Neocapritermes taracua P3 segment gut microbial communities from Petit-Saut dam, French Guiana - Nt197 P3 | ecosystem: Host-associated > Arthropoda: Insects > Digestive system > Gut ... | reverse complement strand
CAGTATCCATTGCGAGTTGGGCCAGCTTAGCCACGGCATCAGCCCGACGCTGCGGGCGGGTCCGCCGCTCCAAACCAATGACGATGTTGCCCGTTTGGTTGAGTTCGGCGTCCACCAAATTCTCAATGGCGATCTTCAGCATTTGCCCATGCTCTTCGGTGAGGAAACCAGTGACGTGGTAGCCACCCAAAGTCTCGGACAACTGGAAATATTCGCGCTCCTCAGATTTGCGGTATCCACGTTCATCGGCCTCGGGATCCGCTACCTGCGCGAAATTCCGGACCGCCCTTTGGAAGTGTGGCATTGACACGCTAGCGGCTATGTCCAAAAGGTGAGCTTCCCCAGTTGGCACTTCGACGACGACGGAGTTACCCTCCGAGTCAGTTGCATCCGATTCATGTGATAGCTTCCAGTTCAGAACTGGATTTGCGAGAGTTTCCAGCCGGGGTTCGGATGTGGCGGCAATGGTGCACATGAGCCGAACCTGATCCGTGTTGACCTCACCGGCGAGATAACGCCTTTGAGTTTCGGGCAGGTGCTCAAGTTTGGTGAGGGTCCTCACCTCGGCATTGGCCGTGGCTTGGGCGATCCCATCATGCTTGGCGAGCCAAGTGGCGAACTTGCCAGCCGCGATATTCGGATCCATAAACCACGCCTCGGACTGCTCGATCCGATCTACCATCACCGGTGTCGTCTTCGGGGGCAGTTGGGTGGGCAGCTAGTAACTAGCGCGGCTAGCCGTTTGCGCTTTACCCGCCGGTTCCACTAGGCTGTGCGTGCGCCATTTGGCGCGGGCGCCTTTAGCTCAGTTGGCAGAGCAACGGACTTTTAATCCGTGGGTCCAGGGTTCGATCCCCTGAGGGCGTACTCAGTGCCGCGTGTTTGCGGCACTTTCGTTGCCTCAGGGAATCGAACCAATGCTCGTGGCACGGCCTGCGGCCGTCGCGTGATCCCCCGAGGGCGTACGGTATCGCACCAGGTCACGCGATGTTTCCGGCGTTAGGAACGTTGGGCACCAACTCACCACAAAGGGATTTGTGCCAACGCACCAACCAACCACTATCCGAACTTACCAACCACGCGCTCACCATGCGGCTGATTGACGCCGCGCAAGTCTCGCCCTACGGGCGACGAAAGCGGCTCAGCTAGTCACAAGATTATGGTGCACCAAAGTTACTTTGGTGGTACAGTCTTAACATGCCCACTACATTACCGCGTACCCAGGTCACGATAACTGAACCGCTGGAGCGGGCACTGACAGTCGGGCGCAAGTACTGGCCCGCGCTTAGCCAAGCTGGAGTGATCTCACGCTTGGCTACCATTGGGGCCGAGGCGATTAGGGATAACGATGGTCTGGGGATAACACCGTTTGAGGTGCGTTCGGGGCAGATCATCACTACGGAAATGGTTTCAGATGCACTCGCGAACATTCCCTGAACCCTTTGTGGAGTTACCAGATGTGAATGTGCTCATTGCCCTTTACTTCCCCAATCATGAGCGTCACCAGGCGGCCCTAGAGTGGTTACGGGATGTTAGTCAATTTGCGACTACCCCAATTACTGAAACTGGATTCCTGCGCCTTACCACCAACAAGACAATCTTTCAAGACGCGGTGCTCCCCCGCCGCGCCCTGGTCTCACTAACAGAATTGCGCGCGCACCCTAAGTGGGAGTTTTGGCCGGATCGAACCTCCCTCACGGTTCCCCGAATCTCAACCGCACCACTGCTGGGATCCAAACAGGTCACTGATTTCCATCTCGTGAATTTGGCCGCAACCCATCCCGGCGTATTAGCAACCTTCGATTCCAAATTACTTGTATCGTTACGGACCATTGACAGAAAATACGTAAGGATCATTCCCACATAGCCCTAGCCAAATAAGTCAGAAAGTCCTGACTGAAATCATTTCGGTTTTCGGATAGGGTAGAGGCATGAGCGAACTTGCCAATACCAACGAGAAGCAACCTGCCACCGAAAGCACCGGCAAGCGGGTGGGTGGAGCAGCCACCGGTGCGCTAATTGGAGCTGCATTGGGTCCCATCGGAGCAGCCGTCGGAGCTGGAGTCGGCGCAGTGGCTGGCCCTAAGGTCATCAATGCAGCGGTAGGAAAAATCACTGAGAAAATCGGCAACCGCCGGGTCTAGCGATCTATGGGGCTACGCCGTCACAAAGTCGATTAACTCCTCCACCGGCCCGAGTAGCGAGGCCTCCAAATCCCGGTAATCCCTAACCTGCCGCAGAATGCGATGCCAGCCGTTGGCGATGTCCTCTTGAGAACCCGCTGGCCAACCCAAGTGATTCAGTATCCCAACTTTCCATTCCTGCGAGTGCGGGATCACCGGCCACGCCTTTAACCCCACCCGCTCTGGCTTCACGGCCTGCCAGATGTCTACGAACTTATGGCCCCGAACCAGCACGGTGTCTTCGGGCATAGCGGCAATTGCCGCGTCTACCAGGCGTGACTCCTTAGTACCCGGAATCAGATGGTCTACCAGAACCCCAACGCGCCGTTCGCTAGTCGGACCGAACTCGGCCAAACGCTCCGCGAGCTGATCCACACCATCAAGCATCTCCACTACCACGGAATACTCACGCAGGTCTTCGCCCCAGATTTTCTCGACCAGTTCGGCATCGTGCCGCCCCTCCACCCAGATTCGCGAACCACGTGCCACCTGGGCGCGGCGCGTTGCGACACCCGGATCAACCAGCATGCCGCTTGCGGTGCGGGTGGGCTTCGTCGTCGTGCCGCGTATCGCAGATGGAAGTACAAGCGCGACCGGCTCGCCATCGATCCAAAATTCATCCGTCAGGGGGAATGCTCGCCGTTTGCCAAAGCGATCTTCCAGCTCTACGTACGCGCCACCAGCTGCTTTTTCAGCGCGCACGATGGCGCCCACCCACCCCGTTAAGGGTTCCTCCAATACCAAGCCGCGCCCCGCAGAAACGATTTTCGGTTTCCGGGGCGCGGGTGGGGAGCGGTAATCCAGAATTTCCAATGGTAACTAATTTGCCGGAATGTAATCGAAAGTATTGGGATCGGGATCGGCGGCGACACCCGTATCCAAACCATTGATTTCGGCCATGGCCGTATCGGACAGCGCGAAATCAAAGATATCGAAGTTCTCCTCTTGCCGAGCCCGGTGTACCGATTTGGGGATCACGATATCGCCGCGCTGGATATGCCACCTGAGCACAACTTGAGCGGGAGTTCTGCCCGTACTCTTGGCAACCCGTTCCACTACGGGATCGGTTAATACCTTGCCCTTGTCAATGGGGGACCACGCCTCCGTGGCAATCCCATACTTTTGGTCTGCCTTGCGGCATACCTCATTGGGGGAGTAGGGGTGCGCTTGAACTTGGTTCGCGACGGGTACTACACCGGTAGCGTCAATGATCCGCTCTAGATGAGCGGGCATGAAGTTGGAAACTCCAATTGCCCGAGCCTGCCCGTTGTTCAGCACCTCAATCATGGCTTTCCAGGTCTCCACATAATCAATGCCAATTGTGGGCAGTGGCCAATGGATGAGGTAAAGATCAATTTGGTCAATGCCCAGTGCTTTCAGCGAGGCATCGGTGGCCCGCAGGGCATCGTCACGCTTGTGATAACCATTATTGAGTTTGGTGGTGAGGAACACCTGGTCCCGGGCGAGTCCGCTTTGCTTTACCGCCTGGCCTACGCCTGCCTCATTGCCATACATTTGGGCGGTGTCAATGTGGCGATACCCAACCGCCAAGGCATCGGCTACCGCAGCAGCGGTTTCGGGCGGCGGGATTTGGAACGTACCAAAACCTAATTGGGGAATGGTAACCCCGTTATTCAAAGTGATATTGGGAACAGAGGTCATTGTTCAACTTTCTTTAGAAAACATACCAACAATCAACTAATTACTAGGAGACTGCTGATTACTCCCATAATCAGCAGTCTCCAAGATGTATTCTGCCGCGTCTTGCTGCGCTGCGACACGGTCGGTGCCTGATTATCATCAGGCACCTAGCCACCGGCTTTACGGCGGAACATTTTTGGCCCGGAACCCATGGTCTCTGGGCCCTTGGTACTTGGTTGACCGCCCTCGACATCGCCTCCGGTTGACGCCTTCTTGGCACGCTCGTTCTTCGCGTCCAAAGCTGCCTTAAACTTGGCCTTGGCATCGTCAGTTACGGCACTGGGCTTCTTCTCTTCGGTCATGACGCCCAAGTCTAGTATGAGTTCGACGACGATGCCCAGGTGACCGTTCAGCCAGAACTGTTACTGGTTAGAAAACCGACTAGGAGCGCGGATTCCCCTACGAGATTCTAGTGTTGGACAAGTGAGCGCAGTGATGCTTCCGACCTCGGTGTTACCGATTGCCAAACCCTGGGCGCTGAACCCGCAGGCGGTGGTCACCAGTTTGGACAGCTCGGAGGCCGGCCTGACCACGGCGGATGCTGAGCAGCGCATTATCAAATGGGGACCCAACCGGCTACCGGTGGAGGGCAGGAAACCCTGGTATCAGAAAGTTTGGCATCACCTCACCGATATCTTGGTAATACTACTGCTTATCGCTGCGCTTATCAAAGCATTACTGGGTGAGTGGATTGACTTTTCGGTAATCGTTGCCGTCATCGCCATTAACATTGGAATAGGATTAATCCAGGAAGGCAAAGCCGAACAGGCCCTGGATGCCATAAAGTCAATGTTGAGCCTCACCGCGCGCACGCTGCGCGATGGCCGGTGGGAGGATATCGATGCCGAAACCTTGGTACCAGGCGATATCATTAGGGTTGGCCCGGGCGATAAAGTCCCAGCGGATGCCCGTCTATTATCCGCTAGCAATCTACAAGTTGAGGAATCGGCCTTAACAGGTGAATCGGTTGCGGCCATTAAAACTCCGGCTTCCGTTAGCGAGCAAGCCAACGTGGGGGACCGCACCTCAATGCTTTTCTCCTCTACCTTAGTGGTGGCTGGTACCGGAATTGCGATTATTACCGCCACTGGCAGGCGCACTGAAATTGGGCACATTCAAGAAATGATTGCCGAAGCCGAAAAGATGGATACCCCACTTACCACCCAAATGGTGGATTTCGGCAAAAAGCTGGCCATTATCATTGTGATACTCGCCGCGATAATGTTGGCGGTTGGCTATTTCGGATATGGTTGGACCGGTCGCGACCTATTTTCTGCCACGGTGGCTTTTGCGGTGGCCGCCATTCCCGAAGGCTTGCCAGCAATGGTGACAATAACCTTGGCTCTTGGGGTTCAAGCCATGGCACGACGCCGGGCTATTTCCCGCAATATGGCCGCAGTTGAGGCATTGGGCTCGGTTTCCACCATTTGCTCTGATAAAACTGGCACATTAACCCAAAATGAAATGACGGTTCGGGAAGCAATTACCCGGCATGCCACCTATGAGGTTAGTGGAACTGGTTATGCCCCCAGTGGCGATGTATCCTTTGTGGATTACGATTATTTGCATTACCAAAACGGCTTACCCTCAGGTGAAACCGCTGATATTCGTTCCTTAGCACAGGTAATGGCACTGTGCAATGACTCCAATATTGTGCACGATCCCGATGGCCGGTGGCGCTTGGTGGGGGAACCCACGGAGGGTGCGGTGTTGGTGTTTGGCCGCAAGGCAGGCGCCATTACAGCTGGTTGGGAACGCCGCGCCGAAATCCCCTTTGATTCCGCCACCAAGTACATGGCCACCATTTCCTCCGACCCCGACGGCGACAACTGGCTCATGGTCAAGGGCGCACTGGACGCCGTCGCACCCAGATGTACTATGCAGCTCGGACCCACTGGGCGCGAAAACGAGCCGTTTGACCTGGAATATTGGGAAGTTCAGATGGAAATCCTCGCGGCACAAGGATTACGCATCCTCGCTGCCGCCCGCGAACGGATCGATGACGACGTCGAGACTTTCGAGGATCCCAGGTTGACCCAAATGCCAGAGGGCGGACCTGGGGGACTGGCCATGGTGGGGTTGTGCGGCATCGTCGATCCGCCTCGGCCAGAGGCCATTGCCGCAATCACTACCGCGCGGGAGGCGGGCATCGCCGTCACCATGATTACCGGCGACCATGCCGATACCGCGAAAGCCATTGCCCTGGAAATGGGAATTGTGGATTCACCGGAATCGCCCGTAATCACCGGTGCCCAATTGGAGCAAATGTCAGATGCGGATTTGGCGATGCGCGTCCAAGATATCCATGTTTATGCCCGGACTTCGCCGGAACACAAGATTCGAATTGTGCGCGCATTACAGGCCCACGGTGAAGTGGTGGCGATGACGGGCGATGGCGTTAATGATGCCCCGGCGCTCACCCAAGCCGATGTCGGCGTGGCCATGGGAATCAAGGGCACTGAAGCCACCAAGGAAGCCGCTGATATTGTGCTGGCTGACGATAACTTTGCCACAATCACCGCTGCCGTTGCCGAGGGGCGCCGTATATACTCAAATATCCGTAAAGCGATTTTGTTTATGCTTCCCACGAATGGGGCCCAGGCATTGGTATTGTTGATCGCGACGTTATTGGGGTGGCGCTATTTGCCATTACAACCCGTTCAAGTGTTATGGATTAACATGGTGACCTCGGTGACTTTATCGTTGCCCCTGGCGACGGAACCCGCGGAATGGGGCATTATGAATCGGCCCCCGCGTGATCCGAAGCGGCCCTTGCTGAGCGTTGATTTTCTAATTCGGGTGCTCTTGGTTTCCGGGATCATTGGCATGGCAACCATTGCGGTGTTCTTCATTGAGTTGAATGTGTTCCATCTGCCGCTCGCTAACGCGCAGTCAGCCGCGGTCACGATGCTCGCCATGGGGCAAATCGCCTACCTGTTCTCTTGCCGGTTCCTGTACCGTTCCTCACTAACCCTCGACGTATTCCGCGGGAACCGGATGCTCTGGTATTCCATCGGCGCTTTGATTCTTCTGCAAGTCATATTCCTATACGTTCCATTTATGCATAACATTTTCTCCGCCGCCGCGGTGAATCTTCAGGTTTGGTTAGTATGCCTCGGGATTTCGTACTTGATATTCCTGGCCATTGAGGCGATAAAGGCAATTGGGCGTATGGTAAACCCACCTCAGCAAGTACGCCGATGATTAGATGCGGCGGATCACAACCAACTCATCACGTGCTCGGGTAGCAGCTACATACTGCAAGGAGCGCTCTCTAAGGTCGGCATCGGCCCGCTCTGCTGCAGGCAGGTTTTTGGTACGGTTGAGCCATACAGGGTCTTGATCCAGCAACATGATAACCTGCCGAAACTCCATACCCTTAGCCCGGTGCATTGTCATAACGGAAACGTACTCTTCAGTTATGGAGTCATTTTCCGAAATGAACTTTGCGTTGACATCGCGTTCGGCTAATGCGTTCAATAACATTTCTCCCGTTTGGCGGTCCCGAACCAAAACGGAGATTTCGTCAGGATTGGAATCTACCTGCAGCCAAACTTCAATTAGCTCGGCCACTAAATCATATAGTGCGACAACTGAATCAACATCCAGTTCCCTAACCGCCGGGCCTGTTCTGGCGGAGTGAACACCAGAGATATCTGTCTCAGTGTTTTCCATATCAACCCAATTTTCTCCCGAAAGCAAATTAACGGCGTAACCCAAATTCTGCGCGGTTGTCCGATAGTTCAGGGTTAATCGCCGAGACCTTCCCCGAATGTTTATTCCGCAACTGGAAAGCGTGAATCGGTTACCGTATATCCTTTGCTGGGAATCCTCTGCCAAGAACAAATCGTTTGGCCCATCAGGGACTAAAGATCTGAGAAATGTTAAACGGGCAGGTGTGAGATCCTGAGCCTCATCTACCAACACATGATCCGCCAGAAAACCCGTGCCGGTACACGTCTGGGATTTTAACCAGGTTGCGGCGATCATTGCTTTTTCGTCGTAATCCGTAGAACCATTTGCATCGGCAGCGGCTCGGTAGGCCGCAATGACCTGCCACACGGCTAAACGATCAGCACGGGAAAGTGCCGTACCGCGCCCGGACCTTTTGACCCGAAGGTACTGATCTTGGGTCGTAACTCGATTCGGCAAAATAATGGTTTGGTACTCGGAAATCAAAAACATCCGGCTTAAGGATTCAGGTACCTCAGGATTCCCCGCTTCTTGGATCACTGACGTCCAAAGGGAATCTGTACTTGGGTCAAGAATGAAAGGAGACCTGGGTCCGAGCACCTCGGCAACTGAAGCCGCCCACGTATCCGTACTTGAAAACTGACGTTCTGCGGAGTCAAGTACTCCACGAGCAATTGAATCAACGCTGGCAACATAGATACCCGGATTGCCTACACGGCTGGCGAATTTTGTCCAGCGATCTAGATGCAAAAGGGTTTCCTTTAGCGATCTTGCTAAAGTACGATTGAACGTAGTGAGGACAATGCGAGCTGCTGGATTCTTTTGGGCAAGCTCGTGCGCCCGATACACTAGAACAATGGTTTTTCCAGTTCCGGCCGCGCCGGAAAGACGAAAAGACCCATTTCGATTCTTAAACACATAATCGCGTTGTTCCGGATGTAGGAACACTCGCCATTTGGCGAAGTCGGGATCCTCAATTGCATCTCTCAATTCAGCAGTGTTATCGATAAAGGCGAAATCCATTTGAGCGGCCGGTTGCGCTAGCGCCTTGAGAACTTGCTGGTCATCAGAATTGTCCAGCAACACCTCAGGAGCAGATATTCCGAGTTTCAGTTTCACTTCATCCAATCGGGTGCCCACACTTAGGTCCAATAGCGCGTCGGCCTGCCAACTCGGGGCAGTTTCGACTGCCGAAATTAGTTCGTCATCGTCAACGGCGGCAAGTGCCCTTTCGGCTATTCGCTGGTCCACTCCCAGCTCGGTGAGCTGGCTTAACGTAATACCTTGGGTTTCTAAGAGTGAGTAACGTGCGTTATCAATATCATCAGGTTTTGGTTTCGGTACAATGCTTTGGTCAGCAGGAATTGAGGTTTGATCTGCGGCGATAAGCTCAGCAATACCATTTTGGGGATTGATTCGTACTGAAGCGGTTTTGGCAAACTTAATTGCCTCGTCATGGGGATACGTACCCAAGTATATGTAATGGGCATTTTCTGATTGGCCTTGTAAACGTACTAACACGGCCCGCCAAAAATCATTTACCCGTCCGGTCCGAACGCGTGGGTCGGCTGAACCAGTAATTGGTTCAATATGTAAACCAGGGGAGGTGTCGTTTTCGGAAAGTTTCTCCAAGAATGAGTAGGCCGCTTTGCGAACACTCCCATCAAGATTTGTGGGGTTAGGGCCAAGAATAATTTGCGGCATTTATCGAACTCCAACCTCAGAAATTACCGAAGAAACATCCTGGTCAATCAGACGCCATCCGTTTGCAATCAGCGCCAACTCATCAAACTCGTCTAGGCCGTCATAACGCACCGCGACCATTTGATCTGGCCAAGCAATCGAAAGTGGAATCCCGTCTCCGACCTCCACTCCAAGGGTTGGAGGGAGGAAATTGGGAGCGACTTGAACCAAGTCCACCAAGAACCGTTTCTCTTCAGCCGTGGCTGTCTCGAACGCGGTTTGCCATTGGTCAGAAAGCGAAGCCAGTATCTCCTCAAAAGCGCGATTCACGGCGCTTTCGGGTTCGGCTTGTGGCCTAACAACGGCAGGCAAGTCAGAAACGGTACCAATCCAGGTTGGAACTTCAGCGCGGAAATTGAGCAGATTTCCGAGCCGCAGCCACTGTTCCCAGGCAAGTCTGTTTGCCGATCCAACCGTTTCCGGGCGATCATCTAGCACTACCGCGACTTCAATATCGTCTAATCCGGCCATTTTGACGCCTAATCCCATTGCCCCGCCAATCCAACCTTGCTGGTGGCTCTCGACTAGCGCCGTCCCATCGGAAGATCCGAGATCGCACAGCGCGTTAGCGACTGCCTGCGGCAATGTCGCAGCCGCAGGGATAGGCCTCGTTGAGGAAACGGCGAAAAGTGGTATGTAACGGGCCAGCCGCTCGCGGGCCGATAAGTTCGGATCTTGGATCCAACTTAGCAACAACTCCATAGTGGGAGCGCTAATCAACCGAACGAGGGCTGGGGAAAGCTGGTCCTTGAGTTCGGCCATCACCAACCCAACGTGATCGGTATTGAACCAGGGTGGCGCGACCCCTCTGCGTTGCTCTGGGTCTAGGTCAGCCCAAGTAACCGAAATCACTTGGTACCCAAGTGCTCTTAGGGCAGCGCGTTTTGCGGCGTCGTCCGCGACCCGGTTCATTTTGCCGAGGGCATAGTGGTAAGCCAATCCGTCGGTAAAAATGGCGGTCCGAGGCACTCCCGCGTCTGAGGAGGTCAAGATGAAATCGGGTTTCACTCCGGCTTCGGAGACCAGGCGTTGTGGTTCCAAAGTCCAGCGGCGGCCACCGGGCATGGTGATATGAACCACATTTCCCACTGCCCTAGGAACTTCCGTCACAGATGCACCAAGCAATCGGACCCTTTCAATGAAATCTTTGCGGAAAAGCTGCTCCAGACTAGACTCGGGGTCGAATATTTCCGGCTCCGTCTCCTCAACTTCCCAGCTGCAACTCTCGGGAACCGGAAGTCCATCGGAAGTAGATCCGGTCAGGATTTCCCCAAGCAACTTCACGGCAACAGCGCGTGAGGTACGGGGCACTTCCCGGGTCCTGGCAAACGGTAATAAGCAGTTTTCGCAAGCAATCCGACCTATTAGGGAATCGCCGCCCGGGCCACACTCACACTCTGCTAGATGCACCCACGCCCGATGCAGCATCGCCCAGAGCGCTTCGGGATCAGCGAGTTCTGCTAGGTATCCGGTTCCACCAGGAACTGTATCGTGAATCAGCAAAGCATGGGCCGAACTTGACTCGCCGGGGTTGGGGTCCACTACCTCGGCTATCGCCAAGTGATCGGGTCGGCCTCCAATATGCAATTGCAATGCCAACATAAGAGCAGCTCGTAATGAAGGAACGGCGAAATCATCACCTAGGGTAATTGACTCTGGAAGCCGGATCACCAGGCCATCGGTGGTCAATGATCGTGCGAGAGCCACGCCGCGAGCCTGTTCCTTAGGGGACTTCCGGAGCCGACACCAAGGCCGGTGATCACTAGCAACATTCTGGCCAGGAGTTTTGCTTAGTTTTCCACATTCCTCACAGATTCGGAATAGTGAAACGTCTATCTGTTCACCAGCGATCCGAAGAGTTTCGCCTCCCGATTTTGAATGGCCCAAATTCAGCCAACGGATTTCCAAGTTCCTCAAATATCTGATTCCAAATCCGAAATTCCTAATAAACCATTGCCGATACCCAACTTGATTAGGATTCGCGGTTACCAGAGGGCGAATAGTGTAGTGCTCTATTCTGCGCTCATCGGTGCGATCATCTATTGTCGAGTCTTCGCGCCTAATTACCGCTGACACTCGGTTAAGTTCGACGACGTCGAGCCGTTGCGCGACATCAGCGATGTGCCTGTTACCGCACAACGGACAGTTTGCGGGAAGTGGTTCACCAGTTGCATTAGCAAGGGTGGCATCAAGATTGAAGTCACAAGTTGGGCAGATTAGCCAAGTGTGAACTGCATCATCACCCGGACCTAGGTCAAGTGCATCAATTTCGATTGCATAGCCTCGGGCATAGAA
>Ga0082212_10010840_pt1 | contig 11615 bp, 11 predicted proteins | sample TergutNt197P3_FD_71548 | JGI IMG/M metagenome (GOLD analysis project Ga0082212, IMG submission 71548) | Neocapritermes taracua P3 segment gut microbial communities from Petit-Saut dam, French Guiana - Nt197 P3 | ecosystem: Host-associated > Arthropoda: Insects > Digestive system > Gut ... | reverse complement strand
TTATCAATGCTAATATAGAATTATTAGCAGATGATAATATCTTGAATCTACTAACAAATGATGATGGCTATTATTTTTTCACTGATTTAATACCACAGGAATATACAATCACTCCCAACACGACAAGCGTTAAACAATCGACTTTTTTCATTTTCAATCGTCAATCTATGATATAAATAATACTGTTTGAAACTATATTTTTCTACATACCACAATACTGTAATAAGTAATAACCAAAAAGGCAATAGTCGGAATCCAGTAGGCAACCACGATGTTGAACGAATCGGATACGATACCCTGAATCTGAGTAAGTACGGCAGCGCCCGCAATAGCCATGATCATGCCCGCTCCTCCAATTTTGGTATCTTCGCCCAAACCTTTAATTCCCATGCCATAAATGGTAGGGAACATCAGCGACATACAGCCCGAGATGCCCATCAAGGCATAAATGCCAATAAACCCCTTTCCGTAAATGGTGATGATACAGAGAATAACCGCCAGCGCTGAGAGCGCAGTCAACAAATGTTTGGGACGGAAAAAACGCATCAGCGCCGTACAACCAAAGCGGCCAATAACAAATAAAACCAGCGACAGGATATAATATGTTGCGCCGGCCTGTTCTGCCGTTCGGGGCAATAACGCATTCAGGCCGATCCAGTCGCAGAAATTATAAAATACGGCGCCAAGCGGCTCGACGTTCCGCAGAACAGACATAATTGTTGCGGGACCGGCATCAACTCCCAAGGATGCCACAACCCGATCCAAATCAAGTTGCTGCATCACATAGCGAATGATAAACGACCACACGGCGATCTGGGCGCCAACATAGAAAAACTGAGCAACGATTCCCCAGACATAATTTCTGTTTTTTATCAATCGGCGGAAGGTGCCTGCCAAATCCATTTTACCGCCTTCTTCCTTCAAGTCAGGCATTTTGGAAAAGTAGATAGTCAATAACAAGGCCACCATGACAAAACCCATGATCATGTACGTCATGGTTACGGCATTCAGTTCAAGTCCCTGTATCCGCAGCAGTTCTTCGGCGTCAACCGCCAATCTTTCCTGCGCGGTCATTGTGTTTAGCTGCGATAAAACAAATATCTGGCTAATGACTACGCCCACAATCGATCCGAATGGATTAAACGATTGGGCAAAGTTTAACCGCTGCGTGGCTGTAGCTTCGGGGCCGATTACGCAAACGTATGAATTTGTCGCTGTCTCAAGCACGGATAGTCCCGCAAAAAGGATAAAGATGGCAAAAAGATACACCATAAAACTGAGGTCGACATTCAACTGAAGACATAGCATAGCCGGGTAAAACAAGATAGCGCCGGCAGCATATAAAAACAAACCCATCAACACACCGTTCTTATAGGAGTACTTTTTGATAAAAAGCGCCCCCGGAACAGCGCAAAAGCCATAACCCAAAAGGTAACAGACTATCTGTATCCAGGCAGTTTTGGAATCCGACAAACTCATAATACGCTTAAACGCAGCCAGCATCGTGTCGGTCAGATTATTCGGCACAGCCCAGGCAAAAAACAAGGTAGTCAGCAACATAAATGGCCACAAGATGGCTGTCGGTACAATTTTCTGTTTCATTAGTAATTTATTCGTTAGATTTCAAATTTTTCCCAAAAATAATATAATTTTTGAATACAACCTCTAAAAAGGAAATTGTTTTCCCTTAAATCCGCAGGCAAAAATTTATCAAAAAAACAAAGCGTTGAAACACAAATATCTGCAATGCTTCGCGGTTTGAAAAATTTTACCTAAATTTAGTGGCGTAAAACAACGAATCAGAAAAAATTTCAAACAGTATGACCAAAGTACAAAAAAAAAAATTCTTGCAAAGGAAAGGGTGAATGGTCACGGTATGGAAAGGAGTGGATTGCTTTGCTATGCTGCGTTTTGCCATTGTTTCAAATAACTCGGTACAAAATTATATGAAATTTTCAATAAAAGTGCTGTTGTCATGATTACCAGAATGTTATATGCGTTCAGACGATGATTCCTTCTTCCGGATAAACCGGACACAGTAAAAGAACAATATCAAACATATTCCTGCCGTAATGGATAGCCATCGGATGTCTTCCGGAGCAATTTCGTCCGAAAAGAGCGCATTCTCTTTCAACGAATCATTCGACATGCCAATAAGAGTTGCGGCATTGTGAAAAAAGTGGGCGAAAACGGGAACCCAAATATTTTGCGTCCAGTATACCAAATATCCCAGATAGGCTCCCAAGATCATTCGCGGAACAAATCCATAAAACTGAAAATGAATCGCACTGAAAATAATTGCTACAATCCAAATAGCAAGATGATGATTCTGTGTTTTTCGTTGAATGATACGCAACAAAGCGCCTCTGAAAATAAATTCTTCCGTTACAGCGGCAGCGACGGCAATGACAATCATATTGATAACATACGCAATAACGCCCTTTTCAGCTATCATTTTCTGAGAGAAAGCATTGACATGATCTTCAGCCGATTTCATCCATTCTTCAATAGTTGCCATTGAGGGCGGCAAATGAATTTGGGTGTTGAAATAACCTGTCAATGAAACCGTCGGCGAAAGCAGCAACATCGTTAAACAAAGAAGGATTAACATCCGGATATCGGGAAAGGCTCGAACACATAAAAAATCTTTGGGCTGGTCGCTGCAAAGCCATGCTGTAGATAAGGCAGGAAATAAAAACACGCAGATGGCAGTAATAAACTGTGAATACTGCAGGAACAGAACAGATTGCTGCATGGAGTCTTGGGCAAAGTCTCCAGATACGATTTCAGCCACAAGATAAAGCAATGATACAAAAAATGAACTGATGACAAATCCAATCAGTAGCAAGACAAACAACAATCCTGCCTGAAAAAGAAGAGACCGATCAGCAAAAATTCCTTTCATTCGGGTTTGACAGTACGAATAAAAAAATGGGGCTGTCTTGCAAGCCCCATTATTTTTTGAAGGTTAAACAAAATTACCTTTTAGGTAACGCTTCTTTAACGACCAACTGGCGGCCTTGAAACTCAGCCCCATTTAATCCTTCGATCAGAGCCCTGGCTTCGTCATCATCCGGCATTTCCGCAAAAGCGTAGCCTTTTGAATGACCGGTGTCGCGATCCTTAATTACTTTTACGGAATCAACCGTTCCGTATTCTTCCAACACATGTCTTAAATTTTCTTCTTTAACACGATAATTTAAATTTCCAATGTAAATGTTCATAAAAAAATAAAAAATAAAATTGTTACTGTTTGAAAGCAGGAAAAATCCAGAAGTTCGTAACAATGCAAGATAATTCAGCAGTCGATATTGAAGAAATAAAAGACAATGTTAAGCACGTTCAAGGTATATTACTCCTTTCAGGATGCAAAGAAATGGATAAAATCTAAATAAACAATCATTTTTAGAAAAAAAATAACATAATCTTATGCCTTATATTTGCGAGATTAAAATTATAACTCTATTTTTGCAGACTACAATTCCGTAAAAATACGAAAAATAAATTATAATTCATTTAAAATGAACGTTTTACTTATGAGTAACGATACCGTTAGCGGTGTTGTAAAATTGGAGATTGAAAAAAAGGATTACGAAGAGAAAGTTGAAAAGAATCTGCGTCAATATCGCCAGAAAGCGAATATTCCCGGATTCCGAAAAGGAATGGTGCCGATGGGTTTAATCAAAAAGATGTACGGAAAGTATGTGCTGGCTGAAGAAGTGAACAAACTTGTTTCAGAATACTTATACAATTATCTTCGGGAAAATGAGATTAAGATTTTGGGAGAACCGTTACCCAATGAGACCGAACAGCAACCAATCGATTTTGATGTGCAGGAAGATTTTGTGTTTTATTTTGACGTGGCGTTAGCGCCTGTCATCGAAATAAAGCTGAATAAACGGGACAAGTTGCACCGCTATACAATTAAGGTGGATGATGAGATGCTCAATAATCAAATTGAAACCTATCGCAAGAATTACGGAACCTACGAACAGGCGGATGAAATTGCGGAAACCGATTTGGTCAAAGGAACGGCTACCGAATTATCGGACAAGAAGATAAAGGAAGGCGGTATCGTGGTCGAAGACGCCCTCCTGATGCCTCAATATATCAAAGGTAAGAGAGAACAAAACAAATTTATCGGCGCCACATCGAATAAGACCATCATCTTCAATCCCCAAAAAGCATTTAAAGGCGTTGCCGCCGAGCTTGCATCATTTTTGAAAATCGACAAAGATGTTGCATCGGAGATAACCGCTGATTTTCAATTTGAAATCAAAAAAATTACGCGGTATAAGGAGGCTGAATTGAACAGGGAATTATTTGATAAAATCTTTGGCGAGAATGTGGTTGAAACGGAAGAAACATTCAGAGAGAAAGTAAAGACAGTATTGGAAGAGCAATATCAGCCGCAATGTGAATACATGTTTATGATTGATGTGCGCAAACTGCTTGTCAAAAAGGCGGGAGATGTGAAATTCGCCGATGCCATACTGAAACGCTGGCTTTTGACGGCAAATAAGGAAACAACGCCGGAGAAAATAGAAGAAGATTATCCGCGAGTAGTGGAAGACCTGATTTATCAATTGACGAAAGAACGTATTATTAAAGATCATGAGTTGAAGGTGGAAAATGCAGAGTTGGAAGAGGTGGCAAAAAAGACAGTCAAGGCACAATTTGCCCAATATGGAATGTTATCTGTTCCGGACGACTTGTTGGCTAAATACACCGATGATATGTTAAAGAACGAAAAATCGCTGCGGGGAATTATTGACCATGCCATAGATGAAAAATTGGAAAAATGGGTGAATGAAAGGGTGAAAGTTGAAACAAGGGAAGTCACACAGGAAGAATTTGCAAAATTATTAACCTGAATCTTACCCTTCATTTGTAAAGGCGGTTTTGTTAAAAAGAACAATTTTCTATAAAAAAAACAAAACAGCATGTAAATAGTTTGTTTCTTTCGGAAATTTATTTATAACTTTGTTTTCTCTATACAAGGGGGGTATGCTTTCTTTTTTGTTTTAAGTAATTAAAAATAAAAATAAAAAATATGAATGATTTTAAAAAATATGCAACAAAGCATGCAGGATTGAATAGCCTGGCATTAGAGAGCTATATGAATATTACGAGTAGCTATATTTCGCCGACTATTATTGAAGAACGTCAATTAAATGTAGCGCAGATGGACGTATTTTCACGGCTTATGATGGACCGCATCATTTTTCTGGGGACTCAGATTGATGACTATACGGCGAATGTGATTCAGGCTCAATTATTATATTTGGATTCGAGCGATCCGGGCAAGGATATCTCTATCTACATCAACTCTCCCGGCGGATCGGTTTATGCCGGACTGGGAATCTACGATACGATGCAGTTTATTGGTTGCAAGATATCTACGATTTGTACGGGGATTGCCGCCTCGATGGCGTCTGTGTTATTGGTAGCAGGCGCCAAAGGAAAGCGTTACGGTTTGAAACATGCACGGGTAATGATGCATCAACCATTGGGCGGGATGCAGGGACAGGCGTCCGATATGGAAATTACGGTTCGTCAGGTCATTAAAATAAAAGAAGAACTTTATCGAATAATTTCCGATCATTCGGGAAAACCTTATGAGCAAATAGAGAAAGACAGTGATCGTGATTATTGGATGAGCGCTACCGAAGCGGTTGAATATGGAATGATAGATGAAGTAATGATTCGTAAATGAAGGTAATGTATGGCAAAAACAGTGGGTGATCTGTGTACGTTTTGTGGGAAAAACCGCCGGGGTGTGAATTTATTGATTACGGGTATGACCGGCGCTATCTGTGATGAATGTGCCCGGCAGGCTTATGACATCATTCAGGAAAATATGCCTGAACGAAAAGGCGCCTTTCTTCTGAATGACAAAGCGCTTCCGAAACCTAAAGAAATCAAGGCATTTTTAGACCAGTACGTGATTGGTCAGGAGGAGGCCAAGCGATTTTTATCCGTTTCGGTTTACAACCACTATAAACGACTGGTACAGAAAGTGACGTCCGATGATGTGGAGATTGAGAAGTCAAACATCATTATGGTAGGCGCAACAGGGACGGGAAAAACGTTGCTGGCACGCACGATCGCAAAAAAATTGCACGTACCTTTCAGTATGGTTGACGCTACGGTATTGACCGAAGCCGGTTATGTCGGCGAAGATATCGAAAGTATTTTGACCCGCCTTTTGCAAGCCGCCGACTATAATGTAGAATCAGCCCAGAGAGGGATTGTGTTCATTGATGAGATTGATAAGATTGCCCGCAAAAGCGACAATCCTTCGATCACCCGCGATGTGAGTGGCGAAGGAGTGCAGCAGGGATTATTGAAACTGTTAGAAGGCGCTGTCGTCAATGTTCCTCCTCAGGGAGGACGTAAACATCCCGAACAACGTATGATAGCCGTAGATACGCAAAACATACTGTTTATTTGTGGCGGAGCCTTCGACGGAATTGAGAAGAAAATTGCCCAACGACTGAATACGCGCGTGGTAGGTTTTACCGCCAGTCAGGATAATGCCATTATAGACAGGGATAATTTGCTGCAATATATTACCCCTGTGGATTTAAAATCGTTTGGCTTGATACCGGAGATTATTGGGCGTTTACCCATCCTGACTTATCTTGAGCCATTGGATCGCAAAGCGCTCTGCCGGATATTGACAGAACCGAAAAACTCAATTATCAAACAATACATCAAATTATTTGATATGGATCAAATAAAACTTGCCTTTGACGAAGATGTATATGATTATGTGGTTGATAAGGCCATTGAGTTCAAATTGGGCGCCCGTGGGTTGCGTTCAATTGTGGAAGCAATTATGATGGATGCAATGTATCAGATGCCGTCCGGAAATAAGCGAGCGTTGTCTGTTACATTGGATTATGCAAGAGAGAAATTTGAGAGAGCAGATATAAACCGTTTACAAATCGCATAGCTATTAGAAATTGTCATTATGGCAAAAAAGAACAAACCGGACGTTATAGCAAATAAGGACAAACCGGATGTCACGGAAGCCTTGAAATTTCATTTTGGATTTGACAAGTTCAAAGGAAATCAGAAAGCAATTATTGAAAATGTTCTTGCCGGAAAAGATACATTTGTGTTAATGCCTACAGGGGGCGGAAAATCACTTTGTTATCAACTCCCTTCACTGTTGATGCCGGGAACCGCAATAGTCATTTCACCCTTGATTTCACTTATGAAAAATCAGGTAGATGCCATGCGCAATTTTAGTGAAGAAGATGGCGTTGCTCATTTTATCAACTCTTCTCTAAACAAGGCTGCGATTGATCACGTAAAACAGGACATTTTGTCGGGACGCACTAAATTATTGTACGTAGCGCCCGAATCATTGACTAAGGGTGAAAATATAGCGTTTCTCCGGCATGTGACTATTTCATTTTACGCTGTTGATGAAGCGCATTGTATTTCGGAATGGGGACATGATTTCAGACCGGAATACCGCCGAATTCGACCGATAATCAACGCAATAGGCTCTCGACCATTAATCGCTCTGACTGCTACGGCAACTCCGAAGGTGCAGCACGATATTCAGAAAAACCTTGGGATGACTGAAGCCACTGTTTTTAAATCATCTTTTAATCGTGACAACTTATATTACGAGGTTCGCCCCAAAGGAAATGATATTGATCGTGAAATTATCAAATATATCAAGAATAATGAAGGGAAATCAGGTATTATTTATTGCCTGAGTCGTAAAAGAGTAGAAGAATTTGCCGAAATCCTGCGTGCCAATGGGATAAAAGCCCTTGCTTATCACGCCGGCATGGAGTCGGAGAGACGTTCGGACAACCAAGACGCTTTTCTGATGGAAGAAACGGATGTCATTGTGGCGACTATCGCTTTTGGCATGGGAATCGACAAACCGGATGTTCGCTACGTCATTCATTATGACATACCTAAAAGTCTGGAAGGATATTATCAGGAAACGGGCAGATCCGGACGCGATGGAGGCGAAGGACAATGTATAGCATTCTATGCGAATAAAGATTTGCAGAAATTAGAGAAGTTTTTGCAGGGAAAGCCCATTGCTGAACATGATATTGGAAAACAACTGTTACTTGAGACGGCTGCATACGCTGAAACGGCAATGTGCCGAAGGAAAGTATTATTACACTATTTTGGAGAAACTTATTTGGAAGATAATTGCGGCAGTTGTGACAATTGTTTGAATCCTAAGAAAATGATTGAATCCAAAGAATTGCTGCTTACCGTATTTGAAGCAATAGATACACTCAAGGAAAGATATAAGGCTGAATATATTGTAAATCTATTGATGGGTATAGAGACTGCTGAACACCAGTCGTATAAACATAATGAGCTGGAACTTTTCGGCGCCGGGCAAGATGAAAACGAAAAAGTATGGAATGCAGTCATCCGCCAGGCATTGATTGCCGGTTATTTGGCCAAAGAAATTGAAAATTACGGATTGCTGAAGATCACTCCGAAAGGTCGGGAGTTTATGAAACATCCCGTTTCTTTTCAAATCGTGGAAGATAATGAGTTTGATGAGGATGAAAACAGCGAAAATCCCGTGCGCAGCGGAGCTTCGTGTGCAGTTGATCCGGCTCTTTTTTCCATCATGAAGGATCTTCGAAAGAAATTATCAAAGAACTTGGGTGTACCACCTTTTGTGATTTTTCAAGACCCATCGTTGGAAGCCATGGCAACAACTTACCCGATTACGTTGGAAGAGTTGCAAAATATACCGGGAGTTGGCGCTGGAAAAGCGAAACGCTATGGCGCTGAATTTGTGGCTATCATCAAAAAATATGTAGAAGAGAATGAAATAGAGCGTCCCGAAGATTTACGTGTGCGAACGGTTGCCAATAAGTCGAAACTGAAAGTATGGATTGTGCAAAGTATTGACCGTAAAGTCGCATTAGATGATATTTCAAACGCAAAAGGATTGGATTTCAGTGAATTGCTGGATGAAATCGAGGCGATTGTGTATTCCGGAACGCGTATCAATATCGACTATTTCATTAATGAAGCAATGGATGAAGATCATATCCAGGATATTTATGACTATTTTAAGGAATCGGAAACGGATAATCTGGAAACTGCCATTAAAGCGCTTGGCAGTGAATATACGGAAGAAGAAATTCGATTGATACGGATAAAATTCCTTTCCGAACTGGCGAATTAAACATAATTGGTTCTCAATTTTCAGTTTTCAGAAGGAAAAACAGGGGAAATTGGGGAAACAGGGGAAACAGGGGAAACAGGGGAAACAGGGGAAATGGGGGAAATGGGACATGGCTTTGGGGTTTATTACTTGTTTAGAAATTGGATGTAATTGTAAATCATTATGCTTAGTTTTGCAATGCGATTAATCAGGATATTTCCTTTTTCGGAATCAATATATCCAAGAAAAACAGCCAGATACAATTGTGTCCGAAGTTCGCCGCATGATGATTTGGCAATAAACATGAAATGTTGCTTTTCTTTGCTGCCATTGCGTTCATAACCTTCGGCAATATTGGAAGGAATAGAAACGGAAGCCCTTTGCATCTGGTCTTTTAATCCGTAATCTTTACAGTCTTTCAACAAAATATATACTTCTTTGCAAATTTCCATTCCTTCTTTCCATATTTCCAAATCCTCAAAACGTTTATAGTTTCCCATATTTTCCTGCAAATTACTTAGATTTCTTTACTAAATTTAATACTGTTAAAATTACGGCAAAAATACATATTACTGTTCCATATTCTATTGCTGTTACCTTTACTGCATTACAAACGCCAAAACTCCATTCCGGATGCAATGAATGTTCACAACATACTTTTTCTAAATGAATAACCATTGTTATTGTTGTTATGAGTATTCCCAATCCGGAAACTATAGATGCTATTTTTCTCTTACTCATCTTTTTGCTTTTTTTATATTTTAATATTCTTTATAAGTTTTCCCTGCTTCCCCTGTTTTCCCTGTTTCCCCAATTTTACATATACTCGATAATCACTACTTTCATGAATTTTTCCGACAACACTTTGGTTAATCGCTGAATCAGGTGTCTGCGAATTTCTATTTCTACCGGCAGAGTCGGGTCGTGATGATTTTCGTTGATTTTTGTTCCCACCAGAATATATATCTCGTCGGTGTCCAGCAATAATTTGCAGATCTGGTCGGCAGGACCTTTCCCAAACTGCATGTTGGAATTAAGATGGATATTGTTCAGCAAATAGGTAACTTTGCTCAATGTCAGCACGCCTTCCGTTACCAGATCGATACCCGCTATTTTTGAACTTGGAGGCAAAGCAGGGTCTGTGCGTTCTTCGCTGGTAACGGTTCTTCCCAGTTCTCTTGCGATAATCTCGGTTGTGGTGGCTCCGCTGACAATTTTCTTTCCGTTGAAGTTTTTTAAAATGGTGGCAAATTCATTGTCTTTTTCAGGATTAAAGGGAGGTCCGGTACATAATATTGCTTTTCGGGCTTGCCGGAAATAAACCACGCCGCAAGTGAGGTCGTCTTTGGGCGTGTACAAATCATTTGTCGCAGCACGCTTTACCACTCTTTCGGCAAGGTCGGCAGCCGAAATAGTCGGCGTCATTTCAACTATCTCTCTGACAAATTTCAACAGATTGTTTCTTCCCCAACCCATCGTAATCCCTCCGCCCAAGCCCGACTGGGTGATTCCGTCCGAATAAAAAACAATACGGTCTTCCATTCGGGGAATAAAGGAACATTTCTTCAAATCCATAACCCGTTTATCCTTAACGTCGCCATTGTATTTGACGTGCGTCCATTCCGGCTGATAAATCCTGTTTCCTCTCAGAATCAATGTCTGAGGGTTATCGTATTCCAATATGGAAACGGTTTCACTTTCCATTGAAATATCAATAATGGTGTAGGTTGCATAAGATATTTTTCTCTCGCTGCAAACAGGCAGGGCTTTCATGATGATACCCGCGAGTGCATTGGCGTCTTTATGCTCCATGGAAAAATTGAGCGAAATGGTAGCCGTAAGCGTTGCCAGAATATTTGCCCGCACTCCATGTCCCATACCATCGGACAGAACACACAATACGCGGTTTTCTTCAGGGATTCTTTTCGACAAAAATACGTCCCCGCAAATTTTCTCTCCTTCATGATTGATTTGGAAATGCCCTACTTCAGTATGGTATTTTTCTTCCTCAACGTCCGGTATTTCTTCCTGAAAGCGATTATCGTTCATCATCGGGAATTGTATCGTTCCTGTTTCAGCAGCTGACGCTGCGAATCGGCTTTTGAAATTTGGTACTTTTAATAATTAGGAATGGAAAATAAACAACTTGTAAAAGTGTCGTTTCAGCGGCAAGCTGTCCCGCAGGGACAATACTTGATTAACCGTAGATTTTAATCTACGGACATGGCATAACGGAAGTAGCCTCCTAAGTCCCGCAGGGACGACACAATGGATAGATAAAGTTTCGTCCTTGCAGGACTTTGCGCAGAGCAGGCGGCAGTCTTTGTTCCGTAGATTAAAATCTACGGTTAATAAAATGCCGTCCCTGCGGGACTTCTCTTTTCTCCTTTGGTCGGGACTTATTGTTTTGAAAACCATGATATGTTTTTCATTTTTCATTCCT
>Ga0082212_10010839_pt1 | contig 11617 bp, 9 predicted proteins | sample TergutNt197P3_FD_71548 | JGI IMG/M metagenome (GOLD analysis project Ga0082212, IMG submission 71548) | Neocapritermes taracua P3 segment gut microbial communities from Petit-Saut dam, French Guiana - Nt197 P3 | ecosystem: Host-associated > Arthropoda: Insects > Digestive system > Gut ... | reverse complement strand
AAACATGCTTGCCGAAGCCGGGGTGGTCATTTCCACAACGAGCCTGAACAACTTCCTGAACGGGGAACAGAAAAATTCCAGCCCGCCCAAAGCGGCATCTGTCAAACCAGAGACAGAAAACATAGGAACAGCGACGGAACAACAGGTGAACACAAAAAACATGAACGATGAACAGAAAAATGCCCTGCCTGAAAACAGCAACAGGCTGCCAGAAGATCAGGAATTGTAAAATGATACGATGGTTAATCGGCGCTGTTTGATCTGAAAACTCCGTCACGCGAGGGCGCGGTATGTCAAAAATCCTGCGATTTTCACCCCCACAAAAATATGGCTGTGGTGTGCCAAAAATTCTGGCTCATGTTGTGGCCGGGCTGATGCTTTTCCCTGAGCGGCAGGACGAGAAAAATCTTCGCTCCTACATCAGCCTAGGCATTGATGCCGTGTTCTGTGCCGCTCTGAAAAACGGTATGCAGCCGCAAAAAGCGGTGGCCTCTTTACTTGATGTGGTGCCCCTGTTTTTTGAATCCCCTGAACAGAAAAATATTCCCGATACGCTACGCCATGCCGCAGCTTGGCAAAACTATCAGCGTGCTTTGCGTGAAGCGCGTTTCCCTGCCAAGGGGAAAGGCTCCATTGCCGAACGCTTCATGCGTGGACAAATGGCGGGCCTACTGGTCAATGTCGTTCTGCTGAGCGACCTGAGCCTGACCAGAGCTGCGGATATAGTCGAGGCGCGATGGCCGGAGGTCAAAGATACCTTGCCGGAATGGATGCAAGACTCCGCCCCCACAATGACTGCCGCCAACCTCATGCAGAATGTCTGGCCGACATTCAGGACGGTGGGGCATTTATGGGCGGCATTGCAGGATTTTGACCTGGACGAGCAACTTCAGGAAGAAGGTACGATCCTGCTGGATTTGTCGGCCATTCACGAAGTCGCCACCATCATGCTGCCCGCAGCGAATGGAAAAGGGCGTGAGTATGTCTCCCTTGCCGTATGGCCCTCAAAATACACTGGAATTATGTCCTTGCTTTTCAAGGCCGACCATATTTTAGCCGAAAGCAACAAACGCGGGCCGCTGAAACACAGCCCCAAGCCCTTGTTTTCTCCAAATGACTGCTGGCGAATCATTTTGCCTGACTATTGTTTGAATAATGAGACAGGATAACTTTCTGTAATAATTGGAGACACCCATTTCTTGAGTTTTATTAAGGAACAACATATCGTTATACGCTATTTTCCACACAATGAAGAGGGCTGGATATGGATGCTCCGTCACCACAGCAACAAGCCGTCATTGAGCAGACCGAAGGCCCGGTGCTGGTGATTGCTGGCCCTGGTTCGGGGAAGACGTTCACACTGGTTGAGCGTATCGTCTATCTGGTCACAGAGAAAAACGTTGCCCCGGAAAGCCTCTTCATCGGCACATTTACAGAAAAAGCCGCTGCCGAACTCATTACGCGCATTACCCGCCGTCTGCTTGCCAAAAATATCATCGTCAATGTCAATAAAATGTATATCGGCACACTGCATTCCATTTGCTTGCGCATTTTGGAGGAAAACCGGGAACATACACGGCTGAAAAAGAACTTTACCCTGCTTGACCAGTTTGATCAGAGCTATTTTATCTTTCAATCCCTTGCTGAATTTGAGGAACAGGCTTCCCTGTCTCTTCTTCTCGGACGCGAGAATATTTCCCGTTGGGATAAGGCGAACGCGCTTTGCGCCTGGATCAACAAACTTTCCGAAGAAGTGATCGATCCGGATGCATTGCGGCAGGACGGAAATGAATCTATCGCCGCCCTCGGAAAATGGTATGCACACTATCTCGCGTTACTGGAACAGAAAAACCTGTTGGATTTTTCTGTCATTCAACTGGATACGCTGAGGCTGCTGGAAAACAATCCCGCGGTGCTGGCTGAACTCCAGAAGAAAATCCAATACCTCATGGTTGACGAATACCAGGATACCAACACCGTACAGGAACGTCTGCTCTTTGCTTTGGCCGGAACCCATAAAAACATCTGCGTGGTGGGTGACGACGACCAAGGGCTGTACCGCTTTCGTGGCGCGACAATCCGCAACATCCTTGAATTTCCTGGCCGCTTTGCGCCCGGAGAATGCGCGGTGCGTTCTCTTACCATCAACTATCGTTCCGATCCCGGCATCATCGGCTTTTACAACCGTTGGATGGACGGAAGCGTGGATGGCTTCTCCTGGGCGGGTGAAGGCGCTGCCTTTCGTCATGCCAAGTCCATTGTGCCGCAGGAAGGGAGGGCCGCGCTGTCGCAGGCTGTCGTCAAGCTGCCCGGAAACCCGGTGGAACGGAACTGGCACAATGAAGTTCTGGCCTTTTTGCTGGCGCTCCGTGCAAATGGCCTGGAAAACTGGAATCAGGCCGCCTTTTTATTCCGCTCCGTGCGCAATGATAAGGTCAGAGCTTTGGCCGCTTTTCTGGAAGAAAACGGCATCCCGGTATATGCCCCTCGCGCTGATATGTATTTTGAACGGGAAGAGGTGCGCCTGATGATCGGCGCTCTTCTTTTTATATTTCCTGACTTCCGGGAAATCCGCGCACAATGGGAATCACGCTACGGGGCTTTGGCCGTATGGGATTATTACGACAGATGTTTCGCTCTTTTTGGCGAAGCGATGCGCCAGCCGGAACATGCGGAGATGAAAAACTGGTGTGTACGCCGGGTGCGAGAAATTCAGCACATGGCGGTCAGAAAGAAAGCTCTGGACTGGGGATTTTCTAAACTCTTCTATCAACTCCTGCAATTCCCGCTCTTTGCCCGTTTTGTGTCTGTGGGGCCGGGCCGTTTGGATGAGCGCCCCGCCAGGAACTTGGCCATTTTCTCGCAGCTATTGGTAAAATTTGAATATTTGCACCACATTTTGGTGCTTCATCCCGACTATTTGCGGAAAAACATCACGGATCTGTTCAACCACTTTCTGCGGTACACCATTGACGGCGGCATAAGCGAATTTGAGGATGCAGAAGAAAGCACGCCCGACGACTGCTTGGCCTTTATGACGATCCATCAGGCAAAGGGGCTGGAGTTTCCGGTAACTGTCGTAGGCTCTTTGGAGGCCGTGCCCAGAAAGCAATATACGGAACTTGATGAACTGCTCCAGGCTTCCTACTACCAACGCCCGCCCTTTGAACCGCTGGAACGGGTGAAGGAGTTTGATTTCAAGCGGCTGTATTACACCGCCTTTTCCCGCGCCAAGAACCTGCTGGTGCTGACGGCTCAGGAAGAGCGTAACAAAGGTAAACAGACGCTCAAAATACCCTCCGCCTACTTCCGCCCCTTTTATGAACCCCTGCCGGAATGGCGCGGCATGGATTTGGCCGCTGTCGGCCTGGGTCATGTTCATCCTGCGGGCCTCAAAAACCGATATTCCTATACTTCGCATCTGCTGGTGTATGAGGGATGCCCCCGGCAATACCAGTTCTTCAAACACTGGGAATTCTCGCCTGTGCGTGAAGGCCCTATGTTGTTTGGTACACTCGTCCACCAGACCATTGAGGATATTCATAAAAGAGCCATAAACGGCCAGCCGGAACAGATCACGGAAGACAATGTGCGTGGCTGGTTTGACGTAAACTACGCCAACCTGAGCCTCAAGGAACGGGTCTACCTTGCTCCGCACAGCAAAGAGAACGCCTTTGCCCACGTCATGCGCTATGTGGCCGGGAAAAACGGCAAATGGGGCGATATCCGGGCCACCGAAGTTGACGTGTCCTTGGTGAAGGATGCATACATCCTGACCGGCAGGATTGATCTCATTCAAGGCCAGGGCGATACGGTGGAGATTGTGGACTTCAAGGCCACGCTCAAGCCGAATCAGTATGCGGAACGCCATCTGCTGGAACGCTACAAGCGCCAGCTTGAAATTTACGCCCACCTGGTTCAGGAGCGCCACGGCCTTGAGGTCAGCGCCATGAACATCTATTATACCGGGGAGGAAGACAGTGTGCCGACCTACAGCTTCCCCTACAAGCCGGAATCCGTGGACAAAACCATCGCCGGGGTGGATGCGGTGGTGGGCTGTATGGAGCGGCGGGAGTTTGAGGTGAAGGAACGCACAGCGAAGCTGTGCAAGGAATGTGAGTTGAAGCCGTATTGTGATAGAGAGGGCTGTTGATGGTTACCTTGAGTAAAAATAGCCAACCAATGTATTTCTTTCACAAAAATGCACCAGTTCATAAAAATTTATGCCTGATAATGTGCAGCATTACGGCGGTCGCTGGAATTGCATTGTCAATTTATTTCTCGTGTCATATAGCTCGGAATGAGTTATTCTCAACATTCATTGGTGCTATAATTGCTATTTGGACAGGCTACCTTGTTTCATTCATATATTATAATGCAATTACATTTCAGAAAAACAAAGAACAAGACGAAATTGCACTGCAAGCTCTTTTCATGCTGCATGTTGTTCATACTAAAATAATGTCTATTATAAATGAACTGAAGAAAGCTCAGTGCAACAATAATCTTGATAATATTAGTATCCAGCAACCGAACAGCCAATGCTCACAACAGTGTGAATTAAATGGGAGTAATAAATGCATTTTAAATCATCTAATTTTTACATATTATGATGCAATAATAGCAGATATTGAACAAGGTATGAAAATATGCACTGTTGTCAAGCCTTCAGCTTTCATATTTTTCCGCGATGCTCTTTCCAAGGTAAAGATAGCCAGAGGATATACGGAAAGAACTAACGAGGTAATTATACAGCATATTTGCTCTATTGATACGGCATACTTATTTCTGACAAAAGGGAAATCAGGCATGTTTGACATGCCGGATGTTTCACATTTCCCCCAATATGCAGATGGGCACGAATTAGCGACAAAAATGCTTAGCAACCATTTTTCTAAGATGCCCACTTTATCAACTCGCCCATAAGGTAAGCAGGATGTCCAACCAACACAACCTCCCCGGAACCACCCCCACTGAAAAAGTGGAGGACATGACCTTTGAACTGCCGAAGCCTCAGCCGATCAAGGGTTTTCCTGAACTGCGCTGGGCGGGCAAGCGCCCTTTCACATCCACCCATTACTATCCGGCGCAGATAAAAGAACGCTATGGCGACTCAGTGGACGGATGGATGAACCGCATTTACTGGGGCGACAACTTACAGGTTATGAGCCATTTGTTGAAAGAATTTCGGGGCAATGTGGATTTGGTGTATATTGACCCGCCGTTTGATTCAAAAGCTGACTATAAAAAAAGCATCTCTCTTTTTAATAAATCTGTAAACAGTGATACGACATCGTTTGAAGAAAAACAATATACGGATATTTGGTCAAATGATGAATATTTACAATTTATGTACGAACGATTCATTATAATCAAAGAATTATTATCTGATACAGGATCTTTTTACATGCATTGCGACCAAGAACGAGGTCATTTTTTAAGGGCAATACTTGATGAAATTTTTGGGAAAAATAATTTTGTAAATGAAGTAATTTGGTGTTATTCTGGGAGAGGTATATCAAAGACCTATTGGAATAAAAAGCATGACAATATACTTTTTTATGCTAAAAACAAAGGGAATCATCATTTTGACCCTGAATCTGTAAGAGAAGAATACTCAGAGGAATATCTCACAAAATTTAAATATGAAGATGATATAGGGAAATACCAAATAAGAGGTAAGAACATCTCAGGGAGTCCTGTGCAAAGAGCGGACGGACTGACTCCTGAAGCGGAACTCAAATACCCTGGGTTGACCTACCGGCAATACATGACTGATGGCATGCTTCCTAAAGACTGGTGGGAGCTGCCTTTGCTCAATAAGGCAGCACATGAGAGGAGTGGCTATCCAACACAAAAGCCTGAAAATCTTATAGAACGACTCATCCTCGCCTCCTCCAACCCAAGCTCCCTCGTCTTCGACTGCTTCATGGGTTCCGGCACAACCCAAGCCGTGGCCATGAAACTTGGTCGCCGTTTTATCGGCGCGGACATCAACCTGGGAGCCATTCAGACCACCACCAAGCGCCTGAACGCCATCATTGCCGAAAAAAAGCAAGACCGGAAAAGCCTGTTGGAGGCCGAACATCCGCTGTACCTGAACTTTGAGGTGTACAACGTCAACAACTACGATGTGTTCCGCAACCCGGTTCAGGCCCGCGACCTGCTCATGCAGGCGCTGGAAATCGAACCCTTTGAGTCCACCAATGTTTTTGACGGCATGAAAGACGGCTACAAGGTCAAGATTATGCCCGTCAACAACATAGCCTCTCGCGCCGACCTCAACCCCATTATCTCAGGCGTCAACTACCGCGAGCTTGACCGCAACATGGAAAATTCGCCGGGAAGCCCTGCCGAGCGCATCATGCTGGTCTGCATGGGACACGAGCCTGATTTGGCCGCTGTCCTCAAAATGGAAATCGGAACCCAGTACAAAATTGACGTGCAAGTGGTGGATATTCTGCGCGACCGGGCGGATTTGACCTTCAAATATGACTCTGAGGCCAAGATCGCCATAGAAGACGGCGAACTGGTCATAAAGCAGTTCTATCCGCGCAACCTGCTCCAGAAACTTTCCATCCTTGAGGAGAATGTGGAGGAGTGGCGCGAACTGGTGGAAACCGTGGCCATAGACTGGAACTACAACGGCGAAGTGCTGCGCCCGGCCATATACGACAGTCCCGGCAAAAATGAGCAGGTCAAAGGCCGCTACAAACTCCCCGGCGACTATGGGCTGATCCGGGTGAAGATAACGGATTTGTTGTCTGAAAGCCTGGAAATGACGGTGGAGGGCGGGGAATAATGGCCCGCAAAGCAAAAGTCTCTTCTATCCCCATCGGCCTTGACGCCACCTTCTACTACGAACTTTTCCGCTTCTACCGGGAGAATCGCGGCACAATCCGTTCCCATTACCGCCAGCTTACCCGCGTCATTCTGGACTACAACGATCCGGCCAACAAGCGGCCCGGCCAGTTCTTGCGCCAGCCTCAGTTCGAGGCGTTGGAAATGTACGTCTTCCTCAAGGAATACCTGGACTCCCGGCCCGTCCATGAGGTGTTCAAAGACTGGTACCACAAGCAAAACGGCTTCGAGAAACGCGGCATAGTGTCCGGCATTGGCGGCGTTCTGGCCTTGAGCGACGAGTTCACTTTCAATGAAGCCGCCTACAAGGCCATGTTCAAAAAGATGGAGGCGACAAAACAGGCTTACGCCAACTATATTTTTGCCCTGACAATGGGAGTCGGCAAAACCCTGCTCATGGCCACCTGCATTTTCTATGAGTTCACCCTGGCCCGCAGATGGCCGGATGAGCCGCTCTATTGCCACAATGCGCTGATCTTCGCCCCGGATAAAACCGTGCTTCAGTCTTTGCGGGAAATCGAGAGTTTTGATTTCTCCCGCGTACTCCCGCCGGAACATGCCAACTGGCTGGCCGCGAACCTCCGTATGCAGTATCTGGATGAAGCGGGCACAACCCTGAATACACTGGATGAATCGTCCTTCAACCTGATCGTTTCCAACGCTCAAAAAATCATCCTCAAACGCAAAAATGCCGTACCCTCTGCCGCACAGCAGATTTTTCTGCATACCCCGGAAGGCGGCAAGCACGATGTCTATGACGATTATGCCGACCTCTACGGCCATGACACGCCGGAAGACGAACACGATCTGAACATAAACCAGCGATTCCTCAAACTGCGCAAGCTCCCGCAACTCGGCATCTATGTGGATGAAGCCCACCATGCCTTTGGCTCCAAGCTGGCGGAAAGCCTCCATGACAGCAAAAAGGAAACCTCCCTGCGCTTCACCATCAACATGCTCACTCAGGGCCTGAAAAACAAAGGCACGAACATGGTGGGCTGCTATAACTTCACCGGCACACCCTATGTGAAAAACGAGGTTTTGCCGGAAGTGGTCTATGCGTATAGCCTGGATTCGGCCATCCGCAACGGCTATTTGAAGAACATCAACCTGCATGGGTACACCAACCCCCGCGACATTGATTTTGTCCGGGCGGTGGTTGTTGATTTTCTGGCCAAGTACGGAAAACGCCGGGTGGAAAACAAATTGCCGAAGCTGGCCTTCTTCGCGGCGGATATTGAAGACGCAGACAAAAATTTGCGCCCCCTGCTGGAAAAAATCCTGACGGAAAGCAGTATCCCGGTGGACAGCATCCTCATCAATGTCGGGGACGAGAAGATCACTCGCAATGAAGACATAAAGCTCTTCAATGAACTTGATTCCGAGCATTCGACAAAGCAGTTCCTGATTCTTGTGAATAAGGGCAAAGAAGGCTGGAACTGTCGCTCCCTGTGCGGTGTGGCCATGTTCCGCCGCCCGCGCTCGAAAGTCTTTGTACTCCAGGCGTCCATGCGCTGTTTGCGCTCCATAGGGAATACGCAGGAAGAGGGGCAGGTCTATCTTTCCCAAGAGAATATTCAGGTGCTGGAAGACGAGTTGCAACAGAACTTCCGCCTGACCACCGAGGAACTGCAAAAAATTAAGCAGGAAAAGATCCAGTATGAAGTGCGGGTGCTGAAAAAGAAAAGCATCAAGCTGACGCAGGTGCGGCAAATGTACGAGTGCCGCCCCAAAGAACTGAAAAAGCGGGTCGCCTTCGGCCTGGACTCTTGGGATGTGACGCCATACATTTTGATCCATACGGAGCAGAACGCCTTGCCTCAACGCGGCAAGCGCCTGTCTTCAGCCGTGCGGGAAGAAGATATTACGCATCTCAAGACGCGCCGTGCCTGGACGTCCTATACGCTGGTCGCGGAGATCGCCCGCTATCTTAATGAATCCCCTCTCAAGATAGAGACTCTGCTCAGAGACAGCGAGGAAGGTTTGGATGTGCTGCTGGCCAAGGTCAACGAGTTCAATGAACTTCTCTATGACAAGGTGATTCCCGCCCTTTTCCGCGAACTGTATGATATTTCCTCTTACGAAAAGAAAGAGGAACAGGAAATTGAACTGGTGCGTGAACCGGAGGGCGGTTTCTACTCGATCCACGGTGATCCCGAAAAGACGGAACTCTTTGCGCGGTGGGCAAACAAGGCCGCTCAGGCTGCCAAAAGTTTTCACCTGGATACCTATTGCTTTGACTCCTTCCCTGAACGCGACTTTTTCCTCAATGTCATTGGCCAGGAAAAAGCCAGAGAAATCTATTTCACAGGTATGCTCACACACGGACAGAGCGACTTCCGAATCAACTACATTGACCCGGAAACCCATACAGTGCGCAGCTATTACCCGGATTTTCTCATCCGAACGGCAGAAGATGAATGGCTCGTGGTGGAAGTGAAGGCGGCATTTTCCATGCAGGACGCCGTTATCCAGGCAAAGCGCGATTTTGCGGAAAAAATGCTGGCCGCAAGCAATATCAAGTACATGATGGTTCCTCATACGGCTGTGAAGGGCTACGATATAGGGAAGTACGGTATTGCCGGGCAAGAACGACTTCTGAACGATTCAGCAGGCACCGCCTGCTGAATCCAAAAGCGAAAAACCAAACGGCATGTAGCCATTTCAGGGAGATAGCAACAATGGGGACGTTAAAAATATATTTGGATAATTGCAGTTATAACCGGCCATTTGATAATCAATCACAGATGAAAATTCGCCTGGAAACGGAAGCGAAACTTTACATCCAATCTGGTATCCGCAAAAAAAGATATTTATTGATCTGGTCATATATGTTAGACTATGAGAACAATATTAATCCTTATGAAGAAAAAAGAAATGCTATTGCTCCATGGAAAACAATTGCAAATTACTATTGTGCATCGTCTGATGATATATTATCGATAGGGCGAGGAATTCTTGAATATGGAATTAGAACAAAGGATGCCTTGCACATCGCTTGCGCTATAAAAAGCGGCTGCGAATATTTCATAACAACAGATGAAAAACTCACAAACAAAACCCTGACGGATATTAAAATTATCAACCCGATAGATTTTGTTAGGGAAGAGGAGGAGTTGCCATGAAAACTGATAATGTGGTGCGTCTTGAAGCGATGGATGCCCTTATAGCTACCCTTGGCACTGTGGATGCTGAACGCTTTATAAGTATGGTCAAGAGAGACACGTTTGACTATACCGAATGGCAGCGCAAACTATGGAGCGACAAAAGTATTGAAGAAATCCATACATTGGCAACGGAATACGAAAATAAACAAATTTAGCAAGTTGCCAAACATGGCGGCCATATCGCCGAGATGGAAAACGGCAAGCGCCCTTTTGGCAAGGTCAATTCCAAAAAACTTGCCGAAGCGCTGAGCATAGATCCGCGCCTGTTGCTGTCGGAGTAGAGGGAAAACCACCTTTCCCATGACCCAAATATGACCCAAAAGGAAATTCGACACTCGCTAACCATTTGATATGACACACACCATGCACGCTATGCACAGAGGGGTAAAAACGATGTTCACGATGCCGATTTTCTTTTGTAATTGATTGATTTTATTGCATTATTTCCAGGTGATTGCATACTGAAAACACGCTTTGGCGACAGAATGGCATTCAAGAGGCCGTCGGTTCAATTCCGTCCAGCTCCACCATAAATTTCAAGCACTTACACTGATGTGACGTAAGTGCTTTTTTCTTGCCCTTGCCGTCTGTGCCAGCTCTGTGCCAGTTTTTTTCGTGCGATGGTGTGAATCTACGGGCATTTTAGGCATGAACTACCTCAACACGCCCAACTTGGTCTGTACGGTGTTCGGAGCTAATAACAATTCGCCCCGGCCCAAACGGGCAATGCAATCCATCATTTTGGCTTCGCTGATGCCGCGAAAATGACCATGCAGTATCCGCGAGAGTTTCGGTTGTGGCAGGCCAAGGATTTCCGCTGCCTGCGTCTGCGTAAGCTTTCTGCTAGTCAAAATTTCTTGGATGCTTGCGGCAAGTTGCGCCTTCACAAGCATCTCGTCAGCGTTTTCAACAGCGATATCGACAAAGACATTGCCGCTGCTGACTTCTATTTCACTCATGGCTGTTCTCCCCTGGCGTGAGTCTCCGCCTGCTTGAGTCGCGCTTTGATCAAATCTATGTCCTGTTGCGGTGTGGCAATGCCGGAAGTGGACTTTTTTTGGAAGCAGTGGAGCACATACACAGCATCGGCAAAGCGGACGGTATATACGGCCCTGTATGTGCCGTCCCGATTACTCTCCACCACCTCCAGTATGCCGGCGGAGCCGAAGCCGCGCAAAGGCTTTGCCTGTTCGTGCTTTTGCCCCTGTTGCGCGAGAAAGAGTGCAAAGCCGAAGGTATCCCGCACCTCTTCCGGCATTTCCCGAATATCCTTGCGGGATGAGCCGAGCCAATACAGCGTTTTCATGTTTATTATGCCTATTTAGTAATAAAAGTCAAGCCACACTCTATCGCGCTCTAGCTGTCTGCCTTCGGCGCCGAATACGAAGGCATATAGATAGTCTTGTTCACGTCTAGAACCATTCTGGCCTCTTTCATGGCTGCGGTGGTTCCAAAACATCCAATGTCAGTCGATTTGAACACTGGCCACCTTGTTGGCCTAGAAGTCATCTCATAATTAACCTGAGTAAGATTACGATGCAGCCCAGTTGTGCCATAGCCAAGAAATTTTCTACATGAAATTCATATCT
>Ga0082212_10010838_pt1 | contig 11619 bp, 7 predicted proteins | sample TergutNt197P3_FD_71548 | JGI IMG/M metagenome (GOLD analysis project Ga0082212, IMG submission 71548) | Neocapritermes taracua P3 segment gut microbial communities from Petit-Saut dam, French Guiana - Nt197 P3 | ecosystem: Host-associated > Arthropoda: Insects > Digestive system > Gut ... | reverse complement strand
TCGCTTAATACTGCTTTTACTTTTTCTGCATTATTTATATTAAAACAACCGGCGCCGTAATAACGAATATGCTCAATCTCAGAAATAATAATGTTGTTTTTTGTAATAATTTCTTTAAAAACTGCAATTATTGTTTCTTTTGTTGCATAATTGGCATTAATACCTGTTGTTTTGTAAATAAAAAAAGTACATGCATCTTTATAGCCGATACATGTACTTTTTGTTGCGCCGCTTTCAATAAGAATATTCATAAACTATTTGGTAACCACAAATTTGCCTTGTGCAAAAATAGTATTTCCATCCATTAACTTGTAAATATAATTTCCAGAAGAAAGATTCGAAATATTTAACTGATATTCAATAGCATTAATACGATTTTCAAATAGAATCCTTCCCGTCATATCAAATACTGCAATTTTTCCAGTAAAATTTTCATTCAATTCAATATTTAATACATCAGTAGCCACAGGGTTTGGATATGCTTTTGTTTTTAAAGAAGACATTAGATTTTGTTTAATGCCCACATCTCCGTAATTCAAATAGATGTTGTCAATCCATAATGTGCTTCCTAATTGTCCTTTACATTGTTGCAATTGGTCAAAATTAACGCCGGCGCTTGCAACAAAAAGCACTCTAATATGCGAAAACCAATGGTTTGGCAAATTTTCATTCCAATATTCAGAAGGAATTTTAATGGAAAAATGGGTCCATTCATTTACCGTTTCTTTAATAATTAATTTTTCTAAACAAATAAGTTTTTCACCATCATACAATCCAATATCAATTAAAGCGCTGTCGCCTTTTTCGGGATTATACTTAAACCATCCTTCTAAGGCATGAGGAGTGTCGAAATCCCAATATTGAACAATGTCAACATTGCCTCCGCTTTCTATAAATTGTTGAACGAAATCCTCATTAATAGTTCCTACCAATCCCGGTAAAAAAATATCTTCTCCTACAGGAATTTTACCAGATACTAATTTAATGCAATAGTTACCGTGTTGGAAATTACTATCTTTCCAAGCAGTAATGTCTCCTGGTCCTTGATCATTTTGTACTGCAAACAGAGAATTAAGCGTATAAAAGTATTTTGTTTGGTACTCTTCGTATTTACCATTAATTCCTGATTTTTCTTCCCATCCGGTCTCAAAATCACTGTCCGGCAATTGATATTGTTGAGCATTAAGAGATAAAACTGAGAGCAGTAAGCAGCATGTAAAAGTGTAAAAGATAATTTTTTTCATAATAATTTATTTTAGGAGGGTTAATAATTTTAATGGCTAATTTTGAGTTTAAAATTTTAAATTTTAACAATCAGTTGTATCGTATAAGTTCTTGGAGGTTCGGCGTAGAGCGGACGGAGAGCGTAGAGACGGTTAGTAACGTTTCTTACTAAGAAACTTAATGAAAGTTTATCAAAATAACAGGTGGTTCTTAAATCAAGGGTGATGGAACCTTTTTTATTGGCTTGAAAGAAATTATAAAAATTACAGAAGGGGACATCGCCATAAGACTGATTAAGTTTTAAAGTTTCTTTCGGGATTGTAGGATTATTTTTATCGAATTCAAACATAAATTTATCTACATTTCTCATAGCGCTGTAATAATTGAGCGTTCCGCCTAATGCAAACTTTTTAAAGAAAGTAAACTCTATATCCAATTTCACCATGTGTTCAATTCTATATTTCAACACATTCCGCGTGGTGTCGGAACTTGAATTTAAGAAAGTAAAATTACGATTTAGGGAGTCGGCATCTTGATTCTTTTGTACAAAATATACATAAGAACGATCTTTTGTAGTGGGGTTGCTCCAAGTGTAAGCAGCCATAAGCGTGTATCTTATATGCTTGGTAATTTTGCCTTCTCCCATAAGTGCGAAGTCAATACCATTCACTTTTGTGGGTCCAAAATTTAAGAATTTGTAGCCGAATCTTTTTTGAAATTTTTTACTGCTTCCCCATCCTCCCATCGAAAATTCGATAAAGTTATCATAGTCTTGATGAAAATAACAAAGATCTACCATTCCTCTAAAGTCGAAAAACATAAAAGGCTGCATAATGCCTGCTTCGGCGTTCCAGCTGGTTTCCGGTTTTAATTGCGGATTAGGATAAAAACCGTAATCGCCAACGGTTAAAGAGATAAACTTTTCGCCGATAGTTGGGAAACGATAGCCTTGTCCGAACGAGGCTCGGAAAGAAGTTTTTGTAGCAGGCACTTGGTAATTAGCGCCTATTCTGAAAATAGGTTTATTCTTTTTTTCCGAATCAATTTTATCTCCCCAAAGGTTGTAAAACTCCCATCTTCCACCTAATTGAACCGTTAAATTTCTCTTTTTGAAAAACTTTTGCTCCAATTGTGCATAGATTGCCATATTGTTTGAAAAGGCTGCTGAAGGTTCTTTTTCACCTTCAACAGCGTGTGGATCACCATCGCCGTTAAACACAGGTCCGTAAGAAGTTGCATACTGATTGCATGCACCCGCAATGATTGTCATTCCAATTTTGTTGAATGTTTTATTGTACTGATATTCATCAAAAACCATCATGGACTGTGAATCCATATCACCTGCCAATTCGTTACTGTTGCTAAACAAAATCCTGTTTCTAAACGAGTGCGCACCGCCTTTTGAGGTTAAATATTTCACGCTGGGATCCACATAGAAAGTAAACTCTTTGAATTGATACATAGAGTTTTCACAAGACCTGAATATGTTGGTATCCGCATCAAACCAAATGTACGATTGGGCGTTGTTGGAGTACATAAAGTTGCCGTTCAAACTCACCGAAAGCCCCTTTACTTTTTCAAAACGATAACGGGTAGCAAAATTCAAGCGGTATCTTTGGTCAAATTTGCCTCGCGAACTTGAGTTATTGTTTCTGGTAAACGACACCCTTTCCTCCGGTCCGATGTAACTTTGGTCGTTATACACTTCGCCGCCAATCACAAAGTCGAAGTTCTTTTTAATGATTCTTGAATGAAGAAACGAAAGCCCACATTCCACAGGATTAGCATTTTGCCAACTTGTTTGATAAGGATTTGCCGGACTGTCGTACATTTTGGCAAACGTAGTAACGGTGGTTTGCGGTTTCGAGCGCGGGTAGGCAGTAAGCACGTTAATTGCGCCGGTAAGTGCTGCCGAGCCAAAGAGCACGGAAGCCGCGCCTTTCAGAATTTCCACTTGTTCAATACTTTCCATCGGGATAAAGTTCCACATAGGGCGGCCTGCATCAGGACGCAGCAAGGGCATATCGTCTAACATAATCATTACGCGACTGCCCATTCCGGAACTGTAGCCACTGCCCCCGCGAATTTGGGGCTCGTTATCCACTACCACAATGCCGCCTGCCGTGTTCACCAAATTATCCACAGAAACAAAGTTCTTGTTTTCCGCTTGTTTCGGTTGCAAAACAACCAACGAGTTTGTTGAAATTTCCGGGTTCGTTTCATATTTTGATGCACTCACTTTGGCTTCATCCAAACGGGTAGCCATCGGTTGCAAAACAATGTTCAATTTTATCTCTTTATTTTTTGATGAAAAAACAATCACTCTTTTCAGCGGCTCAAACATATTTTGCGCAAACTCCACCTCACAACTATCTTTATTAATGTTTTCAATAGTAAAAGTGCCATCTAATCCCGATATAAATATTTGATTGATGCAATTTACCTGAATGCGGGCGTAGGGGATTGGCGTATTATCAATGGCATCTTTCACCGTGCCTTTTAGCGTATATTGCGCAAATAAAGAGAGTTGCAAAAACAAGCAGCAGCAAAAGAGCGCGTAAAATTTTCTTACCATATATTATATATAAGCGGTGGCGAAAATATGTTTTTATTCATACCAACTCTCGCTAAAAGCAAAAAAAAACAAGTAAATTTTTGTTATTTACTTGTTTTATAATTAAATAAAATTGTTAATAGTTGTTAATTTTTAATTGTGGTACACATACCTGTACAGCAAAATTTAAACATTTACCAAAGAACAGGTTTGCGATCAGATAAGTAATTTTGAAGTTTCTGCCTTTGAAATTACTTGTCTTTACAAAAATCGTTAACAAATTGAAGTGTTTTTCAAATGGATAAAACTAAATCTTGTCGTAAAAAAAACTTACAGATTTTCAAGTCAATCAAGATGTCAAAGAGCTACAATACAATATGTTTGATAATAACTACTAAATTTTTAACGCACCTGTACTAATTACGAATATTGTTTCACCATCTATATTTATTTTATTATCAAAATCGTAAAACATTTTTGGAGCTTCGACTCCGGTTTTCCATTTTTCATTACTTTCAAGAATGAAAACCTCATCCCAAGTATCTGCTTCAATAAATTTTTGCAACGTTTTTTTTCCACCCTCTACAACCACCGATTGAATGTTTTGTTTATATAATTTATCTAAAACTTCATTAAAATTTCCTGGTACATATTGAAACGACTCATTGCTGATCATTGGTTTGCGTTCATCGCAAAGCACAAATCGTTGGGGTTGGTTTGTTCCATACAAACGGTTGGTTAATTGCGGGTTGTCGTTTTGCAAGGTGTTGTATCCGATTAAGATTGCCTGTTCTTCGTTGCGGAGTTTGTGCGTCCACACGCGCAAGGTGTCATTGGTTATCCAGGTAGGGGCGTTGTGTGCAATGCCCCTACCATTGTTTTCCCGCAAAACATCCATAAATCCATTTTTTGTTTGTGCCCATTTCAAAATAATATAAGGACGTTTTTTTGTATGAAACGTAATAAATCTTTTGTTCAAAAGCAAACACTCTTTATACAACACATTTTCAATTACTTCAACACCTGCATTACGAAGCATTTGAATTCCTTTGCCATTCACTTTTTCATTTGGGTCTCGTATCCCTATCACAACTTTAGGTATCTGTTTTTCAATAATTAAAGAAACACAAGGTGGGGTTTTTCCAAAATGAGCACAAGGCTCTAAATTAACATAAAGCGTTGATGCTTTTAACAATTCGTGATTTTCCACTGCGTTTATGGCATTCACTTCCGCGTGTGGTGCACCGTATTGTTGGTGAAATCCTTCGCCGATAATACGTTCATTATGAACAACCACCGCGCCCACTAACGGATTGGGTTGTACTTTTCCCAATCCCAATGCAGCTAATTGCAGCACCCGATGTATCCAAAACTCATTTGAAATCACTTTTTTAAATAATAAGACAAAGGTTCAAGTTGTCGTAGAATTTGTAAAAATTGTATTGAATATAATTCATCGCTATTATTATTAATGATTGCATAACAACGTTCTTTACTAATATCATAATAATCTTCATCAAGTAATTGGTTATCTTTATATAATTCTGCTTTTTCAACAAGATAAAATAAATGTAATGTCGTTGTTTGATTATTAATATCTGTAACTGAAATCGTTTTAAAGAAGTTTGAGTGCGCAATAGAATCTTTAACAGTTTTTTCTATATTTATTAAAAACTTTTCATAATATCTCTGACGAAACTCAGATAACATATTAATTAATTTTGTTGTATCGTAATCGTAAATTTCATTTTTTTGAGAATCAAATAAAGAAAAAGATCTAATACCTACTTTCTCTACAAAGAAAGAATTTTCAGGATTTTCTGTATCACTAAAGATAGCGCTTTGAATTTGAGTAAGTTTTGTAGAAAAAATGAGTTGCGAAAACCAGTCTTCTGGTTTTGGAGAAAACTGAGGAGTTACAAATCCTCGAAAACCAGGTTTATAAACTATATAGCTTTCGGGCAATCCTTCTATTGAAGCAAAAGATCCTAAATTATTTTGTGTTGCATCTCCCAAATAGTAGGTTTTCGACAATCTTTCTTTGGTATAAAAAGAATGTCCAAATAAGTGAAACAAAGGCCTCGTCTCATAAATCTGCACTTTTGTAGAACTTACTGCAAGCATTTGAATGATACTATTCTGTGCATTTTTTGCTATAGGTTGCGCCACGCGAATTGAAGCCATGGTTATAAGCAAATCCTTAATTTTATAGGCAGCAGCAGGTCGCTGATTATCTACAATCCAACCTTCTGATGTTTTAGTTAATAATACTTTATCTCCAAACATATCCGCCATAAAGATCTTTGTTACAAGAGCGGTATCTTTTATGGCGAAGACTTCGGATAAATTTTTGGAATCCATTGATCTATTAAAAACTCCTTTTCTATGAACAATAGATAAAATGGCCAAAATGGCTAAAACAATGGCTAAAATTAAATATACTTTTTGTTTTTTCATTAGTGTAATATTTTTTGGGCGGCAAATGTACATCATTTTTGCTTATTTTGCCGAAAATTATTTATGCAATATAATTATTCGAAAATTGAACCCATTTTTAAGTTTTTTTTAGACAATGGTTTTAAGTACTCTTTACAAAAATTGGCAGATGCCACAAAAATTACGAAAAGAACTTTGTTTAACAGATATTTATCTAAAGAAAATTTGGAATTATGCGTAATAGATTATTGGCAAAAAAAATCTAACGAGCGTATGGCACAACGTATGGAATTTGCTAATAATGCTGTGGAAAAATTAATGATGTTTCTATTTGAATTACAATATTGTAAAAATAACGAGTTGCATTTGTTTCAAAAATCTAAAGAATTTTTTTTAGAAAAATCCGTACAAAACAGCCCTCATATCATACAGTTGGAAACCATAATTAAAATGGGGATTAAAGAAGGACTTTTTCAATTTGAATCAGATACTAAAATATTTGCTTATTTTTTTCTGTTTAACGCAACATTTTTATTATTAAGCGATAACTTAATTTATACCGAATTTATTTCCTTTCTTTTTGAACCTATCCTTACCGAAAACGGAAAAGCGGTTTTCAAAGATATTGATATTGAACAAGTTTTTAAGAAAAGTTGAAATTTACTTTACCGCAATCGTTTCTATTTCAACCAAAACATTAAGCGGTAAGGCTTTTACGGCAAAGGCGGCGCGTGCCGGTGGATTTTCTGCATAGTATCTACCGTAAATCTCATTCATCGCCTTAAAATTAGCCATATCGCTTAATAAACAGGTGGATTTTACTACATTTTCAAAACCGTAACCGGCTTCTTGCAGAATAGCGCCGATGTTTTTCATTACCTGTTCGGTTTGTTCTTCAATAGTTTCCGGAATTTGTCCGGTTGCCGGTATCACCGGAATTTGTCCCGAAATAAACAACATACCGTTTACTTCAATGGCTTGGCTGTAAGGACCGATAGCCTTAGGGGCGTTTGAGGTGTGGATGATTTTTTTCATTGTATTATTATTTTTTCTGTGCAACTCTGTAACCTCTGAGTTTCTGTGCTGATTTTTTTAGCACAGAGGCACTAAGAACACAAAGTTCACAGAGTTTATCCTTCCAAAATTTCCAAAATCTTAATCGCGCAGTCCGAAATTACGGATCCTGGACCGAAGATGGCGGCAGCGCCCGCTTTGTACAGATAATCATAGTCTTGCGGAGGAATTACGCCCCCCACAACCACGAGAATATCTTCGCGACCTAACTTTTTAAGTTCTTCAATGACTTGCGGCACCAACGTTTTGTGACCGGCGGCAAGGGAAGAAACGCCCAGTATGTGCACATCGTTTTCCACTGCCTGTTTTGCGGCTTCTGCCGGTGTTTGAAACAACGGTCCCATATCCACATCAAAACCAATGTCGGCATAACCGGTTGAGACCACTTTTGCGCCGCGGTCGTGCCCGTCCTGTCCCATTTTGGCAACCATAATACGGGGACGCCGCCCCTCTTTTTTGGCAAACTCATCTGCCATCATACACGCTTTCTTAAAGTTTGTATTTTCTTGTTGTTCTGAACTATACACGCCTGTAATTAAATTTATTTTTGCTTTATAACGACCAAATATTTTTTCTAATGCCGATGATATTTCGCCTAACGAAGCGCGTTTTCTTGCGGCATCTACAGCCAATTCCAACAGATTTCCGTTGCCGGTTTCTGCGCATTTGGTAAGGGTTTCCAGCGCGGCTTTTACTTCCGTTTCATTTCTATTGGCACGGAGATTCGCCAAGCGTTTTAACTGCGCTTCGCGAACTACGGTGTTATCTACTTCCAACGTTTCTATAGGATCTTCTTTTTCTAAACGATATTTGTTAACCCCGATAATTGATTCTTGATTGGAATCTATGCGTGCCTGTTTTCGGGCAGCCGCTTCCTCGATGCGCATTTTGGGGATGCCGGTTTCAATCGCTTTTGCCATTCCGCCCAACGATTCAATCTCTTCAATATGTTTCCACGCGCGCTCGGCAATGAGGTGTGTTAATGTTTCTACATAATAGGAGCCTGCCCACGGATCCACTTCGCGGCAAACTTGCGTTTCTTCTTGAATATAGATTTGTGTGTTTCTGGCAATGCGCGCCGAAAAATCGGTAGGCAACGCAATCGCTTCATCTAATGCGTTTGTGTGTAAGGATTGGGTGTGTCCTAATGCTGCGCCCATCGCTTCAATGCAGGTTCTTGCCACATTGTTAAACGGGTCTTGCTCGGTAAGCGACCAGCCCGAAGTTTGGCTGTGCGTTCTCAATGCTAACGATTTAGGATTTTTGGGGTTAAACTGCTTCACAATTTTTGCCCACAGCATACGGGCAGCCCGCATTTTTGCAATTTCCATAAAATGGTTCATTCCTATTGCCCAAAAAAACGACAAGCGCGGGGCAAAGTCATCAATGTTCATTCCGGCATTCACACCGGCGCGCAAATATTCCAAACCATCCGCCAGCGTGTATGCCAACTCAATATCGCAGGTGGCGCCCGCCTCTTGCATGTGGTAGCCCGAAATAGAAATAGAGTTGAATTTCGGCATATTTTTGGCGGTATATTCAAAAATATCCGCAATAATTTTCATAGAAGGTAACGGCGGATAGATGTAGGTATTTCGCACCATAAACTCTTTAAGAATATCATTTTGAATAGTGCCGGTCAGTTTTTCCATCGGCACGCCCTGTTCTTCGGCGGCAATGATGTAGAACGCCAAAATGGGCAACACCGCACCGTTCATCGTCATCGAAACGCTCATTTGATCTAAGGGAATTTGATCAAACAAAATCTTCATATCCAAAATAGAGTCCACGGCAACACCGGCTTTCCCCACATCGCCCACCACACGCTCGTGGTCGGAGTCGTAGCCTCTGTGTGTGGCAAGGTCAAACGCAATAGAGAGCCCTTTTTGCCCTGCCGCCAAATTTCTGCGATAAAACGCATTCGATTCTTCCGCTGTGGAAAATCCGGCGTATTGACGAATGGTCCACGGCTTTTGCACATACATCGTAGCGTAAGGACCTCTTAAATAGGGAGGCAGCCCTGCGGCGTAGTTCAAATGCTCCATACCGGCGAGGTCATCTTGTCCATACACCGGCTTCACAGAAATTTGCTCTGCGGTGAGCCAATCGGTATCAATGTGGTGTTCTTTAGCCCATTCTGAAAATGAGGGTTGTTCTTTTTTGAGGTTTTTCGGGTTTACTTTACTAAAATCCGGACGCATATTTTTACGGTTTTTAAATGAAAGGGCAAAAGTATATTTTTTTAGAAGTACAAAAAAACATTTTCTTATGCTGTTTTTATTATAGATATTTTTTTAATATTTCTTCTTTTTGTTTCGGAATTTCGGATAATTGCCGTTCAAAATCTGTAATTTGCATTTCAATTTTTTCAATTTCGGAAACAATTTGTTGCTGCTCGGAGAGAGAGGGGAGAGGAATTTTGATATTTTTAATCATTGTAAGATTCAACATATCATATTGACTTAAATTTTGAATTATCTCATTATACATTTCCTTTAAACTATAAAAAATGTATTTGTTCAAAACAATTGATTCGTCAATAGAAAATATTCCTGCAATATTTTGATTCGTTGTGGCTTTAAATTTTAAAAATGCTGTTTTTCCTTTGGTTGCTCCAACCAAAGCAATTAAAGTTGTATTTTCATCAAAATATTTAGCGTTTGATTTCTGTAATCCAAAATCGGTGATAAAATCTGTTGCTTCATATACATATCCTTCCTTGCATACTTCTGATTTTAGCCAAGGTATATTTCCATCTTCCCAATATGCAGGAATTTTCATAGAAGGAGTTCCCCCTGAACTTATCCTTCCTAAATTTTCAAGTCGCTCTAAATGGCTGGTTTTTAAGTTATTTATTATTATTGTAATTTGTTCTTTTCCTTTCTCAATTCCCGCTTTCGCTTCTCCCTCTTCTTTTTCCAAAATTTCTATTTCTGTAACAATTTTTTCTTGTATTTCTTTGGGTGGAAGGGGAATTTGAAACTCTTTAATTTTTTCTGCATTCAAATTTGGTTGGGTTACGGCAATACTATTTATTTCAACTTGATTCCAATACATTTGTGTTTTAGTAAAATAAAAAAGATATTCAGATAAAACCATACTTTCATTTGCTTGTAAACGAATGAGATACGAAGCAAAAATCATAGCATCGTATTTTTCAGATTTATAAATAGCCGATTTTCCTACACTTCCGCTTCTTGCAATTACAATATCATTATTTTTTAATAAAAATTGTTGTTTTGTATCTTCGTTCGGATTAATAAACTTTTGTTCGTTATTTAAGTTTATACTGCCATCATCATTTAAGTCTGTAATTCTTAAATATCTTATTTTTCCCTCATTGGTTGCTTTATCAGTAAAACCATATTGAGTTGTAGCAATTTGTCCAATTTTTACAACATCCCACTTACTCTCAATTCTCACTTTTTTTTTAACCGCGATAGAGATATTTTTTGCAAATCCTGCACGGTCAAAAGTAAGCATATCTACTAAACGCACACGGGAAATATTATTTTTCAAACTTTCGTGTATCGGAAATTCGTAATCATTAGCAAATGCTTTAAAAATATAGGTACTTGCTTTTTCTTCGTTATCAAAACGCTCATCATCAAAAAGTTTGGTACATTCGTCAATGATTTTTCCGCGTTGTATCGGATGTATGCCTTCGCTGCCTCTGCGGTTGGAAAATTCGTAACCAAGAAAACGTTTTTCGGCTTCTTTTTCGCCTGTTTTTACCAAAACAACTTTTTGCGGATATGCCAAAATAAAATACAACAATTTTTCTTTTTCGGTTTCAAGCAGCGTATTCCAAAAATCTTTTTCCGTTCTGGTATTTATTTTTCTTTTATACTCTTTATAAATTTCGTGATTAACAACCGCATCGTTCGGTTCTTTTTTCAGCAAAGAAATATAATCGTCAAAAGTTAAATTTTCCCAAACGTGATTGATATATTTGGCAATTGGTTTTTCAATACCGTTTATTACATTATCTTGATAGGTATTCAACGAATTTTCAAGCCTTGCCGCGAAATTCAGGCAATCGTAATTGTTTCTTCTTCTTAAAAATAACACGACAGTATTTGTCCCCGTAGCCATAAAAGTATTGCTTCCCAATTCGGTAATGGCAACAATTTCAAAATATTTCAAAATCATTTCGCGGGTTTTGGTATAAATTCCCTCGTTGCTCAAAATGGAACTCGGTAAAATAATGCCTGCCACGCCGCCATCTTTCAACAATTGTTTGGTGCGCTCTACAAACAAACATTCTATTTCGGAACTATTGATTGTCAGTAAACGATAAAGGTCAAAATCTTTCTCAGAATAATAGTCCG
>Ga0082212_10010837_pt1 | contig 11620 bp, 11 predicted proteins | sample TergutNt197P3_FD_71548 | JGI IMG/M metagenome (GOLD analysis project Ga0082212, IMG submission 71548) | Neocapritermes taracua P3 segment gut microbial communities from Petit-Saut dam, French Guiana - Nt197 P3 | ecosystem: Host-associated > Arthropoda: Insects > Digestive system > Gut ... | reverse complement strand
CGATGATGACGGTAAAACATGGAGTTCACCCATAATCATTGCTGAAAATGTGACACAACCGGGTAATTTGAGTTATCCGTACCTGTTTGAACAAAAAAAAGGTGTGATCTGGATTACAACCATGTACGGTAAACTGAAAATCGCTATCAGTGAAAATGATTTGTTGGAGTAAATAATTCTCAATATTTTGTGTATTTAATAAAAAATCTATGACAAAAGAAAAAATCGTTATGAACCGAAAAGCCTCGGATAATAAATATCTGCACAGGGATTTTCATATTACGCTCAATTTGTTGCTGGCGTATATTGGTGATAAATTCGGGAAAGAGGCTGTCATTCAATATCTGTCGCAATATGCAAGGGCTTATCACCGGCCTTTGCACGAACAGTTAATGACAGGCAATCTGACTGCGCTATCGGATTATCTGACACTGATTTATCAAAAAGAAGAATGGCCGGTTCGGATCCGTACCGGCGACGGTTTCATTGAGTTACAACAGGACGCCTGTCCGGGCATGTCGCATATTAAGGCGTCCGGAAACCGGCCTTCTCCGTATTATGTGGAGACCTACCGGACTGTTTACGAAACAATTTGTGAAGATACGCCTTTTCAATACCAGCTTCAACAGTTTGATAATGAAACGGGTGCATGTATCCAATTATTCACTAAAAAAGAGGAGGAACGAATATGATTTCATGTACGGAATTTATACCGGCATACAGCGAAGGGTTCAAATTTCTTGAAACCATCGGCGGACGGGCTGAAGTTGAAAACTTCTGGGCGGAATTGTCACGCCTGTATTTGACTGATTCCCTGGATCGATTAGTGGCGGAACAAGGGCTGAAAGGCTGTTATGCCTATTGGTCACATTCATTGAATGAAGAGGCGGCCGATTTTACGATGACGCTGGATGAAGAAAATGGCGAGTTTTCCATACAGATGCATCAATGTCCCTCAAAAAAAATGCTTCTTGACATGGAGTATATGACGCCCTATCATTCGTATTGTGATCATTGTGTCGCTTTATACAAACCGGTGATTGAAAAATATGGCTTCTCCTACCATGAAGAAGTGGATGCGGCAAAGTCAAGATGTCGAATCGTTATAAAAGATAGATAAAAAGGGAAAAAAAGATAAAACAATAAATTAATAAAGAGATAAATATGTCAAATTTACAAATGAAAGACGGGTTTTACCCCGCATTGGGAACGCCGACAGACGCCAATGGGCGATTGGTCGTAAGCAGTTACGGGAACGAGATTGATCTGATGATAGCGGCAGGTGCTCAAGGAATGTTGTGCATGGGGTCAATGGGAAGGATGGAATCGATACGGGACAGGGAATATCCGCTTATTGCAAAAGCATGTTGCGAAATAACCTCGAAAAGAACGCCACTGATGGTTGGCGTGATGGATTGTTCTGTATCGCGTGTTTTGGACAGGATTCAAGCCTTGGGTAAAATGGATATCGAGGGTGTGGTGGCGACTTTACCATTTTATTACCGGCTATCCGAACGAAATGCCGTAAATTTTTTCACCTTGCTGGCTAAATCTTCTTCCTATCCGGTATATATCTATGACTTACCGTCGGTTACCCAATTACCATTCACGGAAAACATGCTGTTTACACTTATGAAACAACCCAATATCAAGGGAATCAAAACGGCAAATCTGCAACTGATTTCGATATTGATGCGAAACCCCGAACGGCGGGAAGATTTTTCGATTTTTTACAGCGGACTGGATTTGTTTGACATTGCCATCCGATCGGGAATTTCGAAAAACTTGGACGGCATGTTTACCTGTACGCCCTACAATTCGAAAATGATGTATGCAAGTGCAGCCGTACAGGATAACGCCGGTGTTTCGGAACATCTGAACAACATTTTAAAGTTGCGGAATTTATTCCTGAAAGAAGACCTTTTTCAGGCGTATTCGTATGCAATGGGCTTGTTAGGCTGTCCGGGCGATTATCATACGGATTTCTGCAGCCCTGTTTCAGATACGGCAAAAGAAGAATTATACAGTTGTATGAAAGAAATCGGTGAGTTGAAGTAAGCGAAGACATGCCTTGTCCGATTTGAGCAAAAAATTTATTATCAATGAATAAATCAGTATTTAGACTATTTAAAAACGGATGGATCGTTTTGGCCATGCTTTTCATTGCAGGTGCATTGAACTACCTCGACCGGACAGTAATTGTGACCATGCGCAGTTCGATTATTTCATCTATCCCCATGACCGATGCGCAGTTTGGCCTTCTGACATCCATATTCCTGTGGGTATATGGTATCCTGAGTCCGTTTGCCGGATTTATGGCCGACCGTTTTAAGCGGAGCCATGTCATTGTCGGAAGCTTATTTGTATGGTCTGTTGTCACATGGTTGACCGGACAGGCAACGACTTATAATGAATTGCTGGTTGCACGCGCTTTAATGGGCATCAGTGAAGCATTCTATATACCGGCGGCGTTGGCGTTAATTGTTGATTATCACCATAAAAAGGGAACCCAGTCGCTGGCGACAGGCATTAATCTGGCTGGCGTGATAACCGGACAGTGTCTCGGATTCATCGGCGGCTGGCTTGCTGAAAGCCATTCATGGAATTATGTGTTCAATATACTGGGCATTATCGGTATCCTTTATTCGGTATTCCTGTTCTTTTTTCTTAAAGAAGCAGATGAACAAGTCGTTAGCGAGAAAAAAGACAATCCGGCTTTTACAGCATCCATCAAAGTCCTGTTCAAACACAAGTCATTTATTTTTCTGATGTTAGCTTTTGGGTTCATGGGTGTTGTGGCATGGATGGTTACGGGATGGCTTCCCACCTATTACATGGAAAAATTTAATCTGTCTCAAAAAATATCCGGCCTTTATGCTACCACGTACTTATATCCCGTGTCCATTATCGGGCTTATTTTAGGAGGTTTCCTGGCCGACAAGTGGAGCGTTCGCAATCCCCGTGGCCGGGTGATGGTTCCGATTATCGGACTGGCTATTGCTGCTCCTTTTGTTTTCCTTGCGTCCCAATCAGACGCATTGATACTTGTTATTCCCTTTTTTCTGGTATATGGGTTGACAAAGTATTTTTTTGATGCCAATACAATGCCTATTTTAAGCCTGATTGCCGATTCCCGAAACAGGGCAACCGGATATGGGATTCTGAACATGTTGTCGACAATCGTTGGCGGAGTAGGGGTTTATGCTGCCGGATGGCTGAGGGATGCACAAGTTAATCTTAGCATCGTATTCCAGGTCGCAGCTGTGATTATTTTGATATGCGTGGGATTTCTTTACGTTGTAAAGCAGCAAATAAAAAAGTGAAATCATGATAAAAAGAGCGTTAGGTAAAACAGGAATCGAAGTGTCGGAAATTGCTTTTGGCGGAGTCGAAATTGGAATGCCTTATGGAATAGGAATCAACAGCAAAGAGGATATGCTCTCTTTTCATGATGCAATCCGGCTTTTGTTGGAGGCTTTGGATACGGGCATTAACTTTTTCGATACGGCGCGCATGTACGGCGAGAGTGAGCGAATCATGGGCGAAGCATTCAGAAACAGACGGAACGAAGTGGTTATTGCCACCAAATGCAGGCATTTCCTGGAAATAGACGGGAATTTACCGCCTCCGCAACAGATAAGAACAATTATCGAATCCTCTTTACACGAAAGTTTGAATGTGCTCCAATCCGATTATGTAGACGTCTTCATGCTTCATCAGGCCAATACCGCGATATTAAATGACGAAACCATTGCCAACACTTTTGAAAATCTGAAAAAAACAGGTAAAATACGAGCGACAGGCGTTTCTACCTATACATTTGAAGAAACAGCGCTGGCGATTGACAAGGGTATCTGGGACGTGATACAATTGCCGTTTAACCTGGTGGATCAACGGCAAAAAGCATTATTTCCGAAAGCATACGCGAATGGAATTGGATTAGTCATTCGCTCGGTGCTGCTGAAAGGACTTTTAAGCGACAGGGGAAAAAATCTTCATCCTGCGCTTGCTGATGTGGAAAAACATATTACCGGATATGATTCGATGTTGAAAGATGAAACATACCCGCTCGCTGCATTGGCCATTAAATATGTTCTTTCGTTTCCGGAAGTAGCCGCAGCGCTTGTAGGGATTGACAGTTTCTCCTATTTACATCAATCGTCCGATGCGGCAGATGGGCGATATCTGGATGAAAACAAACTGAAACAGGCGGAAGAACTGGCTTTTCCCGATCCTTCTTTCATTGATCTGCCGTATTGGAGTAAAATGAACTGGTTAAAATAATTATATGAATGTCTTAGATTTATTAAATTTAAAGGGAAAGATATGTTTAGTGTCGGGGGGCGCCGGACTTTATGGCAAATGTATATCGGAAGGGTTGGCAGAAGCGGGTGGCACAGTCATTATTGCTTCGCGCGACCTGCTTAAGTGCGAAGCGGTAGCCGCCGACTTTTGCGCTAAAGGCCTGGATGTGTACGCCATGGAAGTCGATCAGAGCGATCATCATTCGGTGATGCGCCTGAAAAATGACTTGCTGGAAAAATTCGGCAAACTGGATGTGTTTGTAAACAACGCCGTCGCGCGTCCCATGAAACATTACGGGGACGACCTGGCCTGTTTTGATACCTCCATGAAAATTAACGCCACCGGCATGATGGACATACTGCGTGAGATGGCCGATCTGATATGCCGTAACGAAACAGGCGGAAGCATCATCAACATCAGTTCGATGATGGGGATGTTCGGCCCCGACATTTCCAATTACGAAGGAACCGACATGGGTTGCCCTCCGCCGGATTATTTTTTCCATAACGCCGGTATCATCAACCTGACCCGCTATTTAGCCCGTTTTTTTGCCGGAAAGCAGGTACGCGTAAATTGCGTCAGCCCCGGAGGCCTGTTCAGCCATCAACCGCAACGTTTTGTCGAAAATTACAGTAAGAAAGTACCTGTGGGCAGGATGGCGAATGATGACGACATCAAAGGCGTAATGGTTTTGCTGGCGTCTGATGCAAGCGCTTATATCAATGGTGAGAATATCCTGATGGATGGCGGTATGCACGCGTAAATTGAGCGTACTAAAAATTTTATCAATTAATTATTAATTATCAATCAAATAACAATGAAGAATTTATTCAACTATCAACCTTCGGAATGGGTTCCTTTCAGGGACATGGCCGAAATAGAAAGGGTTGCCGGTATCAAAAGGGAAGATATTGAAAAACACCGCAATCCCGATTTCAAAATTGCGGTGATTCCTGATGACGAGATTGAGATGATCATGGTAGCCGACATGGTTAAACGGATCAGGCAATCGGCCGAAACGGGAGAAAAACTTGTGATGATTCTTCCCAATCCGTGTCCTACCTATCGTCATGTGGCAAGGCTGATCAACACCCTGCGTCTTGATTGCCGCCATGTATTTGCTTTCGCAATGGATGAATATGCGGACGAAAACGGGAACATCGCTCCTCCGGAGTGGGAATATGGTTTCACATACGCCATGTTCAAATATTTTTATTACAACATTGATCAGGATTTGAGGCCGCCGAAAAATCAGATAGTCGGGTTTACGAATCAAAACTTGCCGGATTATGGAAAAATGATTGCCGACCTGGGAGGCGCTGATATCTGTTACAGCGGGCCTGGATGGACCGGTCATCTGGCATTTATCGAACCGGACGCTCCTGAATTTTCCGCTCCGCTTGAAGCCTGGAAAGAAATGGGTGCACGGATATGTACCTTAAGCCCTTTTACGTTGGCTCAAAATTCGCTGCATGGTATTTTCGGGAAGAGCGGCAACCTGGCTGCCGTACCGCCGAAAGCCGCAACCATCGGTCCGGCGGATGTTATCCGTGCCAAAAACCGCATCGACACCCATGCCATCACGGTGCACGGCACAAGCACGGCGTGGCAGCGTTTTATCTGTCGCTTAGTATTACATGGCCCTGTCACTCCGCTGGTTCCCGAATCCATCCTTCAAACCTTGCCTACAGCTGTGTATGTGTCTGAAAATATCGCCCAAAATATTGAAACCGATTGGAATAAAGGGTACTAACGGCTTTCAGGGATGAAAGCCTGAATTACTAATTACGAATTACGAATTACTAATAATGTCAACAGTAGCTATAAAGGGGAAAATAGTAAAGGAAGGCGCCGTCGAAGAGGGATTTATATTAATCGAAAACGGGAAAATTGTCGATGCCGGGTTGTATGTTTATGGTGAATCATATACTGACATGGGGGATTGTTATATTGTTCCCGGTTTTATAGACATGCATACGCATGGAATACACCAGTATCTTGCAGACAATGGCGTGGCTGATCTGATGCAGATTTGCCGGATATTGCCCCGTTATGGCGTCACGGGTTTTTTACCGACCCTGGCGCCCCGACGGGCAGGTGAAGATGCACTGTTCCTGAAGACACTCGCCGGCGCCCATACCGAAGGCGCGCAAATACTGGGATTTCACCTTGAAGGTCCGTTCCTGAAAATCACAGGTGCGTTGCCATCGGAGGCAATTTCAGCGGCGGATGCCGGACGCGTCGAATCGTTAATACGGGCGGCCATGCCCTATCAGGCCATATTCAGTATTTCGCCCGATGTGGAAGGCATCGAAAAACTGATTCCGCTGATGGCTGCCAACGATACGCCTGTGTTCATCACCCATACCGCAGCGACCGTACAGCAAACACAAAAAGCCATCGAACTGGGCGCTTGTCATGCCACCCATTTTTACGATGTCTTTCCCTGTCCGCCGGTAAGCGAACCGGGTGTTCGTCCCTGCGGGGTTGTCGAGGCTGTCCTGGCAGATCGCAGGGTCAGTGTGGATTTTATCCTCGACGGGGTTCATGTCGATCCGGTGGCTGTGCAAATGGCCCTGGCCTGCAAGTCGAATGGACCCGGACGGGTCTGCCTGATTACCGATTCGAATGTCGGCGCGGGATTGGAACCCGGACGGTTCACTTTTGGCGCCAGCGGCGAGATATATTTTGCCTCAAAAGGTGCTCCTGCCCGTTTGATGAAGGATCATACGCTGGCCGGCAGCGGGCTGACGATGGATCAGGCTTTGAGAAACGCCGTCAAGCTGTTGGGATTGAGTCTCCCGGAAGCCGTGAACATGGTTAGCACCTATCCGGCGGAAATTATTGGGGCAGGCAACCGGAAAGGAAAATTAGAAGCCGGTTACGACGCCGATCTCGTGATCCTTAACAACCGGTTGGAAGTTATACAAACATGGATAGGAGGTAAATTATGTATAGATTAAAAGCGGGAGCTGCATGTACGAATATAACACCTGAAGAACCGCATTTCCTTTTCGGGTACCCGTTTGTGGAAAGGATGAGTACCGGCGTCAACGACTGGTTACTCAGTTCTGCGCTGTATATCACCGATGGATTGGAAAGCGTTATTTTCATCACTAACGATATCATCTATGTCAGCAAATCTATTGTCAGCAATGTACGGAAAGCCATCTCTGAAGCGACGGGCGTTCCTGCCGGACACATCATGGTCGGCGCTACCCATACGCACTCCGGACCGGTAACGGTCGATTGTATGATCTGCGCCAGCGATTCGGTTGTTCCACCCGTCGATCCGGATTATATCCATTACTTGGAACAGCAAATAATACGTTCAGCATGTGAGGCTTTCCGTAATGCCGTACCTGCCAGAATCGGATTGACGGTTGCCGATGGAACAGGCATCGGTACAAACCGTCACGTTCCTGACGGTCCGACCAATCCGGACATACCTGTGCTGGTGGTCAAAGACTTGAAGGACAAAATGATTGCCTGCATGATGATCTGCAACATGCATCCGACCGTGCTGCATGAAGACTCGACGCTTTACAGCGGCGATTTTCCGGCTTTCACAAGGGATATACTGCAAAAAAAGGTCTTCGGTCGGGCGTGTCCCGTGCTGCATTTCACCGGAACGGCCGGGAACCAGAGTCCCAGATACGTAACAAAGAGCAATACTTTCGACGAAGCCGCCCGTATTGGCGGAATCATAGCCGAAGCGATTAAAAACAAAATTGACGCAGGCATTGCGTATGTTACGTCGCTGGAAGTTGTCTGTCGCCAGGCGCTGGTCGACCTGCCGCGGCGTACTTTCCCAAGCGTGGAATGGGCGACATCAAACAGAGACAGGGCGCTGGAACTGTTTCAGTCATTGAAGCAAACGTCCGGTAACAGGCAGGAAATCCGTAGCGCCGAAGTCGAATGGTTTGGCTCCGAAGAGTTATTGTACCTCTCCGGGCAAGCCATGAAAGGCGCTTTGGAAGAAGCCTATCGGACTTCTTTGCCGGCTGAAATCCAAATGATAAGAATTGGCGCATGGACTTTCATATCATGGCCCGGGGAAGTATATGTTGAATATTCGCTAACGCTGAAAAGCAAGTTTGCCAACACCTGGCTTATTACCCTGGCAAATGGCGAATTGCAAGGTTATATCGTGACGGAAGAAGCCGAAAAAAAACATTATTACGAAGCGTCCAATTCGCTTTTCCCCTATTCGGGCGGCGAGGCGTTGCTTTCTAAAACCATTGAAATGATTGTATGAGTTATTTTCTTGGAATTGATCTGGGTACGAGCTATTTCAAAGCCGGAATATTTGATGAAAAAGGTCGCCTAAAAGGTTTGGGACGGCAATATGTGCAAAAAATATCCGACAGTACGATCTGCGAACTTCCGGTGGACCTATTTTGGAAAACCATCCGGAACTGCCTGAATGAAGCCATACAAATGGCCGGTATTCCGGTCAATGCCATCCGCTCGTTTTCCTATTCCACGCAAACCAACAGTTTCATTCTGCTTGATACCCGTCATCAACCGCTGACACCCCTGATATTATGGCCCGACAAAAGAGCATCCGGTATGGAACTGCCTGATGGTGATGAAGCTGAACTGATGCGCCGGACAGGGCTGGGCATTCTTCCGGATGCGCAATTCGCCATCGCCAAACTGTACTGGTTCAGGAAACACCAGCCTGAAATATGGAAAAAAACAAGACATATCCTTTCTATTTCCGATTTCCTGACCTTTTCGCTTACCGGACAAATCACATGCGATTACAGCACAGCCGCCATGTCCGGCATGTTCGACATCGTGGACGGTTCATGGTACAGTGAAATACTGGAAAGAATGGAAATCCATGCAGAAATGCTTCCGATCCCTCAAGGAATCGGCAGTTATGCCGGGGAGACTACGGTAAGAGCGGTGAATCTGACCGGACTGCCGGCAGGTATTCCTTTCTTCCTGGGTGCATTAGATCATCATATGGCCGCTGTCGGGGCAGGCATTCCGTCCAATGGATTTATTAGTGAGACAACCGGAACGGTCTTATCCTGTGTAGATCATGTGGATCGTTATATTCCGCAAAAAGGACTTTGCTTAGCGCCCGGTTTGCATAACGGATGTTTTTTCCGGATGATATTCAACGAAAATGGCGCTGCTTCTCTCGAATGGTATCAAAAAAATTATGCACCTGAATATTCTATCAGGGAATTGCTGGAAATGGCGGCGCAGGTTGAACCGGATTGTGAAGGCCTGAAAGCATTTCCATGTGCAGCTACCTACCCCGGATTGAGCGGTTTTACACCTGCCAGTCATGTGCGTTACCGGCACGGACATTACGTCAGAGCGCTGCTTGAATCGACAGTGTACAGCCTGCAACAAATGGTTGTTGCATTGAAAAAGGACAGCACGCTTCCCGCTATTATATCTTCCGGCGGAGGCAGCCGGAGCGAACTCTGGGTAAACATCAAGTCTGTCGTCATAAATACCCCATTTTTCGTCCCCGAATGTACGGAGCTGTCCTGCATGGGCGCCGCAATGTTGGGCGCTTTGGGAACCAGTGCGTTTGATGATTATCATGCATTAGTCAACACGTGGGTCCGGTTCAGGGAATAAAAATAAAATTTCTTTTTCAGTTGGTTTTTGCCGGTATTTTGGTATTTTTGCAAAAAAATATACAGTTATGAAATGGAGTTTTGCCGCTATCCTTTTTGTTTGCTTCCCATTGTTAAGTAATGGTCAGGAAATCATCAGTCTGGATAATAAAAGAGAAATTTTTGTGGATGATTATCTCATTGATAAACTTGAAGGACTAAGGATACAAATGCATCATCCGCGTGATGAGGGGCCGGTTTTGTATTTTGACAAGCCATGGGAAGGCGTTTTTAGCGGGTATGTTACCGTCATCAGGGAGGATGATGGTTTTCGCGTTTATTACCGCGGTGTACCTGTTGCCGGCAGTGATGGAAATTCAAACGAATTAACCTGTTACGCTCAGTCGAAAGATGGCATACATTGGGAAAAACCGGATTTGAGGCTATATGAAGTTCAGGGAGCGTTCACCAATAATGTGGTGCTGGCCAATGCCGCGCCGGCAACGCACAATTTCAGTCCGTTTTTAGACACAAATCCCCTGTCTGCGACTGATCAGCGCTATAAGGCGCTTGCCGGAACTGAAGAATCCGGGTTGATGGCATATGTTTCGCCAGACGGGATTCACTGGCGGAAACTGCAGGAAGAGAGCGTATTCAAAAAAGGCATGTTTGATTCGCAGAATGTCGCCTTCTGGTCGGAAAGCGAACAGTGTTACCTTTGCTATTTCAGGATCTGGTCAGGGGGAGGATGGAGCGGTGTCCGAACGATAGCCCGCACAACGTCCACAGATTTTATCCATTGGACAGAACCTGTCGCGATGACATTCGGAGATACACCGCTGGAAGAGATGTATACCAATCAAACAGCTCCCTATTTCCGTGCGCCGCATATCTACTTAGCCATCGGTGGACGTTTCATGCCCGGTCGTCAGGTGCTTACCGATGAACAGGCACATGCGCTGAATGTCAATCCCGGATATTTCAAAGATTGCTCCGATGCCTTTTTAATGTCAAGCCGTGGCGGCAATGCTTATGATCGTACCTTCATGGAATCGTTCATTCGTCCGGGTATAGGGCTGGAAAACTGGGTGTCGCGCTCTAATTATCCGGCGCTGAACGTGGTACAGACCAGCCCTACGGAAATGTCCGTCTATGTGAACCAGGACTATGCCCAGCCTACGGCGCATTTGCACAGGTATACCATGCGTCTTGACGGCTTCAGTTCGTTATCCGCGCCTTTTACAGGCGGAGAGATGATATCTAAATATTTTACTTTTTCGGGAAATCAGTTGGAAATCAACTATTCCACATCGGCGGCAGGCGGTTTGAAATTCGAAATTCAGGACGAATCCGGCTTTCCCGTACCGGGCTATACGATGGATGATGCGGACGAAATCATTGGAAATGAAATAATGCGGATCGTATCGTGGAAAGGGAATACTGCCATGCAATCGTTGGCGTCAAAGAAAATCCGGCTGCGTATCCGGATGAAAGACGCCGATCTGTTTTCAATTAAATTCAATTAATTTCAATTTACATTACGTACCAAGTGATATATTAGCATGAAATTGGTTCTTTTCGGTGCAGGAAAAATCGGGCGTTCATTTATCGGGCAATTATTTTGCCGTGCAGGTTATGAAGCGGTATTTATCGATAAGGATGAATATCTGATAGATGCGTTGAACCGTCAACGTTCCTATAAGGTGTTTATCTGCGACACCCATCCGGAA
>Ga0082212_10010836_pt1 | contig 11620 bp, 8 predicted proteins | sample TergutNt197P3_FD_71548 | JGI IMG/M metagenome (GOLD analysis project Ga0082212, IMG submission 71548) | Neocapritermes taracua P3 segment gut microbial communities from Petit-Saut dam, French Guiana - Nt197 P3 | ecosystem: Host-associated > Arthropoda: Insects > Digestive system > Gut ... | reverse complement strand
CGGTGGAATTCCCGCAGGTTTTTATCATAACGCACCAAAGTGCATTCGGGGTAAAAATGAACGATCTTGCCGTAACGCAGCCGTTGTTTCATCAGGTAAAAGAATATCTGGGATTCATTGGGATTTTTCGGAATGGGGACGGTACCGCACAGGTCTACGAAGACACCGAACTTGGATTTAAAATTTAAAGGCTGTGAAGTGAAAATCGGTTTGAACGGCCATATTGCCAGACCGCACATCGTCGGGTCCATTTCATGGACATGATTGCAAATGGTAATCGCCGCGCCGTTTTTTCGCCGCGCCCCGTACAGGTATTTTTGGTTTTTTATTTTTAAACCAAAAAAAAGTCTGTTAATAAAAAGCACCGCCGGTACTACAAGCAGATAATAAAACGGCCATCCGATTATTTTTGAAATTGTCGGATGTGCGTTTGCCCGTTTTACGAGATGCTTGTAGCGTTTGTCCTTCATCAACTGCCTGACTTCCGTATCCTGTTTCGCTTCTTTCAGCATATTTTCAAATTTTTCCAGCGAATAATTCAGCTTGTAAAAACCGCCTTCTTCGGCGTATTTTTTTTCATATTCATACCGCTCTTTCGGGTGTTCGATCCAATAATCAATTTTTTCCGCAAGCACTTTTGTATTTCCCGCCGGAAACAGCGAATCTTTTGTAATGGCGAACAGTGACGCTCCCGATTTTACCGAATCCGCAAGGATCGGAACCTTGCCGCAGGTAAACGCCTCGATACAGGAAAGTGGTTCGATATCCACATCGGCTGTGTGTACGTACAGATCGGCAGAGTAAATCCGCTGTACCAGATCTTCCTGACTTAAAAATTCTATAACAGGCGGACGGGGCAGGATTTTTCCGAGTTTTTCGAGTTTTTTCCGGTGAGGTCCTTTCCCGGCAAAGTACACTTGAATTTTGTCTTTGTATTTTGATTTTCTGACAGCCTCGATGAGTATACGCTGGTTTTTTTCAGGCGAAAGCCTGCCGACCATCAATATATTGAATATTTTCCTGTTTTCGATCGGTACAAGCGCTTCTTCGGGCGGTTTAAAACGCGGTACGAAATTAGATGTAATTCCGTTGGAGATTACGTGCATTTTCGAGCGATATTTGTGTTTTTGCAGTATTTGAGCGATGTATTTGCTTGGACAGTGGACATTATCAACTCTATTATAAAACTTGCGGAAACGGGCAAAAATATAATCATTGAGAAAATCGAGTTTTGACATACCGATGTTATACGTAATGTTATAGGGCTGGCAGTGGAAGGCGGCCGTAAAGGGAACTCCCATTTTGTCCGCCAGCTTCAATGTCTTTTGGGCCATTTGCCAGGGCAGGTAACAATGAACTGCATCGGCACCGGTAAGCGCCTCTGTCATGATCTTTTTGTCGAATCGCATAAAACCTTGCCCTTGTTTTTTGGCAACGTATGAGACTATCGGCAGATATTTGACTTTTAAACAGTACATATCGGGACCTTCAATATTCGTTGATACGATCCGGACGGTATGACCACGTTTTATTAATCCTTCGGCATAACGCCTTGCGGAAATAATAGTGCCGTCTGTCTTGGAATTAAAATTTTCAACGACGAATACAACGAGCATTCAGCACCTGCCTCTTCTTGTAAAAAATATTTCTTAACCTGCATCTTCTTTATAAGAATGATTATATCTTTGCTATATATTAAGGCTTTTCGTTTATGTCAAATTGACATGATCCTCTTAGTTTGCATATATTTTATCTTTTTTCAAGTAATCCCCCTGCGTATTTGTTTGTCGGATAAATTTCCAACGATTTAAGCAGCCAGGGCCGGGCCTCTGCATATTTTTTTTGCTGCACATAACCGTAGCCTATTGCCGAGTATATATCGAAAAGGTCTTCTTTTCCCGTATCGCCGTCTTGAATAATCGCTTCCATCATTTCAATCCCTTTTTTAATATTATTGAAAGGTGAAGGGGCAAAAACCCAGCGGGCGGCTATTAAATATTGGGCTGCGGCGTTCCTCCTGTTAAAGGTCAGTGCGTTTTTGGCATATTTTTCCACATTGAGGCCGTTTGCCACAGTGTACGTCCAGGGGCCTAAAGAGCAGGCTTGGGAAAGATTCTGCGCCAGCAATAACCACGCTTCGGTGTTTGGAGCTGTCTCCGTTACCTTTTCGGCAAGCCGCATACCCTCCCTGTAACGGGGGCGGGCCGCGTCGTTCTGCTTGCTGTCCTGGAAGGCTCGGCCCATAAGGTACTCGCAGCGGGAAATCGCAAGATCAAGGTCGGTTCCGGAATATTGTTCCGCAGCGGCAGCCTTGGCGGCAATGTACAACGGTTCAATCTCTGCGGCATTCAGTTTTTGTTCGTAAACCGCCTCCCTAAGCGGGATCATCCATTCCGGTGTTGTTTCGGCATTTAGACTCATCTTAAAAAGTCCCATAATAAGTAACAATAAAGTAAGCATACGCATCTGTACTTCATTATATCACATTTCAATTTAATTTCCACATCTTTACCTAAATTCTTTTTTATTAACATAAGTTATTTTATTACCATCCTATAATAAACTTACTGGATCGACATCAACTTCAACATAAACCCGTCCGTCACGGCCCTGTTCATAGCGTTCAAGTGTAAGGCGTGCCGTTGCGTGCAAAGTCCCCATTGATTCGCCCCGCAGAATAAGCTGGCGGCGGTGGTTCCCGTTTATTATGCCGATGGGGCATTCCGCAGGTCCCAGCATATCCGCGCCCTGAGGTAAAAGGGGGCCCGCAACGGATGCGAGCCGCTTTATAGCGGTGTCGGCACGGGCGGCATCGTTTGAACGGGCCGTTAACCTGATAAGGCGGGTGTAAGGGGGGAATTTAAGCGTCTGTCGCTGTACCAGTTCCGCTTCAAAAAACCCCTCAATGTCAACGGCGCAGGAGCGGGTGATAACTGGGTCATCCATACGCAGGGTTTGAACTACTACCTTACCGTCGGGGAAGAAACGTCCCGCCCGGCCCGCCACCTGTACAATGAGCGAGAAGGTACGCTCTGCGGCGCGAAAATCGGGCAGGTGCAGACCGGTGTCGGCAAGGACCACCCCCACCAGGCGGACACCGGGAAAATTCAACCCCTTGGCAACCATCTGTGTTCCGAGGAGAATGTCCACCATTCCGGCCCTGAATTCGGCGATGGTCTTTTCCAGAACGCCTTTGCCGGCAGTGTCCGCATCGGCCCTGCATATCCGCAAACCGGGAAAAGTCCGTCTTACCTCTTCTTCGATCATTTCCGTGCCGAAACCCCGGTAGCCGGCCTCAAGGGAACCGCATCGGGGGCAGGCCGCCGGCGGTGTTTCGGAATAGCCGCAGTAGTGGCATAAGGCCCTTCCTTTGCTTTTATGCCAGGTGAGGGAAACAGAGCAGCGGCGGCAGGTTTGTTCGTAACCGCAGGAAGGGCAATGAAAGAAATGGGCGAAACCCCGGCGGTTCAAAAAAAGTATCGTCTGACGCTTCATCCTTGCCGTTATGCGAATTTCCTCTTTCAGTTCTTCTGTAAGGCAGCCTTCGGCATGCTCCAGACTGACGGCTTTTATTTCCGGCAAACTTCCCCCGGCAAGGCGGCGCGTAAGGTTCAGCCGTTTTATAGTGCCCTCAGCCATAAGTTTCCAGGCTTCTGCGGAAGGGGTCGCCGATCCCATTACCAGCTTCGTCCCTTCTACCGAGCAGCGTCTGATCGCCGTCTGCCGGGCATGGTAACGGGGTGTGTTCCCCGATTTGTACGAGCCGTCATGTTCTTCGTCGATAATGATAAGCCCCAGGTTTTGTACAGGTGCAAATACCGCGCTCCTCGGCCCCACTACAATAGGAGCTTCGCCGCGCCGTATACGCGCCCATTCGGCGAGTCTTGTGCTCGGACTCATCCCCGAATGAAGGGTCGTCGCGGCAGAACCGAAACGTTTGCCGATCAGTTCCGCAGTTTGGTGGGTTAGTGAAATTTCCGGCACCAGGTAAATAACCGATTTCCCGGCTTTCAGCATAAATTCGGCGGCGCGCAGAAAAACTTCGGTCTTGCCGGAACCGGTAATGCCGTAGAGGTAATACATGGGAATACCATTCCCTATTCCCCATTCCCCATTCCCTAGTACGGCATCCAACGCCGCCTGTTGTTCTTCTGAAAGTTCCGGAGTTGCGGCTGTAATTTCTTCTTCATCACTGCCGATGGAGGGATACGAAACCATGCGCCGGCCCGAAGGAATCATGGCCGCAACCGCCTCACCGATACCGCAGAGGTAATAGTCGGAAAGCCACCGGGCAAGGGCAATGTCCCGTTCGTCGAAGATCGGCTCTTCATCTACCACCCTGCGTATGGATTTTACGGCGGATTCGCTTACCCCTTCGGGCGGTGCCGCCCGTTCCGCTATGATGTAGCCCGGTTTGTCACTGTCCCTTTTTCCGAAGGGGACCATCGCCCGTTTACCCACAGCGGCACAGTTGCCGCCAGTTTTGCCTTTTTCGCCGGCTGCTTTGCTGCCGCCGGCGCGGTAGGTAAAAACACGGTTTGCCGGGATATCGAAAACAAGATCGAAATACATTTCAGTTAACTTTTTCCATGAATTTTACCACAAACCACACGAACAAAACGAACTTGTCATTCATGGGCTAATTCTCCAACTCCTTGTCAATTGCCGTGCGGAGCATTTTTAGATCCTCCCAGGCCGGGCGCTTTAGATCTTCATTCCTGATGAGGGCGGCGGGGTGGTAAGTGGCGATAAGGGGCGTTTCTATGTCGCCGGTTTCCAGCTTTGTAAATTTCCCTCGGATCTTGCCTACCGGTTCTGTTGTGTTCAATAAGGTCTGTGCGGATATTCTTCCCGCGCAGAGGATAAAACGCGGTTTAAGAAGGCGAATCTGCCGCTCAAGAAAAGATCCGCAAAAGGCTGTTTCATCTGGTAAAGGGTCGCGGTTTGCCGGCGGGCGGCATTTTATAACATTGGCAATAAAACAGTTACTTTCCCGTGACAGCCCGATTGAGGTAAGCATCTTGTCAAGAAGCTGTCCGGCCCTTCCCACAAACGGCCTGCCGCTTGCGTCTTCATCGGCCCCCGGCCCTTCGCCAATAACCATTACAACCGGGTTCGCCGCCCCTTCGCCGGGAACGGCGTTTGTCCTGGTTTCGCATAGACGGCACAGGGTACAGGCTTTGATATCTTCGGCAATTTTTGCAAGGCTGTCGTTATCGCCCATAGGATCATTTATTGTACCGGTTATTCCGGGTTCAGATTCGGGATCATCACTGAAACCGTACTTCCGCTCACGGCTCAAGTACCCGTTTCCTGCGTATGCGGCGGCCAAATCGAGGAACCGGGCAATGTTTGTTTTTTCATCAGCGGTCATACGGTTATTCAACCCCAAGAAAGGCGAAAAGGCAAGATGCTTTGATTGTCTTACCGAACGGTGCCTGACACCCCTGCGCAACCTACGACAGGCGGTATCGGAGAAAGCAGCTTTATATATGACTGTTGTTCCGTAAGGGAAAAATCGACAAGACCCGGCAAATTCCGGGCCTTATAGTACGCCCCCGACGCTTTCCAGTCGGCAGGGGCAGAGGCCAGTCCCGCTTTTACCGGGTTTTGGTCAATGTAGTTCATAATAAATTCGTATTCCTGCCGGCTTTTTACCGCCCGGGCAAAATACCTGTGGCCCCATACATGATCAATTGAGCCGTGTATGCGGTTCCAGCGTTTCGCCGAATTCGTCTTTATCCACTGCATTATTACGCTTAAACAAACTTCTTCCCCGGGTTCGATGAGCAGGTGTATATGCGTGGGCATTACGCAGAAATTCGACAAACGGAAACGAAATTTATTTTTTGCGTCTTGCAGAACCATCAGCATAATTTTCCGCCCAAGTTTGTTTTCAAAAACCCGTATTTTGTCGTTGGTTCTTGAAGTGACGTGGTAAAACGAACCTTCAATGAATTCTCTTTTTTTACGCATATATTATATATGGTGGAAATGTTCGTTTTGCTTTAGTTATTTTGAAAAAAAGCCGTCTCCAAGGACAGCCCGTTTTTATGATTTTGGTGCCTGACACCCCCGCGCAACCTTTGGTGCCTGACACCCCCGCGCGGCCTCTGGTGCCTGACACCCCCGCGCGGCCTTGGTGCCTGACACCCCTGCGCAACCTTTGGTGCCTGACACCCCTGCGCGGCCGTGGTCAAGCCACGGGATGACAATACTGCAGCAGGGCAGTAAGGGATTTTACGCAGACAGCCCCATCGCCTTATCAAGTAGAATTCTTTGCTGAATTGCCACGCGGGTTTGCGGGATCTGCGCTATGACTTTTTCTGCAAAGATTTTCGCCAAATAAACATTGCTTTTAACCATCGCAACCCATAAAGATAATTTTGAATTTAAGGAAACTCCCATTTCCGTTTCAGTTGCATTTGCTAACCAAGATTCACGGACTTTTACTGTTTTTGAACCGTCTACAACAAAGCCGTCAACGCCATCGGATACTATGTTTATTGTGAGATTGCTGGTTGTTGAACTAAAACTAAGTACGGCTCTAACTGCTGCTTCAAGGTCGGCCATATAAGCTGGCACGCCTGGTTTTGCAGTATAGTTAACAACAACATCCACACTGCCACCACTGGTTGTGACGTTCGATATTGTTTTGCTTTGGGCTATCGGTTGTTGCTGTTGCTTTTGCTGTTCCTGCAACATCCACCACAGCAGAAGATCATCGTTATTAGACGATGATCCATTTTCGCAGGCTATCACAGAAAACAACAAAGCCAAGCTACTTGTTATTGCCACCGCTTTCTTTGCATTCTTTGACATTTTCTTTTTATTTGTATTTCTCATAACATGACTCCTATGGCTGATATTGAGTAAGGGAGCGGGAACCGTGTAGCCGGCCGGTACAAAAAGTACGCCGCCGGTTGTACCTTTGGATAAATTTTTTTAGGAAAAACGGAGATTCAGGTGAGTCTTTAGAGAGAGAGAGAGAGAGAGAGAGAGAGAGAGAGAGAGATTATACCGCAAAGTCTGGAAAATTTCAAGTAAAATTTTTCGTTTTTAGGCAATTCCTTCCTCATGGTTAAATAATGCCGGATTTGGGAAATCTGTCAAGGGGTGTCAGGCACCTTTTTATGCCAAAAAAAGCAACGCGACAGGAACCCCTATTCCTGCCGCGCTGCTGCCGGTTACCCCCGGGCTTATCTCTGCCGCAAAAACCGGAATTAACCTGCGGTGCAAAGATCCCCACCCAAGCACGGGGATTTACGGGCCGAAAAATTGTGGTTTTTCAGCCTTACTCAAGGGATTGTTTTTTGTTATCCTCCCAGTTTGTTTATCTCCTTTATAAATTCATCAAGGTTTTCAAAATGCCTGTATACCGACGCAAAGCGGATATACGCCACTTTATCAAGAACGCTCAGCCGTTCCAGAATCAGGTCTCCGATTACATTACTGCCTATTTCACGGCTGCCCTTGCTTGCAATTGCCGTTTCGTCTTCAATCTCGTTAACAAGGCTTTCAATCTGCATTCGGGATACGGGACGTTTTTCCAGCGCCCGTTCGATGCCCTTGTCGATCTTGTTCCGGTCGAAAGGCTCCCGCCGGCCGTCTTTTTTTATGACCATGAACTGGTTGTCCTCGGTCCGCTCGTAGCTGGTAAAACGGTAACCGCAACGGTCACACTCCCTGCGGCGGCGTATTGCCTCTCCGTTGGCGAGGGTTCGGGACTCAATTACCTTGTCTTCAATGTTGCCGCAGTGCGGGCATCGCATATAGTGTCGCCTTTCCTATTCACCCTACAGGTAGTGCGCTACATTTGGTGTATCTGTCTTCCGGATATAGTGCGCTACATATAGTGTCGACTTGCAGTATATCACGCTAGTAGTTGTGTTGCAAGGGTTATTTTTGGAAAAAAACAGTTTTTTCCTCTAAATCTTTTTTTTAATACGCCGATATTTCCATTAGGGAACCTCTAATAAGGGAGGATATACATGGAATTTGAGAAGTGCAGGGATATTCTTTTACAGGAGATCACCCTGGTAAGGCAGATCGCATCACTGCAGGAAAGTATAAAAGAGGCGGTTATCAGTCGCAATTGGACCGATTTTGAGAATCATTTCAGCGCTTTGGGCGAAATTGGGGATGAATTTACCGCCCTGGAATGCGGCCGCGAGGATCTTTTTACCCCGGATCGTGCCGACCAGGGTCGGGCAAACAGGGCACAGATCGATGAAAACGACAGCCGGGGAAGGTTTTATACCTTTGCTGCCGGTTTTCCCGACGCTCAGCGGAACGAACTTACGGAGATTTACCGCCGCCTGAAACTTGAAACCCTTAAAGTTCAAACGGCAGGTGAGGCGCTCATGGGCTTTATTACAGGTGCGCGGGCTTTTTTGGCGGGTTTTTTCGAGATTGCCTTCCCGGACAGGGGGGGGAAGATATACACCCCGCGTGGCAAACCACTGGCGCACGATATGCGCAGCATGGTTCTGAACAGGACTTTCTAGGATAAAGGAGTTCATATGACTTCGACTTTTTTTGGAATTGAACTTGGTAAACGGGGCGTGCAGGCCCATCAGCAGGCCATGTACGTTACAGGGCACAATCTGGATAACGCCTCGACAGAGGGCTATTCCCGGCAGCGGGTGGAATTTTCCGCCTTCGAGCCGGTTTATCTCCCCGGTTTGAACCGCGCCGAAACTGCGGGGCAGTTGGGGCAGGGTGTTGTGGTGGAACGGGTGGAACGGCTGCGTGACCAGTTGCTCGACCGTCGCATCGTACAGCAGGCTTCCAACGAAGGCTACTGGACCGCCCGCGATCCGTATGTCCGCATGATCGATAATTTGTACCTCGAGCCGGGCACTACTTCGGTGCGGTCAAAAATGGACGCTTTTTGGGATGCCTGGCAGGAACTTTCCATGTTCCCTGCGGATACGGCTCCCCGAACCGCAGTGGTTGAGCGTGGCAAAACCCTTATCGACGGCATTCACAACCGCTATCAGGGACTAAAGGATCTGCAGGTGCAGGCGGACGGCGACATAGAACTTTCCGTCGGACGGGTGAACGAACTTTCCCGTCAGATAGCCGCCCTGAACGGCGACATCGTGCGGATAAAAGCCCAGGGGGATAACCCCAATGACCTTATGGATCGCCGCGATCTGTTAGTTGATAAACTCTCTTCAATAATTAACATAACCGTTGACAACCGCGATCCTGATGAGTTTATGGTACACACTTCCGGTTTGGTTCTTGTGCAGGGGCAGATAGGCCGCCAGTTTGATCTTCGCAAGGGAATTGACACCGAAGGTTATGCTCATATTTTCTGGCAGGACACCGGGCAGGAGATCCGTTTCCAAAAAGGCAGCCTGGGCGCGTTACTTGAACTGCGCGATGTAACCATAGCGCAGGAAATTCAAACCCTCGACAATATGACAATGAATTTTGTCGATTTGGTGAATGAAATTCACCGTGACGGTTACGGATTGAACGGGGTTACCGGGGTCAATTTCTTCTCGGAATACCCCTTTGTTACCAATGTTAACGGTAATTACGACCGTTCCGGAGACGGCATTTTCGATTCCAGTTATATTTACCGGATAAACGGGCAGAATGTTCTGGAGTCGCAGGATCAGCCCGGTTTAACGGGGGTAATAACCCTTTCCACGGCAAGCGGTGAAGTTCAGGTGCCCTATTACGCCACCGACACCGTTGTTGACATTATCACCAGAATCAACAATTCGGGTGCCGAGGTTGTCGCCCGCCTCAGCCGGGAAGGTAAACTCTCCCTCAAGGGAACACCGGCGGAAGCGATAGACGGCGTGCATGTAAATCCCGATTTTGTTATACGCCATGTTTCCGATACGGGGCATTTTCTTACCGGTTACGCCGGGCTTTTGGCCGGTGTTGAAGGTACCGCTGGCGGCGTTTACGATTGGGGAACGGCCAACGCCGTTTCCAGCCTCCGTGACGGGGCCGATTTTGCAGTCGCCCCCATCGCCCATCCTTCGGGCTGGATCGAGGTGAATCCCTCCGTTTTAAGGGATCCCCTGTCCGTAGCTTCCGGTTTCGGGGTAAACGGCAATGTAGCCAATCCCGGTAACGGGGATGCGGCACAGGCCATCGCTTCAATCAGGAACAACCCGGTAATGGTGGGGCGGCTTTCCACCTTTGACGACTACTTCGCCGATTCCGCCGGCCGCATCGGCCTTTTGGGCGAGCAGAGCGGCAGGGCCCTGGAAACGGAAAACCTTATCATGAAACGGCTTGAAGAAATGCGCCAGTCGATTTCCGGTGTGAGCATTGACGAAGAACTGGCGAACATGATCCGGTACCAGCACGGTTACAACGCGGCGGCGCGTTTCATTACCACCGTCAATTCCATGCTGGACACCCTCATCAACAGAATGGGCGTTTGATTCAGATAACAGGGAACAGTGAACAGATAATAAAGAGCAAGGAGCAAAATTATGGGAAGAATATCGACTTTTATGCCTCACACTGATACTCAGTACTACCTCAGGCGGCAGGAGGCAAGGACTGCTAAACTCCAATCGCAGATGTCATCGGAAAACAGGTTGCACGAACTGCGTGACGATCCTCTTGCGGCTTCCCATGCGGTTCGTTATGAATCCTACCTTGCCAGGCTTGCCCGTTTTGAGAAGAACACCCAGTATGCGAAGGAGCATTACAATGTTGCCTACGCTTATATGAACGAGTCTCTCAATGTTTTGCATAGGTTAAGGGAACTTGCAGTGCAGGGTGCTAACGGTATCTATACACCCGACGACCTTAAACTGATGGGGATAGAGGTAAACGAACTGGTAAAAGAACTGGTTTCCCTGTCAAATTCCGTAGGACCTGACGGTAAGCAGATGTTCGCGGGGGATAAATCCTTTACTGAGCCGTTCCGCATTGTGGAGGGCACGTCTGCAGGCGGTACCGAGAATTTGGTGACAAGGGTTGAATACCGGGGTGCCGGGGCGACAAGAAGTACCGAAATCAGCGACCGCGCCTTTATCGATCTTGACATAGGCGGCGGCGAGGTTTTTTGGGCGGAAAAAATGCAGATTTTTTCCAATGTTAACGCTTCAAATTACAGGGTTAACGAAACGGGATCTTTTTATATCGATGATGTTGAAATAAGGGTAAACCCCGGAGACACCCTGCCCGCCATTGTAGCGAAGATAAACGATTCCGCCGCGCCGGTTAAAGCGTCTATCGACCCCGATACCAGGGGGCTTGTGCTGGAGGGGACCAGCCCCCATCTTATCCGGGCCGAGGACGGTGTTGAAGGGGCGACGGTGTTAAAAGACCTGGGAATAATCCGGGGAAACATGGAAAACAACGCACCCAACTGGGACACCGTAAGATCTCGTGTTGCCGGCGGTTCAATGTTTGATATGATTATCCGCATCAGGGACGCGATGTTCAGGGGGGATTACGATTTTATCGGGAGCCAGGGGATCGGTGGTGTAGATCTAGCCATCGGCAATATGACAACGCGCATAGCCGACATCGGCAGCCGCCAGGAACGGGTGGAAACGGTTTGGGAACGGATCAACCGTGAAATCCCCGATGTACAGGCGAACCTCGCCCGTGAATCCGCTGTCAATGTGGCGGA
>Ga0082212_10010835_pt1 | contig 11621 bp, 11 predicted proteins | sample TergutNt197P3_FD_71548 | JGI IMG/M metagenome (GOLD analysis project Ga0082212, IMG submission 71548) | Neocapritermes taracua P3 segment gut microbial communities from Petit-Saut dam, French Guiana - Nt197 P3 | ecosystem: Host-associated > Arthropoda: Insects > Digestive system > Gut ... | reverse complement strand
GCGGTAATAATCCGCCACTTTGTTTGAAGCTATCCTGTAGAGCCATGTTTTGAAACTTGCGTCTTTTTTCGGGTCGTAATAAGCGATTGTCCGCAGGCAGGAAATAAAAATCTCCTGCGTTAAATCAAGGGCAAAGTCCGCGTCCCTAATCTGCTTTTTCACGAAACCGTGAATCGCGTCATAATACAGCCGTATCAGTTCATCGGCGGCGTCGCAGTCGCCGTGCCGTTGTATCCGTTTTATTAGGCGAAGTTCGTCCAACCGCGCCACCTCCGTTTTCGCCTCTGATTATGTATTCGTAATTGAGAGTAAAATAGTTTCATTTATCAAAAGAGTAAGTCAAGAACAATGTCCTCTCCGTCCAGTATCATACCGTCGCTGTTCTCAACAATTATACCGCTTGAGGGAATGATTTGCACGTACAATTTATAAAGTGATAGTTGCACTATCAAGTTGTTGGGTTTGATGATATAATCTGATTGGACAATCATCAAAATTATAAAAGGAGGATATGAATATGCAACTTGAACTGTTCATCAATTTTGACGGCAACTGCCGCGAGGCTGTGGAATTTTACGCGAGAATTTTCAACTCTACCGTCAATAACCTTATGACTTATGGCGATACGCCGCCTGACGCCGGCTACTCCGTGCCGGAAGCAGACCGTGACAGGATAATGTATGCGGGTGTACCGGTAGGGAATATAGTCGTGATGTTTTCGGACGTGCCCGCTGGCTCTACGTTTGTTTGCGGCAACAACATCAGCCCGACCGTCAGCACTGACGACAAAGATGAAGTTACGCGGATGTTCAACGAGCTCAGCGAGGGCGGCGAAACCTACATGGAGCTTCAAAAAACCTTTTTCAGCGAATGGTACGGCATGGTCAGAGACAAGTTCGGCGTGATCTGGCAGGTGCTGTATTATGTGCAAGGTTAGTATGGGGAAAAAGAACCTTGCCGCAGTCTTTATTCTTTCCGCAACGCTGCTGCTGTCTTGTCAAGCACAGCAAGAAAGCGGCCTTTCCGGCAAAACGCCCGGCGAGCCGCAAAACAACGGGGCGACAGACAAGCCGATTGTGCCTGTTGAGAGCCTTGAGGTTAGAAAAATAGACGCCTCCGAATTAGGGGAGTCTTTGGTTTCCGCAAACGGGTTTGTCTACTACCTCGGGGACGCAGGAATTGTATATCGGGCATCTGTTTACGACATTGAGAATGCAGAACCAGTGCATCAGCTAATGGAAGCAAATGTTTTTCCAAATAGCGGGTATTCGTTTTTCTCGCCAACTGTATACGGCGACATCGTCATGTTAAATGAACACATAGGCAAAACGACGGCAGGGTCTTCATGCTCAACTGTGATTTTGCCGGACGGCAGCGTGAAAAAGTTCGATTACGATATTTACGCTTACATTGAAAATGACGACTATCATGTTGTAATGGGCCACGCGCCAGGCATGATGGGCGGTTACCCATATTTTGAAATTTGCCTGGACAATGAGAGCGAATTTCACCCGATAGGTGAAGAGAAGTACTATTACGGAAAACGGGTAATCCGCAATAACTCAGGTGGTAATTCTATGGGGTTTGTTCCGTATGTAGCCTTTATCGGCGATACAGCCTATGTGCTCGCACAATGCTTTTCCTCCGAAGACAGTGAGGAGAGGCTCACTGGAGTCTGTTCAGTAAACGTTAGGACAGGCAAAACCAAATGTGCGGTTGACGCAGAGGCAATTCAGTTTCACTTGGTGGGCGATGACATCTTCTTTTTGGGAAGAGATTTTTTATTGTACAAAGCGAAAATCGGCGATGGCAGGATAGAAAATGTTTCAGACGTCAGAATGTCTGATTTCCTTGCTTGGGGAGGCAACATATATTATGTTCCATACTATCCCACTGTTGTGTCATCTCCCTACGAATGGCCTGATGAACCACAGGACGGTGGGATTTACCAGCTTGGAAGCAATGACATCCTGATTCAAAATGGATTTCTTGGCACAGACTTTTTTCAGTACTCCCATACTGCCGGAGAATATTATGTAACTAAGATATATATGGAAGATACAGGCGTTTGGCAATATTTGGTAATTGACAAGAGCGGCGGAATATACACAAGCAGCAACGATCACGATGTAAAGTTCACAACGGTTTATGACGGGATAATATGGGAATTTGTCTGAGCGAAAAGGGCTGCCTCAACAAGCTTGTTGAGGCAGCCCAGTGAGTTGCGTAGCCACTCGCCAGTGGAGAATTCGCGGTGCAAATCCTCACAGCCCGCTCTATTTCGTGTAATGTATGAAAAGGTCAAGCAGGTCGAGCATGTCGATCACGCCGTCCCCGTTGACGTCGCACATGCTTGCGATGACGGGTTTACCCTTCGAATCGTTGACCTTCACCAAAGTATACCAACTCAATGAATCCCCGTCGAACCCACAGTACAGGAGCATGATGCCTAGGTCAAGGGCGTCAACCGCATTGTCTTTGTTCAGGTCGTATTTCGAGAAGACAAGCTGCTCTATGTTTGTTGACGCTTCGCTGTTTTCGATCGCAACATCGATATAGCGTGTTTCGTTTTCGACAAACCCGGTGGCTCTGATCCCTGTCAGCTTCATGGTTGCGCTGCCAATAGCCCTCGGGGCAAATACAAACTTCGCGATGTCAGCAGACAAAACAGACGTATAGCCGGTGCTGTCGCCCGCCGGATAGCCGATGGTGACCGTGCCTCTCCAAATGCTTCCTCCCAAGCTCTTCCATGCGATACCGTCAACGACAGCAAAGCCGGACAGCGCTTCTGCGCCTTTGCCAGCCAGCATATTGCCGTCTACTTCGAATTCCAGCTCCACAGTCAAAAGGTCCACTGCATCGCGAACAGTCAAGGCATACTCAACATCGCCTTCGATGCCGCTTACCGGCAGCACGCTGAGGCTGAAGGCTGTCCTTGGCGCGGGCGAGCCAAAGTAGGCCGCGCACCTCACGCATCCGCCAAGTTTGTGCAGCGCAGGAACGTTGCCGGGGAATTGAGCAGACGTCATGTTGCGAGGGCCATAAAATGGACCGCCGTTGAAGAACCTGTAATTCCTGGCGGAACCAATCGCAAATTTAGGGCCTTCGCCGTTTATTGTGTAACGCCACGCTTTTGCATTGTCCATGAAAATTTGCCTGCCATACATCAGCTCGTTGTGCTGGCCAAAAATCCAGAAGTCTTCAACATTCTTGCCAACATCCCCTTTTTCGAGCATCTCTCCGAGCAGTTCGTAGACTCTTGTGTATTCCGCATCATAAATATAGCCGCATGCACTGCTGGTGTAACCCCATCCGGCATAGTACCAGTCGCCTGTGAAGATGATCCCGTTCTCCCTGTCGATGAGTGTAATGCTGTCGTTTGTGTGGTCCGGGGTCACTATTACGTCCAGAATGCGCCCTCCAACATTGATGGTGTCCCCCTCTACGACAGTTTGGGTGACTTTGGCGCCGGGCAAGGTCAGCCTGGCCTGCCCACCGGGAACGTCCCATCCGTAGCCGGTGCCTCCTGTGGTTTTTGAGCCAACGCCGCGTTCAACGCTGCTTACAGCGTCCGGATGGCAGTATACTTTTTTCCCGTCGAATTGGCCAACACTTCCCAAGTGGTCGCCGTGGCCGTGAGTAATTGTGACAAAGACGTCGTCGATAGTGATTTCGAGGTTTTCATGTTCGATGAGTTCCTCGACAGCTTTCTTGAGGTCGCCTATGCCCTCCCCGGTATCCAGCAGCATCGCTTCGCCGTCGCCTATTATGAGGAACGACATGACTTCCTGGTCGTTGTCGCCGGGTTCGTAAAACGCGTATACGTTGTGGGGCAGCTTGTGGACTTCAAACCAGTAACGGCTCTCGGGAAGGTCGATCCTGGGGTACATTGCCCAGGACATGAGCGGGCGCTGTTTGTCCCCTCTTTCCCACGAGCTGAACGTTGAAAAGTTGCGTATGGTGTAGATGAACCACGGGGGATGCTCGCCTGCCTTGGTTGCCGAGAAAGTGATCGTATTCGTGCCGGCTTCGTGCTTGAGGTCAAACCCTGCGAGAGCCGAGTTTTCGCCGTTTGTGAGCAGGGAAAAGAGCGCGTCAGCCTGGTCGCCCACAGTAGCACCCGTAAAGCCCCCTTGCCCAAAGGTATAGCGCTTGCCTCCGAAGCGGTATTCGCCGACCCAAATCGTGTTGTTTGTCACCATTGGCCGGTTGATCGTCAATACGCCTTCGCTGCCGGATGCCCATATTGTCTGCCGTTCTGCAAGGAGCGTTGTCTGATCTACAATTGCTATTCCGGTCCCTCCGTCGTCAACTACTTCGAAAGCGACAAAATCTTGCGCACTGCGGTTCCCCGGGTAGGTCCATGTAAGCGTCACGCTGCTGCCATTTGAAGAAACAGCCCACCCGACTGCCGTGAAAGCCGTACTGCTTGACAGCGCGTCAGCCACTTTTACTGCAACGCCGGCAGCATCAAGTGTTGCCAAGTCTGCGAATTCAACAGAAACAGGGATGGCATATGTGCCGTTGTTGTATTCGCTGGAGTACGACAGCCTCAATGTGGCAGAACCGGTAGTTGCCAATGCCGGACCTGAAAACGTAAACGTCTCGGTGCGCGCGGGGTCAGGCGCCTTAACCCCTGCCGGTTGCAGTGTCACGATCGGCGGCGCCGGCGTGTACGGCGGCAAAGCGTGCGGAACTACGTCTTCGCCCTTGCACCTGTTTTTTTCAACTACGGAAGTTGACCACACAAGGTCGTAGTAAATGCCAAACCTGTCGCCCGGCGTATACTTTGGGTCTGCCCAGCCGGCTTTCAAGTCGTAGCCTGCCGAATAACAATCCGCCAACCAGTAAAGCAGTTCGGGTTCTGTCCAGTACTGGTCGTCAAATACGAGCTTGCCTGTTTCGCTTGGCCTAGTGCTCCACATCAAATCATTGGCTTTGCTAAGCATGGCATCAAAGGCAGCCTTGAATACGGCGTCGTCAACAAGGCTGTCTCTTGAAGCGCTCGCTTCGTGTGCTGCTGAGAATGCAGGTACGCCGAACGTCAGGATCAGCGCAGCTGCCAATAGCAGGGATAATAGTTTCCTCTTTTTCATTTTTGACCCTCCAATCAAAATATCAGATTTAGTGAGCTAATTATATTTTGGCTTGATGGAAAAGTCAACAATGCCGAGGAGAATTGCATAAAACAATTGAATGCTCACTTGATTATGGGTATAATGTAAGAAATACGAGCTGCTGGAGGGGCAGGAATGGAGAAGCTAGAAGAAATGAGCGCGTTTTTCAACAGGGTTGCTCCAAATTACGACGTGGTGCACGTTGAAAACATTGATGGCGGCATTGAAACCAAGCACATGCTCGCAAAGTATCTGCCCGCTGGCACCAAAACGCTGCTCGACCTCGGCATAGGCACGGGGCTTGAGCTGGGCGAAATATTCAAGCGCTTCCCCGATGTGCGGGTTACTGGTTATGACATCGCAAAGGACATGCTTGACAGGCTCGTTGAAAAATACCCAGGCAAACACTTGGATTTGCGGAATGAAAGCTACTTGGCTGCGCATTTTGAGGAAAATGCCTATGATGCCGCATTGACTGTCATGACTCTTCATCACTATAAACACAGTGAGAAAACGGGCATCTATCGGCGCATATTTGGCAGCCTGCGACCCGGTGGCATATATGTTGAGTGCGACTACATGCTGTCAAATCAAGAGTACGACGACCCGCAAGCGGTTGAGGACGAGTTTTTCACACAGTACCAAGGCTTGGTCAATGAGCAGCACTTGGACAGTGCCATGGAGTACCATTTCGATACCCCTTGCACAGTTGAAAATCAAATAAAGATGCTTTGTACAGCCGGCTTTTCTGATGTCAAGGTCGTCTGGCAGTATAAAAACACGGTTGTTGTTACAGCGAAAAAGGAGGGTGACATGTCAAACAAAGAAAATTTTGAAGGCTTCAAACAGACGATTATTGACGAAAACGAGCAAAAGTACGGCTCAGAAATCCGCGCAAAATTCGGTAACGTTGCAGTAGACAACGCCAATGCAAAGATAAAGGGCATGACTCAGGAGCAGTACGATGAGGGGACGCGGCTGCACAAAGAATTTGAAGAAACGCTAAAAGCTGCATTCGGCTCTGGTGACCCGGCAGGGGAGCTTGCGCAAAAAGCCTGCGACCTGCACAGGCAATGGCTCAGCATCTTCTATCCCAATTACAACAGTGAATACCACATGGGGCTGGGCGAAATGTACGTTTCCGACGAACGCTTCAAGGCAAATTACGAAAAGCTCGCTGTTGGCTGCGCCGAGTTCCTGCGTGACGCAATCAACATCTACTGCCGTTGAAATTCTGGGGAATTGTAAACGGACATTTGACTCTGGGGCAATTATCATATAGGAGGGACATGGGCAATGAAATCTTACCGAAAAGAACTATTTTTCAAGACAAGGACACGCCGTGCATACGTCAACATCACACGGGAGGTCGAGGAAGCACTGGAAGAAAGCGGCATACGCGAAGGTTTGTGCCTTGTCAATGCGATGCACATTACAGCCAGCGTGTTCATCAACGACAACGAGAGTGGCCTGCATCGGGATTTTGAGCGTTGGCTTGAAAAGCTGGCACCGGAAAAACCTTACAACCAATACGACCACAACGGTTTCGAGGACAACGCCGACGCGCATTTGAAGCGCTCTGTCATGGGGCGCGAGGTCGTTGTCGCCGTTACGGGAGGCAAGCTGGACTTCGGCACATGGGAGCAAATATTCTACGGCGAGTTCGACGGCATGCGCAACAAGCGCGTACTTGTTAAGATCATCGGTGAATAAAGGAGGGAAGAGTTGGACAAAAAATCGAGAAAAGAACTGCAGGCGCAGTACAAAGAGCGTGAAATCGTCGGTGGCGTCTACGCTGTAAGGAACACGCGGAAAAACAAGCTGTTAATAGAAGCAGACACCGATATTCAAGGCAGCAAAAACCGCTTCGAATTTGCGATAAAAACCGGTTCTTGCGTAAATCCAAAGCTTCAAAACGATTGGACAGAGCAAAAGGGCAGCCAGTTCGCCTTCGAAATATTGGAAGAGCTGAAAAAAGGCGAAACCCAGTCAGCGGCAGAGTTCAAGTCCGACGTTGAATTGATGAAACAGATATGGATTGAGAAGCTGTCCGGCGAGGTTTTGTACTGAGGGCTGGGTGGAAAAAAGCCGATCCAGTGCATCAGCCCCTCTTCAAGCTTGTATAGTCCGGTGTGCGGTCGCGCACCTCTTCTTGTCGTGGGCTATCCCGACGCACAGGCACTCGCCGGAAAGGCCGACATAGTACTGGTTGTCCATTATCTGCGCAAGAGCCTCTTCTTTGAGCCTGTCCACGTCCTCGCCCTGCTTGAACTCAATGACAATGTGGGGCCTTTCCGGAGAAAGCGACTCCATTCTTATGTCGCTCCGTCCGAGCCCGGCTTCTATGTTGCTGGTGATTTTGTACAGGCCCGTCAGCGATATGCACATGCCCAGGAACAACATATGGTACGCGTTTTCCTTTGCGTCACAGCGTATCGTCGCTCGCAAGCTCTATGAAGGAGCACGCGAGGTCGGCGTCGACCTCCACTGCCGACCCTTCGGCGACCAGCTTGTCGAAGCTTTTGCGGAACAGGCCGCCTGCTTCTGATATCGATTTGTGCACCAGATAGTTCGTGGACGTGTTGAGCCAGTAGTTCTCAAGCTCCCCGGTCTCGGCGTAGTACAGTATCGACCACGGGTTGTACGCCTCGGACCCTGCGAACAGGTACCCGTTGTACTTCTGCTTCACTTTGTCGTTCAGCTCAAGGCCGTAGTGCGAAAGAAGCTCGCTGGTTTCCCCTGCTGTCAGCCCGAAATGCTGCGAATACGGCTCGTCCGTAACTGTGTACACGGTCAGGTTGTTGAGCTGGGAGAAAATGCTTTCATTGGCTATCCGCTGGATTCCCGTGAGCAGCGCCTGGTGGAGGCTGTCCTGGCCTTTCAGCGCCCCGCCGTAGAACCCTGAGAAGAAAGTCTTCAGCCTGTCGTGGTACCCGTGCTCAAATGCGCTCAGAATGGGAGTGTCGTACTCGTCGATAAAGACGACGGGCTTTGTTTTGTAATAGTCGCACACTGCCAGCTCGAGTGCGGATATGGATATTTGAAGCAAAAACTTGCTCATGCTGCGGTCTAGGAGTTTTTCGTATATCTGGTAAAACGAGCGGTAGCACCTTCTCGATTTGTCTACGCCGCCACTGAATGCATTGAAGTATTTGTCGTATTCAGCCGCAACGACTTCCGCGATCTGCAGCATCAGATCTTCTGCAGTGTCGCCATTGCAGTCCTTGAAGGAGAAGAACAGCACCGGGCGGGAGTTGATCTGATCCGCGTACTGGGTGCCCATGATGGCAAGCCCCTCGAATATTTCTCTGCTGTCCACTGTGATGTCGAAGAACTCCCTTATCGTGGTCATGTTCAGCGTCTTACCGAAGCGCCGGGGCCTCGTTATGAGCGCAGCTTCATCGCCGTATTCAATAAAGTCCCGTATTATCAGCGTCTTGTCGACGTAGTACTTGTCCGTTTCCCGTATTTTCCTGAAATTGTCTGTGCCTATCGGCAATTGTTTTTGCATTTCGCCCGCACCTCCGAGTTCAGTATATACGATTGCAGGGACAAATGCAACGAAAATTCAATGCCTCAAAATCGGACATGCAGTTTTTCCGCACAATTTGACATTGACTCTGCATAAGCCATGTGGTATGTTAAAATTGCTTTTGCCCACAGCAAGGATAGGGCTGCGGAGGTAAAGTTAAAATGATGAGAAACCATGCAGACCAAGATTATTGCATTTTGAAATTCACGGCGCAGAAGGGGCGGTATTACAGCAATTTCAAAAGCGAGGATTTCGAGGTATGAGTGTATCACAAAACTTGGGGTTGATAAAAAGCGAATTAAAGGCCTTACGCAGCTAGTTTGTCCCGACCCTTGAACTGGAGGAAGTCGGCCATGGAGTTCACGCGTTCTATGGAATGGTACAGGGCGACGCATGTTAAAGCGTACGGGAAATAAGCGCTCTGGATGCCGCGCCTGCCAGTTTTGCATTTCTTTTTGCCTTTGCGGCTTCAGCGCTGTTTGTTTTCTTCATCGAGGGCTGGGTGGAAAGTGGACAAAAACAGGGAGAGTGTCTTGACAAATAGCAGAATAGTTGCTATTATTATGTTAACAGAGCCGCCCGAACCGCGTCGCGGGCTTGGGGGCCGGGGCTGGGTGGAAACGCTTAGCCTCTTTACATTGAAAGTGTGCTGGTTAAAATTCGCGTTTTTTATAGAACGAGAGCGACAGCATGTACGAAGCGAACATGGCGATGGCCAATGCCAAAACAGCGAAAACGACTAGCCCACTGTTGTTCAGGCCGGCAATGAATCCAGCTACCTGATTAGCGATTTCACTGTCCCTTGCTACAGTAGTGAGCACTACGAACACTGCCATTATTGCGGCAAATGGCGCAAGGCTGATAAACTTTGCTCTTGTATAGCTGTATTTGAAGTATATCGGCAATTGTATTGCCTGCACGACAGCGAACAACGCGGCGAGCAAGGCTCCCATCAAGAGCACGTCGCTGGCGCCGTCGCTTCCAAGGCCAAAAGCCCGCGCTATGGGCAAAGCTATTGAAGCCACTACGAAGACAAATATGATGACGCATACATTTAGCAATAACGTGAAAACATACCTGCCCAACACGACGGTTTTCCTGTTGACTGAGAGCGTTACATAGAGCGCATCCATATTGCTTTTTTCCCCTACCGCAAACGGATAGCTGATAAAAAGCGTTCCAAGCAGCATCCCAACGAACACGCCCGACGAAATGCTGCCGGAAGTAACTGTCATGAAAAGCGCGACAGCTACGAAAATTAAAACGTTTTTGCCAGTAAAATACGGCTTGACAGTCACAAAATCCAACAGTACAAATGATTTCAACTTATCCATCTATTTCAACCCCCTTGTTCATAAAAATGACAATCTCGTCCATGCTGATTTCTTCTGCCAAAAGGTCTTTTGGCAACATGCAGATGTTTGAAGTTTCAGTCATGCCCTCAAACCCCGTTCTGTGTTCTCGGTAACCTATGATTAGTTTTTTCTGTTCCGCGTTCAAATCCTGCAAGCCGCCAGTTACGCGAGCGTACTTTTCAAGAAAATCCTCTTTTACACCAGTAAACACGATGTTGCCGTTTAAGATAAATGTGATATAGTCGGCGGTCTTTTCGAGGTCTGACGTGATGTGAGTGGAAAAGAAAACACTTTTGCTCTCATCAATCACAAATTCGCGGAGCAAGTCGCATATTTCATCCCTTGCCACTGGGTCAAGGCCGCTTGTCGGCTCGTCGAGGATCAATAGTTTTGCGTTATGGGAGAGCGCGGCGGCAATTTGCAATTTGACTTTCATGCCACGTGACAGCTCCTTAACCTTTTTGCTAGAATCAAGCTTAAACCGTTTAAGGTAATCCATAAACAAAGTGCTGCTCCATTGTTTGTAAAAAAGCGACATAGCTTTGTCGACATCGCATGCCTTCCAATCTTCAACATACATCGGAGCATCAAGCACAACGCCGATTTCCTCGTTTTGGATGGAGTCGCCATCGCTATCGCGCCCGAATATTTTTACACTGCCGGAATCGGCTTTTATCACATTCAAAATCAATTTGATCGTAGTTGTTTTCCCTGCGCCATTAGGCCCTATGAAACCCATGATGTAGCCACAAGGCAAATCAAAGGCTATGTCATTTAGGGTAAATGAGCCGTAGCTTTTGCGAAGCCCCTTAACCTCCAGAATATTACTCATGTTCAACCTCCCACAACAGATTCAATCTTTCAACAACTTCTTCCTTGGCAATACCTTCCGTTTTTGCGGCAATGATGGCGGCAGAGAGCCCGCTCTCCATTTTGTGCATGGCGTTTTCCCTTGCCAGTTCAGTATTGCGAGGGAGGACGAAACAACCTTTGCCTTGAACATTGACGATAAACCCTTCTTGTTCCAGGTCGCTGTATGCGCGAGTTGTCGTAATAACGCTTATTTTCAAATCTCGCGCAAGCTGACGGATTGACGGAAGCAAATCGTCCTCCTTTAGGTCTTCTGCAAAAATTGCCGTTTTTATCTGGTCCTTAATCTGTTCGTAAATCGGGATGCCTGAACGGTTTGACACGATTATTTTCATATCCTGCCCCTTTCGGTATTATCACTATATACACTATAGACTATATTTACTATATTGTCAATAGGCAAATTGAAAAAATGTTCGCTCGTGGCTTTATGCTGTCCCGGGGGCGTGGCAGACCAAGATTACTGCGCGGCAAGTGCAGCTTTATTTGAGCTTTCTCGAAAACATAAAAAAAACATAGACAAGGATATAGCGATAGCGGCGGAACTGTCCCTTGCTACCGCTTATGTGAGCGCGTTTGCTCTCGCCATGGCTCCGAACTGGCTTACAAACGGGAATTTTTCTGCCCTTTCATTGCAACAGCTAAAGCTGGATGCCGCGTTTAAGCGAGCTTGGTCATCTTGTTCCCCATCTATCTCATACGGTATTCGATGATCTATCTGCAAAACAGTTTCATCCATTCTTTCGA
>Ga0082212_10010834_pt1 | contig 11621 bp, 8 predicted proteins | sample TergutNt197P3_FD_71548 | JGI IMG/M metagenome (GOLD analysis project Ga0082212, IMG submission 71548) | Neocapritermes taracua P3 segment gut microbial communities from Petit-Saut dam, French Guiana - Nt197 P3 | ecosystem: Host-associated > Arthropoda: Insects > Digestive system > Gut ... | reverse complement strand
AAAAGAAATTAACCCAAATATTTGACGCCATTGAACACCAGACTTCCGACTTGGTAAGCATCATGTTTGCCCATCAAAGTACAGAAGCGTGGACAACGCTTTGCAATTCCATCTTGGGCGCTCGAATGAACATCACCGGCAGTTGGCCGATGGATACGGAAATGGCAAATAGGAGTTTGGGCTTAGCCGGAGCCGCGCTCGAATCCTCCGTCACCGTCGCCTGCCGTCCGTCGCAACGCACAGGCTTCGGCAGTTACAGAACTGTGAAGCAGGCTATCGAACAAAAAGTATCCGAAGAGGTGGAAATGCTTTATCAACTGGGCTTCAGGGGCGCGGATTTGTTGACCGCTTGTTTCGGACAGGCCGTCAGCGAGTTCGGCAAATACGAGACGGTAGAAAAGGCGGATGGCAGTGAGGTGACGGTCGGCGAGTTGCTGGAGATGGCGCGCATGGCGGCTTTCAACGCGTTGCTTAAAGGATTTGAAGGCGACGAATATACCCGCTTCTATATCGGCTGGCTGCAACTGAATGGCATGGGCGAGACCGACTTCGACGACGCCGCCAAATTTGCGCGTATCGGCGTCAGTATGAACGTACACGATCTGTTCACCCAAAAATTGCTAATCCGGGAAGGCAACAGGCAGCATCTTGCATCTTATCGCGAACGGATAACAAACGAACAGCAAGGCTTCGGGCATGATTGTCCGCTGATCGACCGCGCGCAGCAAGCCATGTTGCTCTGGCAACAGGAAGACCGTGCGAAACTGTTGCAGCTTGTCGGCCTGACAGGCTTTGACGCCAGCGGCAGCTTTTGGCGCGTCCTTGCAGCGCTAAAGGAACTCCTGCCCGATGGAGACGACCTCAAGCAGGTGAACGGCTTGCTGTCAAACCGCGACAACCTGATACGCGACGCGCAACAGCTGCGGAAACCGAAAACAGTACAAAAATTATTGGAATTTGATTTTGAATAAATCCGTTTCAAAAAGTTTTTTTATCCTATCTCTTTCTATTTTGAAAAAAAATGCTTTTCTTTGTGGTATAAAAATAATAAAAAATGGCACGTCCTATCGAAAAGACACCAGTTGTAATTGGTGAAGATGCGCAACGATTTAGGCAATCTTTGTTAAAATCGTTAACTATGTCTCTCTCTCAAAAAGAATTAGAGCGACAAAAACAAGAATTGCAGGAAATGAAAAAGTTTTATCAGCAATTTGTTATAGCAACTAATGGTACGCTCTAAACTGATAAAAGAGTTAGAAAGCGGCGAGATATTATGCGTAAGATTAACCGATTCGTATCCCATAAAACCGTTTGACTGCGGTGTTGCCGATTTGAATGATTTTCTTTTCAGCGATGCCAAAACGTACCTAAGATATTTGTCTGCAATAACCTATTTGTTCGAAAATAAAGATAAAACAATCGCTTATTACAGTTTGCAGAATGATCTTTTGCATATAAACCCGTACACCGACAAGGAATTTGACAGGGAAATATCTGATACTATACTCGACAAGGATTATTCTTTTTTATTGGAATTGAAAGATTTTTCGACATATCCGGCAGCCAAGATAGGTCGTTTTGCTGTGGATACGGAATTTCAACGCAGCGGATTCGGCACACAAATTCTTCGTCTTATTATTATGAGTTTTCTGTCCAATAATAAAACCGGTTGTCAGTTTATAACAGTAGATGCATTGAACAATGTGGAAACATTGCACTTTTATGAAAAAAATGGTTTTTCGTATGTTACTTTGCTGGATTACAATAAACCATCAAGGCAAATGTATAAAAATTTAATAGCATTAAAACAGTTGGAATATTTGTAAAGTTAAAATAAAAGCGTATGAATGACAACCTATTCAAAGCTTTGAGCATCTACATCGACGCCATGCGTCCCTTTACGGTTAGTATACTTTCAAAGTACTTCCCAAACGAACCTTGGGAGGACGTCTTCTTTGCCCGCCTGAAACCTGAAAAACAGGAAGCATGGAAACGGAACGCACGGTCGCTGAACGAAGAGAGCAGCCGCCTTGTGCTGATCGACTACAACAACCTCACCAGTTTTGCGATTGCTTTCAAACAGGAACTGGCCGCCGAGCTGGGGAACGTCAAAGACGCAAACAGACTCGTCGGCTACTATCAGGAGTTACAGGAAACGCGAAATAAATGCAGTCATTATCAGGCATTAGACGATGACGAAGTGGAGCGTGCATTCAGTAATATGAAGTTTACGGCCAGACTGTTGGAGATGGACGAACTGACTGCCGAACTGGAACATGTCAGAAATAAAACTTCTTCAAGCGCTCCGCGCTCGACCGTTGCCGACACACAGACAGGAATAGCTGTCGGCGCCTCTGTCTACCCCCAGCCGCCACGTCCTTTTTCTGAAAGCACAACGCTTCCAGCTTGGTTTACCAACGCCATCCCTCACTACGACGTCCGTAACGGTAATCTGGACGAATCGGTTTTTGCCGCTAATCTGGCTGAGGTAGCATTGGGCTTTGGGCAGGAGATTTATTGCAATAGCGCCGCTTTTTTTGAAAAGACATACGTTACTGCGGGCATGCGTGTGATCGCCAACCGCGTTGTCAGGGCGCTGAACGGCGAGGATACCGATAATCGCGTTGTATCGCTACAAACCGGATTCGGCGGAGGCAAAACCCATACGCTGATATTGTTGTACCACATCGCCAAAGCTGGCAACGCCCTGCTGTCGTCGCCCCACACGCGCGCCATTTTGAGCGAAAACCTGATACCTGACTTTTCCGACGCCTGCGTGGCCGTTTTTACGAACAACACCACCGATGTACTGCAGGGACGCGACATCGGCGAAGGCATTGTCATTCAGACGCTTTGGGGAGAACTGGCCTGGCAATTGGGCGGCCTTGCCGGATATGAAAAAATAAGGGAAAACGATAAGCAACGTATTGCGCCAACCGCCCATTTGATCAAGTTGCTGTTTGCGGAAGCTGCTCCCTGCCTTATATTGCTCGACGAACTGGCCGACTATTGCGTAAAGGCTTCCGGTATTGCTGTCGGGAACGGCACGCTGGCCGACCAGACGATTGCCTTTATTCAAACATTGACGGAGGTGACGGCCTCCGTACCGCGTTGCGTCTTGATTGCAACCCTGCCTGCAAGCGCCAGCGAAGTAGCGGCGTCGAACATCGGACAGGACATCTTGACTGCCTTGCAACGACGAATCGCGCGCGTCGGAACAGACATCAAACCGGTCGAAGACGAAGAGATATTCGAAGTTGTTCGTCGCCGCCTGTTCGAAGAGATAAGAGACGAAAGTGCGATCGAACAAGTGTTGGCACGCTATAAGAGCACGTACCAGAATCGACGCTCCGACCTGCCGGATTATGCCGCCCGACTTGCATATATCGACAAGATGCGCAAATCGTATCCTTTTCATCCCGAATTGATCGACATGTTCCGACTGCGGTGGGGCCAAGACCCGCGCTTTCAGCGGACGCGTGGCGTCCTGCGACTGCTGGCTTCCGTCATCCGCGACTTGTGGTCGCGACGCCATGCGCTGACAGGGACGCAAGCGCTTATTCATACCGCCGACGTGAATCTTATCAATCTGCCCGCTGTCACTGCCACGATCACCGGACTGATGGGCAGCCAGTGGGAAACGGTGATGCACGCCGACGTCTATGGTACCGGCAGCAATGCGTACAGGATCGACAACGCCGACCTGAGCGGCAACCCCGGTAAATACAACCTGACGCAAGGCGTCGCCGCCACTATCCTCATGGCTTCGATGGGAAATCTGCAAAACAAGGGATTAACTGTTAACGAGTTGAAATTGTGCGTACTGAAACCCGATGCGTTCAACCACAACGACGTCAATGGCGTATTAAGTAAAATGGAAGAAGTGGCGCATTATCTGTATTCCACATCCGGCCAACATCGCAGCTACTGGTTTCAAACAAAGCCAAACATCAATATCTTAGTCAATCAAGCCAAATCCGAAATCAACGCAACCGACATTCATGCTGAAATCATTAACCGGCTGACAGAACAATCACGCAACCTGCTCCGCATGAAAGCGCTCGTGAACCCGTCGAACGACATACCCGAACAAAAAGGCCTGACGTTGATTATCTTAGGTCCCGAATATGCAGCAAAAGCCTCCGAACTGAACGAATCGCTCCGGCGCCATATCGAAAAAATAGCCCTGTACAAGGGAACAACAAACAGGGTTTACCGTAACACCCTACTGTATCTGGCTTGCTCGGAAACAGGAATCAGCATGCTGCAGACGAAGCTGTCAGAGTACCTCGCGTGCGTGAAAATCCAACAGGAATATAGCGGGCAAATCGAAGCGGAACAACGCGGGGAACTCATAAAACGCCGCGACGACTGCAACCGGCAAGCCGACGATCAACTGATAAAAGCCTATCATGTCGTTTTGAAATATACCGCCAAAACCGGACTTGGCGTCATAGAGATGCGAAGCTTCGGTAGCGATTTTAGCGCTCACCTGAACAAGAACCTGATGGACGAACTCGAAGCCGAAGAGTGGATCATCAACGGCGTCGGCGTCAACACGCTTAGAAGCGCCAACCTGTATCCTGCCATCGACCGTCCCGTACAACTGACCGAGTTATACGAAGCCTTTTTGCGATTCGACGACAAACCGATGATTAGCAGCTCTCTTGCCATTGTCCAAAGTGTACAGAAGTATTGCGCCAACGGCGAGTTTAACATCGCCTACGGCCGGGCAGGCGACTATACCCGTATCTACTGCCGGGAGCCAGTCGCGTCGTTGGAAGTAGACGACCCGCAGTACTGGCTCGTCGACAGGTCAATACAGAACATGCCGACGCGCGAACCGCTTTCGCCAGGCGCAACTGCGGACGCATCTGCCGGAGCAGATACGACAACACATGACAAGTCATTATGCGAAACACGAGAACCTTACCTGCCGGGCGAACACGTCCGAAAATTCCAATCCATTCGGGTTACCGGAAAAATACCGGCAGAACGGTGGACTGATTTATTTTCGGGATTTGTCGTCCCGCTGAAAAACAACGGATTGGAAATAGAAGTATCTTTTCGCGCCAAAACCAACAACCTCAATCCACTTGACGAATCCGCCCGGATTTACAAAGTTGTAAAAGAATCTGCCTTGCAGTTAGGGCTGGAACTGGAGGTGGAAGAGGAATATTATTCTGAGAAATAAGGCATGCTGTCGTGCATCTGCTTGAAGGCAGTGCCCAGCATCTGTGTGATATCGCCTGCTATCATGCTTTCTTCCGAAAGATGGGCCGCCGCAAGATTTCCGGCAACGCCATGCAGATAGACTCCGATCACCGAGGCCTCTTCCGGACGGTAGCCCTGTGAAAGCAACCCCAGAATCATACCGGTCAAAACATCGCCGCTACCGGCCGTAGCCATGCCCGGATTTCCGGATGTATTGAAAAAAACTTTTCCTGTCGGGGTACATACTGCCGTATAGGCGCCTTTCAAAATAATACATATCTTTTGTTCAGACGCCAGAGCGCGGGCTTTTTGTATCCGTTCGTAAGCATAGTCGCTGCTTCCCGCCAAACGGTCAAACTCTCCGGGATGAGGCGTCAGGATTGTACCTTCCGGTAACTGATGAATCAACTCGCCTTTTTCGGCAATCAAATTCAATGCGTCGGCGTCGATCACCAATGGTTTTGTCCTGATTGTTTCCAGGAGTTTTCCGAGAAGCGCCAGCGTCCCGTCTTCCATACCAATACCCGGTCCGATTCCGACGGCGTCAAATTTGGAAATATCGGATAGTTCCGTCACAAAATCGGCGTTTTTATCCATAGCTACCATGGCTTCCGGCAAAGCTGTCTGCATCACTATTTCTCCGCGACCTGGAAGGTGCACGGTCAGCAGGCCTGCCCCGCTACGTAAACAACCTTTAGCCGCCAATACAGCCGCACCCATTTTGCCCACGCTTCCGGAGATAAGCAGCGCATGACCGAAGTCGCCTTTGTGCGCAAACCGTTCGCGCGTTCTTATCAGTGAAGCGATATCTTCGTCGGTAATAAGCCCGTAGGATGATTTGGTTTTCAGGAGTGCATCCGGATGAAGTCCGATAGAAAGTTCCTTCCATTCACCGACAAATCTAACATTCTCAGGTAATAAAAAAGACAGTTTCGGAAATTCAAAAGTAAGCGTCAGGTCGGCCTGAATGATAGCCTTGTGATTATTCTCCCTATTATCTTCACCAAACAGGCCGGAAGGTATATCAATTGACACAACCGTCGATTTCGACTGATTGATATAGTCTACAATTTTTGCATAACCGCCCTCTAACGGGCGATTCAGCCCTGAACCGAAAAGCCCGTCGATGACAATATCCTGCGGTTCCAGCCTGGGGGGAGCAAAAGGCGAAACAACTTCAATAAACTGCCGGTAGCCTTCATTCCGTAAACGATCCCGGTTAATCTTACATTCATCCGAAAGGATGTTTTTCGGATTGATCAGATAAGTGAATACATTATAGTTTTTATCAGCCAATAACCGGGCGACGGCTAACGCATCCGCACCGTTATTTCCCTGACCGGCAAAAACATAGATACGATTCTGACGTGAAGTGTACCGGCGACAAAATTCATTCACAAAAACTGCGGAGGCGCGCTCCACCAAATCAATTGAAGAAATAGGTTCATTATCAATTGTATACTGATCTATTTCCTTAATCTTGGAAGTTTCAAATAATTTTTTCATGCTTAATGGTTATTATTTCTTGAAATCACAATCATATTTTTGCGTATGAAATTCCCTGCAAAAATAAAAAAAGTTTTTCAAATGACGAAATTTATATAAAAAACGTCATTTCAATGACGAAATTTATACATCTTTTGAAATTTTATTAAATTATACCCGACAGTATGCAATATTCATCCTTATTTTCAATCACTTTCCTGATGGTAGGCGTAAAAACCCTGATTGTCTGTTTGTTGGAAGCACTGGACAGGGAGACCGTCGAGTTAATGACTGCGTTCTATTCGCCTTTCTGTTTTTTTAATAATACCCGATTCTCCGTGTTTGTATAACAGGGGTTTTCGTTTGGTCGCTTGTGGTGGTTCTTTTTGTCCAATTTCCATTCTGGTCGTATTCGTATGAATGTTTTATGGAATATCTTGCAGTTTTTGGCTTTTCATTTGTGGCATATTGCGGAGGGTTTGTTGTTACAACGTATTTTTTTGTCTCAACGCCAGTCCATTCGGATTCCCCCTACGATTTACAATCGTTGATTAAAGTATTGAACAGGGGAGGCGGCTGAGCTGAGCTTAGTTGACAATATTTTTTATCTTTGTGCATCTTTTGTTCAAACCTGCTACATGCTGCATTTCAACGGTGACAGTTTTCGCGACGACGCTTTTTTTACGCCGTTCACAAAGACTGTCAACCCTTTGCCTTTATTGTATTTAGTTCCTTTTTTGTCATACAGTACGGTGATTCTTTTCCCGTGATAAAGTACATCTTCGAGGCAAAAATAATCCCATTCGCCGTCGGGTAAAAGCGGATTGACTGTCAACGTATTGCCCTCCTGCGGCCTGATGCCGACTAATCCGCTAATTATCAGATCACAATAGGTGGAATGGTTGTAATCCTTTCCCCTTTCTATGCCGCCCTTAGCATCCGACCATGTACCGTTTCTCCATGTTTTCAACCGTGTTCGCGATATCCAGTCGCCCGTAAACGGGTTGAGATTTTCGTCGATCCAGGGGACTATAGCGCCATCGTCTTTGGTCAGTCGGTGGCACCGGGTATAAATCTGCAGGAGTTTGAAGTAATCTTTCTTTGAGATATGGTTTTGCTTTTGCGCGTTAAGCAGGTTGGCCAGTCCTGTCAGGGTGACCGACGTTGCGAAAGGCCACGAAGGGCCGTTCCACTGACATTCATGATCTTTATACGAAATCTTAAAACCGGGGTGACACTGTTCGGCGGTAGTCGGGCCGTAAGGAGCAAAAAAATGTGCAGTATCCATCAGGTACTTCCATGCACGGGCATAACCGGTTTCTTCAATCAGATTGAAGCACCACGGGGTATAGCCGTGCAATTCCTGCACGTCGCTCAGTTGTGCGTTTTCGTCGCGTGGCAGTACTTTGAAGAATCCTGCTTCCCTGTCCCAAAGCATTCTTAGCATGTTTTCCGTTAGCTGTTCGGATTTTTTGACGTATTCATGCGCTGTCAGGTCTTGTGATAGTTGCGCAATTTTGGCAATCGACGCGGCTTCGGCAGCCATGTATGAATTGATCGTAGCGCGATAGCCGCTGCCGCCGATTGAAACCTCCATGCCGTCGCGGTCGTCTATTTGCCAGAACAAGCCGTGAGAGGCGTCGTACCGTTCTTTTTCCCATTCGCCGAAATTGGCTTTGAGGTCGGGTAACAAATCCAGCATGACGGAATCGGCGCCGTTCACTAAATATTGACTGTACAGCGAACAGGCAACGGGAAAACTGTAACTTCGGACGCTTCCCCCCTGCCGAAGCCAATAGTATGCGTAATCATGCAGGTACCGGCTGTTGTGCAACCAGCGTCCCTCGCTGAACTGGTGCATACCGGGGCAGGAGATGGCGTTGTACTTTCCCGCCCACGATACATCGGGGAGAAATTCCGTAATGATGAACCCTTCGGGCGTTAATCGGATATGCTTGCGAAATGTCCACCAGCGAAAATAATACGTCTCTTCCATCTGTTTGTCGGGACATTCGAACCGCGGGATATTGGCGGCAAGAAAATCAGCCGCCCGGCTGTTGGGAATATAGGTTGCAAACAATTCGTCGTCGTCCGCATTGAATTTTTCCACATAACCGCTCAATACGGATGGCGGGATAAACGGGTTTTCCATTGCGTTTTGAGCAGATAAAATGCCTCCACCGAGCATGAAGATAAGCAGTAAGATAACAAATTTACAAAAATTCGGCATAATTTCTTTCTTAAAACTTCAAATTTGCGCCCTGATGAATCGCTACTCCTATCTGTTCCAAACTTCGGTTGCGACCGTTGTACCACAGTATCCAACGGTTTTTCTCCTGTATGGCGAAAGGCTTATAGCAGGCGTCCGCATCCCAGCCGCCGGGCGTAGGCGCAATAATGGGATTGTCGCTGTAGCGTTCCCAGTTGTCGATGCCGTTTTTCGACCGCGCCATACCGATTTGGGCAAAATTGATATCTTTAAACCCGATATAGAACATGAGGTAGTCGTTTTTACGCTTGATCACCTGGCAGGCAGTCACTTTGTACTGTTCCCATTCCCGGGACATGTCGGCCATAAAAACCGGCGTCGGACGCTTATCCCAATGCAATCCGTCTTTGCTGACGGCATAACCGATGGCGTCGGGTTCATACTGTTCGCCGCCCGAATACCACATTTTGAATACCTTTTCCTTTTCGTCCCAGATAACGTGCGGACACATGACGGCGACCTTTTCCCAAGGTTCGGTAGGAGAAATCACCGGCCGGTCGTTTTGACGGACAAAGTTTTTCCCGTCCCTACTTGTCGCATATCCGATATACGAGTTCTTGCTTTTATATTGCCCCGTATACCACATGTGATAGATGCCGTCTTTCCTGACAACAGCCGGACGGTTGATGTCGTCTTCCCAGTCGGTCGGTTCATTCGGCGGCAGCACAATTTCGGGCATTGTCCATTGGAGACCGTCCGCACTTTTCGAAATGGCCACGCTTCTTTTGGGACGCCACGAAGAAAACATGATATATTCATTCCCGTCCTTCATCACAAAAATGTCGAAAACAGTTCCCAGATCGCCGCCTCCCAACACAGGGCCGCCTTCGTATTTCACCCACCGGTTTGAGTCGTCATTATTATGACATGCAAACAATGTCAACAAAAATACAAAAAAAATAGATTTTCTCATAAGCAACTAATAATTAATAACAAATAACGGATATCTAATAACTAATAACTAATTTATACGTTTCCTGTTTTACCCATTGCGCCCATTCAACCGGTTTTTTATGCGAATCAAACGTTTGCCATGGAATCGGTTTTCCAATAGATATACAAAATGATTTATTTTTTTGCCGGAACAATTCATCCGGCAGGTACAGCATTTCAATATTCATCCTTATTTTCAATCGCTTGCGGATGTTGGCCAGCCGGTAAAAGAAGTTGGAATTGCGGCCTTCAAAATAAATGGGGACAACGTCGCGTTTATGTTCAACCGCTTTTTGGATAAACGACTTCTTCCATTCCAAATCGCGGATAACGCCTTTGTGTTTTCGCGAACACAGTCCGGCGGGGAATGTAAAAATATGATTGTCAGATATAAAAATTTCTTCTATTCTGATCGCCGCCTCCCTGCTTTGCGCGCCGTGTTTATTGACAGGCGCAAAAATTGACCGCAGGTTTGGGATGGCGAGCAACAGGTCGTTTACGAGGCATTGAATCTTCCCGTCGTAATGTTTGCCTAACAGGTAAGCCAGACAAATGCCGTCGAAACCGCCAAGCGGATGGTTGGACACAAAAATATATTTTTTATCGCCCGGCGGAAAGTTTTCTTCGTTCTTAACCTCCAATCTGACATTAAAATACTCTTCTACTAACGCCTCCATGAATGCAACGCCCTGTAAATCCCGATAAATTTCAAGGATATGATTCAACTCATCCTGGTGGATGATTCGAATCAGGTAATTGACGACAAAAGACGGAATCCTGTCCGCCTTTTCATTCAGTTTCGAACGCAAAACCTGCCTGACATCAATGCGTGTTTCCATAAAAATAAAACAACTTTCGGCAAAGTTACGACAATTTTTCAATTATTCAAATTGTATTGCTATCTTTGCAAAATGAAGATGAGACTTACAACACTTTTAAACAATTTATATCCAGATGAAAGAAAATAGAAGACAATTTATCAGGCAAATGGTTGCCGGCGGCGTTGCGGCGTCCGCTTTTCCTCATTTGATTTTGGGGAAAGAATCCGTTCCTGCATCGTCTCCTTTGCAGGAAGTATCTCCGGTGCGTATTGCGCTGATTGGAAAAGGCGGCATGGGAACGAACGATACCCGTACTGCATTGCAGGTACCCGGCGTTAAGCTTGTCGCCGTATGCGACCTGTATGACGCCCGCCTGAAAAATGCGAAGACAGAGTGGGGCGACCATATTTTTACAACGCGCGAATACAGGGAAATCCTGTCGCGTAATGATGTGGATGCCGTTATTGTAGGGACTTCGGATCATTGGCATCAGATCATCAGCATTGAAGCCATGAAAGCCGGAAAACATGTGTATTGCGAAAAACCGGTCATACACAAAATTGCCGAGATTAAGGACCTGATTCAAACGCAGCAGGAAAGCGGATGCGTATTTCAGTCGGGCAGTCAGGGGATGGCTTCGCTGGGCAATAGGAAAGCGAAACAGTTGGTACAAAACGGCGCAATCGGCAAAGTAAATTTAGTCGAAGCGGCTTTCACTTCCGCCCCGCGCGGACAGTGCCGGACGCCTAACGGTTTTTCGCCGTCGGAGGTCTGGTGGGATCGTTATATCCTGAACGCCCCCAAAGTGCCTTTTGAAGCCTCGCGCTTTTTCTGCTGGCGCAACTGGAAAGACTATGGCACCGGTATAGCAGGCGATTTGTTCGTTCATGTATTGTCGA
>Ga0082212_10010833_pt1 | contig 11621 bp, 7 predicted proteins | sample TergutNt197P3_FD_71548 | JGI IMG/M metagenome (GOLD analysis project Ga0082212, IMG submission 71548) | Neocapritermes taracua P3 segment gut microbial communities from Petit-Saut dam, French Guiana - Nt197 P3 | ecosystem: Host-associated > Arthropoda: Insects > Digestive system > Gut ... | reverse complement strand
GGAATTCCTCTGTGACTTCGTTGCGCTATACGGCGAGGAAAAATGGGCATTGTCCACCTATAGCACAAACGTAGCTTTCATCGAAAATTACATCAACCCCATAATCGGCGACCAGACGATCCAGACATTTACCGCCAAATCCGCCGATCAGTTCTTTAAAACTCTTAAAAAGACAAAGCCCGTTGAGTCGACTTTTCGCAAGCCAAAGACGGAAGCTGTCGGTCCTTCGGTCCTTACCAGCGCTCACAAGTTGCTTAGATGCGCTTTCGGCAAAGCAGTAAAATGGGAGGTCATCAAGCGGAATCCGTTTGAACTGGTGGAGAAGCCCCGGCATAAGTACAAGGACAGCGATATATGGGATGCGGAAACTATACGCAAAGCACTTGACGGCTGTAGGGACAGCAAACTGTATTTAGCGATGAATCTCTCCTTTGCCTGCTCACTCCGAATGGGAGAGATACTCGGGCTGACCTGGGATAAAATCCATATCTCTGAGCATGATATCGCAGCGGACAACGCGCATCTGTTCGTGGAGAAAGAGTTGCAGCGGGCTTCATTAGCAGCGATACAAGTGCTCGACAGCAAGGACGTCAAGTTTCTATTCCCGGCGTTCAAGCCGAATGCTAAGACACGATTAGTGCTGAAGACTCCAAAGACCGACTCCAGCGTACGAAGAGTCTGGATTCCGAAAACCCTCGCATATATCCTTGTGGAATACAAAAAAGCACAGGATGGGATGAAGTCATTTCTCGGCGATGAATACTATGACTACAATCTTGTCGTGGCTCTCCCGAATGGGCGCCCATGTGAAGACCGGCTGATAAGCGAGGCGTTCCAGAAGCTGCGAGAGGATTGTGAGCTTCCCAGAGTCGTTTTTCACTCGCTCAGGCACTCGAGCACGACTTATAAGCTCAAACTCAACAAGGGCGACATCAAGGCTACTCAGGGCGATACCGGGCATTCTCAGGCTGACATGGTCACAAGGGTCTATGCGCACATTCTGGATGAGGACCGAAAAGTCAACGCGATTAGAATGGAAAAGGCGTTCTATAGCCTTGACTTGAGAGGCGTGCGCGCCCCTGCGGCTGAGGAGTCCGGTGACCTGGACATTGAAGCGTTTATCGTAAAGCTGAAATCAGCGCCACCTACAACGTTGGCTGTTTTAGCGGAACTGTTGAGAGCTTGACTGTCACGGCATTGTTCCGATTAGCAAAATTGGGCATTTCATTAGCAAAGTGCGAAAAACGGTTCGATTCCTATTAGCAGAATATTCACTATTGTGGATAAAGCATTCACTATTCCGGGAAGTAAGCGTAGAGGCTTGGTGATTGCTTGCAAGAAAAGGGAAGCGCCGTAAAACCATTGGTATTACAGCACTTTCTGGCACCCCTGGCAGGAATCGAACCTGCATTCCGCCCTTAGGAGGGGCGTACACTATCCATTATGTTACAGGGGCTTATTCACTTTTTGATAGCATTTTATTTAAAGAAGTAATCGGAACTCCTGACACTTAGGAGGCGAGTGCTCTATCCGCTGAGCTACGAAGGCGTATTCACTTTTTGGGGAAATGTATAGGTTCACTTAGGAGGCGAGTGCTCTATCCGCTGAGCTACGAAGGCGTATTCACTTTTTGGGGAGAAATGCAGGTTCACTTAGGAGGCGGTCGCTCTATCCCCTGAGCTACGAGGGCTTATTCATACAGATGAATGCAGAATCCTTATTCAGTTGACTAATTCTAACCCATGCTTCTATATGTGTCAAGCGATACTACACAAGCAACCCGGCCTTTTTCTGCCGCCTCCTCAGAATCAAGGCGAAAATGAACGCGAAGATGCAGCATAGCCCGAGAAACAGGTATCCGGCTGCGTAAGCCATACCGACGCCTTTCTCGCCGTGCGTGTTCTCGAAGATCAAGCGCGACACATATACGATGCCGCCAAGCATGAAGTTGACCAAGATCATCAATATCCCCATTATCGTCGTGATAGCAGTCATAGCGACGTCGATCTCGTCGGCAAAGAGCTTCGAAACCACGGCCATGACCGTCGGGTAGACCGGGGCGACGCCTATTCCCGCTATTACCAGGAGCGGCGTCGCGGACTCACCGATAAGGACCCCCGCCGCTATCAGAACTCCGGAAAAAACCGTGGATACTACCAGCGAGTTAATAAACCCGAACTTGTCGATCAGCGGCCCCAGTGCCAGCCTTGCAAGCGTGAAGCAGATAAAGAACAGCGTGAGCTGAAACGCGGCTTTCTCTGTGGAAAAAGCGTATGCCTTTTCAAGGAAGTTCACGAACCAAGCGGCGACGCCCAGCTCGCAGATGGTTCCGAACGCAAGTACGAGCATCGTCAGCCAGAGCGTGGGTTTCTTTAGTATAGCGGAGTATCCGGCTTTCTTTTCGCCCTGCCCCTGCCTCGTCATTTTCCCGATCAGCGCCGGAATGATGGGGATGAGCGCGCAACCCAGAACGATAATGTACATATAACGCCAGCCGAACACACCGGAACCGAAGCGCGCCGCCATGAGACCCGCCGTGAGCACCGGGGCCAGGATCGCGCCGACGCCGTAGAAGAAATGAGCGAGGTTCATCATAGTACCGGTGTTCTTTGTGAAGATAGTGGCGGCGATGATATTAGACGAGACTTCCATCATCCCGTTTCCGAAGTATAGGAGGAAAAAGGCCGCGGACAGCAGCAAAAAGCTGGGCGCGAAACAGATGCCCGCGCCTGCGGCGATTATGATGCACAGGGCGATGATCAGGCATGTCTTGATGCCGATTTTCCTCCCAATGGCTGCGGTGACGGTGCAGGCAATGAGAAAACCGACCGAGTTCATCGCGAGGAGCAGCCCGAGCTGGAGCTCGGTGACGTCGAAATCCGCCTGGATGCGCGGAAGGGCCGTCCCCTTTGACGTTTCCGAGAAACCGTAGAAAATAAAGGTGGCGAAAACGGTGAGCGTGATGAATATATAGTTACGCTTTGACGCAGGCGAACTTATCGAGTTCTCTTCTCCCATAAAGGTCTCCAACTCCGTTTCTGATAGTTCATTTGAAGCAATAATAGCACAGTCGTTATATTTTCACAATAGTAAAATGCTTGCATATGGGCGGCCGTGGTGCTATGATGGCGCTATTATTTATTACGGAGGATACCTATGTCTTACACGTTTAATATGTTCAACTTTATATGCATTGCGATCGCCGCCCTTGCTTTCGTTTTCGCGATTTGGCTGTACAACTGGGTCAGGAAAAGACCGTCGAGCAACGCCAGAATAGCCGAGGTGGGAGCGATCATCAAAGACGGTGCGAACGCGTTTCTGCGGAAAGAGTATATAGTCCTTGCGAAATTCGCGGGAATAGTCGCGATGCTGATACTCATCTTCCTGCCGGCTCCGATTTGGACCGGCGGGTCGCGGTCCGCCGGAGTATGGGACAACATAGGTATGTGTGTCGCTTATCTGGCGGGGACGCTGTTCTCGGCGGCAGCGGGGGTCATCGGCATTCGCGTTGCTACGGTAGCAAACATAAAGACTGCGGAAGCCGCGCGCGAAGGCATCAAGCCCTCATTTATGGCAGGGTTCAGGGGCGGGGCAGTCATGGGCATGGCTGTTGTCGGGGCCACGCTCCTTGGAGTCTCCCTTACTATGGTCATCACCAACAACACGACGCTGCTGCTTGGCTTCAGCTTTGGCGCGAGCTCGCTGGCGCTGTTTGCCAAAGCGGGGGGCGGCATATTCACTAAGACCGCGGACCTGAGCGCAGACCTCGTGGGAAAAGTCGAGCTTGGGATCCCGGAGGACGACCCGCGCAACCCCGCTGTCATCGCAGACAACGTGGGTGACAATGTCGGAGACGTCGCGGGCATGGGGGCGGATCTCTTCGATTCGAACGTCGCGTCCATGGCTGCCGCCTTGGTGCTCGCAGGCGCGCTGGATAAAAACGCGGGCGGATCGGCAAACTCGTCCATGGTGCTGTGCTATGCGGCAGCAGGGCTGCTTGCTTCGATCATCGGAGTTTGCATGGCGCGCATGGGAAAGCGCGGTCCGACCCGCGCCCTGAATAACAGCACATATATAACTACGGGCATTTTCGCCGCGCTGACGGCGCTCGCGACATGGGCGTTCGACTTCGAGTGGCGCATCTGGGGCGCCAGCGCTGTGGGATTGTTCGTGGGCATGATAATAGGCTTTGCCACGGAGTATTTTACCAATGACGAGATGAAACCTGTGAGGAATGCAGCGAAGTCCTCGGAGTCCGGCCCGGCGCTTACTATACTGTCGGGAGTGTCGTATGGATTCATGAGCGCGCTCCCGGCGCTGATCGGCATTGGCGTCTCCGCGCTTGTCGCGTACAAGCTTTGCGAGCCGATCGGCGAAGGCTACGCGATGTTCGGCATAGCGATGTCGGCCGTCGGGATGCTGTCGATAGTCGGCATGATCATTTCAAACGACGCGTACGGCCCGATTGTCGACAATGCCCGCGGCCTCGCGGAGATGGGCGATCTCGGAGACGAGGTCGTGGAAGTGACGGACTCTCTCGACAGCGCGGGGAACACTGTAAAGGCTATCACAAAGGGATTCGCGATCGGAGCCGCGGGGTTGACTGTCATCGCTCTGCTGGGCGCTTTCATCAGCGAGGTCAACACAGCGATTGCGGAGCTTGGGCGAACAGACTTCATCAAAGGGTTTGACATAATGAACCCGACTGTGTTCTTTGGAATGCTTGTCGGGGCCGCGGTCCCGGCTGTGTTCTCGGCAATGCTTATGCTGGGGGTGGGGCGCAACGCCGAGCGCATGATATCCGAGATCCACAGGCAGTTTGAAAGCATCCCCGGCCTCAAGGAGGGGAAGGACGGCGCCGTACCGGAATACAACCGCTGCATAGAAATCGCCGCGTCCGGAGCCCTGCGCGAGCTCATCCCGGCGGGGCTTGTGTCCATCCTTATCACGCTCGCGGTAGGGTTCATCGGGGGCGTGGACGCCATTGGCGGGTTCCTTTGCGGGAATATAGTGTCCGGCCTGCTGCTGGCTCTGTTCATGAGCAACGCGGGAGGCCTGTGGGACAACGCCAAAAAGTACATCGAAGCCGGGAACCACGGCGGTAAAGGTTCGGACGCCCACAAAGCCGCCGTCGTCGGCGACACGGTGGGCGATCCGTTCAAGGACACCGCCGGTCCGTCGATCAACACTCAGATCACGGTGGTCTCGCTGATTTCATCTCTTGCCGCGACACTGTTTCTGACGTTGTCGATATTCTGATTAAACAGTGTTCACTTAATACCCGTATTTCGCGAACTGGACTTTATAGCGTTCCATTGCGCTTTGCACTATCTGCATAGCGGCTTCTCTTCCGACGACTTCGGAGACTGCTGTCTCTTTGTGTTCGAGTTTCTTATATACGGTGAAAAAGTGCGTCATCTCTTCGAAAACGTGCGCGGGCAGCTCTTCGATATCCTGGTAGCAGTTGTACCGGGGGTCGCTGAAAGGCAGAGATACGATTTTCTCATCCTTTTGCTCGCCGTCCGTCATGATGATAGCCCCGATAGGGTAGCAGCGCACGAGGGTCATGGGCAAAATGCGCTCCGTACAGAGCACGAGGATATCGAGCGGGTCGCTGTCGTCCGCGAATGTGCGGGGGATAAAGCCATAGTTTGCGGGGTAGATAGTGCTTGTGTACAGCACCCGGTCCAGAATAAGCGCGCCTGTTTCCTTGTCAAGCTCGTATTTCATTTTCGAGCCCTCGGAGATTTCGATGACTCCGAGGTAGTCATCAGGGCGTATCCTGTTCGGGCTGACATTATGCCAAATGTTCATAAATTCACCACTTTCTATGTGAGCTACACTGTATCACATTTGACGAGAGTAAACAACACGAAATATTCAGGTTGAAATATCTCAGGCTGCGTCTTGCGGCGAGTCGGGATGTAATGTATAATCAACAGGAGCCTTATCCGGTATTACATATAAAAGGCGGCGCGCCCATGACGGAGATAAAATTCTCGCTTCCAAGCCCGGAGACGGTAACGATCTCCGGGCAGACCATCGACAAGCTTTTAAGAGCGGGAGATGGGGACGCGGCCCTGCTATATCTTTATATACTGAAGACGCGCGGGCAAAGCGCTTCCGACGAAGCTGCTGCGGCGCTGGGAAAAAGCGCGGGCGGGCTTGCTACCTCCATGGCGGTGCTATCGCGCCTCGGGCTGATAAAGCTGGACGGCGCCGGGACGGTCGGCGGCGCGGAAGCCGTGTCCCCGGGCGCTCCGCCGGAGGAACCGCGAAGCTACTCGATCGACGAGGTGAAGCAGGAGCTGGCGACGGGCTCCGCCTTTTCCTTGCTCGTGGAAGAGGCTCAGAACAGTTTGGGGAAACTCCTGTCGCCCGACGAACTCCTGAGACTGTTCGGTATGTACGACAGCCTGCGCCTGCCGCCTGAGGTTATCCTGCAGCTCATAACGCATTGCATAGCAGAGAGCCGAAACAGCGGGGGAGGGCGCGCTCCGTCCATGCGCTACATCGAGAAGGCGGCGTACACATGGGAACGGGAAGGCATATTTACGCTTGAGAGAGCAGAGGAGCACCTGAAAACTATGAACGCACGGAAAACAGCGCGGGGCGAGCTAAAAAAAGCCCTGCAGATCAGGGACCGCGAGCTATCCGCTTCAGAGAGGCGGTATGTGGACGGATGGATAGCAATGGGATTTGAAGCCGGCGCGGTTGAAGTAGCGTATGACAGGACGTTGCTGCAGACGGGCAAGCTCGCCTGGAGCTACATGGACAAAATCATATGCAACTGGCACGAAAAGGGCCTTCATTCGACGTCGGAGATATTGGAAAAGGACAAGCCATCCTCCGGAAACCCGGCGCGAACCGGAAGGGGCGGGCCGGAACAGAAGTTTGGAGCGCCCAGCCCCGAGGAAATCGCGCGTATGGAGAGGTTGCTGAAGAAGATAAAGGAAGAGTAGAGGGCGATATGTCGGTCGATGGAAAACTATTGGCAAAGGCCAAGGCGGCGCTCGCGGAGAAGCGGAGGCTGCATGAGGAGAGCCATGAGCGCCGCCTCGACAGCGTGTACAGGAAGGTCCCGCGGATACGCGCTCTGGACAGGGAACTCAGATCCACGATGCTGGAACTGATCGGCGCTGCATTGAGCCCGGCCTCCGGGCAGGTGGAGGACGTCCGTCTGAGAAACTTGGAGATCCAGTCCGAGCGGCGCCTCGAGCTGCTTCGCGCAGGCTACGACGAAAACTACCTTGACGGCGGCGATATGTGCCCCAAGTGCCGCGATACCGGCTATGCAGGCGTGAAAATGTGCGACTGCCTTATGGAGCTGTACAAAGCTGAACAGCAGATGTCGCTGAGCAGCCTGCTGAAACTGGGAGACGAGACGTTCGACAGCTTTGACCTATCGAACTACAGCGACGCCGCCGCGCCGGATACCGGCGTATCGCCGCGCCGCAGCATGGAGATCATCTACGAGACCTGCGTGGAGTACGCCCGGAAGTTCGGGAAAAAATCGATGAACTTGTTCTTCAACGGCTCGCCGGGCCTGGGAAAGACTTTCCTGTCCGCCTGCATTGCGCGGGTCGTCTCCGAGAACGGAAGCTCTGTCGTATACGATATGGCCTCGTCTGTGTTCTCGAAATTCGAGGACGCGAAATTCACCCGAACAGACGACCTCGAAGAGGCGCGGGCGGAAGTGCGGAGATATCTCGAATGCGACCTTCTCATCCTGGACGACCTCGGAACAGAAATGACGACCTCCTTCACTGTCAGTACACTGTACGAGATCATCAACTCGCGGCTGGTAACAGACAGAAAAACGATCGTCAACTCGAACCTGACCCTGTATGAGATGCGCAGGCGGTACTCGGAGCAGGTCATGTCGCGGCTTGAAGGCGAGTACCAGGTGCTCACGTTCCGGGGAGAAGACATCCGGCGGAAGCGCAACGCGTTATGAGCGGCGATTAACTCATGGGCGCTTCCGGAAACCCAAGGCACGGCGCCCTCATGTTTTCTTGAAGAATCTCTCTCCGCATTTCGGGCAGGTGATCTGCAGCCTGCCTTTTCCTTTTGGCACGCGCAGCGTGTTGGCGCATCCGGGGCATTTAAAGAACTTGTGCGTCTTCCTGTGCTTAATGTTCGCGGCGGCGCGGCCGACTCTAGTCCTGATCGGCCACCAGTACCGGATGAACCTGTCGTTTTCGGCGCGCCGGCGCTCGATGTTCCGCGAGAGCATCCTGAACAGCGCCAGCACGAGAATGGCATACGACACATACATCAGAACGGCGAAACGGGTTATGGCGTGCGTCAGCGACAGAATGATCGATATCACGACCATGGTGGCGCCGAGATGATCCGGCCCGTACCTGCCCATCATGAAATTTCGAAGAAAGTTCCTTATCACGAGAAAGCCCCCGAAAGTAATGATACTCTGCGAGTAGAGAATACCACTATTTTCGGGGGAAAACACATTTGTCACACTTTATTTACAAGTTGGCTCAATAATCGGTAACAGTTCACGGGGCGCCGGGGATGAACTCTGATGATGCGTGAAACGTCAGGCGGAGGCCGGCAGGCGCACATCCCGGGGTAGGGATAAAGCGGTGGCATTTTTATGGAGCCGGCCACGCGACTTTTCACGCGAATCAGAGTGCAGACGCGGCGCCCCGTGAACTGTGATGGGATTATATGGCGCCTCTCTTCGCGGGGCGCTATTGTGTTGCTTTTATCCGGAAACAGTGCTATATTCTTTCAGAAGCAAAGGAGCGCGGGATGCAATACGAGGGAGATATCTACAGGCCGCCCAGCGAGGCATACAGTTTGATAATCCAGGTCACCGTCGGGTGTACGCACAACGGCTGCACGTTCTGCTCGTCTTACGACGGGAAGGTTTTCCGGGTAAAGCCCTTTGAGACGGCGCTGGCGGATCTGCGGGAGGCGAGGGAGCGCTGCCGGCGAGTCGAGCGCGTGTTCCTCGCGGACGGCGACGCGATGTGCATGAGGACGGAAGAGCTGCTGCGACTGCTGGGCGCGATCCGGGAGCTGTTCCCGGAATGTTCGCGGGTCGGGGTTTACTCTCGCGCGTCGCATATTCTCGGGAAAAGCCCTGAGGAGCTCTCGGAGCTGCGGGCCGCCGGGCTGGGCATAGCATATATCGGCGCGGAGTCCGGCTCGGAGGAAGTGCTGCGGCGCATCAACAAGGGTGAGACCGCCGCGAGCCTTGTGAGCGCGGTCAGGAAATCCGAAGAGGCGGGCATACAGGCCTCGGTGACGTTCATTTTGGGCATGGGCGGGAAAGAACTCATGGAGGAGCACGCCATGAAAACAGGGGAGATGATCTCCGCCATGGGCGCTTCCTACGTAGGGCTGCTCACATTGCTGCTCGCCCCGGAGGCGCCGCTTTACAAGGATGTGCAGAGCGGGAAGTTCGTCCAACTGACGCCCGTCGAGACTGTGGAGGAGCTGGAGATCATTCTCGAAAACACGAGCTGCGCGACGGAGACGGTGCTTCGCAGCAACCATGCGTCGAACTGGCTTTCGATAAAAGGGACTCTGCCGCAGGACAAGGAGAGGCTGCTGCGGCAGGTACGCGGCGCTAAGTCGGACACGAGCGTCTTCAGGCCGGAGGGGTACAGGCAGCTTTGATAACGAAGAACGTAGAACGTAGAACGAAGAACGATCATAAGTGACAATTGTGTGACTTTTTCGTTGTATAATCATCATTTAACTGCTATATTAAGGAAAGACCCCGCAACCAAGGAGATGAACGGTTAATGAGCAATAATAGTCGTAATGTGATAAATAAAGAAGCAAGGAGGAGGGTTCTCGCTTCTTTTTGCGTTATCGGCCTCGCGATAGCCATATGCGTCTGCGCAATGCTTGCCCGCAGCGGCATGGCGCAGGAACCCGAATCACTGCAGCCTGAAACCGTTGACGAGCCATCGGGCGGCGCCGCTACCCCAACGAGCATGGAGGGCTTCCTCGACTGCTTGTTCACCACCGGCGCCGGCGGCGAAGGCTGCGCGTTCGGCGACGCCGAGCCGGAGCCGCCGGATCTTTCCGGGGGCGGCTTCATGGGCATTATGGCCCTTGGGATCGGCGACACCTGGGACTTGCAGAACTTTGTCACGGGCGTGGTGATCAAGGACAGCAACGGCAACCCTGTGACGGGCGGGGATTTCTATTACGGCGAGAACTATATGTTCAACATAGCTTTCGCCGAGCGGCCCGGGTCCGGGGGCCAGTTCGCTTATAACGCGTTCGGCGTTTTGGTGTACCAGCTCCCGCCCGACATATTGATACCGAGCCAGGTCACGAAGGACATCAAACTCCCAAACGGGGCTGTGATCGGGCAATACACGATATACACAAACGGGCGCGTGGAGGCGCATTTCGGCGAGTTCGACAACGCGGGCAATCCGACCCCGGGCAAAAACTTCATCGACAACTACACCAACGTCGTTTTCAAGCTGGACATCGAGGCCGAGTTCAAGCAGGGGACATACCCCAAGCAGATCGCTTTCGGCGCGAACGCGCAGATAACGGTCAACTCTGTCACGAACCCGCCGGGAGCTATCCGGGTGAGCAAAGCCGCCTCGGATTTCAACGCGATTGATGAAACCATCGACTATACGATCACGCTGACAGCGGCGGGCGGAGCGGTGAGCAATATCACGCTGGAAGACGTGATGGCATTCAACGTGGGGAGCAATTACAGGATCAACGCGAGCGACCTGTCGAACTACCCGGGCGTTTTCGGGCGCTACGGCGGCGCCGCGGGGCCGGGTTCGTTCGAGTTCAGCGTCAGAGGAGGCGCGTGGCAGGCGATCACCCCGTCATGGACGGACGGCAACAGTACGCTCCGGTTCGCATTCCCCGATGTGACGCTCGCCCCCGGCGAAACGATTCAAGTCAGGTACAGGCTGAACCTGAAAGAAGTATTGGACTATATCAGCGCCGGACCGCGCAACTATATAAAGCGGGTGGAGTACAGCATAAGGCTTAACAACACCGCGACGGCAAAGGGCAAGGATTTGAACGACAACGACATCACGGGTTCCGCGACTACCCAGACGCCGCTTGAGAAGAGCTTCCTGACGAAGTCAGGCGTCTACCAAAGCGCGTCCGACAGGATCAAATGGACGGCGGCGGCGGGCGACGGTTCCATGCCTCTCAACGGCCTTCTTTTGACCGACGCGCTTCAGAACAGCCAGACAGTTTTCAACGGGGCAGCCGGGGTCGAGATCAGGGTGTGGGGCGCGCCGGACGCGCAGGGGCAGTTCGCGGGCGCGGGGACGGTCGTCACTTCGCCCGCCGTTACCATAACCTCGTCGGGATTCACATACACAGTCCCCGACGGAGTCCCGGGGGTACCAGAGATTTACCGCGTGCAGTTCGCATACGAGTCGACACGCTCCGCCGGGTACCAGGTTTTCTCCGGCAGCAACACCAGCGCAAACTATACTAACGATATCAGCATCACCACGCTCGACGGGAGCTCCAGCACGAAGAGGGGCACTGTCACCGTCAACAAGACGGGCGTCGTGGGGGAAAACAAATGGCCGCAAAACATCAGTACAACCAAGTCCTCCGAGTGGGTGCTTGCGGCGGACGGCACAGCC
>Ga0082212_10010832_pt1 | contig 11623 bp, 10 predicted proteins | sample TergutNt197P3_FD_71548 | JGI IMG/M metagenome (GOLD analysis project Ga0082212, IMG submission 71548) | Neocapritermes taracua P3 segment gut microbial communities from Petit-Saut dam, French Guiana - Nt197 P3 | ecosystem: Host-associated > Arthropoda: Insects > Digestive system > Gut ... | reverse complement strand
GAGAAACAAGGCATTTTATGTGATAAATATTTACATGGCGGAGGCGATCACGATTATACATACCGTGCCTATCGACAGGGTTTACCTCTGTTTATACTGCGCGATTACGCAGGAACTTGTGAGAATGATCATGATGAAGTTGCCGATCAGGGCAAATTTTTCAATATGAATTTAAAAGATCGAATCGCTTATCTGAACTCACCCATGGGTTATAATCTGAAAAATACGCTTTTGTTTCAGCAAAGATGTTTCCCCTACCGCTATCCGTTCGTTTTGGCGGCAGGATATATGAAAGCTATTTTCCCAAAAGCCAGCTCGAGGTTTTACAAGTTTTTAAGAAAGTAAACTATTATGCAGCATAGTCCTGTATCCATCATCGTCCCTGTTTACAATGTTGAAAAATATATTGAACGCTGTGTGCGTTCAATATTTGAGCAGACGATAGAGAGAATTGAATATATCTTTATAGATGACTGTAGTCCTGATCAAAGTATGGCGATACTTCGTCGACTTATCAAAGAATACGAATACAAAAAATTGATCATAAAAATAATATCGCACGAACAAAATAATGGTCTTCCGAGTGCACGCAATTCGGGATTAGCGATAGCAACAGGCGAATATGTTTTTCATTGCGATAGTGATGATTGGATGGAAAAAGACGCGATAGAAAAAATGCTCAAGATAGCTAAAACGAATGATGCGGATATTGTCTGGTGCGATTGGTTTTTGTCTTTTCGGGACAACGAACGCTATATGCAGCAGAAAGGCGCTGAAACTCCAATAGAATGTATCAAGGCAATGCTTTCGGGACGTATGAAATACAATGTCTGGAACAAATTGGTTAAGCGCAGCATTTACATTGAAAACCAGATTGTTTTTCCGACTGGGTATGGGATGGGGGAAGATATGACGATGATTCAAGCGTTTGCATTTGCCGAAAAAGTTTGCTATGTCCCGGAAGCGTTATACCATTATATACAGTTGAATACGGCTGCTTTTACCAAAACAGCTTCGGAAACTCATTTATCACAAATACAATATAATGCGAACCGGACAATTGAATTTATACAAAGCCGTTATGGCGCCGAATTGGAAAAAGAACTTCAATACTTTAAACTGAATATCAAATTGCCGTTTTTAATTTCGAATAAACAAGACTCCTATCGGCGATGGTTGGAATGGTATCCTGAAGCTAACAGTTATATTAATCGGAACAAAATGTTTTCGTATCGGATTCGTTTGCTTCAGCAGGCAGCCGCGAAAAGGCAGTTTTGGATAGTTTGGCTGTATTATTATTTCGTTGTCAGGGTAATATATGGCATTATATACAAGTAGAGAAACAGATACGTCTTCTAATTAAAATAATTATTGTACTTTTGTGGTCAACAATATGTTTGAAAAATAATCTTGGAACAATGAGAGGTATTGCTTTACTTTTAACAGGCATTATTACAAGTTTCTTTTTTTTCCCGTTTGACTTTACGTTTTTACCGGGAATAAACACCAAGATGATGTTGGCCGTATTGGGTATAATGATATTCGTGTGGCATGGCGTAAGAAATAAAAAGGGAATTATTGTATCCTCAGAGTTTTTTACAGCATCTATTATTGCAGGTATTTTTTCATTGATCGGATTCTATGCTGTTACCTATAACAATACAAATGATTTTGCGTATGCTACTTATATTGTGTCCATGTGGGTGTGGCTGATAGCGGCATACGCTGTCTGTTCTATCATATCGCGGTTACACGGATATATCTCTGTAAAGTTGATTGCTAATTATTTAATTGGAATTTGCGTTGCACAATGTATATTGGCTTTATTGATAGATAATATTTTTGTTGTGAAATATTTTGTTGACAGTATTGTGATAACCAATGCAGACAAAATGGATACGCTCAACCGCCTGTATGGTATAGGCGCTTCGTTAGACGTTGCGGGTACAAGATTTGCGGCTGTATTGGTAATGATTGCCGTATTAATGTCTCACGACAATGCAATAAGAACGAACAGAAAAACGATTGCCATGTATGTTTTGTGGTTTATTTTGATAGCCGTAATTGGCTCTATGATAGCGCGAACTGCAAATATTGGGATTATATTGGCTTTTGTTTATATGGTCTATAAAAGCGGTTTTTTTCAAACACGAATTAAGACAACAAATCTAAGATTGTGGGGGGTGCTGGCAGGTGTTTCATTGGTATTAATAATCGTTTGTATTTATCTCTACAATCATGTGCCGGCCGCTCAAAAATTACTCCATTTTGCTTTTGAAGGTCTGATCAATTGGCTTGAAACAGGAGTATGGAGGACAGACTCTACCGATGTACTCAAGGAAATGTGGGTATTTCCGGAATCAATAAAAACATGGATCATCGGAGACGGATACTTTATGGATCCGACAAAACCCGGATTCTATATGGGAACAGACGTCGGTTATTTACGCTTTATTTTTTATTGCGGCCTGACAGGTTTATCGGTATTTATCCTATTTTTTATCTATCTGTCGGTTGCCTGTTATCAAAGATTTCCGCAGGAAAGGAATTTGTTTTTGTTACTTCTTGTTTTAGAATTATTGATATGGATAAAAGTTTCTACCGATATATTTGTGGTATATACACTTTTTATGTGTATTCCAATGGTACAACAACAGATGAATAATCAACGAATGAACAGGTTATGAAAATCGTCTATTGTATAGCCGGGACATATAACTCCGGAGGAATGGAAAGAGCGCTGGCCAACAAAGCAAATTATTTGGCAGAACATGGATATGAGGTAATAATCATTACTACTGATCAAAAAAAACGCTTTCCTTTTTTTACATTGTCGCCCCAAATCAAGTGTTATGATTTAGATGTGAACTATGCTGAAAATAACGGCAAAGGGTTTCTTAATAAATTAGTGCATTATCCTTTTAAGCAATGGAAGCATAAAAAGAGATTGACAAAACTTTTGAATAAGTTACAGGCAGATATTGTGATTTCCATGTTTTGCAACGATGTATCCTTTATCGCAAACATAAAGGACGGCAGTAAAAAAATATTGGAAATACATTTTTCCAAATTCAAAAGGATGCAATATGGCCGGAAAGGCGTCTGGAAATTAGCCGATTGGTGGAGAAGCAGGATGGATGAAAAAACAGTCGGGAAATTTGATAAATTTATTGTATTAACACACGAAGACAAAGGCTATTGGGGTGATTTACCAAATATGGAAGTTGTTGCGAATGCGAAAAATGAATGGGGGGATTATACGGCGTCTTTAGACAATAAACAAGTCATAGCGGTTGGCCGGTATGATTATCAGAAGGGATTTGACAGGTTGATTGAGGCATGGCGGTTAGTCCATAACCGTTTCCCTGACTGGAAACTGAAAATCACAGGAGAAGGTGAGTTGCAGTATAAATTGGAAATGTTGATTGATAAATATGGTCTGAATGATGCGATTGAATTGAAAAAGAGCGTTACGGAAATCCTGCCGGAATATTTGGACGCTTCTTTTTTAGTCATGTCATCCCGATACGAAGGACTTCCTCTGGTATTGCTGGAGGCAATGTCGGTAGGGTTGCCGCCGGTTTCGTTCGATTGCAAATGCGGCCCTAAAGACCTTATAACGGATGAGGAAGATGGTTTCTTGGTCCCGGAAGGAAATATTCTGATATTGGCAGAGAGAATCATGCTGTTGATTGAGGACGCTAATCTCCGTAAGCAAATGGGCCGGGCGGCGAAAATAAAGTCCGAACGTTTTGCAGAGCCTGTGATTATGGAGAAATGGATGTGCCTATTTGATAATCTGTTAAACGAAAAGCAATGAAGACAATCGTCGTATCGGCAGTAAATTTGAGAGTAGGGGGTACGCTCACGATTTTGCGTAATTGTTTGCAGTATTTGTCAACTTTGGCCGAAACCGGAAAGTATCGTATTGTAGCATTGGTATATCAGAAAGAATTAGCATTATTTCCGAATATAGCATATATTGAAATGCAATGGCCTAAAAAAACCTGGGTATTCCGGCTTTGGTGCGAATATGTAACGATGAAAAAAATATCAGTAAAGTTATCGCCGGTGTATCTGTGGATTTCATTGCATGATACAACGCCGAGCGTTCGGGCTGAAAGAAGAGTGGTTTATTGTCATAATTCATTCTCCTATTACAAATGGAAGATGCAAGATTTGTTGTTTGCCCCCAAAATAGCGCTGTTTGCATTGTTTACCAACTTTATTTACCGTAAGAATATTCACGAAAATTCATATATTGTTGTGCAGCAGGAGTGGATGAAGAAAGGATTTATTCGGACATTCGGCATACAGCCGGAAACAATTATTATTGCTCCCCCTGCATTATCCGGCGAGAAAATAAATGATTTTACTCCAGCGATTGATTCCGGATCGGGAAATTATTCATTTATGTTCGCCGCCACCCCTGACAGCCATAAAAACTTTGAATGTATCTGTCAGGCTGCGAAAATATTAACAGAACAATTGGGAATCAATGATTTTAAAGTCTATATTACCGTAAAAGGAGATGAGAACAGGTATGCGAAATGGTTGTTCCGAAAATGGGGAAAAGACACATCAAACGTAGAATTTATCGGATATTTAGACAGGCAATCATTGTATGCTTATTATCATCACTCCAATTGTCTGATTTTCCCTTCGAAAGTCGAAACGTGGGGATTGCCGATCACGGAATTTGCCGCTTTTCATAAACCTATGTTGCTGGCAGATTTGCCTTACGCACATGAAACAGCAGGCGGATGCGGCAAGGTAGCCTTTTTCAATCCTGACGATCCGCATGAACTGGCCGGTCAAATGAAAAAATTGATTCAAGGCGATGAAAGTTTTTTGGCGGATCAGGAAAAAAACAACTTTCCTCTTCCTATCGCTTGGTCGTGGCAGGAATTGTTTAATATTTTATTGACATGAAAATACTTCAGGTTGGCAAATTTTACCCCGTAAGGGGCGGCGTAGAGAAAGTCATGTACGACCTGATGGAAGGATTATCCGACAGGCATATCCGGTGTGATATGCTGTGTGCAGTCACAGAAAGGCAAAAGCCGGGGATCATTCGACTCAACGATTATGCGCGATTATTATGTATGCCCGTGTGGATCAAATTGTACGCTACGATGATTTCGCCTGCCATGATCGTTAAATTGCGAAAGATACGGCGTAAGTATGATATCATACATATTCATCATCCTGACCCGATGGCTTGTTTAGCTTTGTTCCTGTCGGGATATAAAAGAAAAGTGATACTGCACTGGCACAGCGATATATTGAAACAAAAAATGTTGCTTAGATTGTACAAACCCCTGCAAAATTGGTTGATCAGGCGGGCGGATGTGATTGTAGGAACAACCCCTGTGTATGTCCGGCAGTCGCCTTTCTTACAACAAGTGCAGAATAAGATAACGCATATACCTATCGGAATCGATGAATTGGATATAGCATCCGATTCGGTTACCCGAATCAAAGAACAATATACCGGCAGAAAGATTATTTTTTCGCTGGGACGTTTGGTCGAATACAAAGGATACGAATACCTGATCGAAGCGGCTAAGTATCTGAATGATGACTATATAGTCTTGATTGGAGGCGAAGGGCACTTAAAGGATAAATTGCAGCAACAGATTGATGAATCAGGTGTTGAAAGAAAAGTAAAGTTGTTGGGTTTTATCCTTGACGATAAAGAAATTGCAGCTTATTTCGAAGCATGTGATGTGTTCTGTATGAGTTCGATATGGAAAACGGAGGCTTTCGGCATTGTGCAAATCGAGGCAATGTCGTGCGGTAAACCGGTTGTTGCTACGCGTATTCCGGAGTCGGGAGTAAGCTGGGTAAATGACGACGGCGTATCGGGCTATAATGTTGAGCCCCAAAATGCGGAAGCATTGGCCGAAGCCATTGAGCGAATCGTATCCGATCCGCAACGCTATGCGCAACTTTCGGCAGGGGCGCGCCAACGCTACGAAACAATGTTTACGCGAGAAAAAATGGTGGATAAATGTGTGAAACTGTATCATGATTTGTCAGTAAAAACCATATCAGTTCCTAACGAATTGTTTTTCAAAGAAGTAAAAACGATTTTAGATGAAGGAAAACAGGTTCGTATTCCGGTGAAGGGAAGAAGTATGCGACCTTTTTTGCAAGATGGAGATACGGTGATTTTAACTCCGCTTGGCAACCACGCTGTTAAGTGGGGCGATATTGTTTTAGCTCGCATAGCTACCGGTAGTATCGTATTGCATCGCGTAGTGTTTAGAAGCAAAGAGAAATTATGGCTGATGGGCGACGCCCATTCAAGACAGAGAGAACTGATAACAAAAAGTGATGTGTTGGCGGTTATAGTCGCAGTCTGCCACACAGAGAAGGAATTGAGATTGGATTCAATCGGGCGGCGTTGTCTGGTTACAATCTGGTTCCTGATGTTACCTTTCAGGGGATATATAATTAAACTATATGACAGGTTAAATCGAAAAAACAGAGAAAGATGAGAATAAAAGAAAATCTTGTATTACGCCACATCGGCAGCGAGTACGTCATCATTGTACCCGGCAAGGACACGGTGGATATGACTAAAGTGTATTCGCTGAATGAAACTTCGGCCTGGATATGGGAACAACTGAAAAATGAAGACTTTACCATTGAACAGGTTCTGCAACTTGTCATGCAGCATTACGAGGTAGACAGGGAAAGAGCGATGAATGATATACAGACATTTTTGGATATACTCGGCGCAGAGGCATTGATTATTCAAGATTAAATTGTATGAAACAGAACGTTACATATAAACCTTTTTTTGCGTTACTGCAATCCGGATTATGGAACAGGGAGCCTGAGCGCGACTGTTTTCCGTTGAGTCCGGAAGTGTGGAAGCAGGTTTATATATGGGCGTGTAAGCATACAGTAGAAGGAGTTGTCTATGACGGCATTATGCGTCTTCCTGAGCGCTTTTTTCCTCCGCGGGACATGTTGTTGAATTGGGTTGTCAAGGTAGATTCCATTGAAAAGAGAAACAAACGGATGAACAGGGCTGTCGGTGAACTATATACACTTTTCGCGATGAATCAGGTGAAAGCATTGTTGGTAAAGGGACAGGGTGTGGCCGCATGTTATGATGAGCCATCGCACAGGGTCTGTGGGGATGTTGACTGGTTTTTTCCTGACAAACAGCATTTTGAAAAAGCTAATAGTTTGATTGCGGAGCAAGGAATAAACGTTGAAAAACAGGCGAAGTTTAGTAAATCGTATAGTTGGAAAGGGTTTTTGATCGAACATCATTGCCGTTTGATTGACATTGATGATCCGTTTTGTATTCCTTATCTGCGGCGTCTATTGAAACAGGAAGAGAACCATGCGATTCAGTTGAATGTAAGTGATCAGTTGATACCGTTGCCTTCGCCTTTGCTGACGCATTTATCGGTCAACGCACATATTTTGAAGCATCTGCTAACGTCGGGCGTCGGTATCCGGCAATTATGCGATTCGGCGCGGATATACAGCACATATCATCAAAAGATTGAAGCGGAATCATTGAAAAAGATGTATGGCAAGTTGGGTATCTATCGTTGGATACAGTTGTTGAATACTCTGTTGGTGAATCATTTGGGGATGTCGGATGAATATTTGCCATTTCCGTTGGCGGCGAAACAAAAAGCTGACCGGATGATGGAAGATGTGTTGCAGTGTGGAAATTTCGGTTTATATGGAGGCCCTGTCTCAAAAAGTACGGACGCTCCTCAAATGGGGAAAAAAGCATGGCATCATTGGATCGAACGACTGATCCGGTATGTTCGTTATGTTCATTATGTTCCTGCAGAAGCATGTTGGAATCCGGTTATAGTAGTTTATTCTCATCTCAGAAATTGGTTTGTATGATAAATGACAGTATCAAAAAACAGTTGAGTTGGGCTTGGGCGGTCACTGCAGGTTTCCGCTGGAAGATTGCTTTGTACATACTTTTGGAAATCATAAGCGTAACGCTACTTTTGTACTTTGTCTATTGTTCCAGAGAAGCGATTGACATGGCGATGCATGTTGTTCCGGGCAATCTGAAATTGATGTTGACTTTTATGGTATTCTCGGTAGCGCTCTCGGTAGCAGCAGGCTTAATGTCGTCATGGATAGGCGAGTATACTAAAAACGGAATGACCATGCGCCTGCAAAATTCATTGGCTCATTCGCAAATGATGATGGCCTGGAGGATGAAAAAGGATTGGCATACGGGAGATTTGATGGTACGTCTGTATACGGATTGTGCAGAAGTAGTACAGATGCTGGTCTATACCTTGCCTTCACTTGTTGTTACGTCTGTCAAACTTACCGCTTCGCTTGCTTTTTTATGGATCTTGGATCCTATGTTAGCATTACTCATTCTGGCCATTACGCCTTTGTTTCTGTTCTCAAAAATCTACTATAAAAAGATGAGAAAAATCAGCAGGGAAGTTAAACAGGCTGAAAGCCGGTTGGGAACAGTGTTGCAGGAAAACCTGAAACATCGTTCGTTGATTCAGGCATTATTATTTACGGATGTGAGGGAAAAGAAGTTGACGGAGGCGCAAGATTCGTTTTTTCAAATGAAAATCAGGCAATTGAAATTTACAACCTTAAGTCATGGTATTTTAAAACTAACGTTCAATGGCGGATACCTGCTGGCATTCCTGTGGGGAATAATCCGTTTGCATACCGGGCATATTTCGTATGGAACCATGGCGGCTTTTCTTCAATTGGTAGGCCGGGTGCAGGTGCCGATCTTCTCTATGGTCGCTTTTCTGCCTGCTGCTATCCGGTGTCGCACAGCGATCGAACGGATTATGGAAATGAACAAAGGCGAACGAGAAAATTTTGGAAATCCGATCAAATTGAATCCGCCGCTTTCACTGAAACTCCATCAATTGTCTTTTCGATACGATGAGAAGGAGGTGATCAATCAATTGAATGTGGTGTTTCAATCGGGAATACCTACGGTCATTACAGGAGCATCAGGCAAAGGCAAAACGACCCTGATACGACTTATTCTTGCGTTGTTCAAGCCGGATAGCGGAAGTCTGACATTGACCCAAAGCGATGGCGCCAGTCATGCCATATCTGTAGCTACACGAAGTAATATAGCGTATGTGCCACAGGGAAATACGCTGTTTTGGGGAACCATTCGCGAAAACTTGCTGCTGGCAGATATCGGGGCATCCGACAAACGCATCGACGAGGCATTACACATCGCCTGTGCAGAGTTTGTTTATTCCCTTCCGAACGGAATTGATACGGTGATAGGAGAATCGGGTTATGGACTTTCAGAGGGTCAGGCACAGCGCATTGCCATCGCACGGGCATTGATTAGAGGGGGAAGTATCTGGCTGTTCGACGAACCTGTTTCAGCGCTTGATTCGGATACAACCAAACGTCTAATCCAAAATCTGTTGGAAGCAGGTAAGGAAAAGATATTAATTTTTGTGACACATGACCGCCAATTAATGGAAGCATGTTCGAATGTTGTACTACTTGATTGAATAAACAGGCATACGATGAAAGTTAGAAAGACATTAACGGATGAAGAACATATATTCTTTTGTATTGCCGGTCACATCATGGACATGGCGATTCCGGATGCATTTGATTGGGAACAGTTATTGCCTTCATTTAGCGATTTCAGGTGTAGTTTTTCTGAAAAGCAGGATGTGATGTGTTCGATTCGGATTGTTGAAAAGCCGATTGATTGCGAATTGGCTTCAGCTAAGGTGTTATCCGAAGTATCCGAAGTATTTGGACATTGGTTCCGGCTGATGGAAACCGATCATAATTACATTATTGATGTTCAATTTGTGAAAAATGGAAATCGGTATCGAATGATAACTGATAAGACATTCTCAATGGCTACGGCTTATGTTGACAGGAAGGAAGAATATGCGGCTAATATATTGTCGTTGTTTCTGATGATTCTGTTTGCCCAGTCGGCAGTCCTTCACAAAACGATTATGCTGCATGCTTCAGTAGTAGAAAAGGATCAGAAAGGATATGTCTTTATGGGAAAGAGCGGTACAGGAAAAAGTACGCACAGTCGGTTATGGATGAAATATATTGAGGGTACCGACCTGCTCAACGACGACAATCCGGCTGTTGGTATTGAGGAAGATGGGATTGTATATGTATATGGCGCTCCCTGGAGCGGAAAAACACCCTGTTACAAGAATCGCAAGATACCGTTGCAGGCAATAATTCGGCTGGAGCAGGCGCCGGTCAACCATTTTAAAAAAGAAACAGGCGTAAATGCTTTGATAACGCTTTTGCCCGGTTGTTCGTCCATGCGATGGAGTACATTGTTATATACAGAGATGTGTAACCTGTTGGAAGAAATAATCAACAAAGTTAAGATTGGTTATTTGGCCTGTTTGCCGGATAAAGAAGCGGCATTGTTGTGTTATGAAGAAGTGAAAAAATTATAAATTATAAAGTGTATGATATGAAAAAGATTGTTTTTTTATTATCGCTATGCGGCCTGATGATGACGTCCTGCGTAGCGCCTACGAAAATTGTCTATTTAAAAGACATGCGGCCTGAAATCCTGTATACATTATCTCAAAGGCCGTTGCTGACAATTCAACAACAGGACAGGTTGAAGATTTTAATCAGTTCTGGAAGTCCGGAATTAACCGCTCCCTTCAATATGGGAGTTACCGGATATCAGGTAGGTTCGGATGGAGACGTCAGAGCGACAGCCAACAGGACTATACAGGAAAACGGATACCTGGTAGATCGTCAGGGAAACATAGATTTTCCGATTCTGGGGACAATGCGTGTGGAAGGGCTGACAATTCAGGAAGCATCCAACCTGATTAAGAACCGTTTGAGAGAAGAACAAGTGATCGTTGATGCCTTGGTTACAGTGGACATCCTGAATTTTAAAATCATGGTCATGGGGGAGGTAGGTAACATTGGTATACAGAATGTAACTGATGAAAAGATTACATTGCTTGATGCCATCACACGGGCAGGCGGGGTAACAACCAATGCATCGTTGGGCGAGGTGATGGTTGTGCGTGAAGACAGAAGAGGATACCGAATGATACCGAATGATTTGCGTACGGTGGGTGTGTTTGAATCCCCTGCTTTTTACCTCCAACAGAATGATATTGTGTATGTGAAACCGAAAGCTGCCCGTATGTCGGAACGGGAAAGTCGGTCATGGCAATGGTATAATACCGCGTTGGGTTTAGGAAATACGGTGATTTCCGTTATACTTCTTATGAATTATTATAAATAGAATCACTATATTTGCAAAAAAATAAATAGTTATGGACAAACAAAATACATCATCCAATTATGCGTCTGATGAGAAGTCTGTGAATCTTCTTGATATATTCATGTACTTACTGTCTCACTGGAAATGGTTTTTAATCTCTCTCATTGTGTTCGGAAATTATTTTGCGTGTAAATACAGCACGACACCTTATACATACGCCCGTTCGATAACAATTATGGTGAAAACGCCGGCCAATACGCAGGGAGCCATGCGTTTAAACCGTTATAACAGTTTTGTGGCTCCGGTGAATGTGTCGAGTGAGATTTTACAGTTTCAGTCGAAAGAACTGATGCGCAGGACGATTGACATTCTGAATGC
>Ga0082212_10010831_pt1 | contig 11623 bp, 5 predicted proteins | sample TergutNt197P3_FD_71548 | JGI IMG/M metagenome (GOLD analysis project Ga0082212, IMG submission 71548) | Neocapritermes taracua P3 segment gut microbial communities from Petit-Saut dam, French Guiana - Nt197 P3 | ecosystem: Host-associated > Arthropoda: Insects > Digestive system > Gut ... | reverse complement strand
TACCGGTATAGAGTTTGTGCGAAAAAATCGATGCGCCAACATTCAACTGTAAATCACCCGCTTCAATCCGTATCATCTGATTAATATAGAGGGATGGCGCATAAACGGCTATATTTTGCAGCGTCAAATCACCTCCGGCAATGATCCGTATCAGGTTCGAGGTATTTCTGAACATAAATGAACGGATCGTATCCTTTGGCGCTGAAGGGGTAATGGTTTGAACAGAACTTACCGTCAGGGTCGAATCGCAAATATAGATGGATGTTTTTACGGACGTTGTTTTGCCTGCCGCATTTACCAGCGTCTTGACAGGCTGGTCGGGGGAAGTACCCGGATTGGTATCACTGCCGATAAAGTCATTTACATAAATGCCTTCGGTATCGTACAGCACAAGATGCCGATTGGGTTCGCCCTTATTGGCATAAGCCGTCAGAGAATATCCCTGCTTGGGTTCCAGCGTGAAATTGACGAGATACGGTCCTAAATCATAAACGGGATTTGACTTTACGAGCGCTCCGTAAGGCATGTTGTCGGCAATTCTGATCGTATAATTTTGTGTGACGGCAGGGCTTGTAACGGTAATAAAATAAGTCTCCAGCGCCGTATTTCTCATATTGATGATGCCGTTTACCACTACATTCTGACCGTTGAGCGTCAAACCGTAATTTGTGTATATGGCTCCTTCATTTGTATTGGATGAAGTAACGGTCCCGCCATTTAACGTGACGGTAGTCGAATTTGGTGCGTATATTGAGCATGTAAGTCCTGCGTCAACCGTACCGCCATTCATGGTCAGTGAACCGCCGGAAATATAATTTATTGTGTTTCCCGAAGACGTCCTTTGATTTCTAATGACGCCATTTTCCATTCTGAAATTCGTGTATTGAAAATAAAAGGCGTGATTTGTTCCTGTTCCGGTAATTGTGATATCGCAGTCATTGATTGTAATTGATCCGGAATAATCATAAAAGCAATAGCTGTTTCCGGAATACATAATCGTACCGCCATTGATTATCACAGGGCCGGAACTGTTCGTGCGTAAAACAGTTGCCGCATTGCTTGTAATCATTCCGTCATTGATTGTCAAACTTGAGGAATTAACTAAATACATACAGTAAGCGTTTGTGCCTGTAGATGTGCTTATAATTGTTGAACCCGCGTTCAGGATGACGTTTCCATTCGAATTGCTCTCTATGATGTTGCCGGAATTGGCGGATGTTAAAGTCGCTCCGTTATTGAGCGTTAAGGAACCGCCGGAGGCGCTGTACAGTGCAGTTCCGCCGAGAGAAGCGTTAATACCGTTATTGACGGTTGCATCGTCGATGGTAAGATCATAGCCTGAATAGACAATCAGGTAGTCCGTCATGGTCGTTGAGCGGTCCGAATCGCCGGCAAACCGTGTAAGTCTGATACCGCCGTCTAACGTCAGGTTGGCGGTTAAGGTGATGCGCGTCAATACAAATATATCGGTAATAATCCCCGACATTACGGCATTGCGGCTGTTCCAGATGGCTGTTGCGCGGGTGAGCGTCCTGACGGGCCTGTTGCTTCTGGCGCCGCTGTAAGCGTCATTGCCGTTTAGCGGATCAAGATAAACGCCGCCTATCGCGCGCTCGTACAACCGGATCGTGGCGCCATCCAAAGCCAGTTCGTAAGCTACATTGGCATTGGATTGCGGGTCGATTAGCGTAAAAAAAGCTAGCGGCGAACCGACGCTTCCGGCATTGACAATGGCGCGTCCTTCGTCGGTTGCCGATGTGTAGGTCGTCGATAGCCGGTAGTTCATGCCCGCCGGAGGTGTAGCCGTCAGGTTGATGGGATTGGCGCCGCCGTCCAGGGCGATCTGCCCCATGTTGGTAATATGGAGGCTGGCGCCGATCGTGAGCGTTCCGTTGCTGTTGACGGAGAGGAGGGCCTGCGCCGCTCCGACGCCTTGCAGTGTCAGGTTGGTGATTGTACCCGTGACGCCGCCGGCAACGGTAAACAGTGCGCCGGTATACCCGGTGTTCGGGGTCACGGTAATGTTGGATGCGCCATACTGAGCGCCGTCGATGGTCGTATTGGTTGTGATGGCGACCGTTCCCCCAGCGACAAAGACGGTCGCATTGCTGGCCGCTAACTGAAGCGCCTGATCCCATGTCCGTACAGGAAAGGTCGATGAACCGTTGTTGGCGTCGTTACCTGTTACGGGATTCAGATATACCGATGTCAGTATTCCTTGCGCATAGTTCGCCTGCATGTTTGCGAATAGAATGGTAAAAATAAGAAATATCTTTTTCATAATTCGTAATTTACATGGATCCCGGAAGCCCAAATTCATACTTCACGCACCTGACGCTGGCTCCATTGCTTTGGTGCGCACTGTTATATCCGTAAAAGGAAGTCGGCGTAACATAAAACGCCCAACCGTTGTTTCCTCCGTTTGGAGAACTTGTCCAGTAGGCCGCCATGGCGCCGGAGCCTGTCAATGCGCCGTTTCCACTACCTTCGCGCACGCCTGACATCGGCAGGAAAAGGGAAGCAAGTGTAGTTGGATTATACACAAGCATACCTGCGTATGCCACATTTGCATTATCCGGCGCGGCAAGACTGGTTGTGTTCAGGCTGACCGCCGTCGAATCCGCACCGTTAGGTGACGCGCCGACTGGTAGCCGGTCAAAGAATCCATCCGAGTAATAACCCCAAACCGAATTATCAGGGGCAATGTTGTCGGGATATGTCGGTCCGTACGTGTCGCCGTTGGGCGTGGCATACAGGGACTGCCGCATCTCCGAAGTCAGTGGACTGCGCAGCGAATCGCCGGGGTGGCGATACCCTTGCGGACAAGGTTCCTGTAATCTGTCCCAGCTTCCTTTTGTCGCTAATTCCCAGCCGGAAACAGCTGCTAATGAATTGACAGGATGAAAAGCTTTTTGTACGGCTCCCGCTCCCATGTTCCACTGGAAGAAGTATCCTGCCTGTGTCGGATAATCGGTAAACTGTTGGCTGTTGAAAACACTTCCCTGCACGTAATCATTATGTAAAGAGATAACACCTCCGCCTGTCCCGCGTTGCGGATCGCTCAGGTTAAAAGGCGAAAACATCATGGCGTAGGGTCTGGGTCTGGGACTGTTGCCGTTAGCCGGATTTGGGTCTTCCCGCCGCATGATATAGTCGGCTTCTTCACCTTGTCGGACATATATTTTATTAATACCTGTGCCGGTTGCCACCTCGATGAGTCCGTAACGGGGCTTCGCTCCAATATGTGCAAGAACGCTCTTCATCCCCACGCGGAAATAGATCAAGCCGCTTCCCGACAGCATTGTGGCAATACCCGTTACCGGATAGCCCGCATCAAAACCCGGATCGTTACCCAGCGCCGCCGATGCGGTTCCCCAGTTGACGTCCGCCGTGTTCTCGCCGTTAAGTATGATAAAATCGGCGCCCTGAACAACCGTTGCCGTCCATTCGCCGGTGTTGCGTATCTTGATAATACGCTCTCCGGTCTGATTCCAGCGATGGAATGTTCCGATCCACCGGCCAAAATTACCTGCCGGCGGATTATATTCGATAATTACGGCTTTACTCACATTTTCTACAATAACGTACAGTGTATCTTTGAAAGCATAGTCGGGCGCACCGTTTCCTGTCCATGAGAAATGTATCTCCCCGTTACTTCCAGGTATGAATGGAACAGAAGTGTTGATATTGTGTAGGGGGTCGACCCTGCTCCAGTCCAACGTGACGGATGAATGGTCTGTCACATAATGGATGATTGCCGGATTATCAGATGTATTGGCGGGCGAGAGATGTGCAGTCGTTTGATCAAGATTCAAAAAAACGCCAAAAATGTCGCCCTTCATCTCCCTGTCACTCCATGGTTGCAAATCGAATGAAACAAACGGATCGAGTGTCTGTCCGGCTATCCGCAGATCAAAAATGTAAATATGATTTCTTTTGATTTGATAACTGCCCCCGGTAAATAATTTATAGGTATATATAGCCGTTTTGACCGGTTCGCCCGGAACCTGTGTTGGTAACGTTATAGTTAGCTGTGTCGTGTTCGTGTCGTCGTATTCACTGTTATTCAAGTAGTTTTCGTTGAGATAGAGGGAGTCGATCTGCCCGCCGGCAAAGACGTTTATCGGTGATTCGGCGCGCAATGCGTTCCCGGTGCGCGACGAATAGTTTGCTAAATACATCATTCCGGGTGGCGTACTGACAGGTGGTGGTGTCAGTAACTGTGTCCTGTCGGGAACCTGTTTTGTTTCAATTTTGATTTGATCGTAACGAATAATCAGGTTATCCGGTATGCAAGACGCATGTTTGTTGATCCTGACGCGCAACTTGGCCACATTGCGTGCGACGTGAATCGTATCGCTATAGACTGCGCCGTTTCTTTTAAGTGTGCCGGAACCCGACATCATAAATAGCGTGGCAGCATCGTTTCTGTCAGGCAAAGGAATTTCTCCTGTGACGGGCGTTATCTCCATCCGGTTGGCAAACACTTCCGCTGTGATTATTCCGTTGCCCAGATTATCAATCTCGAAATCAACATGAACGATCGAATCGTTTGAAACGCCGACCGTGGTAAGCGATGTTCCGTAAAACTTTTTCGTATCCTTGAGAATATGATCCTCAAAAATTTTAACATACAGCGTATCAATATGATTTTCATCCTCATTTGCATCTTCCGCTGCGTATGTATTCATGCCATTTCGTGGAATTAACACAGCAATTTTTACCTCTTTTTTACCAGCATCAAGCTCGTTTTCACAGGTGAAAATCTCTTTGTTATCTTCTATCACTTTTTCATCGCATGCACCAAACAGCATACCGAGAACAGCAAGAATAGAGAAGAATTTAAGTGGTTTCTGCTTCTTATACATCATAATGTATTATCGTAGTGTAAAAATACCGTCATTCATTTAATCGCGCAAAAGTATGAATAAAAAATTTGAAAAACCAAATTAATTCAATTTTTTTTTATTTTTTACAATCAACCGTCCAATTTTGTGAATTTGTCTGATTAATCTAAACAGGCAAAATAAGGAATTGAAAAACAATTTTTAATTCCTGACTATTAATATGTCTTTTTCCCTATGTTCTGTGCGGTAGGGACGTAGCGCATTTTTGGATGGTCCGGAAATACACATTCCGGAACCGTAATTCAAGATTACCTCGTACTTGCTTCCGCATATTTTGCAAACGGCATTGTAGTCGTCGTCGATTTCAACGACGGCATCTTTTCGTACTTCGTTCGGACATGCCAGATCAAAGGCTTTGAAATCGCCAAAAATGGTATGTGTTACAAGTACACCGGCATAACCGGTATATTCCTTGCCATGTACTGTGTTATTTAATGTATATACTTTATAGGTATTGAACCCTTGTAAAACTTTATCCCTGTAGGATAGATCGACCTCAAGAAAAACGCGAAGCGACGGAATCGGATTGGTGTATTCTTTTGTACAAGTGATAAATAATACCGACATGCAACATGACAATATCAAACGTCTCATTGGTTTAAGAGTTTTTGTTCGGCTTCGTTGGCATGTGAAAAATTGAAACTGCTGACGACATGTTGTTGCAAGGCGGTAATCGCATCATTGCATAGATTTCCGATACTGCCTTCATGGGTGTGACGGATACGGGTGTCGGGTGTAAAGTCATTCGACTCAATTGCCTGTCCGACTTTTTTATAGGCGTCGCGGAAAGGAAGACCCTCGCTAACAAGTCGGTTGACTTCTTCGACACTGAATATCGGTGCATATTTTCCATCGTCCAGAATATGCCTGTTTACTTCGAGTTGACTTATGATTTGCGTTGTCATCAGCAGGCAGTCATTCAGTTCGTCGAATGAGGGGATAAAAACTTCTTTGATAATTTGGAGATCGCGAAAATAGCCTGACGGCAGGTTGTTGGCTATCAATGTGATTTGTTGAGGTAACGCTTGAATTTTATTGCATTTGGCACGCGTCAGTTCAAATACGTCGGGGTTCTTCTTGTGGGGCATGATGCTTGAGCCGGTGGTATAGGCGTCAGGCAACCGGATGAATCCGAAGTTTTGGCTGTTGAACATACAGGCATCGAATGTTAATTTCGAGATTGTTGCTGCGATACCTGCCAGCGCGTAAGCGACCGTACGTTCCATCTTCCCGCGTCCCATCTGTGCATAAATGGCATTGTAATTCATGGAATCGAAGCCAAGAAGCGTGGTTGTCATAGCGCGGTTTAGCGGAAACGACGAACCATAACCGGCAGCGGATCCGAGGGGGTTACGGTTGCAAATCTTGTAGGCAGCCAGCAGTAGTTGCAGGTCGTCAACAAGACTTTCGGCATAAGCGCCGAACCATAAACCGAAAGACGATGGCATCGCAATCTGTAAATGGGTGTAGCCGGGCATCAGGATATCCTTATACCGGTTGCTTTGGGTAATCAGCGTGTCGAACAGATGGCTAATATGGGTTGCCAGTTCCTGTATGCGTGCGCGGGCGAACAGCTTGAGATCTACCAATACCTGGTCGTTACGCGAGCGTCCGCTGTGTATTTTTTTACCGGTGTCGCCAAGTGCGCGCGTAAGGGTCAGTTCGACCTGTGAATGAACATCCTCAACGCCATCTTCAATTATAAATTCACCATTTTCGGCAAGCCGGTATATTTTTTTTAACTCTTCCAATAGCGGTTGCAGTTCGGACATGTGAAGCAGTCCGACAGATTCAAGCATGATGATATGCGCCATGGAGCCAAGTACGTCGTACTTGGCCAGAAACACGTCCATCTCGCGGTCGCGACCTATCGTAAATCGTTCGATATCCTTATCAATCTGCGAATTCTTATCCCAAAGTTTCTGTGCCATAATACTAAATAAATTACGAATTACGATTTTTTACCTAAACTCTACTACCTACTACCTAAACTCTACTACCTACTACCTAAACTCTACTACCTACTACCTACTACCTACTACCTGGTACGGCAATTGAGCAATCATTTCCGATATCTTGCCGATGGCTTCCTGCAAAGGTTTGGATACCATCGATTCAACAAAAGGATTGAGGTCGGCGCGAACGGTCATCTTCATCCTGGTGTCGTTTTCAGCAATCTGTTTCAGTTGTATCCACATTAATAGCGGTACGGGCGAGTTGGTTGTCGAGAATTTTATCGTTTTGTTCGGAATGCGTTCAACAATCTGAAATGTTACGGTACCTACAGGATCGACCGTAATACTGCATGTGTCGGCGTCGAATGAAAAGTTTTTTATCTGATGTTGCGGAATGCGATCCTTAATTCGTTCCAGGTTGGACATATCGGATAACATTGCGAAAATCCTGTCGTCGTTATGCGGTATGGTCTTCACTTCGCTTGTGAAATCTGTCATAACTTATCGTATTTCTTATTTTTTCGGTGACCAGTTGGCGGGGTCGTTACGCCATTCTTGCAGGACTGCGATGTCGGCATCATCAATGTAATTGATTCGCAGTGCTTCTTCAATTACTGCGTTGTAATTGGAAAGCGTGTAAAACGGTACGTTGGCTTCCTTGAAGTGTTGCTTTACAACAGGGAATCCGTAAGAAAAGATTGCAGCAAGTCCGATTACTTCACATCCGAAGTTGTGTACAGCCTGAACGGCTTTGAGGCTGCTTCCGCCGGTGGAAACAAGGTCTTCGATAACAACAACTTTTGAACCGAGTTTCAATTCGCCTTCGATCAGGTTTTCCAGACCATGGTCTTTGGGTGTTGCACGAATATAGGCAAAAGGTAAGTTCAAAGCATCGGCAACAAGCGTACCCTGCGCGATAGCGCCTGTCGCAACGCCGGCAATAGCCGTGACTTCAGGGAAACAGGCGGTGACAAGTCTGGTGAGTTCGGTCTTGATAACCGTACGAATTTCCGGATAGGATAATGTTTTCCGGTTGTCGCAATAAATGGGTGACTTCCAGCCCGACGCCCATGTGAACGGATTGGCGGGTTGCAGCTTGATCGCTTTAATCTGTAATAATTTTCCGGCAATTATTCTTTCTACTGTGTCCATGGATTTATTATTATACTGTTCCATAACTATATCTTGTCCCAAAACGATGTCCTGTCAAAATCTTGTACTGGTTTGAAATTTTTCTGCAAAAATAATCCTTTTTACTTTTTCCACCAAATATTTATTGTATCTTTACACCTATTCATGTTTTTTTTATCCGGCGCATTTGTTTGTTTCATTTTTTTCAAGTATTTTTGCCAAATGATTTGCACCTTTTCATTATGAAATTAAGAAAATAAAAGAAAAAATACTATGAGACGATTTATTGCTTTTCCAGCGACAGTGGTCATGGCGATAGCCTGCTGCTTTTTTTATTCATGCGATCAACAGAAAGAACCACTCAATGCCTCAGATTTTGCGCCTTTTATCACAGCCTATTCAGGAGGGATGATAGGTAAAGGGGCGCCGGTAGTGATCGAACTGTTGGAAGAACCGCATGAAAATGTACGTGCGAAAGCGGTTGGGGAAAAACTTTTCTCGTTTTCACCATCCTTAAAGGGTATTGTCGAGTGGATTAACGATAATACCATCGCTTTTGTACCCGACGATGAAGCGCTGAAATCGGGCGTTGTCTATCAGGCGACTTTTGCATTGGGTAAGGTATTGAAAGTGGACAGGAAATTCGCGAAGTTTGAGTTCTCTTTCCGTGTAGAAGAGCAGTCGTTTGGAATAACGACTCATCCGATTGATATTCAAACGGATAATACCGTGACAGTCAGCGGTCAGTTTACATTCAGCGAAATGACGAAACCCGACAGGGTAAAAAAGATGATGGAGGCAACGCTGGATGGCAAGAAAATGCCGGTAACACTCGAAGAACAGAGCGCTTCGCGTATCCACCGGTTTTCAATAAACGGTATTGCGCGAAGCGAGACGGATCGTCAATTATTGCTCACATTGAATGGCGCTCCAGCAGGCGTCGACCGCAAGGAGACTGTTTCGGTCATGATTCCAGCCAGAGACAGATTTCGCCTGTATGATTATGAAGTGAAAAGCGATCACGAATACAGTCTGAACCTTACGTTCTCGGACCTGGTGTCGCAATCGCAGAATCTGAAAAGCATGATAACACTGCATAATGTGTCGAGTTATAACGTGCAGGCGCAGGGTAATCGGGTGATTATATATTTTACGCCAAAGACGGGTGTGGAGGAACTGTCGGCGACGATCGACCGGAATCTGAAAAACCAAAAAGGCGAGGCACTTGAAAATCCTGAAGAGATCAGTTTTTCACTTGAACGACCCAAGCCGAAGGTCGAGATACTTTCTAACGGAACGATCATGCCAGGCGCTGAAAACATTATTCTTCCTTTCCGCGCGGTGGGACTTCATGCCGTCGATGTGAAGATCATCCGAATTTTTGAAAGCAACCTGCTGATGTTCCTGCAAGATAACACACTGTCGAAAAATTCATCCTATCAGTTGCGGCGCGCGGGACGCCTCGTTTACAAGCAAACATTCCGTCTGGATGCCGATCCGGCGAGGAATCTGGCGGCATGGGAGAATTACTCGTTAAACCTGAACGGGCTGGTCAAGCAGCAACCCGGCGATTTATACCGTATCGAAATTTCGTTTAAACAGGCTTATGCCTCTTACGGATGCGAAGACGAGGAAGAAAGGGCAAGCGTGTTGCATAACGCCATCGACCTGACAAGTATGCTTGCGCATGAAAATAACCTCGCAGACGAGGACGCCTACTGGGATAAACCGGAAACCTATTATTATGAGGGATACGACATGGATATCGATTGGGACGAGTATGACTGGTCGGAACGGGATAATCCCTGCAATCCGACCTATTATATGCAGACTGGCTTGAAAGCCGTCACGAATGTACTCGTTTCCAACCTGGGCATAATAGCGAAAAGCAATGCCAACCATACTGTATGGGCGTCAGTAACTAATCTTTTAAACGCCAAAGCGGTTGCGGGCGCCAGGATGACCGCCTATAATTATCAGTTACAGCCGTTAGGCAGCGGAACCACCGACGAAAACGGCTTCACAGTCCTGTCGCTTAAAAACAAACCGTTCCTACTTGTGGCAGAAGCCGGCGAACAGAAAGCCTATCTTCGCATGGCTGACGGCGACGAGAATATGCTGAGCCGGTTCGATGTCGGCGGCATTGCGTTGAAAAAGGGACTGAAGGGTTATATCTACGGCGAACGCGGCGTATGGCGTCCGGGCGATACGCTTCATTTAGCGTTCATGCTTGAAGACCGCGAAAAGCAAATACCTGCCAGTCACCCGGTATCGTTCGAAGTGTATAATCCGCAGGGACAATTCTACAGGAAAATGATTTCCAACAGCGGACTGAACGGATTATATTCGTTTAACCTGCCCACACAGGCAGACGATCCGACCGGACTGTGGAATGCATATGTCAAAGTAGGAGGCGCCACGTTCCATAAAAGTTTGCGCATCGAGACCGTCAAACCCAACCGGATGAAAATAAACCTTGACCTGCCCGATGTCATTGAAGCGTCAAAAAATACAGCGCGGATAGGTATCCATGCGCAATGGCTGACCGGCGCTGTCGCACGAAATCCGGAAGCCAAAATGGAACTGGTGTTAAACAAAACCTCCGCCCCGTTTAAAGGGTATGAAAAATTTATATTTAACAATCCCATATCCAGGTTTACATCAGATAAAATAGAAGTCTTCGACGGCAAACTGAATGATAACGGCGACATGACGCTCAACATGGATATCCCGAAAGCCGAAAATGCGCCGGGTATGTTGAACGCGAATATCACCTGTCGCGTGTTTGAGCCGGGCGGCGATGCGAGTATCTTTTCCCAGTCCGTGCCGTTCTCACCTTATCCGGCGTATGTCGGTATCAATTTCAACCGGCGTCCCGACCAATATTACCTGAATGTCGACGAAGATAACCTGTTTGACGTCGTCACCCTTAACCCTGAAGGAAAACTCTTGAACAGTAACAACCTGGAATACAAAATCTACCGTATCGGATGGAGCTGGTGGTGGGAACAGTCGAACACCCTGAACGAGACATATGAGTTTGAGACCTATATCAACAATTCTAGTTACAGTCCCGAATTTACGGGAAAAATAAGTACGGTAAACGGCAAGGGTCAGATCAAGTTCAGGTTGAATTACCCCGACTGGGGACGATTCCTCGTATTTGTCAAGGACGCATCAGGCGGTCATGCCACAGGCGGGACGATACTCGTCGACTGGCCTTCATGGCGCGGACGCTCCAACCGGAGCGATCCCGGCGGTGTCAAAATGCTTACATTCGCGCTTGACAAAACCGAATACCAGGTGGGCGAGGAAGTGACAGTGACGATTCCTGCCGTCGCTTCCGAAGGACGCGCGCTCCTGGCTTTTGAAAACGGCTCTGAAGTCCTGTTCCGCGAATGGGTGAACCTGGCGAAAGGTAACGAGACGAAATACAAGTTCAAGGTAACCGAAAAAATGGCGCCCAACATCTATATTCATATCTCGTTGCTGCAGCCGCACGACGCTACCGCCGACTTGCCGATACGCATGTATGGCGTTATGCCGATCTTTGTCACAAATAAGGCGTCGATCCTTGCGCCCGTCATCACGATGCAGGACGTATTGAAACCCGAAACCGAATTTGAGGTA
>Ga0082212_10010830_pt1 | contig 11624 bp, 13 predicted proteins | sample TergutNt197P3_FD_71548 | JGI IMG/M metagenome (GOLD analysis project Ga0082212, IMG submission 71548) | Neocapritermes taracua P3 segment gut microbial communities from Petit-Saut dam, French Guiana - Nt197 P3 | ecosystem: Host-associated > Arthropoda: Insects > Digestive system > Gut ... | reverse complement strand
CCTGAACTCGTCCTGCGAATTAAGTTGCTTTTCTAATTCCGCAATCTCTTTTTCGGCTTCTTTGATAACCTCAGAACATTCGTCGTTCATTCTAAAAAAATCTTTTTCGGAAATCTTTCCATTAATATTATATTCTAACAATTTGCTTTTCTTTTTGGTTTCGGTTTCGATTGTGCTTTGATATTTTTTTATCTCGCTTGCGAAATTATTGCTTTCTTCCATATTCTTATACATCTCAATATAAGTTTCAATCAGCTTTTCGCCCGTTTCGGAAGTTTCTTTAAATATCTCGAAAAGAATCGGCTTTATTTCATCTTCATATATAGCGAACGACGGGCAGCAGTCTGTTCCGCTTTTTATTTTATTACTGCAACCCCATTTACTGTTTACTTTACCCGTTCTGTCTTTTGAATCCCTGCGGTAATATGCAGTCCCGCAATGCGTACAAAATAACTTCCCGGTTAATAAATTCCTGTGGGTACATATATTTTGACGGTCTTTAACGTCTTTGCTGCGCCTTTTCAAAATCACGTTAGCCTGTTCCCATAATTCCTCGCTGACGATAGCGGGAACAATCTCGCCGGTTTCGTCTTTGAACATAACCCATTCTTCAGGCGGTAAAAACTTCTGTTTCTTCGTGAACATATCAATGATTTTTACTTTATTCCCGACGTAATAGCCTTTATATTTCGGGTTTGATATGGTGTTTGACATGGTGGAGTGGCTGATTTTATTATTATTACGGTTGCGGTAGCCTCTGTTCCAGAAAATATCCTCTATCTGCATCATGCTGTATTCGTCGGTTGCGTAGAGTTCAAACAGTTCCCGTACCATTTGAGCCTCGTCTTCGTCTACGATAAGCCGTTTATCCTTTTTCGTATATCCCCAGATTCTGCTGTTGCCGAGAACGACGTTATTTTTTATTGCCTGCTGATGACCGAATTTAATACGCGACGACAATTTACGCAGTTCGTCTTGCGCAATACCGGACATGATAGTTAGGCGAAGTTCGCTGTCCTCGTCCAATGTACTGATGTTGTCGTTCTGAAAAAAAACACCGACCCCGCTTGCTAAAAGTTTGCGGGTAAATTGAATACTGTCAAGTGTATTGCGCGCAAAACGGGTGATTTCTTTTGTTATAATTAAATCAAACTTCCCGTTCTCGCCGTCTGCAATCATATTATGAAAATTCTCACGTTTGAGCGTTGATATGCCTGACAGTCCCTCGTCTATATATCCGTCAACATACGTCCAGTTTTTATTGCTCTGAATCAAATCCCTATAATACGAAACTTGATTATCCAACGAGTTTAACTGTTCGTCTTTTTCACTGGAAACACGAGCGTAAAACGTGACTCTTAACGGTAAATCATAAATAGATTTTAGTCTTAGCTGTTCGCGTATGCTATGTACGTCCATAAAACATCTCCTTATATTTCGTTATATCATTATTATTAAATAGTATTATAACATAAACGAATTTGAATTGCAAGGGAATAATGAAAAAATATGAGAAATAAATCTACCCATCAGGCTATCAATTTATCGCTCATATTTTTTTGATTTTTGCTTTTTTGTTGGTATAAGGGAGATACCGGAGATCATATTTTTCATTTTGTTTCGCTCCGTCTCCGTTATAACTCCTTTTTCGTAAAGAACATTGTTGTAATAATTTAACCGAAGTTCGTTTAAGATAGATTGCTTTTGGTTTTTTTGTTCCATTGGCAGATTATATCTCCTGTGATTTTATTATTATCATGTGAAATTTTGATTGAAATTATACTCTCGTAAATTTTTACGTTTCATCACTAATACATTTCGTGATAGTTATAATTATATTATATCACCACGATTTGTATCTGTCAAGCGTTTTTGAAAAGTTATTGTTGACAAATACATACGAAATGTGATAAAATATATTTTGAGGTGAAAAATATAATGAAACGAATGAATGACGACGATAAAAGAGCATTAGGCAAAAAAATAAAAGTTGCCCGGAAACAGAAAGGTCTGTTACAGGAGCAGCTTGCGGAATTGGTTGGATATAAAGTCGGCACGATTGCCAAATATGAGCAGGGCGACCGAGTGCCGGATATAACTATGCTGAAAAAAATCGCGAAAGTTCTGGAGTGTGACCTTGCAGAAATTGCCGGTACAACACATGAAATAATCAACGAAACCATAAGATTTGATGAAGCGGTTGAAAATTATATCAACTGGCTTCACGGCGTTCATGTTATGCTGACCACTCCGATATATGACAATGGCAACGGAAAAGAAAAGACCGCCATTATTGTCGATATTGACGGAGTGGCGGTTGATATTGGTGATAATATCGCCGATATCATGCAAATGAGCAAGGAACATTTCATTTTGCTGGCAAAACAGTTCGGGAAAAAAGTTTTTGATATTTAAAAAAGCGCGAAAGAATGTTGAGATAAAAGTTAAATTTAGAATATGATAGAAAAATAATTTTATATTTTTAGCGTCCGCAGGACGCGTAGCATACCACTTGAAAAGTGGGATTAACAAAATCCGTAAGCGGATTTTGAGCGGGTTTGGGCGGACGCCCAACAAGGCAAAAATGCGTCACGGTGTACCGTGTGCATTGCTTGCCAAATCGCATGTGCTACAGCACAGGCATTGCTTGCGAATCTGATGAGTTTTCATTAACGCGACTTGATTGTTGATGATAAATTTTTTTACCGCGTATAAAAAAAATCAAGAACATATCTATTTACTTATCAGCAGGATTATGGTATAATATATACAAGTTGATTTTGGGGATATGATAACCGAAATGTCGGCGACATACTGAAATATTCCAAAAAATAATTTATTAACCTAATTAAATATAGTGCGAGGGGGAGTTGCCTTGTGGTGCAAGGATTGTAGCCGTGAAACCGAAAACGAGAAATGTGAGCTTTGCGGACAAGCTACAAAGCCAGATATTCCTGTTGAAATTTATTGGTGCGATAAATGTAAAACTCCTATTATAAAATTAGCAAACAATATTGACAAAAATATCTGTACAATTTGTAATGACAAAACAAAGTATATGTGCGCAGATATAAGACCGGTCTTTCCTGAAGAAAGGTTATTACTTGAGGTATTAACATCCAAGCCATTTGAATTTAAGGAAAAATCAATATGGGCATCGAACAACAGATATTATATTGACGGCAATCCCAAAAGTATAACCAAAAGTTATTATAGTAAACATTCGGCAAAATATATTTTAGAATTGATTAATAAACATAAATCCCAAAATGATTATGATTTTTTTAATGAATCTATAAATAAATTTATTAAGGCAAATCGTAATAGGATTAATTATTTATTTGACGAAGCCACAGAATTTATCAAGGAATCCTCAAAAAACTATCCTCAGGAGCGGATCGTAATTTCATTTTCCGGCGGTAAAGATTCTACCGTTGTCGCAGATTTAGTGGTAAGGGCATTGAAAAATGCAAATTTGGTTCATATCTTCGGCGATACTACGCTTGAATTTCCTTTAACGCTCGAATATGTGAGCAGATATAAAGCCGCTAATCCCAAAGCCATATTTAAGACGGCGCGGAATGACGAACAGAACTTTTACAAGGTTTGCGAGGACATCGGTCCCCCTGCTCGTATGCTTCGTTGGTGCTGTACGATGTTCAAAACAGGTCCCATTTCTCGAACCATAAATCGCTATTATCGTGACTGTGATATTTTGACCTATTACGGTATACGCAAATGTGAATCGGCGAGCAGAAGCAAATATAATCGTATTGAGGATAGTGCCGACACGATAAAAATACGCAAACAAAAAACAGCCTCACCTATTTTCCTGTGGAAAGACATAGATATTTGGCTGTATATTTTGGCTGAGAATATTGATTTCAACGATGCTTATAGATTGGGCTATGACCGCGTCGGCTGCTGGTGCTGCCCGAATAACAACGCGCGCGCGCAATACCTTTCTCAAATATATATGCCTGAACAATTCAACAAGTGGCGGGAATTTCTGATTGGTTTTGCGAAACGGATCGGTAAGCCCGACGCCGAAATTTATGTAGATACAGGCAAATGGAAAGCAAGGCAAGGTGGTAATGGCGTTAAGGCGTCTGAAGATGTAAAAATCAAGTTTACGAATTGCACGGCAGAGGACAACGCTAAAATCTACGAACTTAACCGCCCATACAACGATGATTTTTTAGAACTTTTTATCCCATTCGGGAAAATCGCAAAAGACCTTGGGAGAAAATTAATATATGAAACAATCATTGTGGATGCTAATACTAACGTGCCGATTCTGTCGGTACAGCCATTCACGCAGGATGGTTACGAATATTCGGTTAAGATTAAAACAATGAATGTAACCAAACATGAAGACCTGCAAAGAATGGTATCCTATCAAGTACGGAAATTTAACGCTTGCCGGAAATGTTTAAAATGCGAATCGCTGTGCAAATACGGCGCGATAACAATAATCGGCAACGAGTACCGTATCAATGATGACAAGTGTAAACGCTGTAAGATGTGTGTGACGGCTAAATATATTGATGGCGGTTGCTTAATGGATAAATACTTAAAAACAAGAAGTGGAGAATAAAATGAAATTCAGAGCGCATGATACATTTTTCATAAGAAAAGGTTGGTTATATAAAGGTACGAAGCATGTAGTCGCCGATTCTACCGTTTTCATGGGAGTAAACGGAAATCCTATGGATATTTTAGGCATTGGTGCGAACATGGTTAAGGCTTTGCGGTATTGGCTTCAGGCTATCGGACTTACAAGTGAACCGAACAAGGGCAGAAAAACACAAACCCTCACGCCATTCGGTTTACTTGTTCACGAGTACGATAAATATATAGAAGAAATGGGAACGCTGTGGCTACTCCATTATAAACTTGCAAGCAATGCTGACGAAGCTACGGCGTGGTATTACTTTTACAACGAATTTAAGTTGAGTGAATTTACAAGAGATGATTTCGTAATACAGCTAAACAATTATATTCGCATGAATGGCAACGAAGTGTCTGAGCGTTCGCTTGACGACGATTATAACTGTATAATCAGAACTTATGTGCCACGAATGAAAATTGACCCCGAAAAAGTGCAACCTGAAAATAACATAGACTGTCCTTTAGGTGAGCTTGGACTTATTGACGTCATAAGTAAAAAGGACAGGCTCTATAAAAAATGTACGCCAAAGAAAGATACCCTGCACCCATTACTACTGCTTGCGGTAATTTTAGATAACGCTAACGGTGAAAAAGAAATTAAAATTTCATCAATACAGAACGACAAGAACAATGCGGGAAAAATATTCAATTTAGACATAATCACGCTTGTAAACCTTCTGAACAGAATTGAAATTATGGGATATATAAAAGTTATAAGAACAGCTGGACTGGATATAATCAGAATTGAAAATGATATGAATTTTTTAGAGTGTGTTCGTGAATATTATAAAATTATCAATGAGTGATAAAGCTCTAAAAGATTGGAGATAATTTATGTTTAATGGGAAAATTAGTGTTGTCCAAGGTTTTCAAACATCAGTAAATATAGCTTTTGACTTGCACGATAATAATAAAATAAAGAATTTTATACCTACGATGTCATCTATAGATATTGTGGAAGATGTGTTGTACAGCATAAACAATGCGGAAGCCAATCGCGCAAGATTGCTTGTCGGTGCATATGGTAGGGGAAAATCGCATATAATTCTTGTGCTTATGTCGCTTCTTTTCAAAAAAGATATTACTTTATTTGATGCGCTTCTTCGCAAGATGAACGAGTTAAATCCAAAACTTCACGATTATACTCTCGAATATTTGAAAAGCGGCAGAAAGATTCTGCCGATAATTGTCAGCGGTAATAGCTCAAGCCTTACGCAATCATTTTTAAACGCCTTGCAACAGACTTTGAAGAACGAAAATCTTAACGATATTATGCCCGAAACAAATTTTTTGGCGGCAGTAAACGCCATTGAGCGTTGGGAAAAAGAATACCCCGATACCTACAAAAAGTTTACAGAAGCACTCGGCGAACCGATTTCAACTTATAAGCGTTAATAATATCTTTGAGAGGATGTATCATGGAAAAAGAAACGTAACAATAAATAACCGTTATCAAATTATTCTCATGGCAATGCTTGATAGCGATGAAATCGCAACAGATGAAAGCAAAGGTTTGGAAGCCGTAAAAAACTTCTCTTTCATTTCGGGTTTGGTTGATTTGGCAAGACAAAAAGCCAGTAAAACTACGGGTGGAATGGAAGATGACAGCGACATTCCAATAAGTACGGAACCGTACCCCCTTGTTATGGACGCACCGTTCTCTAATGCTGATGAAATACACATCAACAATATTTCTAAAATCATACCTGAAATCGCTGAACAAGTAATTTTAATGGTTATGAAAAAAGATTGGGAATTTGCGAAAACGGCTTTGAACGATAAGGTCGGCAGTATTTACAATATAGAAAAAATAAATAATTCTGAAACTAATTCAGTTGTGAGGAGGTCTTTATAATGTTTGATAAACCGTATATTATTAAAGGAAAACACGCCGCATATATACGTTTTCTAAGTGCGCAGACTAAAATCAATGACAGAGATGCTAAAGGCGCGTTTGTGATTAAAACAGCCGTTCAAATTTATGCAATGTCGCCCCTTATCGGTCTTGCGTATAAAAAAATGGTTCCCGAGGCTGTAGATTCGGGCGACAGCTACACCATTTTTGGCGACCAAATGATAAATCACCAGAGTGAGCTTGATTTTTCATATCGTTTAATAATGCTGACAGACAATTCGGCAGAACTTTCAGAAGACGAAAAAATATCACGCGCTTTCAAAGATGATGAAAACACGGAAAATACTATAAAAAATATTGAGTTGTTCCATCAATATATGCGCGGAGGACTTGAATGGTTGTATGAACAGTTTACTGACGGCGCAACAATAAAAGAAGATTACCTCGAAAAAATATATGATATCGTGAATTTATATAAAGAGGATTTTAGCATCAATGGTTAATATATACCATTGCAACGATAAAAATGTAATGTTATGGTACGCATATTAACGAAAAATTTATCTATAAACCTCGTTTTATAAAGCGGTAACAGTTTATATTAGTTAGTTTGAAATAATAAAAATGCAATACTTGAATTTAGGCGGTTTAACATCGTAGAAAGCGAGGTTCGGAATGTCTATTGATACTCCGTTTACCAAAGAAAACGACCAAAACTAAAATAATAAACAGATGTCAGGCAAGATTTAGAGGAGATGTGTGAAATGCAGGATGAATTAGATGAAATCAGAATAACAGATAAATCATGTACTACAAAAGTCAAATACGATTCAAAAGAAAGAGCCGCGCAGGCTTATAAATCATACGTTAATAATATGAAGCGTAACGTACGCGGCAGAAGAATCAATAAAAATAATCACAAACAACGACCATATAAATGTGATATATGCGGCGGCTGGCATTTGGCGAGGATAAAATAAAAGGCGATTAGAAAACTTGAAAAAATAATTTTTAAAACCCCTTGACAAAAAAAAATTACTAATGTATAATTTAGTTAATCGTACATTAGTAATTTACGTTTATAAGGAGCAATATTATGTTTATAGGGCGTGATAAAGAACTTCAAACGTTAAATCAGTTATATAAAACAAATAACTTTCAACTGCCTATTATTTACGGGCGACGCCGTGTCGGAAAAACTGCGTTGATTAATGAATTTGTCAAAGATAAAGATACTGTCTTTTTTACCGGACTTGAAACAAATGTCAGGCAAAACCTTGAAAATTTCAGCAAGGCTGTATTCGATTATACAAATGGATTTGGTTCAGCGCCGGTATTTCAGGCTTTTCAGGAGGCGTTGGAATATGTTTTTTTACTGTCAAAAGATAAGCAAATCGTATTAGTAATTGATGAATACCCTTATGTCGCAAAATCATACAAAGGTTTTGCTTCAGTTTTACAAGTATTGATTGATAAATATAAAGACATGTCAAAACTGTTTCTGATTTTATGCGGTTCGTCAATGTCTTTTATGGAGGAACAGGTACTCGGCTATAAAAGCCCGCTTTACGGCAGAAGAACAGCGCAGTTTAAGATTAATCCTTTTGATTTTTTTGAGAGCTGCCAATATTTCAAAAACTTTTCATCGCTTGATATGGCATTGATATACGGCGTTGTCGGCGGTACTCCGCAATATCTTCTCCAAATGAATGATACGTTATCTGTTGAGGAAAATATAAAAAACAATTTTCTAAATACAACGTCGTATTTGTTTGAAGAACCAAATAATCTTTTAAAACAGGAAGTTCGTGAACCCGCAATATATAACGCTATTATCAGCGCAATCGCTACCGGAAACAGTAAGCTCTCGGAAATTTCAAACAAAGTCGGCGAGGAAACAAGCGCCTGTTCCGCTTACCTGAAAAACTTGATTTCACTTGGTATCATAAAAAAAGAAACGCCGATTACCGAAAAATCCTCAAAGAAAACGATATATACCATAGCGGACAATATGTTTCGTTTTTGGTATCGTTTTGTTCCGACAAATATGTCAATCATTCAAAACGGCATGAGCGAAGCCGTTTATAAAAATATATCCGAGCATATACCGTCATATATGGGCGCAGTGTTTGAGGAAATCTGTAAGCAATATCTTTGGAAGCTGAACCGTGAGAATAAAGCTGCCGCCACTTTTATGGATTTAGGCAGATGGTGGGGTAATGACCCGAACAGCAAAAGCGAAGCGGAAATAGATATATTAGCGGTATCCGGTAAAGATTCGGCTATTTTTTGCGAATGTAAATGGACGAATGACCCTGTTGATTTGTCAGTATTGGAAACCTTGATAAAACGAAGCAATCTATTTTCATACAACAAAAAATATTATTATTTATTCGCTAAAAACGGATTTACGAGCGGCTGCGTGAAACGAGCGAAAGAGATGGGCAACGTAATACTTATCGCTTACGATGATATTATGGAGTGAATTTTTATAAAAATTCAGAATATAGGTTGTATTTATCCTATTTTTGTGGTATAATATAGACGAGGTGATTTTAATGATGGTAAATACTAATTTATTAATTCCTATGACTGACGCTAATCAAAATTTTTCAAAAGTAGTCAGACTTGTGGACGAACAAGGGGTCGCAGTCATACTAAAAAATAACAAACCGCGATATGTTGTTCTGGATTTCGACGAATACGACCAAATCAAACTAAAAAGAGAAGAATTAATCCGTAAAACCGCCGATGATATTATTGTTGAAAATATGGAAGCATTTAAGGAACTTGCAAAATGATATTATTAACGGTAAATGAAATAATCGAATTGCATGAAAAATTAATACAACAAACCGGAGGGGCAAGTGGTATTCGAGATGCCGGACTTTTAGAATCTGCCGTGTATAGTGCCGTCCAATCATTTAGTGATGAGGAAGTCTATAAAACGGTAGAAGAAAAGGCGGCTCGGCTTGCGTTTTCGCTTACAAAAAATCATTCATTTATTGATGGGAATAAACGAATAGGTATATTTGTTATGCTTATGACGCTTCGATTAAATGATATTCACATAAAATATACACAAGCTGAGCTGATTGCGCTTGGAATTGGTATTGCAAATGGTAGTATTGATTACAATAATATTTTAGTATGGATTAATGAAAAAAGAGAATTACAACAGTAAAAAACAAAGACAATCTATATCAAAAAAGCGGGTAATCCCCGCTTTTTACCTTATAAAACAATCCTAACCAAATATGTAAGCCTCTTGCTATGCCCCTCTATCCACCTGTACGTCCTGTCGAACCTTACAGTTCGTACTGGACATATCTTATTAACCATTTGACCGCCGACTGAACCAGCCTGACGTGCTGTTAAATCGCCATTATAACCCTGAGATAAATTTACGCCTACTTCGCTTGCGGCTTCCATCTTAAATTTGTTGAGGGCAGCTTTAGCTTCAGGTACAAGAGTTTTCGATGCCATTTTTAAAATCTCCTTATTAATATTATTTCGTCGTTTATTTCAGAAATCAATGTTTATTAACTGTTGAAATCATATAATAAACCCTTTTTGAGTTTACAAAATAATTTATTTCAATAAACTCTACCGTTAGTTTTTACTTGTTATACGGTTTTTATTACTTTTTGTTTCTGAAAATTTTTGCCATTATATATATAAATTATATAAATTTTTATTTTATGAAATAAAGTTTAAAAAAAATACTTGAAAAAAATAAAAAATGATATATACTATAAGTAATATCCTTTTTTTGTGCCGTATAGCATAAAAATCAAAATTATAAATTTAAAATAAAATTTTTGGAGGTTTTATTAAATTATGAAAAAAGTACTTGTTTTATTATTGTCTGTTATTCTGTTATTCTCTCTCATGTCCGGTTTATCCGGCTGCTCGAAAGATGAAAATAAAGACAATAAAGGCTCTGACGCCGCGAAAGAAAAAATCAGAGTCGGTATGGAATGCGATTACGCGCCGTTCAACTGGACTCAGCCGGACGCCAAAAACGGAGCTGTCGCAATCAGCAACGATTCCACAGGCTACGCGGGAGGTTACGACGTTCAAATGGCGAAAAAAATCGCCGATTCTCTCGGAATGGAGCTTGAAATCGTCAAAACAGACTGGGACGGCTTAATCCCCGGATTGACTTCCGGCATACTTGATCTTGTTATCGCGGGCATGTCCCCGACGGACGACAGAAAAGAAATTATTGATTTTTCGGATTATTATTATGAATCAGACTTGGTTATCGTAATCAAAAAAGACGGACCGTACGCAAACGCGGCTTCTATCGCTGATTTTGCAGGCGCGAAAATCACAGCCCAGCAGAGTACCACGCATTACGACGTTATCGAACAAATCGAAGGCGTTAACATAATGGAAGCCCTGCCTGATTTTTCGTCGATGACAAACTCCTTGAAATCAGGATTTATCGACGGTTATGTCTCGGAAAGCCCGCACGCGAAAACTATCGTGGGGATACATTCGGATTTGGCATATATCGCCTTTGACAAAGATAAAGGCTTTGATTACGACGTGAACGAATCAAATATATCTGTCGGAATGGCAAAAGGCAGCGATTTATTAAGCAAAGTGAATAATGCTCTCTCAAAAATCAGCAAAGACGAACGCGAGCAGTTGATGATACAGGCAATGGATGATTCTGCCGAAGATTAAAATTACGGATAACGCAATAAAATAATTCGTAGGGGCGACCCTTGCGGTCGTCCTTGCATTATATTATATATTTTTCTTAAAAGGATTCAATAAACATGAACGTAATAATCAATATATTACAAAAAAACGCGGCGGGGTTTCTTGCGGGGGCGTTGACAACAATGGAAGTCGCCCTGTTGGGGACGATATTCGGCTCTGTTATCGGGCTGCTTATCGGGGTTATAAAAACGATACCGGTAAAAAAAACGGATATAGCCGCAAAACGTGTTTTTTTTAAAATAATAAACACGCTGCTTACTGCGTACATAGAAGTTTTCAGAGGCACTCCGATGATTATTCAGGCCGTTGTTATATATTACGGCTTTGCCGAATGGTTTAATATACACATGGGACTTATGTTTGC
>Ga0082212_10010829_pt1 | contig 11626 bp, 14 predicted proteins | sample TergutNt197P3_FD_71548 | JGI IMG/M metagenome (GOLD analysis project Ga0082212, IMG submission 71548) | Neocapritermes taracua P3 segment gut microbial communities from Petit-Saut dam, French Guiana - Nt197 P3 | ecosystem: Host-associated > Arthropoda: Insects > Digestive system > Gut ... | reverse complement strand
CGCTCCTGTTATTCACGATTACAGGCCAAACAATATGAGCGTCGAGTATCATTGGAATTTCGGCGATGTCGATAAGGCTTTTGACGAATCCTACTTTGTACACGAGGACAGGTTTGCTACCGGAAAAGTTATCGTGGGATTTCTTGAGCCGCCTGCGTCGCTTGCTTATTACGACCCTTCGGGGTATATTACTGTCTGGGCGGCGAAGCAGAGCCCGTACTTTCATTACAGGCATCTCGCCGATTGTTTTAATCTTCCGCTAAGCAAGATTCGCATTGTGCAGCCTTTTATAGGCGGCGGATTCGGCGGAACCAAAAACGATACTATTGCCGGCGATATGATTGCGGTCATGGGCTCCAAGAAAACCGGAAAGCCGGTTAAGTTTATATACAGTCAGGAAGAGGTTCTCACGACCTGCCGCCGCAGACACAACATGATAGTTTACAGCAAAATGGGAGTGACAAAGGACGGTATAATCAAGGCTGTTCAGCATAAGGTCGTCGCGAACGGCGGCGCGTACACGGCAATAAGTCCGCTCTCAATGTATCTTGCCGGCTTTATAACGCCGCTGCCCTACAAATTGCCCAATTTTAAATATGACGCTTACAGGGTTTTCACGAACAATCCGGTATCCGCGGCAATGCGCGGGCATGGCGCAACCCATACCCGTTTTGCCTGCGAAATTCAGATGGATATGATCGCCGAAAAGTTGGGCCTTGACCCGCTTGATATGCGTATGCGCAACGCGATTGATAACCCGAAACGCGGCGAGGCATACACGACCGTAAACGGAGTTGTAGTGCGTACCTGCGGTATCAAAGAGGCTCTGCAAATAGTGGCGGATGACGATTTGTGGAAGAACAAAAAATCCATCGAAAAAACGGACGGAACCGTATCATGGGGCGTGGGGCTTTCAGGAACCTCGTACCCGGGCGGAGCGAGGCAGCTTGGGCACCAGTCCTGCGCTGCCATAATAAGAATATGTGAAGACGGAACTGTAAACTACCTGACCGGCGCCACCGACTGCGGGCAGGGCTCAGACACCGGACTCTCAATGATAGTGGCCGAGGCTCTTGGCGTGCGCTATGAGGATATCGACATCAAGCGTGTCGATACCGCTTATACTCCTGTTGACGCCGGAAGCTACGGCAGCCGCGTGGCAATCCTTGCCGGGCAAGCCGGCATCCATGCCGCAGAAGACGCGAAAAAGCAGCTGCTTGAGGCCGCGGCCAAGGCGTGGAATGTCGGCGCGGACGATGTGGAACTCAAAGATTCGGTCTGTTTCATAAAGAGCAAGCCGGAACAAAAGATGTCGTTTAATAAGCTCGCAAAAATTGCCTGCTATGAGGGCTCGGGCGCGGTTATAATCGGCCGCGGTTACTCAAGTTACGGCGTAGAAAAACTTGACTTTGACAAGGGAACCGGCAACGGAAGCGTGTCGTACAGCTTTACCTCGCAAGCGGTAAAACTCGGCGTAGATATGGAGACCGGAAAAATAGATGTCTCTGATTTTTTGATTGCCCATGACTGCGGAAGGCCGCTTCACCCTATAACCTGCGAATCGCAAAACGAGGGCGGGGCAGTTCAGGCGCTGGGGCAGGCGATCTATGAAGAGTTTATAATGGATAACGGGGATACGAAGAACAGCAGTTTCCTTGATTACAAGATGCCCCGCACAACCGATGTACCAAAGATTAGGGTCGTGGATATTATCACGGATGATCCGGGAGGGCCGTACGGAGCGAAAGAAGTTTCGGAGGGAAGCCATGTAAGCACGCCGCCGTCTGTCGCGAGCGCGATTCACAGCGCGACCGGAATATGGTTCAAAGAACTGCCGGTAACGCCTGAAAAAATAGTCAAGGCCCTCAAGAAAGAAGGCAAATGGCCCGGAGTAAAGGAATAGCGCAGGCGCGGGTGTGAGGGATAGTGAAATATGAATTGAACGAACACAAAGAAATCCAAAAATTCAAAATTTTTTTCACATTTCCTTTCCGCCATACGTTATACTTAATGTAGGGGCATTAAATTTTTTCTTGCAAAAATTTCATTCAATGTACAATATTCAATCATTGCCTTTTTCCATTGAGTATTGTACATTGTAAAAAGAGGATTATTTATGGTACAAAAAAATAGTAAAAAAACAACGCTCGAAGATTTATATGCGTTTTTGCATGAATCGGTAGAAGAAAGTAAACGTGACTCCAAAAAAATCGAAAAAAATATAGAAAAGTTTCAGAAAAAAACTGATCTTCAAATTGAAAAAACTGCTCGTCAAATTGAAGAAACTGATCGTCAGATGAAAGAAACTGCTCGTCAAATTGAAGAAACTGATCGTCAAATGAAAGAAACCGATCGTCAGATGAAAGAAACTGATAGAAAATTACGCGAATTAGGGAGACAATTAGGGGATATGGGAAACAGCAATGGAGATATTGCTGAAGAATATTTTCAAAATGCATTTTTAAAAAATCCAAAGCTGAATGGCGAAAAATACGATATAGTAAACTTTAATGTGAGTCCAATATCCAAAGATAGAGAAAAACAAGATGAATACGATATAGTATTGTTAAACGGAAAAAGCGTAGCGATTATTGAAATTAAATACCATCTTGATAAAAACGAAATAAAAGAGTATGAATTGAGCAAAATATTGAATAAAATTGAGACATTTAAAGCATTTTATCCTGAATATAAAAATCATAAATTTTATCTTGGCATAGCTTCATTGGCGTTTAGTAAAAGTGTAGAAGATAAAATCCGTCAGGCAGGCATTGCCGTAATAAAACAGGTAGGCGATAAGATGGTAATAAACAGTAAAAATTTAAAGGCGTTTTGAGTATAGCGGTTATTTCCAAAATGGGAATGACCATACAATCCGACAATTCATCGCCGCTATTTACAGGAATACAATGAAGATAAATATTCTGACAAATGTGACAACCCCCGACATTCCAGCATTTGTGGATGTTGAAAAACCTACACTCAGGGAAGCCATGAAGGCCGCCTTCAAAGGGACGAGCGTTTTTCCCGACCCAAGCGTTATGGATAGGGAGGATTTCAGCTTTGAAGAGGCGCTTGAACTTGAACTCAACGGAAAACCGTATTACTCATACGAGAAGGGGCTTGATACTGAACTTAAAGAGGGCGACGAAATGAAGCTATACCTTATATTTCTGGGGGGAGGGTCGTAAGAGTTAATTTTTGATATACAAGACGCCGCAGGAAGATATAAAAACTTATTGACCTGACACTTAAAATAAGGGTTCTTGTATAGATTAAAATAGTAAAGCAACATTTAGAGTTTTCTATGAAAAATCGTGAATTCATGCAATAAAACACAGCTTATTCACGAAAAAATGCAAAAAATCATTTAATAAGCGGCTTGCTTATCTTCGCGGTGACGAAATTATAAAATTGTCGGAATATGGCAAAAGCAATAACATAAGCGCTGCCTTAATAACTAACGCAGCTAAACGGCAAACTATTCCGGCTTTCCGTCAGGAGAGCATTTGGCGAATTACAAAAAACTATAATAAGAAATTAATATTCTATGGAACAGCAAGCTGATGAAAAAGCCGAAGCGGAATATGATGGGTTTAATAAAACTCAAAAAATTTTTTCGGATAATAAGCACAATCTTCCCAGAGGTCTGAAAGAAATTTATGTTTTGAGCAACGCTCTCTGTGTTGGCACAATGCGCTTATTGCAATGGAAGACCGGAAAGCGTTTTTATTTTTGTTGACTTTTCATTTTTTAAAATGCTATTAGTCGTTAGTATGAATAATATTGATTTCTATGGTAAGATTTAAAACATAAATGGGAATATATGGCAAATATTTATACTATAAATGAAATAAAAGAAAAACTTACTATTATTTTTGAAGCAGAGCCTGTTTATAAGGCGGTTTTGTTTGGCTCTTATGCGAAAGGTAAAGCCACAGAAAAAAGTGATATAGACATTATGGTTGACAGCCACGGAAAACTTGTTAACATGAATTTTTACGGAGTGTTATATGAAATATCAGAATCATTAGGTAAAAAAATAGATTTATTCGAGATAACGGAGATAAGAAAAAATTCAAAACTATTCAATGAGATCAACAATAAAGGCGTAGTGCTGTATGAGAGAAAAGGATAGAATCCTCCTAAAAAAAATGGCTGCACATACTCAAGAAATTCTTTCATATATTAAGGATATGGATTTCAAGACTTTTTTATCGGATAAAAAGAGTGTAAACGCTTCAGCATTTCTTATTGGGCAGATTGGCGAACTTGCAAGCCAAATCAGCAATGAAACACAGAATAATTATTCTGATATTCCATGGAGAAATATTAAAGGGATGAGAAACCGAATTATACACGATTATGAAAATGTTGATTTTACTGTATTATGGGGAACAATTACTGAAAGTTTACCGGAATTATTGAACATCATATCAAAAGTTCTGGAAAATTCTTAAAAAATTATTGTAAAACTCCAGCAAGAGATAAAAGAATACATATCCCAATGAAATGAAATAGTAGATATTCTGATGAGATGAAATAGTCTATATGCCGAATGAATTAAATTCTAAAGAGAATCCTTATTGTACGGTTAGCGACAGCGGCATAACCGATATAAACTCATTTTCTTTAAGGATAAAGCATTTAAAATCTGAGATAAAAAAATCTCTGCGGGAAAATCACTCCTGCTCAAAAAAACAGTTGGAGTTTATGTTGAAAAGATTATGAACGATTTTTTTATTATTCTGACAAAAACAGTAATATTTATTATATCCTTTATATTTTTTGCAAAAGTTGTTTTTCGCTTTCTGAAAAAGAGAGACCCATCCGTAAACCGCCGGGATATAGAGGTAATAGCCGCAGCAACGATTTTAGCTGCAATTATTACCGGAATTTTTAAGCATATTATTAAATTTTTTGTTTGACCTTTATTGATGCGGTTATATACTTTAACCGCATGGGGGTAATTTATGGACGTCCAAAATATTTCCGGAGCGGATATAGTGGTGAATAACTTTACGCCTGAGTATTCGCCGCAGAATGAACAGGTCCCGACCGATCAGACGCGTGAAGCCGCAGTTCCGCAGCCTGCAGAACCTAATAAGGGACAAAACATAGACTCAATCGCTTGAAAATTTTTTTCTTTTTTTTATTTTATAAATAAAATAAATTAAGCAGCAAAACATAGACTCAACGGTTTAATGCTTCTTCCTATATCCGAGCTCTTTAATAAATTGCGGCAGTCTATCAGGGTTGTTTTCATAGAAGATAAGATGAAGCTCCTCCTTTGCTCTGGTTAATGCTACATAAAACAATCTCCTCTCCTCCTCTATATCCGTTGATCTGTCTGGAATAATTTTATCCGAAATTCCGGCAATAATTACAATGTCAAATTCAAGCCCCTTGGACGCGTGCATTGTCATGAACTCTATCTTTTTATTTTGGCTGCATATAATCCGTTCTTTTAAAAATTCTCCCTGGTAATTATTTCTATAGATTATTGCAATAGAGAGGTTATTCTCATTTGAGTTATTATTTATGGAAGAGATAATTCGGGTTATTATATCCGCCTCATTACTCATGTCATCAGCTCTGTGATATTTTACTCTCCCCCCTCTCCCTTTGTTTGAGACTATTTTTTTTGACGTTCTGAATCTATTCAGCTTTATAAATTTATTTGCAAGAGCAACGATCTCTTTTCTTGATCTGTAATTCATTGTGAGCTTATGAATCTTAACTTCAGGAAAATATTTTTTTATATTTATAATATACTCAACCCTGCTATGCCTGAATTTATATATACTCTGATAGTCGTCTCCAACCATAAATAGATTTTTGCCATTTTCAGGGAGGAGGAGAGATAAAAAATGAAAATTATTCTCCGAGGTATCCTGAAATTCATCTACAAACAGATATTTATACCTGCCTGTTATTTTTTCCCTAAGATCAGCAGAGGCTTCTAATAATTCTATTGAATGCTCTATCATATCCTCAAACTCTATAAGTGAATTTTCCCTCTTATAATCATTGTAGATTTTTTTTACATTAACTATCTCATCATATAGCGTGCATGATTTAAGTTTAGTGAGGGTATATTTATCCAGATAGTCAATATTTTCCGAGAGTTTTATAACACTACTTGCCGGAAGTCCAAGAAATCTTTCCGGTTTTTCCATTATTATGCCGCGGATGATAATATCCTTTTTTTCATCCTCCATTACCGACGGAAAAAGTTTAATCCCCATATGCTTAAAATAGTATTCCCTGTTCTCCATAAGGAGTTTCAGGCTAAAGGAGTGAAATGTCCCGGCAAAGCCCGGTTCTGCCCCCTTGCCAAGCTCTGATATCAGCCTCTCCCTTATCTCCTCAGCCGCTTTTCTGCTGAATGTAAGGATTAATATCTCTTCAGGCTTTGCCAAAGAGGCTGATATTACATTCCCGATTTTAGTTATCATAGTGCTGGTTTTTCCCGTACCTGCGCCTGCGATTACTAATGTTACTCCATATTCAGGTTTTGAAGCATCTGTCTGTTCTTTATTTAATTTCCTCATACTATTATAGACGATGGAAATGGAAAATTTTGCGTTTTTTTTTATTTTTTATTGAATTTTTTTGCAGATTGGAGTGTTTACTATAATATAGGAGTGTATAAATGGGATTTTTTAGAGGAGTAGGAGTTAAGGAGTACAAGGCCATTGCCGCTAAAAATAGCGGGAAGGTTGCCATCCTTCTTGAAACAAGAAACGGTAAAAAGTCGCATGAGACAAGATTGGTCTTTATTACGGATACTCCAAGAAAATATTCAATTAAAATCAATGAGCTTAAATGCTTTTTTGAATCTGCATTTGATGAAAAATTTCCTGTGAAGGATGAATTTACCTACTGCAAGTTTAGACCAATAAACGAAGAGTTTACTCTATTTGATGATTTTATAAAAGTTAAAAGCTCCGGCGATGAGATTATGATACGCAAGGTCCCCTATTATTCAGGTTTTTTAGACCGATAGTCTATAGCCCTCTCATATTTTCAGGCTTTATCAGTCTTGTATCTCTTGAAGATAATGCCTGATCTACTATATCGATCATCTTCTTTTTATCCCTTTGCAGAGTCCCGTTTATCGGAAGATAATTGGATGCATGAACCCCCACAAATTTTAGATCGTCAATTGTGATATTCTCAAAGATCATCTTCATCTCCTCTAATGTTTCAAAGGGATCAAGGATTTGAAACTCCCCGGCCTGCACCTTGTTAAATAAAACGGTTCCCGGAACAGGGGTAATTGTTAAAGCTGCAAGATATTTAGGCTTCATCTCATTTGTTATTTTTGCAGTTGCAAGCGCATGTTCCTTTGAACGCTCCCCCTTCCCTGCCAAGCCTAAAAGAACCATGGAGGAGAGATTAAATCCTGCGCTGTTTAAGTTTAGGCCTGCCTGAAGCATCTCGTTATAGCCTGCGCCTTTATTGATTTCATGGAGCAACAGATCGTCCCCTGTCTCTACTCCAAGGTATGCTTTTTTTAATCCGTTATCTGCCAGAGTCTTTAGCTCGGAGACGCTCTTTTTTAATACGCTTACAGGTCCCACATATGTACCGACATGTCTAAGTGAAGGGAACGTCTTTTTTAGCTCCGAAAGTATTTCAAGGAGTGTATCTGTCTCAATATCTATTGCATCGCCGTCACACAGGAAGACCTTTTCAATATCGCCGTAATAATCTTTGGCCAATCTTATATCCTCTTTTATATCGGATATGGGACGTATCCTATACTTTTTATCTTTATACATGCCGCAGAATGTACACTTGTTATGGGAGCAGCCGATAGTGCATTGAAGCAGATAACTATCAGCCTCGCTAAACGGTCTGAATATATTCCCTTCGTATCTCATATATTACACCTGAAAAAATTTAATAAATACAACGCCTATGATGATGAAGATTATTCCAACAATCTTGTATATGCTTATAGGATTAATCGGATACCCCGCAAGTCCGTAATGATCAATTATTATTGATGCGATCATCTGGCCTGCTATTATAAATGCAATCATCGACACGGCTCCGACTCTATGGACAAGTATCATTGACGCTACTACATAGAATGCTCCGAATGCGCCCCCTATCCACACCCACCAGGGGGCTCCGGTAAAAGCGTCCGGTTTTGGAAACGGAGTCCTTGCAATAAGCGCAAATGCTATAATAGCAATCGTCCCGACAATAAATGAAATTATTGCAGCAGATATATTTGAGCCTGTAAAGAGACTTAAATTGGAATTAATTCCGGCCTGAATCGGCACTGTAGCTCCTGCTATTAATCCAAGGAGTATAAAAAAAATCATATAGTCTTGCATGTCATCTCTCTTATTAAAATATATTACGCCGGCTGATCTCTTTTAAATAATTAATTACACTCTTAACATCGCCGCCGTAGATGTCAAATAACTAATTTTTAGCGCGCATAAACAGGGGGGGTGTCTGTTACCTGTTTATCTATACTAAAAATAGATGCCGAAAAAAACATTAAAATTTAGTATTAAATATTGACAACATAAACTAAATATGGTACCATAAAAAAGTAGAGGAGGTTCTGTGATGAATTTTATGGAAGATATTAAGTCAATTTCATATGTAAAATCTCATACTGCCGAGATAATGAAACGGATTGGAGAAACGAACAATCCCATGATTATAACCCAAAACGGCGAGGCTAAAGCTGTTTTAATGGATGTAAAACAGTATCAGAATATTATTGATTCGATAAATTTGTTAAAGATTTTATCCATAGGTGAAAACGATTTAAAAAACAAAAGAATTTATACACATGCAGAATTGCAGAAAAAAATAAAATCAATATTGGATTAAAATGAAACATGAAATAATCTGGTCAAAAGATGCCGGTGATGAATTGGTTGAAATCATCTCATATATAAAATATAACACCGGAAAAATTACCGCAGAGAAAATATATTCAAAAATAATAAATGAGATAAAGCGGGCAGCGGAAAATCCAAAGGTCAGAATGTTATCTCCATTATTAAAAGAACTTGGAATAAATTATATTCATCAACTTAATATAAATCCATGGATAATATATTATAAAGCAGAAAATAACCGAATGGAGATAATATCAATAATTGACGGAAGAAGAAATTTGGAAGAAATATTGTATAAAAAAATGATGGATGGAAAAATATAATGACGGGCACGCCCAACCCTCTGCAAAAAATATCCTTTACAAATTAAAAGTCTGTTTTTTTATATACTCACGAAAATTCCATGGGGAGGGGTAAACCCAACCCGTACAATAGGAGTTATTAATGAGAGTCAGATTTGCGCCAAGCCCTACAGGATTCCTGCATATAGGCAATGCAAGAACAGCGGTCATAAACCATTTAATCGCAAAGAAAAACAGCGCCGATTTTATTATAAGGATAGAGGATACCGACAAGGAGAGATCAACCATTGAATCTGAAGTCTCTATTCTGGACGATCTAAAATGGCTCGGCATAGAGTGGAGCGAAGGTCCTGACAAAGATAAGGCTTTAGGTCCATACAGGCAGTCCGAGAGGAGCGAAATTTATCGCGAGTACACGGAAAAACTTTTAAAAAACTCAAAAGCCTTTAAATGCTTCTGCACAAACGAACAGGTTGAAGAGGATAAAAAACAGGCAATAGCTGAGAACAGGCCGTTCCTCGACAGATGCAGAGACCTTTCATTAAATGAGCAGGATGAGTTATCTGCCGGAGGAGAATTTCCCATTAAGTTTAAGGTCCCGGAAAATGAGACAATTATCTTTGAGGATAAAATAAAGGGGGAGGTTCTATTTAACAGCAGCAATATTGGGGGAGATTTTATAATAGTAAGAACTGACGGAACGCCTGTATATAACTACATTGTAAGCATTGACGATGCGTTAATGAAGATAACACATGTAATACGGGGAGAGGATCATCTGTCAAACACGCCTAAACAGATACTTATAGCAAAGGCATTTGACCTCCCAATACCTGAATATGCGCACCTCCCCCTCATACTCGGATTTGATAAAAAGAAGCTCAGTAAGAGGCATGGGATAACATCTGTCGATCTGTACAAAAAGGAGGGTTACCTGCCGGAAGCCTTGATGAACTACCTTGGACTCTTTGGGTGGGCGACAGAGAGCGGAGATGAGATATTGGATTTTGATAAACTTGCATCACTCTTTGATATATCAAATATTGGAAAGAGCCCCTCTATTTTCGATTTTCATAAACTCAGGTGGATGAACGGATTCTACATGAAAAAATATCCTCTGAATGAGATAACCGATATGTTCATGCCATACCTTGAAGAAGCTGGATTTAATGTAAGAAACATGGAGAGGAGCAGACTTGAAAATATAATTTCACTAATACGAAACAGCTGCGAAATTCTTTCCGACATAAATTCTCATGCGGGTATTTTCCTCAATGATATAAACCCGATTAGTGAAGATGCCGATGCTCTTCTGAATGAAGATTACTCAAAAGATATTATAAATATAATGTATGATGCGGTGCAGACTATGGATGAAGAGAGTATAAAAACAGGATTCATAGCCGCAATTAAAGAAAAAAGCGAACATAAGGGGAAGAAACTCTTCCATCCGATAAGGGGTGTCATTACAGGTAGATTGATCGGTCCTGATCTGGATCTTGCCATTCCCGTAATAGGGGTTGATAAGATAAAACTCCGGATTGAAAATTGCAAAAAGAGATATTGTTAGATTATGATTAAGAGCGAATTTAAACTTATAGAATCGATTAAGGAAAAATTAGATAAGACTCAAGGTCTCTCTAATACTATTACAGGGATAGGTGATGACTGCGCTGTTTATAAAATTTCAAATGAGAGGTACGGAATCTTCTCAACCGATATAAGTATTGAGCACCGGCACTTCAATTTAAAATACACCTCGCTTTTTAACGCAGGATACAGATCGATGACCGCAAATATATCCGACATATACGCAATGGGGGGAAGACCTATACTTGCATTAACCACAATAGGGGTGCCGAAAAAATTCACGCAGGAGATGATCAGCGAGCTCTATGACGGGATTGCAACCTGTGCGGTAAAATATAAGACATATATAGCAGGAGGCGATACATCCATATCCGACTCGCTTATCATAAATATTTCAATATATGGAGAGGCAGCCAATCCAATCTACAGAAGCGGAGCTAAAGGGGAGGATAAAATCTACATAACGGGAAACACAGGTCTGTCAATGCTTGGTCTAAAGGCTCTGCAAAAAAATTATAATATAAAACGTTTCAAAAAATCTATTGCCAAGCATTTAAAACCTGAGCCTCGCGGCGATATAGTAAACTACATACTTCAAAAATATGAGCCTACTGCCATGATAGATGTATCGGACGGATTGCTCTCCGATCTTGGTCATATATGCAAAATGAGCAAATGCGGTTTTGAACTTCATTTAAATAAGATACCTGTAGATAATGAGATTCAAAATTTTTGTGATTATAAAAAGATAAATACCTTGGATTATACGCTCTACAGCGGGGAGGAATTTGAACTGGTCTTCACCTCTCCCAAAGAGATTATAGGGGATAGCAATATTACATACATAGGGGATATAATCCC
>Ga0082212_10010828_pt1 | contig 11626 bp, 8 predicted proteins | sample TergutNt197P3_FD_71548 | JGI IMG/M metagenome (GOLD analysis project Ga0082212, IMG submission 71548) | Neocapritermes taracua P3 segment gut microbial communities from Petit-Saut dam, French Guiana - Nt197 P3 | ecosystem: Host-associated > Arthropoda: Insects > Digestive system > Gut ... | reverse complement strand
TTTGGGCAGCGCATATCTGGGGGGCATTATCAACGATTTTACTAATGAATTGAGAATTGAGAATGGAGAATTGACAATGAAAAATTATCAATTATCAATTGTTAATTATCAATTTAGATTTAATCCTACGCTCAACTACAAAGTATTTATGATACCCGCACTGTTTGTGATGTTGCTAACCCTGCTCACCGGATTTTTACCCGCACTCAACATCGTAGGCGAAAAAGAGTTAGGCACCACCGAACAACTCAATGTAACGCCCATGAGCAAAGGCATTTTCATTCTTGCCAAACTCATTCCCTACTGGATTATCGGTTTTGCAATTTTAACAATATGTATGGGACTTGCCGCACTGGTTTACAGACTAATTCCTGCGGGCAGCCTTGTTACCATTTACCTCTATGCCGTAATTTATATTCTTGTTGTATCGGGCTTGGGCATTGTCATTTCCAATTATTCCGACACCATGCAGCAAGCCATGTTTGTGATGTTCTTCTTTATGTTGATAATCATTCTGTTGAGTGGACTATTCACGCCCATAAGCAGTATGCCGCATTGGGCGCAAATAATTACCGCTTTCAACCCACTGAAATATTTTATGGAAGTGATGCGGGCCGTCTATCTCAAAGGCAGCAGCATTAAGGAATTGTTACCGCAATTTGTCACCCTCTGCGGTTTTGCAGTGGTGTTTAACACTTGGGCTATTTTGAGTTACCGGAAGAGTCAATAAGAGAATACATAGCTGAAATATGTGGACAATGTGGTTTGTTTGGTCTGATTTTTTTATATCTTTGCATAAATAAATCATAAAAAAGAAGTAATTATTATATTCTAAAATGCTCAATATGAAAACACAAAATCAATTTATATTCAGGTCATTATTTATATTCATTTTTGGACTTTTTTTTACAGTTCAGGGGCAGAATATGCCGGTTTCTATTTTGGTTGATCAATTTGGCTATTTGCCCGATGCGACCAAGACGGCAGTAATAAAAAATCCCAAGTTGGGATTTGATAATATACAGTCGTTTACGCCCGGTAATGTTTATCAGGTTATCAATAAACAAACCAATCAGCCGGCTTTTGAGGGCGCTCCGGTTTTATTCGATAATGGAAATACGGATGCTGCTTCGGGCGACCAAATTTGGTGGTTCGATTTTTCTTCGCTATCTACCGCAGGTGAATACTATATCTTGGATAAAGAGAAAAATGTGCAATCGTATTCTTTTCGGATTGGGGAAGACGTATACAGTGAGGTATTGAAACATGCGGTTCGTATGTTTTTTTACCAGCGTGCAGGATGCGCAAAACCGGCGCAATATGCAGGATCCGAATGGGCTGACAACGCCAGCCACGTCAGATCGCTTCAAGACAAGAATTGCCGCCTGTATAATAGAAAAACCGATGCGTCCACCGAGCGGGATTTGCATGGCGGTTGGTTCGATGCGGGCGATTTTAACAAATATACCAACTGGGCTTGCAGCTATATCGAATCGTTGCTTCTCTCTTATCTTGAAAATCCGGATATTTGGACAGATGATTACAACATTCCGGAATCGGGCAACGGAATACCCGATATATTAGACGAAGCCAAATGGGGAATGGACTGGCTGCTTCGTATGCAGGAAAATGACGGATCGGTCTTAAGTATTGTGGGATTGAGTGAGGGCTCTCCTCCTTCGGCAGCGACAGGACAAAGTTTATATGGCCCTGCAACCACTATGTCGTCTTTTTCGGCAGCAAAAGCTTTTGCTATAGGGTATAAAGCCTATAAACAAGCCGGTTTGACGGCGTATGCCGATATACTCAAAGCGGCGGCTTTAAAGGCTTGGGATTGGGCGGAACAGCATCCCAATGTCATTTTTCACAACAATTCATCTTCAAACGGTTCATCAGGTTTAGGGGCAGGCAACCAAGAGGTTGATGGAGATTATAACCGGGCATCCATTCGTTTTGCGGCGGCTTTATATCTCTATGAAATAACGAATAACAAACAGTTCCTTAATGTTTTTGAATCGGGATATACTATTTTGCCTCTTTTTGCATGGAACAATGATATGCAGCAATATTGGAGCTCAGATCATTTTCTATGCCTGTACTACCTTTCTTTGGAAGGTATTTCCGAAACGGTTAAGAATAGAGTTATCAATGCACTGAAAACAGCGGCAAATAAACCGGATAATTATGCAGGGAAAATAGGAAAAGACGGCTATCGCTCATTTATCAAGGATTACAACTGGGGGTCTAACCAATATAAATCGAACTACGGATTGACTTTTTATCTGTTTGCAAATAAATCAATAGAGCAGGAAAAAGATCGTTTATACACAGAGGCAGCCCGGGATTACCTCCACTACATTCATGGAGTCAATCCGATGGGCTTGGTTTATCTTACCAATATGAACCGCTACGGCGCTTCTAATAGTTTGACTGAAATATACCACTCATGGTTTAATCACAACAGTACAAAATGGAACAAAGTTACAGAAACAACACCCGGTCCGGCTCCCGGTTATCTTTCCGGAGGACCCAATCAATTTTACAAATGGGATGGATGTTGTCCGAGCGGATGCGGTTCTACGGCTAACAATGCGATGTGCCACTCCGAGCCAGTTCCGGTTAATCAGCCGCCGGCTAAGATGTACAAAGATTTTAATACCAGTTGGCCATTGAATTCTTGGGAAATCACCGAACCGATGGGGGCTTATCAGGTAGCCTATATTCGCTTGTTATCGAAATTCGTTTCAAAGAAAACAGATACCGGCTTGGCAGAAGTCATACCGGTTTCAAAACCGACCGTCTATCCCAATCCTGTCCAAGAAATCTTGCAGGTTTATTTTCCGGATGAGACGATTCGTAAAGTAGAAGTATTTGATGTACATTCGCGTTTATTGATCAAACAAGCGGCAAACAACGACCTTGTCCCGATTAATGTAAGCGCGTATCCTGCGGGTATTTATTTTATACGAATAACCACTGATAACCGGAGTTATATGGAGAAAGTGATCGTGAAGCGGTGAATGTATTATCCTTTTTCCCAAATACTCCAGCCGGCAAAAGCCTGCAACAACAACATCTCTAATCCGTTTTTGACTGTGGCGCCTTGCACTTCCCCTTTCCGCATAAAAAGCGTTTCGTTGGGATTGTACAATAAATCATACAATAAGTGCTTCTCGGTAAGCAAATTATAAGGGATACCCGGACAGACATCGACATTCGGCCACATACCCACCGGCGTACAATTCACTACAACCGTATGGGTATCCATCACTTCCGGCGATAATTCGGAGTAGGTCAGTATCTGTTCCGCCGATTTTTGGCGGGAAACATACATAGCGGTAAGTCCCAACTGCTGCAAGCCATAGAAAATGGCTTTGGCGGATCCGCCTGTTCCCAATATAAGCGCCTGTTGGTGATGCGGTTTCAATAAGGGTTCTATCGACTGTTTGAATCCGGTAATATCCGAATTAAATCCGGTCAGTTTGATTTTTTTCTTCTGCCGGTCGATTTTTATCACATTCACAGCGCCTATCAAACGAGCATTTTCACTCAACTGATCCAAATAGGGAATAACCTGCTCTTTATAGGGAATGGTTACATTCAATCCCTTTAACTGCGGATTATTTTTGATAATGGATTTAATTTCCGCAATCGAATCAATCTCAAAATTAATATATTCGGCATCAATTCCTTCCGATGCAAATTTAGTATTAAAATAATCTTTTGAAAAAGAGTGTTTTAAGGGAAAGCCAATCAATCCGTACTGATCCATTTATTTAAATGATAAAAAATATTTATAGATATTAATTTAGTAAATCATTATAAACTAAAAACTAAAAGCTAAAAGTTAAAAACTAAAAAAAGTAACTTCGTGTAACTTCTCTTAACTTCCTATTTATCAATTTAATTCCTAATTTTTAATTGATAAATACTTTTCTATATTTCCTTTAATTCGTTCCAAAAGATTATTAATATCCGATTTAATAAATTTTTCACCTGTAATTCCTTCATACAGTTCAATGTATCTTTCGGAAACGCTTTCGCAATATGCCGAAGTCATTTCGGGAACCGTTTGTCCTGTTTTTCCTTGAAAACCATTTTCCATCAGCCATTTGCGAACAAATTCCTTAGACAGTTGCTTTTGTTCTTCTCCTTTTTCAAACAACTCCTGATAGGTGTCGGCATAAAAGTAGCGGGAAGAATCCGGTGTATGAATTTCATCAATCAGGTAAATTTTTCCGTCTTTTTTTCCAAATTCATATTTCGTATCGACCAAAATCAAGCCCTTTTGAGCGGCTATTTCGGAACCTCTACGGAACAAGGCTTGCGTATATTGTTCCAACTGCTCATAATCTGTCCGGCTGACCAAGCCTTGAGCAATAATTTCTTCTTTGGAAATATTCTCATCGTGTCCTTCCTCTGCTTTGGTAGTCGGCGTAACGATGGGTTCGGGAAATTTTTCATTTTCACGCATTCCGTCCGGCAAAGCGATTCCGCAAAGCGTTCGGGCGCCGGCTTTGTATTCCCGCCACGCACTTCCTGTGAGGTATCCGCGAATCACCATTTCCACTTTGAAAGGCTCGCAACGCAATCCAACGGTTACCATCGGGTCGGGAGTTGCCAATTTCCAGTTGGGAAGAATATCGGCAGTCGCATCTAAAAACTGAGAAGCAATCTGGTTCAGTACTTGTCCCTTATAGGGAATCCCCTTGGGTAAGATTACGTCAAAAGCCGAAATGCGGTCGGTAGCAATCATCACCAAAATATCTTTGCCGATAGAATATACATCACGCACCTTTCCGTGATATACGTGGGTTTGCCCCGAGAAATTAAAATCTGTTCTTGTCAGTGTATTATCCATAATTATTTACTATTTACTATTTACCATTAATCATTATTTTTCTCATACGCCTCAACAATCCGTTGCACCAATTTATGCCGAACGATGTCTTTTTTATTAAACTCAATTTGGGCAATTCCCGGAATCCTTTTCAGAACTCGCAAGGCGTGAATAAGTCCGGACGTTTGCGAGGGCGGCAAATCAATTTGCGTTACATCGCCCGTAATAATCATTTTGGCATTCATTCCCATACGAGTCAAAAACATTTTAATTTGCTGAATACTTGTATTTTGAGCCTCATCGAGAATGATGACTGCATCGCTCAAAGTTCTTCCCCGCATAAAAGCCAAAGGTGCAATCTGAATGACTTTGTTTTCGATGTGTTCTTTCAGTTTAGCCGCCGGAATCATATCCTCCAAAGCATCGTACAGAGGCTGAAGATAAGGGTCGATTTTTTCCTTCATATCGCCCGGAAGAAAGCCCAACTTTTCTCCGGCTTCCACTGCCGGACGGCTGAGTATGATTTTCCGGACTTCTTTGTTTTTCAATGCTTTGACTGCCAATGCGATTGCCGTATAGGTTTTTCCGGAACCCGCCGGTCCGATAGCGAACAACATATCGTTTTCGTCGAATGCCTTGACCAATTTCTGTTGATTGGCAGTTCTTGCTTGAATCGGGCGACCGTTTATTCCGTAAATAATCAGATTTTCCTGTTTTTGAAGCGTATTAAAAGGTTCTTTTTTTCCTTTGGTTATGTGAATAATTGCCTCTTCGTTCAATAGATTGAAATTGTTGCAGTGTTTTTCCATCTCCCGAACTTTTTCTTCAAATCCGGACAATTCCAATTCATCGCCGATTACTTTGATTATATTTCCCCGAGCGACTATTCTCAACTTGGGGTACAACGATTTAATCAACTGAAAGTTGGAATTGTTTGCCCCAAAGAAAACAACCGGGTCGGTACCGTCTAAAACAATTATTCTTTCTATCATTATTTCCCGCCATTTTTACGTTACTATCATTGTAATAACCACCATCCTTTTCCGCTTTCTCTTGCGTTTTGCCAGTAGCGTTCGGCTTCAAGAATAGGATTTTTTAATTGTGCAAAGATAATAAAAAATCTTTCCCAGCCCTCTAATAAGCAACTTTTTGCATAAAAGAAAAGTATAAATGGGTAACGATAGTGCGTGTTGTGGGTAGGGTATACCTGCTACCCAATGCAAAGATACACACTCCCGGAATTAGCCAATAAAATGCGTCTAAGGTATCAAACGAAAAAATCTCCCCCCCTCTACAACTTGATTGGAATCCCGTTATAAAAGTCTAAGATTTTAGTGCGGAAAACAAAATCGTATTTGGCTTGAATTTCTTCCGACCGGCTTCGCATCAAGCGGGTGCGGGCTTCATTAAATTCAAAGACCGTTGATTTACCGATTTCATACCTTTCTTTAGCATGGTTGAACGATTCGGTAGTGGATTTGATTGCCTGCTGCGAAGCCTTATATTTTTCCTGTGCAGCAAGCGCGTTCAAATAAGCGGTTTCAATTTCTTTGTACAAAGATTTCTTGGCATTTTCCAATGACAACTGTTGATTTTCGATATTGTATTGGGCATTCCGCATTTGGTTTCTCACCGTATAACGATTGAATATCGGGATATTCAGACTTAATCCGATTGATTGTCCCGCATTGTTCTTTATTTGATCGGAGAATGGCCTGTTTATAAATTCTTTATTATATAAGTAGAAATAATTTGTCCCATATCCCATACTGAAATTTAGTGTCGGAAGATAACCGGATTTGGCTATTGCCAAGGTTTTTTCGGCGCTTCCAACCCGGAGTTCCTGTACTCTGATTCCGGGTTTAATCTGTACGGCATTGTCGAAAACCATTTGCGGAGGTTGAACACTGCCGATGTATTCGGTCACAACATCGCCAAAGGCAGGAACGACAATGTCAAAATCCCCTTTTTGTTCTAATTCGAGGCTCTGTGCCAAATCCAACAACGCCAAACGGAGGTTGTTTTCGGCTTGAATAACCGACACTTTATCGTTGGCGGCTTGCGCTTCAACATCATACAGCTGAGATGCAGGCACTTTCCCTTCTTCAACCAAAATATTGGTACGTTCGATTTGTAATTGACTCAACGTCAACTGTTCCTGATTGACTTTCAGAAGTTCTTTATTGAACAATACCTGCAAAAATAGCGAAGCGATGTTCAAAGCCAAATCTTCTTTGGCTTTTTCGAGATTTTGCACGGTGGCTTCGAGTTCCAACTTACTCCTGTCTATTTCATTCGGAATGCGAAAACCTGTGAAAACGGGGATAGAACTGCCTATTGAGAAATTTGTATTGGATTGGCTTTGATTCTCATACAGACCGCTTTGGGTTTGCGTTCGTCCGAAGTTCCAATTTTGTCCTCCATTGGCATTCAAATTCGGCAAACGACTCATTTGGGAAGTATTCAAATCGACCTCAGCGCTATTTTTCTGAATAAGTAATTGTTTGATCGAGATATTGTGTTCGATGGCATATTGTATGCAGTCTTCCAGACTCCACAGTTTGCTTTGCGCCGACAGCAAGCCGGATACGCAAAGAGAAGCAAGGATAAGTAAAGTTTTTGTTCGTATCATTTTTCCCATAATTTAATAATTTATTAAGATTTATTTGTTAATTTTTCTTTTTGGCATCAATGGCATTTCCCCTAATTTTGTCTTCTGCGGTCAAACCCGCTTTCACTTCCACTTTGATACCGTCGGATAGTCCGACTTGTATGTAATGTTTATCGAACGTTTGCGGCGGGCCTTCCTGCGTCACTATGTGGACATAAGCAGAGTCGTTGCTAAATTCAATCGAACTTTCCGGAATCGTTAAGACATCAATCGCACGGCTTTTAACAATTTCGGCATTGGCGCTGTATCCTGCACGGATAAAAACCGAGTCGGGTACGGTTATCGCCGCTTTGATTTCGAACAATACCGCTCCGTTTTGTTCCTGTCCTTTCGGAGCGATGTATTCCAATGACGCATCGAATTTTTCGCTGTTGATAGCGCCTACGGTCAGCACGATAGGCACGCCCTCTTTGATTCTTCCTACTTCCGTTTCATCAATTTTTCCCCTGAAAATCAAGTCATTCATATTGGCAACAGAAGCAATGGTGGTTCCGTCGTTAAATGTGTTGGCTTGAATGACGGAGTTTCCGGCTTTAACAGGTACATCTAAAATCATTCCCGAAATGGTCGAACGGATTTGCGTATTGCTTAGTTTGGCATATTTTTGAGAAACCCCTTCGCGCACAATATCCAAAGCGTCTTTGGCATTGTTTTTTTCTTCTTGGGCTTTGTTGTAACTTGTTTTAGACACATCAAATTCCTCTTTGGATATTACTCCTTTTTCAAAGAGTTGCGATTGTCGGGCAAATTCGGTTTCTATCTGCTGGAGGTTGATTTCTGCCACTCGAAGCCGCGATTCTGCCGAGTTGAGTTGCCCCATTTCGGGTATCACTTTCACGGAAGCAATCACTTCGCCCGATTGAATCATTTGACCGGCTTCTTTATAGACTTCCGAAACGATGCCGGATATTTGCGGTTTGATGAGGATTTCATCGCGCGGCTCTATTTTACCTGTTGCAACCGTTTTATTTTCAATCGTTCCGATAGTGGGCGACAGTATTTCATACACCGTAGTCTTGGGACGCGATTTGTTCCAAAGAAAAGCAAATGTGAACAGGACGATAAGTCCCAGTAGCACAAATAAGATAATTCTACCTACTTTTTTCATTATATTTTATTTTTTATAGTTTTCCATTAATCGTCACCCGTCACTTGTCACTCTTCTTGGATCGCCTCAATCGCTTTGATTTGCATTGCTCTTGATGCCGGAATTGAACCGGCAATCAAACCGAAAAACAACAGGATAATGCTTGATGTAACCGCAGTACTGAATGAAACCATCGGATTGGATATAAACATATTTTCTGCTTTTTGCAGCCAAAACGTATCTGCCAAATACAAACACAAAACGCCGAAACACAATCCTAACATTCCGGCTATGGCTGTCAATACCATACTTTCCCACATAATTTGTCCGATGATTGACTTGCCTTTAGCCCCTAAGGCTCTGCGAATGCCGATTTCTTTGGTTCGTTCCTTAACGGTAACGACCATAATATTGCTGACGCCGATAATTCCTGCAATTAGTGTGCCGGAGCCAACGATCCAAATAACGATGGCAATCCCCAGAAATAAATATTTGAACATATTAAACTGGCTTTCTAAATTGACGCTCCAAATGGCTTGCTCATCGGTGGGTGAAACGTGGTTGCTTGCTTTAAGTATTTCTTTCATTTTTGCCTCCAAAACGCTCACTTTCACTTTCGGTTTAGCGGTTGCTCCAAGCATATGGATAACGTCGCCTTGATTTATCAACTTTTGTAAGGTTTTAAAGGGAAGAAAAATCGATTCCGCCGAACGACCGTTCAAACTGATGTTTGAAACGCCATAGGTAACTCCAACCACTTGAAAATGAATGCCCCATATCCTGACATATTTGCCAATCGGATCTTCTTTTGTAGGAAAGAGTTCTTCATATACCTTGTTTCCGATTACACAGACTTTTCTTTCTTCCAAATTATCTAACTCATTGATAAATCGTCCATAGTCGATTGTTTGCCTTTCAATTTCGTTGTAATTGGCAAAAACCCCTTTGATTTGGAATGAGCCATAATTCTCATTATATATAATATTGTTTGTACTTCTACCTCCAAACAACATCGGTGATAAACAATCCAATTCCGGTACCGAGTGACGGAGAATATCAACATCTTGATTGCGTACGCTCCAGTTACGACCTTTCTGAAAGCCATGGTATGCCTCGCTTGTGGTAGAGGCTCCCATAAAGCAGGAGTTGGTAGCAAATCCGTCTAATTGATCCAACATTCCGCGTTGCAAACCGGTTCCTGCCCCCAACATAATTATCAGCATAAAAATACCCCAAAAAACACCGAATCCTGTGAGCAGGCTCCGGACTTTGTTTCGGGTGATGGTTACCCAGATTTCATGAAATCGATCCAAATCAAACATATTGTTTCCTTTTTCAATTTTCGCGCATCGCCTCTACGGCAGATATTTTTACCGCTTTCAATGCAGGGTAATAACCGGCAACTACTCCGGCAACGATTAATATACACATTGCCCCAACCGCAACACCCACTTCAACGGTGGGATTCTTAAATACAAGCGACATTTGGGAGGCTTCTGCATTTTCCAAAACGGAATTAACCAATTCACCCAACCCTACGCCCAAAAACATACCTATATAGCCGAATATACTTGTTATTAATGCCGACTCCATAAGGATGCTTCCCAAAATAGCAGACGGTTTTGCGCCAAGCGCTTTGCGAATGCCAAATTCCCTTGTTCGTTCCCTGACGGTAATCAGCATAATGTTACTGATACTGACCACACCTGCAATCAAGGTTCCGGAGCCGATAATCCAAATGAAAATGGAGATAGCATTAAAAATACCCACAAACTGTAAATACATTTCCATTCGTCCCCAAATGCCGATTGCACGAGTGTCGGTAGGATCAAAAACGTGCAAGTCGGCCAATTTTTCTCTAAGCCTTTCTTCAAACGCCTTGTTTTTTTCTTCCGTATCCAATCCTTTCACGGAAAAAGAAATATTTCCAATACCCCAGCCATAATTATAAAGTAATTGAGCGGTAGTGAAAGGAATGGCGGCGATAGCGCCATCTCCCTCAAAATCGGTTTCATAAACGCCGATGACCGTATATCCCAGTCCGCCTGCGGTGAATTGTTTGCCGATAGGATCTTCGTCTTTAAATAAAACTTTCTGAAACCTGTTGTTAATAACAGCCACTTTCCGCGTTTCACGCATATCTGCATCACTGATAAATCGTCCGCCATTTTTTACGAGTTTAATTCCTTCTATCTTGGGATAATCCGGACTTACGCCGATAAATTGGCAGTTGGAGTTATTGGTATTGTAACTGACGGAAACATCGGTATAAATATTGCCGGAAATGAATTCTGCTTCAGGGATTTGGGTTTTTATTAACTCCAAATCGTTTTGATCCAAAGCAATCCTCCGTTGATCGGGAAAACCTTTGTAAGGGATAGAGGTGCTGCGTCCCCAAAATTGAAAACTGTTCATCGACCGGTCAGCGAAATTAGAACTCATCCCGTTTCGTAAACCGTTTCCGGAGGCAAGCAGGATACAAAACATAAAGATACCCCACGAAATGGAAAATCCGGTCAAAAAAGTACGTAGCTTGTTCTTCTTGATGACACTGAATATTTCAGCCCAATTATTGATATCGAGAATCATGGGGAGTTTCATCTTTCTCTTTTATTTTTGATTCATAATAATTTCCTGCTCAATGATTCCGTCTTTCAAGCGAATGATTCTGTCGGTGGCTTCGGCTACGCTTTGTTCGTGTGTAACAATAATCATGGTCATTCCGGTTTTGTTGACATCTCGGAGAATATCGATCATTTCGTCGGAAGTTTTACTGTCGAGCGCTCCCGTAGGTTCGTCCGCCAAAATCACTTGTGGTTTGGCAATCAAGGCGCGGGCGATGGCTACCCGTTGTTTTTGTCCGCCCGACATCTCGTTGGGCAAATGATCTGCCCATTCTTTCAGCCCCATTTTGTCTAAATATTCCAAAGCCGTATGGTTTCGTTTTTTCCGGCTCACTCCCTGATAATACAAAGGAAGCGCCACATTTTCCATGGCATTTTTAAAACCAATCAAATTAAACGATTGA
>Ga0082212_10010827_pt1 | contig 11626 bp, 10 predicted proteins | sample TergutNt197P3_FD_71548 | JGI IMG/M metagenome (GOLD analysis project Ga0082212, IMG submission 71548) | Neocapritermes taracua P3 segment gut microbial communities from Petit-Saut dam, French Guiana - Nt197 P3 | ecosystem: Host-associated > Arthropoda: Insects > Digestive system > Gut ... | reverse complement strand
TCGTCCCACTGGCTGTTATAGCCCTCAGACGGCGTCACGCAGGCAAGTTCTATGTCAGGATACTCCGGGTTGTCTATCAGACTGAGAATCGCTTCTCCGGCCCACATGTCCGTACCAAGCCCTCCGCCGATACAGAACCGACGCGCTCCGCGCTGATATTGGGTCTTGGCCTGCTCCAGAAGCGCATCCTTTATTTCTTGGCACAGGGGATGCAACTCATTGGTTTTGAAAAAGAAGTCCGTCGGCTGATAGCCGATAAAAGCGCAGGTTTTCAAGATTCACACCTTCTCTATTTGTATACCCACAGCATCCCGACACTGGAGGCGATTTGCGCGGGCCTCGGCGTATCCCTGTCTCAGTTTTTCGCAATAGGCGATGACGCGGTGGAACTGGACGCGAGGCAAAAAGAGATGCTGAGTACCTGGAACACACTGACGGAGGATCAAAAGACGGCACTGCTGGAGCTTTTGAAGAAAATGTAATCACCTAAATGCCCGACAGGAACTCCCTGCCGGGTATTTTTCAAATAAGTCAAAGCAGCGGGTACCCGATTGGGCGCCCGCCTATATATTGCTTGCATTCTCAATGGTTCACGCTACATATGGTATGCCAAAAAATAATTTTCAAAACATGCAAAGATTCGGGTACAGATTTTACTGTTTATTATATATAGGGGTAAATTGGACGGGCTATGCCGGACACCTCCAGCGCTTATTTTTTTGCACCTTGATAAACAGCCGCCGAACCGCGGCTCATAGCCTCCTGTCGGAAGGTATATAGGTATTTATGGACACGAGCGTGCCTGTAAATGGATAGCCGCACAGCGGCGCCTTCACGCGGTCGGAAGAGCGCAGGAAATGAGCCGGCAGGGTGGTGTGAATCTATTCAAAGGGGGATCCTTTTATGGAGATAACGAGCCACGATGTCTACCGCATTGTGTTCAAGGAGTATCCTGACATTCTAAATGTCAAGCAGGTTAGCAGTCTGATGGATGTCAGCACAAAGACAGTATACAAGCTGATAAAAGCTGAAATTCTGCCCTTCTTGAAGGTGGGACGGGAGTTCCGAATTCCCAAGGTCAGTCTCATGCAGTACATGAAAGTTTTAGAATCCGCAGGGCATGAGTGAGATTTGCCTTGATATTATTGAGGTTCACCTGTTATAATGATTCCGTCAATAGCGGGTGAATCTATCTGCAGAATGGAGGTATCACTTTTGCAAGCAGAGCATCAGCGAATGAGAATCAGCGCTCATCTTGAGGATAAGCGCGGTATCTACCAGATCATCATGAACTGGAAGGATTTAACCGGCAAGCGTTGCCGTAAAAGCGTTTCTACGGGCTTGGCTGTCAAAGGGAACAAAAAACGCGCCGAGGATATGATGAATGTAGCGCGTAGGGAACATGAGAACAAGATCAACTATGAACCCGTAAACGCCAAGGGTGCGGAAATGCTCTTCGCGGACTACATGGATCTTTGGCTGGAGCACGTCAAGTCGGACCTAAAGCCAACGACCTATGGAACGCATGAAAGCATTGTGAAGCGCATCGCAGGGCCTTATTTCCGGGAGAAGCGAATTAAACTATCGGAATTGACGCCAAGCGACATTTTGGCTTTTTACAACAAGCAAATGGAGCAGGTAAAAGCCACGACCGTACACAAATATCACAACATATTCTCGCGCGTCCTGAAACTGGCCGTTGACGAGGAGTTGATTGAGCGCTCACCGATGGAAAAGGTCAAGAGGCCAAAGGCCGACAAATTCACCGGCAAATTCCTCAAAGAATCTGAGGTTGTAGAGCTGTTCGAGGCGGCAAGAGGGCATAAGCTGGAGCTTGGCGTTATACTCGGCGCGTTCTATGGGCTAAGGCGTGGGGAAGTCGTCGGGCTTCGTTGGGAGTCAATCAACTTTGAGGCCAATACCATAACCATCGAACATTCGGTAGTGGTCGCTCAGGTCGATGGAAAGAAAACCGTCATCGAAAGCGACGACTTGAAGGCGAAAGCGAGTTTTAGATCGCTGCCGCTGGTTCCGTCGTTCCGATCAAAGCTGCTGGCTCTCAAAGAAGAACAGGCCGCCAACCGAAGACTATGCGGCAAATCTTACAATAGGGAGCACAACAGGTATATCTATGTGGATCAGCTTGGCAATCGGATAAGGCCGGATTACCTTACGGCCGAGTTCCCCATCTTTATGGAGAAAAACAACTTCAGGCGCATGAGATTCCATGACCTTCGCCATAGCTGCGCGAGTCTCTTATTGGCCAACGGCGTATCGTTGAAAGAGATTCAGGAGTGGCTGGGGCATAGCAACTTCATGATAACGGCAAATACCTACGCGCACTTACAGGTCGAATCCAAGCGCGCCGCGGCGAATTCTATGGCATGGGTCAACGACACTTCTTTAGGCAAATCAGAGCAGGAATCCTGAGTAAATCAGGCTGGAAAAAGGGCCGATTGAAAAAAGCGCCTGTATCGCATATGCCGCAATATCTTCAAAAAATGGCGGGCAGACATGAACATCCGAGGGGCGGACGCAAAAACCGAAAAATCAGCCATTTTTAGAGAATATCCGGGTATGAAAAAAGCCCCAAACCGTTGCGGTTCAAGGCTTTGGCGGAGAAGGAGGGATTTGAACCCTCGCGCGCTTTTGACACGCCTACGCCCTTAGCAGGGGCGCCTCTTCGGCCACTTGAGTACTTCTCCATGTGGGCCTAAGTTCCATTAGGGACTATTAACTTCCAAAAGAAATTGGGCAGACATTCAGGGCAGACAGCCCTTGGGCAGACACCGGAGCGGTTCGGAGAAACAAAGACGGTTCAAGAGTTAGCGGCTACACCCGAGACTTTAAGCTATACGCCTAGCAGGGGCGCCTCTTCGGCCACTTGAGTACTTCTCCATAAGTGCATTATACAATAGATATCCGCGGTTGTCAAGCACCGAGCTTTGAGTTACCACGCCAAGCACGGCGTCCTCTCGCTGGCCGGGGCGATGGACAATAGGTTCCGGGCGGCCAAACACACCCCATTATTGGCAAATCCACAACGGGCCGTGCGATGAGAATTATCACTTCATCTTCGCAATTTTGGAACAGCGGTACGCATTTTTTGTGGTATACTGAGTATACCGTACGGTCAAAGAGGAAAGGAGCGATGCCCTTGTCCTACGCGGACATGTTGCAAGACACGCTGGAGCATATCGACGCGAATTTATGCGGCGAGTTGAGCCTCGAACGGCTGGCCTCGCGTGTGACGTTTTCCCCCTACCATTTTTCCCGCGTCTTTCATTTCAACATCGGCTACACCGTAATGGACTATGTGCGCCGGCGCCGGCTGGCGTTTGCCGCCTCGGAGCTTTCGGGGGGCGGGAAGGTCATAGACATTGCCCTGAACTACGGTTTTGAAACCCATTCGGGCTTCTCCAAGGCGTTCCGCCGCTGCTACGGCTGTTCGCCCGAGACTTACCGTATCCACGCGCACGCCCGAAAACCCGAGTTGCCGTCGCTGTCCCATATGAAAAAATATCTATCAGGAGGCATTGTTATGGAACCGAAAATCATCAGCCGCCCGGCGTTCAAAATCGCCGGATACTCGATCCGCACCACCAATGAAGACGGAAAAAACAACACCGAGATCCCCGCCTTTTGGGGGCGGTACGTCCACGACGGACGCTGCGAAAAGATGCACAAAGAGACCTTCCTCAAAAACCACGCCGAATACGGCGCGTGCTTCGCCATGGACGCAAACGGCGAGTTTACCTACGCCATCGGCTGCGAGCCGCGGGACGGCTGCGCCATCCCGGCGGGATACGAGGTCTTCGACATCCCCGCCGCGGCCTATGCCGTCTTCACCACGCCGCCGTCCGATGAAGCGGGCTTTAGCGCCGGCATCCAGGGGACATGGGCCTTTATCTTCAACGAGTGGTTCCCCAAGTCGGGCTATGAGTACGCCGAAGGCTGCGCCGATTTCGAACTGTATGACGAGCGCAGCATGGGCGATTCCGGCAAGACTTGCGACGTCTATATCCCGGTGGCGAAAAAGGGCTGACGGGCCAATAGGAATCCATGGAAACACTCCCCGCCGGAGTGTTTCTTTTTGTCGATCGGCTTTGCCTCTTCGCAAAAGAGCGGATTGACAATTGCCGCCGTTTGTTGTAACCTTGTACAATGATTAGGAGGGGGTATCATTGGCGTTTCACTATGAAAGTATACTGTCAAAGGAGTTCGGCTGCCATCCCGATCATGCCGCGAACATCATCAAACTGATCGACGGCGGCAACACCATTCCGTTCATTGCCCGCTACCGCAAGGAACAGCACGGCGCGATGGACGACCAAAAGCTGCGTGAACTGGCTGGCCGCCTGCAATACCTGCGCAATCTCGACAAGCGCAAGCAGGAGGTACGGGACGGCATCGGGGCGCAGGGCAAGCTGACCGACCCGCTGGCGTACACCATCGAACAGGCGCAGACGCTGGCCGAGGTGGAGGATTTATACCGCCCCTATAAGCAAAAACGCCGCACACGCGCCATGACGGCGCGGGAACGGGGCCTGGAACCGCTGGCCGCGTGGCTGATGGAGCAGAAACAGGAAGATCCGTTGGCGCGGGCCGCCGCGTTTGTAAACGAAGAGAAAGGCCTGCCCGACCCGGGAAGCTGCCTCGACGGGGCGTGTGATATTTTGGCGGAGGATTTCGCCGACAACGCCACCCTGCGGCTCAGGCTGCGCCCCTATCTGTTCACCAAGGCCATACTTTGCTCGGAGAAAATAGGGGAGGGCGCTCCGGTCTACGAAATGTATTACAAATATATGGAGCCGCTGCGGCGTATCCAGAACCACCGCGTACTGGCCGTCAACCGGGGCGAAAAAGAGGGGGTTTTGAAAGTCACCCTTGACGTTCCGAACAACGACGTGATTATTATGATAAAAAATATGTTTCTGCGCGGGCCTTCTCCCGCGCGAGAATACATAAAACGCGCCATCTACGACGGCTGGAGTCGCCTGCTGTTCCCTTCGCTGGAACGGGAACTCCGGAACTCGCTTACCGACCGGGCGCATATACAGTCGGTCAAGATGTTTTCGGTCAACCTCAAGCAGCTTCTGATGCAGCCGCCGGTGCGCGGGCGCGTCATCCTCGCCGTCGACCCCGCCTACCGCACCGGCTGCAAGTGCGCCGTCATCGACGCCACCGGGCTGGTGCTGGATACAACGGTCGTCTACCCCACGCCGCCGCAGTCCAAAGTGAGGGAAGCGACCGGGATCTTAAAAAAAATGATCCGGAAACACAAAGTGACCGTCGTCGCCATCGGCAACGGCACCGCGTCGAGGGAGACCGAAGTCTTTACCGCCAACATGATTAAAGACACGCCGGGCGTGTCCTACACCCTCGTCAACGAGGCCGGGGCTTCGGTCTATTCGGCGTCCAAACTGGCCGCGGAGGAGTTTCCGCAGCTTGACGTCTCGCTCCGTTCGGCGGTGTCGATTGCGCGGCGTCTGCAAGATCCGCTGGCCGAACTGGTCAAGGTCGATCCGCGGTCGATCGGCGTGGGGCAGTATCAGCACGATATGCCGCCGGCGCGGTTGAGCGAGTCGCTGGACGGCGTAGTGGAGGACTGCGTCAATACCGTCGGCGTCGATTTGAACGTGGCGTCGGCGCCGCTTTTGGCGCGGGTCGCGGGACTGGGCGCGGCGACGGCCAAAAATGTGGTGCGCTACCGCGAGGAAAACGGCGCGTATCCCGACCGCAAGTCGCTGCTGAAGGTGCCGAAGCTGGGGCCGAAAGCCTATGAGCAATGCGCCGGGTTCCTGCGGATCCCGGGCGGGAAAAACGCGCTGGACAACACCTCGGTGCATCCGGAATCCTACAAAGCCGCGAAACAGCTGCTGTCTCTGCTGGATCTAACGTTAGATAGCATAGGGGATATGCCGCCGATCGGCGAATCGATCGAGGAACGGGGCGAGGAGGCGGTGGCGCGGGCGTGCGGCGTGGGCGTACACACCCTGCGCGACATCGCCCAGGCGCTGCAAAAGCCGGGGCGCGACCCGCGCGACGAACTGCCGCCCCCGCGGCTGCGCACCGACGTGATGAGCATGTCCGACCTCAAGCCCGGCATGAGGATGACCGGCACGGTGCGCAACGTCATCGACTTCGGCGCGTTTGTCGACATCGGCGTCCACCAGGACGGCCTGCTGCATATCACGAAGATGGCAAACCACCGTATCCGGCACCCGTCCGAACTGGTCAAGGTGGGCGATGTGGTCAGCGTCACGGTGCTGGAGGTGGACCTGATCCGAAAAAACATCTCGCTGAGCATGAGGGAGGAAAACCCCGCCGGCTAGTTTGGCAGCGTGCGCGCGCAAATCCCGCGCATCTTGTTCTCCAGCGCCTTCAGATCGGCAAACGTATCGGGCTTATGGCGCGGGTCGCGCAGCAAAAACGCGGGGTGATAGAGCGCCGTCATCCAAAAGCCGCCCTTTTCAAACCATTGGCCGTGTTCCGACGTGATTTTGAAATCCGGCCTGATGATCTTCATCGCGGCGACCCGCCCCAGACAGACAATGATCTTCGGGCGTATCAGCTTGGTCTGTTCCCGCAGCCAGCCGATACAGGCGTCCTGCTCGATGTTCAGCGGGTCACGGTTGCCCGGCGGGCGGCACTTGACGATGTTGGCGATATAGATTGTATCGCGCGATAAACCGACGGACGCCAGCATGACGTCCAGCAATTGCCCCGCGCGGCCCACAAACGGCTCGCCGCGCAGGTCCTCCTCCTGCCCCGGCCCCTCGCCGATGAACAGGACCTCGCTTTGCGGGTCGCCCACGCCGAACACCACCTGCGTGCGCGTCTGGGCAAGGGCGCAGCGGTCGCAGGCGAGGCAGGCCGCTTTCAGCGCGTCCCAGCTATGTGTTTCTGTCGGCATCATGCAAAACCTTCTTATTCCCGATTTTCCGCGCGCGCCGTTCCAACTCGTCCCGCACGTCGGCCCATGAAACGCCGCGGTCGCAGAGCAGCACCAGCAAATGATACAGAACGTCCGCGGCCTCGCCCGTCAACGGGGCGGGGTCGCCGTTTTTGGCGGCGATGATCGTTTCGGCGCATTCCTCGCCGATCTTTTTGCAGATTTTATCCAGGCCCTGCGAGAACAGATAGTTGGTGTAGGAGTTTTCAACAGGCTCTTCTTTTCGTATAACGATCGTTCGATACAGTTGCTCCATAGCGTCATTCATCCACGCGTTCCTCCGGCAAAATCTCGTTGAAAAAACAATGGCTTGCCCCCGTGTGGCAGACCGGGCCGCGCGGGCGGCACCGCACCAGCAGCGAGGCGTTGTAGCAGTCGGCGGCGATGCTCACGACGTCGAGGAAATGGCCCGACGTTTCGCCCTTGACCCACAGCGTTTGGCGGGTGCGGCTGAAAAAGGTTACGAGTTTGGTTTTCAGCGTCAGCGCCAGCGACTGGGGCGACATATACCCCAGCATCAGCGCCGCCCCGCTTTCCGCGTGCTGGGCAACGGCGGGAATGAGCGGAGCCTTGTCGAACAGATGCCCCAGCCGCGCCTCAAACAGCGCGGCTTCCAGCGGCAGATCCCCGGTATACAGCGCCTTGCCCGCGATGGCGGCGTCAACCCCCATCTTCCGCAGGACGCGGACGTTCTCCAAGGAAGACACGCCGCCGCTGGCCACCAGGAAGCGTCCCGGCAGCGCCTCGCGCAGCGCGGCAAGGCGTTTGACCGACGGCCCGCGCAGCAGCCCGTCCACGTCAATATCGGTATAGACGACCGTTTGGACGCCCCAGGAGGCCGCCTCGCGGGCAAACGCCACCTCGTCGCGGCCCGAGTCGTCCGTCCAGCCGTGGGTCCTGACCTTTCCGTCCCGGGCGTCGATCCCGACGGCGACCCTATCCCCATAGCGGGCGGCGGCTTCCCTGACAAAGCCGGGGTCGGTCAGCGCCGCCGAGCCGATGATAAAGCGCCAAACCCCAAGGCTGTCCGCCTCCGCGAGGTCTTCGGCGCCGCGCAGGCCGCCGCCCAGTTCGACCCGCGCGGGCTTCGCGGCGGCCACGATCTCTTCCACCAGCGCGGCGTTCTTGCGGACGCCGTCTTTCGCGCCGTCCAGGTCAACGACATGGATCACCGCCGCGCCGGCGCCGCGGTATGCGGCGGCCACGGCCACGGCGTCGGGCGCGACGGTGTGCAGCGTGTCAAAATCGCCCCGGATCAGACGGACGCACTGCCCGTTTTTGAGGTCGATCGACGGGTATAACTCCATTACAAAACGCCTTTGGTCGAAGCCGCGCCCATTTCGTCGCGGGGGGCCGCGGCCTGCCGCAAAGCCGATCCGACGGCCTTGAACAGCGCCTCGGTCATATGGTGCGCGTTATCCCCCTCCGCGCGCAAGTGAAGCGTCAGCATGGCGTTGCGGCAGAGGGAGCGGAAAAACTCCTTGGTCAGCACGGTGTCATAGATACCCGGCATTTCGGGGATCGGCGCGTCATAGCGCAGAAACGACCGGCCGCCCGCGTCGGCGGCGGCGAACGCCAGCGCTTCGTCCATCGGCACATAGGCGTGGCCGAACCGCGCCCGGTTTCCGGGCATCGCCTCCGCCAGAACCTGTCCCAGTACGATGCCAACGTCCTCGACGGTGTGGTGCGCGTCCACTTCCAGATCCCCCTTGGCTTTGACCGTCAGGCCCCACCGGGCGTGGAACGCCATCGTGGTCAGCATATGGTCGAAAAACTTGACGCCGGTGTCGACGTCGATCTCGCCTCCGGCGAGCGAGAGGTTGACGGTGATTTCCGTCTCTTTGGTTTTGCGCGTCATGATTGCATCCTCCTATCGTTTATCGAGCGCCGCCAGCAGCGCGTCCTGTTCCGTTTCGGCGCCCGCCGTGATCCGCAGGACGCCGTTAATCAGCCGCACGCCGACGCCCCGCGACTGTAAGCGCCTGTGCCACTCCGGCGCGTCCGGCAGGGTCAGCAGGACGAAATTGGCGACGGTATCGGTGACCGAAGCGCCCTCCGTCTCCCGCGCCCATTCGCCGAGGCGCTTAAAAAGCCGGTCCTTTGCCTCGCAAAGCCTCTTTGTGTTGTCCCGTATCCAGTCGGGGCGGCGCAGAACGGCCGCGCCCGCCGCCTGTGTGACCGCGTTGACGTTATAAGGAGACTTGACCGAGCGGAGAACTCCCGAAAGTTCCTCGCCGCAGAAGGCGAAGCCCAGCCGTATGCCGGCCAGCGCCAGGTTTTTCGAGCAGGTTTTCAAGATCATCAGGTTGTTATATCGATCGATATACGGCAGCAGCGAATGTTTGCCGCCGTCCCAGAAGTCCATATACGCCTCGTCGAGCAAGACGGGGCAGTTCAGAGACTCCGCGACGCGCAGCATCTCGTCCGGCAGGACGCCCTGACCCGTGGGGTTGCAGGGGTTGGAGAGGATGACCGCGTCCGCGTCTTTCCCTTTTTCGATGACCTCCCCTATCTCCGGAACCCCTGGATAACGGCCGGTCCCGGCGCATTCCAGTTCATACAGCGCGGCGTAGAAACGGTACATCGAAAAGTCGGGGTCGCAGACCAGCAGCCTGCCGCCCCGGGGCAGCAGCGAACTCAGGGCGATCGAGATCAGTTCGTCGGAGCCGTTTCCGGCCACGGCGCTTCCCTCCGGCGCGCCCCAAAATTGCTCCGCCAGCGAGCAGACTTCCGTGGCGTACGGGTCGGGGTAGCGGCCTATGTCGGTCCTCCGCACCGTCTCCGCGATCTCATCCAGCAACGCCGGCGGGAGTGGAAAACAACTTTCATTGCCGTCGACGCGGACGGCCGGCGCCCCCGTCATGGCCGGATAGGGCTTAAAGGATTTCAGTTTTTCCGGCAGATTCATAGCTTTCGGGCCTCCGCGCTGCGGGCGTGCGCCTCCAAGCCTTCCGCCCGCGCGAGCCGCGCGACGCCGTCCGCCGCGGACAGAAACGCGTCCCGGCCGTATGCCACCACGCTGGAACGCTTGAGGAAGGTTTCGACCGACACCGGCGAGAAAAACCGCGCGCTCCCCTCGGTCGGCAGGACATGGCTTGGCCCGGCCCAGTAATCGCCCAGCGGCTCGGGGGAAAAGGGGCCTAAAAAGACCGCGCCCGCGTTTTCAACGCCGCCGAGCCAGCTTTCCGCGCCGTCCGCGATCAGTTCCAAATGTTCCGGCGCGAAACGGTTGGAGACGGCCAGCGCCTCCGCTTTCGAGGACGCGATCACCGCCATACCGTAATCCCGCAGGGCGGCTTCCGCCCCTTCCCGGCGGGGCAGTGTTTCGATTTGGCGCGCCAGTTCCATACAGACCGCTTGCGCGACGGCTTCGCCGGTCGTCACCAGCACGGCGCCGGAACGCGCCCCGTGTTCGGCCTGACTGAGCAGGTCGGCGGCTACCCACGCGGGGTTCGCGGTACCGTCGCACAGGACAAGGACGTCGCTCGGCCCCGCCGTGGATTCAATGCCGCAAAAACCGTACAGCTGCCGCTTGGCTTCGGTGATGTAGGCGTTGCCCGGTCCGGCGGCGACGTCGCACCGCGGGACGATCCCGATCCCCAGCGCCATCGACGCGACGGCGGCGACGCCGTTCAGCGTGAAGATACGGTCAACCCCGGCGATCGACGCGGCGGCCATGACCTCCGGTTTCAGCTGCTCTCCCGGCGGCGTACAGATGATGAGTTCCCGCACCCCGGCGACGCGGGCCGGTATCGCCGTCATCAGTACCGTCGAGGGATACGCCGACGTGCCGCCGGGTATGTACAGCCCCGCCCGTCTGACCGGCCGTATCATGACGCCCGTCCGGCCGCCGTCGGCGTTGCTCCAGAGGCCGTCCCGAGGAGTCAGGCGCTTTTGGTAGTCCTCTATATTCCGCGCCGCGCGGCGCAGATCGTCCAGCAAAACAGGGTCGCAGCCGGCTATGTCCGCGTCTCTCTCGCTTTGAGGGATCTCGCGCGGCAGGGCCTTGTCGAATCGTTGGGATATGTCGTTGACCGCCGCCTCGCCCCGGTCAAAAATGTCGTCGAGCAGAACCCGCACCTCTTGGCGCACCCGCGCCGCGTCCTGCCCCGCCCGCTCCCTGACGGCGGCGAAACGCCGCTCGAACGCCTCCGTTCCGGCCCTGACGATCTCTAACATTCGCCCATCGCTCCTTTCAGCGCGCCGATCAGCCGGTCGATCCCGCCCCGCCGCAGTTTGTACGCCGCCACGTTGACAATCAGCCGCGCCGAGAGCGGAAAGATCTCGCGCAGAATCACAAGGCCGTTCTCCCGCAGCGTATCGCCCGTCTCCACAATGTCCACGATGGCGTCGGCCAGACCCAGCAACGGCGCCAGCTCGCACGAGCCCTCGATGCGGATGATCTCCGCGTCCACGCCCAGTCCGGACAGGAATCGGCGGGTCACGTCCGGGTATTTGGTGGCGACGCGCTTATGCCCCGCGCCCTCGAAAAACGGCGTCCCCTCCGGCGCGGCCAGCGCGAAACGGCATACGCCCAGCTTGAGGTCGAGCATTTCGTAAAAGGGGCCGCCCTGCTCCATGATCGTATCCTTGCCCGCCACCCCGAGGGCGCACACCCCGCGCGAAACATAGGTGACGACGTCGGGCGCTTTGGACAAAACCGCCTCCAGC
>Ga0082212_10010826_pt1 | contig 11626 bp, 8 predicted proteins | sample TergutNt197P3_FD_71548 | JGI IMG/M metagenome (GOLD analysis project Ga0082212, IMG submission 71548) | Neocapritermes taracua P3 segment gut microbial communities from Petit-Saut dam, French Guiana - Nt197 P3 | ecosystem: Host-associated > Arthropoda: Insects > Digestive system > Gut ... | reverse complement strand
GTGCCAGCCGGGCTTCTTCGACTTCGTAACGGTTGGACGCCATTTGACGACCGTGAATATCCAGTGCCATGCTAATGAGCAGTATTACTGTCGATAGTAACGCTAGCACTATCAACACTTCGATGAAAGTGTAGGCACGTTTCATAAAGGAGGGTGTGGAAAAGAACGCCGCCGTTCATTATCGGCTATCGGTGGGGGATAATCAATATCCCGGAAAGCGAGACGTTGACTATTTCGGCAACATCTCTTTGGTACAATTTGTAGTTCACCTGTGATATAATTAGGGCATGATGCGTTTCTCCCTCTGTGCAATTGTTGTCTGTGCGGTTGTGTACTGTCCGACGATGGTGTGCGGTCAGGTTGCCGATGAAGACTGGAACCGAGTCGTAACAAAGGGACTCGAATGGTTGGTACAAAAACAATCAAAACGCGGACATTGGGATGCCGACGGCATGTATCCGTCGGCAATGACCGGCATGGCAGGCATTGCCCTGCTCTCCGAAGGTTCGACAACCACCCAGGGCAAGTACGCCTCGAACATTCGGGATGCCGTCGATTTTCTCATCGCGAAATCAAAAAAGAACGGTTTGATCGGCGACGAGAACGATGACCGATACACCTACGGACACGGTTTTGGACTTCTCTTTCTGTCGCAGGTGCTCGGCGAAGAAGATGACGAAACACGTCGGGAAGAACTGATTGACGTAATGACCAGAGCAGTGAAGTTCTGCGGTCAAGCCCAAACGAAGGCGGGCGGCTGGGGATACGTCAGTGCCAAAGACGGCAGAGACTTCGACGAGGGTTCGACGACGATCACGCAAGTCCAGGCACTTCGCGGCTGCCGAAATGCCGGTATCCATGTTCCGAAGGAAATCATCGACAAAGCAATCGAGTACATTCATAAGTGTTCGTTAAAAGAGGGAAGTGAAGGGGTGCAATACAACATTCATGGCGGCGGTGGTCGTCCGCCGATCAGTGCTGCGGCGATTGCATGTTTATTCAATGCCGGGGAATACGACGATAAGTTTGTGCCGAATCTGTTGACTTACTGTGATCGAAATCTGGGAAATGTCGGCAATAGCAATGACGGACATTGGCATTACGCCCACTACTATTATGCGCAGGTCAAGTATCGGCAAGCGGGGAAGGAGTGGGAAGAGTACCGCAATAAACTTTTCAAACGTTTGGTTGCCGAGGCACACGCAGACGGTTCATGGCCACAGGGACACATCGGTAGAGTTTATATTACGTCGATCAACTTGACCATTTTGCAACTGGAACACGGAGCCTTGCCTATCTATATGCGGTAGGATATATAAAATGGGACGCTCTCTTACGTTCGCGGCTCTGTTTCGTTTTGACACGCCAACGCCAACAATGCGGCGGCGGTGTCGTCGGCATCGGGAACGGCTCCGCTTAAATTCGTCCACCCCCAACCGCCGGGGGATGCCCCCGTAAAGGGATGCCGCTGCGTGTGCTGACACGATAGGAGCCAGTCAACCGTTTGTTTTTCCGCCGGGGTACCGGCTAAATGGAGTGCCGACATTGAAAGCGAAGTTAGCCACGTCGCCAAGTTGGTGTCGATTGCCCAACTGCCGTCTTCGCGAACTGTTTCCAAAAGAAAGCGGATACCATTCGTAACAATCGGATGGTCGGTCTGTCCCATTGCCGACAGACTCATCACAACGAATGACGTGAGCGGGGCGGCTTCGAGATACCCGCCGCTTGCCGGTTGCATCTCTTGAATGAGTCGCAACGTGCGTTTTTTTACCAGACGGCGAAAGAAATTGCCGATGAAACGTCCTTTTTCCGGTGCGAAGTGAAAGCGAACCTGTCCGATGGCAACCAAGGCGGGAATGGCGTAACTGACGACGTTCATTTTCACGAAGCGGAACCACGACATTGGCAGTGCCGCTAATTCAAACGGCAGTTGTGGTATGTCTTTCCACTCGACGAGTCCCGCCAAAGCAGCGTTCGTGAGAATCGGCACCGAAAAGGTTTGGTCGTCGCCGTAGCGTTTTTTGATGGCATCGATTCCGCCTGCACGGTGGAGGTATGTATCGGTTTTTTCAAAGACAGCAGAGGTAGGTTGCCGACCTCCGGGCGGCAACGTGCGGTACTCCGCACTTTTCAGTCGGCTATCGCCGACGCAATCGCCCGGAGGTCGATTACCTACCTCCAAAGCCGGAGTACCGGCTAAATGGAGTGCGGACTTCACCAGCAACGTCGTCGAAATATTGGAAAAACTTTTGTCAGTGTCTCCCCAGCCGCCGTCGGGGTTTTGGTGAGCCAAAAGCCAATCGACACCCTGCGAAATGCGTTCAGATAACGCCGGAGTACCGGCTAAATGGTCTGGTTTCGCATTTTTACAAAACAGGGCGAGCGCACTAACGGCAGTGGCAGTGGAGAGAGCGGAATCGGAAAGCCGACCAACCCAGTGTCCCTCGGACGTTTGCCGTTCGAGAAGAGCACGGCAAACCTTTTCGTAGGCGGCACGGACGCGGGCAGAGTCAGGAGGTTGCGACACGGTTCATTTTTCAGGGACGATGTTCCCGAAAAGAATAGCGGACGGGAGAATAATTGCAAGTGTTTACCGGAAACGTTTCGGCAATCGTTTCATCGTGCCGGTGAGACACCGAAATAGACCATGAGCAGTGCCGCCAAAATTCCCGCAAAGAAAACGGCAGCAACATAACCGGAAATGAACAGCGTCCAAAACCAGGGTGGCACATACCGATACCAATCTGCAATCTCTAGTTGCGGCTCTTCTTGCGGCAACGAAGACATCAATTGTGTTTCCGCCAGCGGCATTTTTTTCTGCGGCGAGCGGGCAGAAAGGGGCTGTGCCGCTTCTCGACGAAACCGCATCGTTCGTTCCCGCTCAATATCGTTCAATTTGGCAAGAGCCGGGTCTTCCGCTGCAATGTCGTCTCGTTTTTGTGCGGAAAGTCCCGACAAGGAAATCAATGCCGAACCTGCCTCGGAACCAAAAAGATTAACGTTGTCCTCCGCTGCACTTAAAACCGACGTGTCGAGACTTTCCTCCACTTGATCGGATTGTTCCGGGGCTTGCTGTTGCAAAAGTTGGTTGGCGTTCGTAATTTTCTGCATGTTTACCCGAACACGGAATTTGCCAGTTCCTGTACCGCTTTCGGTAAACTCTTCCTCTTCGGCATAATTGTTTTGCACGAGCCAATCTTCAAAATCGTGAACGACCTCTTTCGCCGACTGCTGCCGCTGGTCAGGTTTTTTCGACATCATCTTTTTGCAAAGAGAAATCAAATCGTCAGGAGCATCTGGACGGTCAATCAAAATACTCGACGGTTCGCTTTGCTGGTGGTCGAGAAGCCGTTTGGAAACGGAACCGTCGGGAAACGGAGGATGTCCTGTCAGACAGAAATACAGCACTCCGCCAAGTGCGTAAATATCCGCTCTGGCATCGACTTTGTGGCTGTCCAGTGCCTGTTCAGGAGCAAGATAGTCCGCAGTACCAAGTATCGTGTCTTCCTGAATATGCGTGATTCGTCCTTCATAAACTTGTTCATCGAGCAGTGCCAGTCCGAGGTCGAGCACCTTAACTTCCCCCTGCTGATTGACGAGAACGTTGCTCGGTTTCACGTCGCGGTGAATCACTCCGATGGCGTGAGCATGGGAAAGAGCATCCGCCGTTTGCCGGAGAATGTTGACAATGCGGGGAAAGGGAATTTTTTTGTCCCGATCAACAAGTGCTTGCAGATTGTCGCCGGGAAAGTATTCCATGATGATGTAATGTATATCCCCTTCATGGTCGAAATCGTAGGCTCTGATGATGTTCGGATGGTCGAGAGCGGCAATCGCCTGGGCTTCCCGAACGAAGCGTTCGAGATAAATTGCCTTTTCGAGCCGCTTTCGGGGAAGAACTTTGATGGCAACGCGGCGTTGCATGAGGACGTGTTCGGCAAGATAGACGGAACTCATTCCGCCGGAACCGAGATGTCCGAGAATTCGATACTGACGGAGAAAAAAACCTTTGTATCGTCCTTTGAGCAGTTGTTTAGCCTGCCAGGCGGTAAGTACATACCGGCGAACGAGTTGTTCTGCAATAAATGTGGGGTGTTCCAATTGCTCGGCAGAGAACTCGGATTCAACGACCGCTAGGATTTCGTCGAGTTTTGTCGATTCGACCAACCCGCTGCGACGTAAAATCTCGATAAAATGCGGTGCAGACATCATCTTGGAAATGCTCAATGCTTCCCATTGTACCGAATAATTACGAAAATGCTTCTATCTCTTTTGGTACGAGCACAAAACAATCGGGTGATCTTTGGAAAAAATCTCACAAGACCACCCGATCCGCTTTGATAACCCCTTTTCGCAAGAGAGAAACGTATCCGGTTCTACTTCACGTCGCCTAGTTTGATCCAACGTTTTTCGCTGGCACAGAGCATTGCCGCTTCCAGTACCCGCTGCGTTTGGTAGGCATCATTGAAGTCCGGTATCGGCACGGTCGGTGCTTTGCCCGAAAGTTTCAGCATAATGTCATACGCCATGCTGGTGAAACAGTGTTCGTACCCAATGATGTGGGCATCAGGCCAGTAGTTTGCCACATAAGGATGATCGCCGCCGTGTGTACACATAATCGTTGTCCAACCCTGTACCCCGCGAGGACGAGTCGCATCGTAGTATTCCAACGTGTTCATGCTCTCGAAGTTGAACTTGAGCGCACCCTTCGTCCCGTTGATTTCCCAGCCGTTGGCGTTTTGATTTCCCGTCGCCTGACGAGCCGCTTCATACGAACCGACTGCACCATTGTTGTACTTGACGAGGAAGAGCACCGTGTCGTCCACCGTAACTTCCCCCATTTTTGCCGATCCCGCATCCGCTTTGGCATATCGCATTTGCTCGTCGGTAACAATTCCGCCGCCGGAGTCCTGCTCGATAATTTTCCGCTGCTTGACGAATGTTTCGGCAATCGCTCCGCACACGGTATCGACTTCGAGACCGGTAACGAACCGGGTCATGTCCACGATATGAGCGTTCAAGTCGCCGTGGGCACCGCTTCCTGCCAGTTCCTTTTTGAACCGCCAAGCGAACGGCACCGATTCATCCGCCCAGTCTTGGAGATAAGTTGCCCGGACGTGCCGGATGTCTCCCAATGCCCCCTGTTTGACCAACTGATGAGCGAACGCCACGGCAGGGGCACGTCTGTAATTGAACCAGACGAACGTATCGACTTTTGCCTTTGCGGCGGCTTCTGCCATTTCGCGGGCTTCGGCAAGTGTACCGGCAATCGGTTTTTCACAGGCACACGGCTTACCGGCAGCGACAGCGGCTTTGGCAGGCGGAGCGTGCATAAAGTTCGGTGTTACGATGTCCACCAGCCCGATTTCGGAAGATTTCACGAGGGCTTCCCAGTTGGTCGAAGCATTTTGCCAACCCCATTTTTCGGCGAATTGTTGCGGATTTTCCCCTTCCATTCCGTAAACAGTGTGTTTAATGGGTTTGGTCGGAAGATCAAAGAATTTTGAAACTTGTCCCCAGGCGTTGGAGTGGGAACGTCCCATGAAACCTTGCCCGATGAGGGCGACATTGAGCGTATTTGCCATCGTTTTTCCTTTGTGTTAGAAGACTTGAATGAACCGTAACAAACGGCGAATTCCTATTGTAAGAGAGCGGGGTAAAATTCAAGCGGTTGTTTGTGTGATATTGCCGGAGAAAAAAATTGTAGAAAATTTTCGGGGGGGTAGTATTTTTTGTCTTTTCATAAGGTATAATGGGGGGAGAAAGTAACTTGACCCGATATTTGGAAATCGGAAACAAGAATCGTAAACGCTTAACGGAGAGGGTAAAAAATGACGCAACGAATTGACGTGAAAAAAGTAGCGGACGTTACTATTGCAACCACACTGGACATGAAACTGAACGATGACCTGTCAATTCAGGAATGGGGCGACCAACTACTTGCCCTTCTGGATGACTCGGCGTGCAAGAAACTGCTGGTCAGTTTTGAACGCGTCCTCTTTATGTCCAGTTCCGCCCTTCGCGCCCTGATCACATTGAACAAGAAGGCAAAGGAAGTTAAGGCGGCTTTGGTTCTCTGCGGTATTGACGACAACATTATGGAAGCGTTCCGCATTACCCGGCTCGACAGCGTTTTTCAAATTAAGAAAAACGAAGACGAGGGCGTGCATGCCTTTGAAAAATAAGGTGCCCGGTTTTCTGTTCGTGTTTACCCGATGGAGGACCTACCGACATGAATCAAGAATCGTCGTCTTGGACATGGACGAAGGAACATACGTTCCCCAGCGATATGGGAGCCGCCCATGACCTCATCGGTGAAGTGATGGGGGCGGTGCGAGCCAACCAGTGGAGCGAGAAGGACCTCTTTGCGCTCGAACTGGTTTTTGAGGAAGTTCTCACCAATGCGGTGAAACACGGGAACAACTCGGATCCGTCAAAAAATGTGCGCTTTGACTGTAAGTTGAACCAAAACAAAGTTTGTGTTCGGGTTGAAGATGAAGGCACCGGTTTTGATCCCCATTCGATCCCTGATCCGAGAGAGCCGGACAACCAAATGGTGGTGTCAGGACGGGGTGTCCTGCTGATCTCGCATTTTGCCACCAAGGTCGAGTGGAATGAGCGCGGAAATGTCGTCGAGTTTGAAAAAGACAGAAGCGACGGGTAATCTATTCAAGAGTGCGATGTCCCGACATGCGAAAAAAATCCTGGCGGCTCTGAAAAAAATATACCCCGATGCCGGTTGTTCACTTTCGTTCCGCTCGCCGCTGGAATTGCTCGTCGCTACTATTCTTTCCGCCCAATGTACCGACGTGCAGGTCAATAAAGTTACGCCAAAATTGTTTCGGCAATTTCGTTCCGCCGAAGATTATGCCGCCGTACCGCTCGAACAGTTGGAAGAGGCAATTCGCACCACGGGATTTTTTCACAACAAGGCAAAGAACATCCAAAATGCGTGTCGGAAAATCATTTCAACTTTCGGCGGTCAGGTTCCTGACACGATGGAATCGCTCGTTTCGCTACCCGGTGTGGGACGCAAGACGGCAAATGTCGTGTTGAGCAACGGCTTTGGTCGCAATGAGGGTTTCGTAGTGGATACGCATGTGTTTCGTTTATCGCATCGACTCGGATTGAGCGAAGGCAATACGCCGGAAAAAGTGGAGCAGGAACTTATGGTTCTTTTCCCGCAGACCGACTGGGGGTATTTGAGTCATGCGTTGATTTTACATGGTCGTCAATTTTGCAAAGCCCGAAAGCCGCTTTGCGGTGGTTGTCCTCTCACGAAGGTCTGTCCGAAGGGGGGAGTTGATAATACTCTCGATCCCGAATGACGCAGCCGGTCGGCGATTCGGCTCGCATTAACTCGGTGCAACCACTGCATGCCACGCATACTTTCTTTTTGTCCATTTCCCCTTTTTCCATAATGTCTTTCGGCATATCAGGATACGCAAACGCTCCACGACCGAAGCCGAATAGTTTTGCCCAACCCTGCTGAACGATTCCGGCGGCAACTTGCGGAACCAGATGCCGCAACCATGCCGTTCCGGCTCCGACCATCGGAAGTTCCGGGAGCGATTCCTGCATCTCCCGAACAATGTTGGCAAACCGTACCACACCGAACAGTGGATATTCATCATAAGGAACCGCACCGCGGATCGTTTTCGAGTACGGTCGATTGAAATGCGGATTAAAATAAGGATTGCCAATCGTTGTGTTCAAAATCGGCACACCAAGTTCGTACAACGCCTTTGCCAGTTGCTTCGACTCCGTCAAATCCCACTGCTTGTAATCGTCTTTGTTCACACCGAATCCCCAGGGATATTTGACGGCATCGAACACGTTCAGTCTCGATGTTACAAAAACGGTTGGTACTTCATTTCGGACACGCTCAATCGTTTCCCGAAGAAAACGCGTTCGGTTTTCAAAGGAGCCGCCGTATTTTCCTTCTCTGGTGTGCGAGCCGAGTAGTTCGTCCAGCAGATAGCCGTGGCAACTTTTGATGTCCACTCCGTCGAAACCGCACTTTGCAGCGAGTTTTGCCGCCGCCACGTAATCGTCTTGCAACCGGTCTAACTCATCGTCCGTTATGAGAGGATGTTCGGCAGGGATATTGTGTGCCGGATCAAGCACGCCGCTGTGCTGGGCAATGACGGGTGCCCGATTGCCGCGCGTCGGTTTGCTGTATCGACCAGAATGCGTTAATTGGAGAACGGAAATAATGTCGTGTCCGAAATCTTTCTTCGCAATAGATCGTGCTTTTTCTTCGAGAGCGGCAAAGCGGTTGACGCTTTTTTCGTTGATCCAAAGTTGCTGGGAGTTGGAGCGGGCATCGGCACGTACTGCGGTTGCTTCGAACCAGATCAGACCGGCACCGCTGGTGGCAAAGCGTTCATAGCGGCGGAAGGCGAGTTCCGTCGGTTCACCATCGGGACCGGAATCGAAACCCTCCATCGGTTGAACGACGAAACGATTCGTCAGTGTATATTTTTTCGCTTGACCAAAGACAAGCGGTTCGGACAGCACGGAAAGGTCTTCGGACATCGGCAACGGACAGCCGTGTTTGCCGAGTTCATCCTGTAATTCGATATAGGAATTGAGAAAAGGAAAAAGCATGAAATCGTCTCCGGGTTATACGTTCGATTTGGCATCGTGCAACTTGCCCTGAAAAATTACCTCAGGGCGGCGCACAGTGCTGGCTAAAACGCAAGCGATGTGCCACACTCAATCGCCGCGGCGGATAGCACTTTCGTCGAAGTCGGCATGCCGCTCCGCCTTCATTCGGCTATGATGCAAGAACGCTCCAATGTGCTTGTTACACCACTCTGCCGTACCTTGAATCAATACGAACAACACCGGGGTAACATACACGCCGGCAAGTGTTTCCGTGAGCAACCCGCCGAACACGCCGTTGCCGATGGCGTTTCGTGCATTACTACCGGCACCGTCTGCCCAAACGAGCGGCGTTACACCAAGGATAAACGCAAACGATGTCATGAAAATCGGTCGCAAACGCAATCGCCCCGCCTCGTAAGCCGATTGAACCAGTCCTGCACCGTGGAGCCGCTTTTCCCTGGCAAACTCCGTAATGAGAACCGCATTCTTTGCCGAAAGACCGACCATCATGAGCAGACCGATTTGCGTGTAGAGGTTAATTTCCGGTATCGTTCCGGCAAAAATAGCAAACCCCACGACCGCCAGCAATGAACCGGCAATCCCCAGCGGAACCGCCATCATAATAATCAGCGGCGACGACCAACTTTCGTACTGTGCCGAAAGGATCAAGAACGTAAACAGAATCGAAATAAAGAGGAAGATTGCCGTCTGATTGCCGACGCTCTTTTCCTGATACGTAAGTCCTGTCCAATCGTAACTGTAACCGTCCGGCAACGTTCGGCTCAAATCTTCCATCTTTTTGATTCCCTCTCCGGTACTTCGCAGGGGGTGAATAATGCCGGTCATGACTGCACTGGGGAACATATTATATCGGGTCAACAGTTGCGGTCCCGAAATCTCCTGCACCGTCGTGAACGCTTCCAGCGGAACCATTGTGCCGTTGGTATTTTTGACCTTCAACCGCAGCACATCCTGAATGTTGTCCCGATATTCTCCTTTCGCCTGTACATTGACCCGGAATGTTCTGCCGAGTTTGTTGAAATCGTTGACATAAGCCATGCCCAAATAGGTTTGCAGAGCGGCATTGACTTCCGCAAGATTGATTCCCATCCGCATGGCTTTGTCGCGGTCAACGTCGAGATAAAGTTGCGGTGAACTCGGATCGAATGGCGAAACCACTTTAACGATGGGGTCGAAATCTTCCGCCTTCACCAAGAGGTCATCGCGCACGGCAGCCAGTTCCGTCGGTTTCGCACCGCGTTCGTCAAGCAACACGTAGGCAACTCCGTTCGTCATCCCGATTTGGATCGGCGGCGGCTCGAACATCCGAAACTCCGCTTCGGGAATGCCATCGAGTTTCTTTTCGATTCGTTCTTTGATGGCAGGAATTCTCAATCCATCGTCCATTCGGTTCTTAACCAGATAAGGAATCGAAAACCCGTGGACACGTCGGTCATCCCATGTTTTCAGCGGCATAATGACCATTCCGAGGTTCGAGGCTTGTCCCGAACCGAACGCAAAGCCGTTGAGGTACATTGCCGACTTGACTCCGCCGCTTTCGACGTAGGTCTTCTTTTTGTCAACGAAACGTTCATAAATTTTGTCGAAGAGTCCCCGCTTGTAATAGTCGTCGTTGTATGTGGTTACTTGTTCTGCGGAGACGATTTTTTCGACTCGATTCAACACTTCGGCAGTACGTTCCATCGTTGCTCCTTCGGGAAGCCGGATTTGCATCATAATCACCCCTTGGTCTTCGCTCGGCAAAAATCCGTGCGGCAACGACGTAAATCCTTTAACCAGCACGTAAATCAATCCGAACCAGAGCAGCAAAATGACCGGGGCAATGTAAATCATCGACTTGACCGTTTTCAGGTAAAAAGTTCCGAAACCGTCAAAGAAGAAATTGAAGATGCGGAAGCCGAAGAAACGTTTTTCCTTCGGGATCGAGGGACGCAGTAAAATCGCACACAGTGCCGGTGCCAGCGTTACCCCGCAGATACCGGAAATGCCGATGGACCCTGCAATCGTTAGAGCGAACTGCTGATACAGTTTCCCGACGATTCCCTGCATCATCGACGTGGGAAGGAAGACCGCCATCATGATGAGCACCATGGCAACCACTGGTCCGATAACCTGAATCATTGATTTTTTGGCAGCGGCGTGCGGGTCAAGACCTTCTTCGTCAATGATCCGCTGCGTATTTTCGACAACGACAATCGCATCGTCCACGACGATTCCGATCACGAGAATCAAGCCGAAGAGCGTCATCGTGTTGATCGAAAAGCCGAAACACCAGATCAGGAAAAACGTACCGATGATGGAGACCGGGATCGTCAAAATCGGAATCAGTGCTGCCCGCCAATCCTGAAGAAAAACGTAGATCGTAAATATCACAAATAGAACACACAGGATTAGCGTTTCCCAAAACTCGTGGACCGTTGCCCGGACGAAGTCGGTGGTATTAAACGGAATCGAGTATTCCAGTCCGCTCCGAGCGAGAGATTCTTTGAGCGATTCCATCATCGCGACCACGCCATCGGAGACTTGCAACACATTTGCCCCTGCCTGTGGAGCGACAGACATACCAGTTGCCATTTTTCCGTTGTATCGGGCTTCACTGGTGTAGTCCGCCGCACCGAGTTCGAGAAGAGCGACATCTTTGAGTCGCAAGATACCTCCTTGTTCGTCCACTCGGAGGATGATATTTTCAAACTGTTCGACTTCTTCAAGCCTACCGAGTGTTACGATGGCGAGGTTGTATTGAATTCCATACGGGACAGGTTCGAGTCCGAGACGACCGGCGGAGACCTGTGTGCTCTGTGCCCGAATGGCGTTTTGGACTTCCTGCACGGAGAGTCCACGAGCCGCCATCGCATCGACATCGAGCCAGATTCGCATACTGAATGTACGGCGGTCAAACATTCCCACTTCGCTGACCCCCTTCACACGGGACAGCCGGTCTTTAAGATAGAGCGACGCATAATTAGCAAGATACTGTCCGCTCTTTGTTCCTTTT
>Ga0082212_10010825_pt1 | contig 11626 bp, 8 predicted proteins | sample TergutNt197P3_FD_71548 | JGI IMG/M metagenome (GOLD analysis project Ga0082212, IMG submission 71548) | Neocapritermes taracua P3 segment gut microbial communities from Petit-Saut dam, French Guiana - Nt197 P3 | ecosystem: Host-associated > Arthropoda: Insects > Digestive system > Gut ... | reverse complement strand
TTTTTCTTTGCCCCCCGCGTGGTTTTAAATAATACGGTTATCGGCTTTTTTATATGCCCCGCCGATAGAAGTCTGCGCGAACGAGTAGAGCTGCTTGTGCAGTTGGAGAATGATGTTTGGGCGCGGGTGGATATAATCGTAGCTTTCATGGATAGTGGCGAGTACATCACGATACCCCGCTATTTCCTGCTCCGTGCGGTTTCGGGGCGCGGATTTATTCTTAACCAATTCTTCCAACCGTTTATCGGTGGTGCGAATACCCTCTATCGCATTAGACGCGCCTGTGCTTTGTACTTTGGCGATTTCCATGAGCGTCGTCAATGCGTCAGTGTGGGCTTCGATATATAGTTCCTGTTTGCCTTTGTGTTCGTGAATACTTGTGAGCATAACCACAATATCCGGCGTTAATAGGGTGTTAGGAGCGTCTTTATAATCAAATATCTTCATTCATAATCTCCATCATGTTTTCCTAATCTCCATCATTGTACTACTGTATGACGGAGAATACAAGACGATGATGGAGTGATTTTCAATGAACCTATTGACAACAGGCGCCGCCGGCAATATACTGTACATATCAAAGGAATTGCCGCTTTTGCAGGGCGGCTCAGTCCTTTTGCTAGGAAAGAGACGCCTTAGCTATTAAGGCGTCTCGGCTCATTTTCTTCTACGTAACAATAATACGCAGAGAGTGCTGGCGTCTGTTGCGCTGTCAATAAACGTTGATATACACTTTTGGCGCTTGAAACGATTATTGAAGTGATGAGCGCATTTAAGAGAAAATAGCCGCCCAGCTCAAAGGTTCGGCTATTTTCTGAACCCATTAGGCTAACCGTTTACCGGCAGCGCCTTTGTATGCCTATTATAAGGGATTGCTTGCCCGATGTCAAATATGATTTTTCACGTTTTGCGCATGAAACGATTATTGAAGTGATGAGCGCATTAAAAGAAAATAGCCGCCCGTCACAAGGTTCGGCTATTTTCTGAACACTTTTGGCTAACCGTTTACCGGCAGCGCCTTTGTATGCCTATTATAAGGGATTGCTTGCCCGATGTCAAATATGATTTTTCAGTGATTTTCATTGAACCTATTGACAACAGGCGTCGCCGGCAATATACTGTACATATCAAAGGAATTGCCGCTTTTGCAGGGCGGCTCAGTCCTTGTTTATTGGACGAGGCGCCTTAGCTATTAAGGCGTCTCAGCTCATTTCTTTCTGCGAAACAATAATACGCAGAGCGTAATGATCGCGATGATCAACATAGTATATGCAAGCAAAAACTCATGTGTGACCATTGCATCACCCCCTATGTAGAGAGTGACCGAGCCGCCAAACGGCAATTCCAATCTAATTCTAACGGGCGTCTGTTGCGCTGTCAATAAACGTTGATATACACTTTTGGCGCATGAAACGATTATTGAAGTGATGAGCGCATTTAAGAGAAAATAGCCGCCCAGCGAAAGGTTCGGCTATTTTCTTAGTCTAACTCTAGGCTAACCGTTTACCGGCAGCGCCTTTGTATGTCTATTATAAGGGATTGCTTGCCCGATGTCAAATATGATTTTTCAGCTGCCCCTGTGTTTCACGCAAAGCGCCGCCCCCAGCCGGCGTTATGCTGGCTGGGGGCGGCGGATCAGTTGAGTAACTATGCAATTGTAGTAATAGTTACTGGTTGTATCATCTTTGCCGTTCCTACAGAATGCGTAGTGCTTTCTTGAGCCCGTACCCATATATAATACGTTACAGTGCCTGGTCCAGCTGTTACGCTAATACCTGTGAAGTCAAGTGACGTTTGCCATACAGCACCTGTAACAGCAGTTGCAGTTGTATTGCTATCGCTTATTAAGTACTCATAAGTCTGACCAGTACCTGTAGGATTCATGCTCAACGTAGGTAATTGACCAGTAGTGAATGAAAGTGACGTAGTAGTAGCAGCAGTTGCAGTTCTAGCAATCGCAATACTAGATGGTGTCGCAACTATAGCTGCACCAGCAGACTTGCTTGGCGTAGTCGTCCCAGGCGGCACATACGGCGGCGGTGAAGATGTTTCCGGCGCTGCCGGCTCTTCAACAGGGGCTTTTTCCGCTGCTTCCGCTATGGCTTCTTTGGCGGCGGCTACTGCTTCTTCGTCAAGAACGCCGGCTTCGGCGAGCTTGTCGACAAATGCGTCGGCTTCCTTCTCGTCGATGATGCCTGTCTCAACGAAGTTCTCGATCGTGCTGAGCGCTGTCTCGGGGGCGATTGCGCCGGCTTCTGCCAGCTCCTCGACGACTGCCATCGCCGCTTCGGCTTCGACAGCTTTCGCCTCGATGAGCACCGTGATCAGCTTATTGCCTTCTTTAACTTCGACAAACAGAGTTGCGAGCGAAACAAGGGCGACGTCGCCGCGGAGGAGATCGTTGTTATCCTCGTCGAACTCACCGTCCGTGATGCCCAGCTTGTCTGTAAGGGTCCATGCGGAATCCCACTCGAAGTCCTCGCCGCTGATATAACCAAGCGAACGAAGGATGAATGTCAGATACTGAGTGGCGGTCATATCCGTATCCGGGTCGAACTCGGTCTCGGAAATACCATTGGTATAACCCATCGCATAGCCATAGGCTGCATACTTTTCAAACCACTCGGGAACGTCCTCAAACGGGCATTCCTCTTCACATGCAAGAGCGGCTTCCTCTTCGCCCAGCAGACGAATGAGCATGACCAAGCCTTCGGCGCGGGTCGGCTCTCTGTCGAGCTCGAACATCGGGTTGCCGTCTTCATCATCGCCCGTGCCCTGGAAAAGACCAAGCTTCTTGAGCAGCTCGGCGGCTTCTTCGTCGGTTATCGCCGGCTCTGCATCTTCGTCTTCCTCATCTTCTTCGTCTTCTTCATCGTCCGCGTCGTCTTCGTCGTCTTCGTCGTCCGCTTCTTCGCCGTCGTCGACTTCTTCAGTGACATCTTCGGGATCTTCTGTGTCATTTCCCTCCGCCATTGCGAACGGCGTGGCTACCAGCGAGACCAGGAGCATAAGAGCTACGAGGATGGCGAGCAGCGATTTCTTGGTGTACTTTTTCTTGTTTACCATTAGTTTGGTATCCCTCCTTGATAATATACTATTTTCTGGATTTCCATGCGGGCTATACCCGCTTTTACTGGCTACGTTATTTGTCTTCACGACCTATACGACCACCTCCTATATTCTGGCGGGGTAACGAAAGGGCGGCGTCCGCCCTTGTGTTTTCCCCTTTATAGGATACTCTTTTTTTGCTTCTTCCGTGGATTATACACGTCTTGAAATGAGATTTCAATACTTTTTTGCAAAAAACTTAAAGCTTTTCATCAATTTGTAACTGTTCAGATGGCATTCGGAAAAATGATTTTTGGAGCGTTGTTGAGGCTGGAGGCGGCAGCCACAGCTGCACTGTCACGTATTGAATTAAGGAAAGCGACACAAAATCAGTTTACCGAATGCCCTCTGAACAGTTACATCAATTAACCACTGTTCTTTGGTCTGCCGTACTTATGACTAAGTTTGGGCAAGCAGCAGCTCGATGGCGCGCTCTTTCGTGAATGAGAATACGATGCCCGACTTGCCGGCTTTTTTCGCGGCGGCTTTTACCATGAGCTTCTTGATGCCGTCCATGCCGGTGATCGCGCATGCTTTCGTGTAGTTCACGTTGAGGGCGATGCACTGCTCGAACATGCTCATGGATTCGGAGTCGAGCCAGAAGTCGCCGAGGTTCGTTATCATGTGGAGCGATGCTTCAGGGTATTTTGCGACAGCGGCTTTGACGACGCCCGCGACTTCGCGCAGCTCATCGGTGTTTTTGAGCATCGTCAAATCTATATACATGAAGTTCTTGCCGCCAATTTCAAACTCTTCTATCCGTTCCATCTGTTCCATATTCGTAACCTCTTTTGCTTGCGCCCCGAATCAGTCGCTGTTTTTGCATTTCTTTTCGCTCGGATGTGCGTCCATGCACATACTCGCGCGCTCCACCGTCCGTGGTTCCGCTGACGAAATGCAAAAACAGCGTCTGATCCGCGGCTTGATATTTACGTGGTCGATCATCAAACCAACAAAGTATCGATAAGCATAAGTGCGTCGTCGTAGTCGGCCAGGAGGATGCATTTTGAGATGTTCCTTACTTCCGCCATAGCGCTCTCTTCGAGGGGGAGGCTTTGCAGTTGGTCGGTTATCCTGTTCATTGCGCCGGCGTCGAAGTTGGTCACGGCGTCTTTGAGCTCCTGGACGACTGCTTTGGGCAGCACGGCGTCCGGCGGTGCGTTTGACCTCTTCCTGTGGTTTTTCTGGTATTCGATGCCGCTGCCTATGCCCTCTATCAGGAGCTTCAGGTCCTCTATCAGCCTCTCGCTGTTTCTCTCGATGAACACGGCGTCGCTGCGCTTGCCGGCTTTTTCGAGAGCCTCCGCCGCCCTTGAAACTTCATCCGCGCCGATGTTGGCGGCTGCGCTTTTGAGTGCGTGGACGTATGTGGTGTAAAGCTGCATGTTCCCGGTTTCCTGGCATTCCTTTATCTTGTTTATCCTGTCCAGCCCGTCGTCACGGAAGGTCGTGAGCACGTTCAGATACACCTCGGCCTTACCCCCTGTGAGCAGCAGGCCTTTTTTTACGTCGAGGCCCATCACGTCGAAGAGTATCTTCATCTCCGAGTTGTTACCTCTGACCCCTTCCGCCGTTTTGTTCTGTTTGACTCTGGGAATCCACCTTTCAAGCACGAGATTCAGCTTGACGATGTCCATCGGCTTGGAAAGATAGTCGTTAAACCCGTTTTCGAGGAACATCTCCCGCGTGCCGGCGATCGCGTTGGCTGTGAGAGCGATGATGGGAATATCCCTGTAATACGGCTCTGTACCGCCCATCGCCCTTAAACGCTGAGTGGTTTCTATGCCGTCCATATCCGGCATCCTGTGGTCCATGAAAACCAGGTCGAAGTCCTGCGACGAGAGTTCGGCTATCGCTTCCGCGCCGCTCTTGCACAGCAGGACCTCCATCTTGTACGGGGCGAGCAGGCCTTCCGCGACGATGAGGTTTGTGTGTATGTCGTCCACGACGAGGACCTTCGCATCGGGCGCGGCGAACCTCGCGGTGTGCTCGTCTGTCTCGACGTATTCGAAATCGCCGCTTTCGTCGTTGAGCAGGTTTGCAATGGAAAGGCAATGCGCCGGGAGAGAGAGCGCCGTGAGGTTCTTGTTCGGAAGCGACTCGCCGAACTCAGTCAGCAGGACGATCTCCGACCTCTTTGCCAGCCGGTGTATCTCGTCCCTGCTTTTTTCATACAGCGCAAGCGCGAGGAAGAGGTATGTAAAATCGCTTTCAGCCAGCCTCGCTTCCAGGTCCTGCGCGGTCGAGACTACGATGCAGCGGACGCCGAGGTTGTCTAGCGTGTGCGCTATGGAGTTTGCGTATATCTCCCTGCGCTCGTATACAAGGACGCTCAAGCCGTTTCCCGGGTCTGTCACTGCGGCGATAGGCTCCGGGTCGCGGACTTTTTGCCGGAGCGTTATAGTGAAAGAGCTTCCGTGGCCGTATTCGGAATAGACGCTGATGCTGCCGCCCATTTCCCTCACGATGCTGTTTGTGATGGAAAGACCGAGCCCCACGCCTTCTATCCCCCTGTTGCTCTCCATGTCGAACTGGGCGTATTCGTTGAAAAGGCTGCTAATGTGCTCCTGCTTTATCCCCTTGCCGCTGTCCATGATTTCCATCACCAGATCCACATAGTCGCCTGCGCCGTTGAAGCGCTCGCAATGCACGGTGAACGTGATGAAGCCCTTTTCAGTATACTTTACAGCGTTGCCTAATACATTTATCAATACCTGGCGGATGCGCAGCTCGTCGCCTACCAGAGCGTTCGGAATGTTGTTGTCGATGTTCACCGCGAAGCGTATCGGCGTGTCGACCAGCCTCATCCTAATGATGCTTATAACGTCGTTGAGCATCGAAGAGAACAGGTAGTTGCTAAGCAGGATGGTGAGGTTCCCCGCCTCGATCTTTGAGAAGTCGAGGATGTCGTTTATGAGCGAGAGAAGGTTCGCGCCCGCCTGTTTCACAGTGAGTATGTGCTCGCGCGCGGCGTCCGGCATCTCGTCGCGCAGGGCAAGCTCCGTCATGCCGATGATGGCGTTCATGGGTGTGCGTATCTCATGGCTCATGCGCGCCAGGAAGTCGCTCTTCGCGCTGTTTGCGTTGCGGGCCTCCGCCGCGGCTGCCTCCAGCTGCGCGGTCGTGTCGTGCATATCCTGTATGAGCTGTTTCTGCTCGCGCAGGTCGCGCGTGTAGCCGGCTATGACGTCTTCGTCCTCGATGCTGATTCGCACGAGCGTTATCTCAACGGGCAGCGGCTCGCCGTCCGCCGTCTGATGCATCCACTCGAAGACATACCTGCCTTCCTCGAACACTTTTTCAAGTATCTCATATGTATACTCGCGCGATTTTCGCCCGTTTGGCTGGAATTCCGGCGACAGGTCGAAGTAGCGCGAGATGTATTCCAGCTTGTCCTTCACGCCGAACAGCTTGACCGTTGCGTCGTTGCAGTCGAATATCTCGTAGTCCTTGCTCCACAGGCGGCAAGCAAGGGGCGTGGCGTCCAGCATGTGCCTTATGCGCCTGTTCGCTTCCTTGTTTTTTATTATTTCGCCGCGCTCGGCGTTTGCAACGACAAGTGTCATGAAGTCGGCGAGGGATGATGCGAAGTCCTGCTCCTCTATGGACCATTCGCGCTTTTCGGGGTATGACGCGCTGCGATCCTGCTCGATGCAAACGACCCCCGCCAGCTTCCCGCCGACGTGTATGGGCGCGTCGAGCAAAGAGCATATCTCGGGGGCGTATGAGTCCATCATGCCTGACAGGACGTTGGGCTTTCGCACGTCGTTTATCACTATCAGGCGCTCCGACCTGAGCATCGCCGTGTATTCGACCCGCCCTGTTATGTCGAAGTCTTCGAGGGATGTGTATTCGTCTGTTTGCGCGTAGTAGCAGTTGAGGTTTTTGAGGATGGTCGTGTTTTTGACGGGGTCCTCTTCCACGCTCCATATCGCGACGCGGTGGGTGTTGAGCGCAAGGCAGCTTTCCTTCGCGATTATTGCGGCTGTCTCTTCCAGCATGCCCTCGGAGAGCGCGGGCTCTTTTGCGATGCCTGCCAGCGCGCTTCTGAGCGATTCCATTTGCGCGACGTGGAGGCGCGGGGCGTTCGAGTAGTATACGAACGCGAATATTGTGAATACGAATCCGATCGATGTGACGTCGTAGCTGAAGTTTATGCTGTCAAATGTGTATGCAACATTCAGTGCGTAAGGTATGACGGCGCCTATCCCGGTTATGAGCACCAGCGGGTACCGCCTGAAGTTGCGTATGATGTATCTGAGCAGGCTCATGTAGCTAATGAGGATCGCGAGGGTGATGAGCGCGAAGTGTACCCAGAACAGGACGCCGAGCGGCGGTTCGGGGTGTTCGTAGGATGTGTAGTACTTGAAGTGCAGCGGGTTTGTGAGCATCACTGCTATGTCCAGCGCGGGAAGGATGATGAGCGCCAGCCGGACGGGTTTGTACTCTGCGAGTTTCGATTCCGAGAAGTTCAGGAAGAACCAGCTGCAAAGGTATGGCACGATGCAGACGAATATCATTTTGGCGTCGAGTACGATTATCAGGTATTTCGGATCGGCAAGTGTCCTGACGGCTGTGAAGGCGACCCAGAAGAATACGGCGGCGCAAAGCGGGAGGAAGCCGCGCATCCTCCTGTCGCGTATGCCGGCGGCGCGCACGGTGGAGAACAGGTAGCCCACCACCCCGCATGTGACCACCAGCAGCATAATAATTACAACGCTAACTTCGCCGTTCATTGCTATCCATAAACTCCATATTATGCTCTAAGAAGATACTGACGAGGCCGGGGTCGAAGTGGGTGCCGCTGCCGCTGCGGATTATTTCGACCGCTTCTGCATGAGGTTTTTTTACCCTGTGGGGGCGGTCGTTCACGAGGGCTTCGTATACGTCGACGATCGCCATTATCCTGCCTTGCAGCGGAATGCCGTTACCTTTGAGGCCCTGCGGGTAGCCGCTGCCGTCCCATTTTTCGTGGTGGCTGCCGGCCAGGGCTTCGGCATGCTGCAGCAGGCCGCTGTTGTCCACCCTTTCCTTTATTTCCCTTACGACTTTCACTCCGAAGTCCGCATGATTCTTGACGTCTTCGAACTCCTGATCCGTCAGTTCGCCGTCTTTATTGAGTATGTCGCTGTGGACAGCTATTTTTCCGACGTCGTAGAGCTGCGCGGATATGAGGAACAGGTCTATATCCCATGACTTTACTTCATCCGCGTACCGCTCGCTTTCCAGCAGTGCCTCAACGAATGTTTTGAGGTAGCGCTGGATGGCCTCTGCGCGCCCCCCGTTTGTGCCGCCGCGGGCGTCCACTATGTTGGCGACCATTTTGATGGTCGGGAATAGCCTTTCTGTTTCTGTGAACTTATCGAACGCGGCGCCCTCCGTTTCGTAGCCGGGTATGGGGGCGTTGAACTCTTTTTCATGTTCAAGGAAGACTTCGCAGATCTCGGGGTCGAAATGCGTGCCGAAGCCTTCCTTTATTATGCCCACCGCTTCTTCGTGCGTGAAGGCTCTCTTATACGGGCGGTCGTTTGTCAGGGCGTCGTACACATCGACTATCGCCATCAGGCGCCCGTGAAGCGGTATTTCGCTGTCTTTCAGGCCGAATGGGTAACCGCTGCCGTCCCATTTTTCGTGGTGGCTGCCGGCGAGTATTTCGGCATAACTCAAAAACTCGTTTTCTTCCGTTTTGTCCTCTATGTTCCTGATTATCTCGACTCCGAAGAGGGTGTGCTTTTTCATTTCTTCGTACTCTTCGGCTGTCAGCTCGCCGGGTTTCATGAGTATGCTGTCTTTTATGGAGATCTTGCCGACGTCGTGCAGCTGCGAGGAGAGGATGAACAGCGAGAGGTCCCAGGAGTTGAGGAGCTCAGTGTATATGCCGTGCTCGATGAGGAAATCCACCAGCATCCTGAGGTAGCGCTGCGTCCTTTCGATGTGCCCGCCCGTCACGCTGTCGCGGCATTCGACGAGTTCCGCGACGGTTTGGAGTATGGCGTTTTGCAGTTCGAAGACTGCTTTTGTTTTTTTGCTGACTTCGCCCTCGAGGTCGAGGTTGTATGTGAGCAGTTCTTTCTTTTGTTTTTCAAAGAGGATGTGCAGGTTCACGCGTTTATTGAGGAGTTCGTGTGAGAATGGTTTAGTTATGTAGTCGACTGCGCCGAGACTGAGTCCTTTTACTTCTATTTCGGGGTCTATGACGGCTGTGAGGAATATAACGGGGATGTAGGTGGTCCTGGATGATTTTTTCAGCTCGCGTATGATTTCGAAGCCGTCCATTTCGGGCATTTCAATGTCGAGCAGGATGAGCGACGGCGTCACTTTTTCGAGGAGCTCGAAGAGTTTTTTGCCTGATGGCACGGTGAATACGTCATAGTCTTCGGAGAGGCTGTTTTTCCCGACTGTGAGGTTGATTATGTCGTCGTCAACCATTATGATCTTGTCTCTTGCGTTATCCATTTCGCCCACCTCCGGATCTTGACCATCTGCCTGTTTAAGTGGGTATTATTATAACAAATATTATTAGTGTTTTCAATTGTTATAGCTATTTTATCTAATAATATGAAATTTTTTTCTTCTAATACTTCGCCTCAAAACAGACGCCCCCCTCGTCCTCACTAGCTCCTAAATCCTAGCTCCTGGTTCCTACGCGCCGCTGGCGCGTCACTCACTCACAATATGGTACGAAAACAGGCACTTCGCCCCATGAGGTTGGTATTTTTTGCAGCTCTACCGTTACGCCGTAGATGCGTTTTATCAGGTCGGGGGTGAGAATCGTTTCGGGTTTACCGTACATCATGGCTTTGCCTTCTTTGAGGACAAGGGCTGTGTCGGCGTGGAGGAGCGCGTGTTCGGGGTTGTGAGTGGACAGGACTACGAGATAACCGCTTTTAGCGAGCTGTTTGACCTGACGCATCACGTGGATCTGGTTGCCGTAGTCGAGGTTCGCGGTGGGTTCGTCCATTATGAGAATGTGTGATTTTTGCGCGAGAGCGCGGGCGATGAGGGTGAGCTGGCGTTCGCCGCCGGACAGCTCTGCAAAGCCGCGGCCCGCGAGATGCGATATGTTCATCAGCTCGAGCATGTTTTCTGTGGTTTCGCGCTCGTACCGGCCCGGTGTGCGCAGGCCGCTTGTGAGGACGTTCGTGCCCATCAGCACGGTTTCGTACACTGTGTAGTTGAATACGGGCGTATGCGCCTGCGGGATGTAGGCGATCCTTCTGGCTATTTCGCGTGAGGAGAGTTTCTTGCTGTCCGTGCCATCCACGAGGACCTCTCCCCTGTAATCTCCGAGCAGCCCGAGCAGGCAGCGGAAGAGCGTGGTCTTCCCTGCGCCGTTTTCCCCCAGCACGCATACGAACTGGCCGGCGTCCGCATTTATGTCGACGCCTTTGAGCACATGGTTGTTTTTGTATGAGAAAAATAAATCTTTTACTTCCAGCGTCACAGGTGGCGCCCCCTGTCCAGTATGAGATATAAGAAAAACGGCGCGCCGACGAAGGCTGTGAGTATGCCGAGCGGGATCTCCGCTGTGACGACGGAGCGCGCGAGGTTGTCTACGAGCATCATGAATGACGCCCCCATCAGCATGGATACGGGCATCATGACGCGGTAGTCGTACCCGACGAGCATTCTTGCAAAATGCGGTATAACGAGGCCGACCCAGCCTATCTGCCCGCTTATCGCCACGCAGGCCGACGTTATGAGTGTGGCCGATGCGACAATGAGTATGCGCATGACTTTTGTGTTCACACCCATCGACCTTGCCTCATCCTCGCCTGTCGTGAGAAGATTCAGCTTCCAACGCAGGAAGAAAAGGACCAGCATACCCCCGAGTATCGGGACAGCCGCCCAAACCAGCCTGTCTTCGCGCACGCTCGATATGCTTCCCATGAGCCAGAAAGTGATCGAAGGCAGAACATTTTGAGGGTCGGCTACCAGTTTTATAAACGACGTCGCGGAGCTGAAAAGCGACGAGATCATTATCCCCGCCAGCACCATGCCGAGCGTCTGGCTTCTGCGGGCCCGAGTGCTGATCACATAAGCCGCGCCGACCGCCGCGATACCAAAGATAAACGCGTTGGCGGACACCATAGCGTAACTCAGGCCCAAATAGATCGAAAGCGCCGCGCCAAACCCAGCCCCTGCAGACGCACCGAGCACGTCAGGCGAAACAAGCGGGTTGCGGAACAGCCCCTGATACGCAGCTCCCGCCACCGAAAGCCCCGCGCCTATCATAGCTCCGGCCAGCACCCGCGGCATACGGATTTTGAATATGACAAGTTCTATCTCGCTTGCCCATGACTGAGGCGCCCGCGTCAACTTCCCGAAGAGGACGCGCGCCAGTTCGGCGGGCGCAACGGGATATCTCCCTACGGCGAAGCTCAGAATAAAGACAGCGGCGAAAAGTATCGCGAACGCGGCGATATATATCCGCCCTTTCTTTTCTTTTTCTGTAATCATACTGATGCCTCGTTTCATTGATACAATATACTATTCAGTAACTGTGAGGAATTTGACT